>Ga0209473_1001571_pt1 | contig 12736 bp, 8 predicted proteins | sample GraSoiAngelo_133_FD_185890 | JGI IMG/M metagenome (GOLD analysis project Ga0209473, IMG submission 185890) | Grasslands soil microbial communities from the Angelo Coastal Reserve, California, USA - 14_0929_05_20cm (SPAdes) (version 2) | ecosystem: Environmental > Terrestrial > Soil > Grasslands ...
CAATCGTCTTGCTTATCGTGCTGCGAATTCTGCTCCGAATCGTTTCCTTTGCAAAACCGGTTAGTATGTGTCAACCGGACATCGCACCACACCGCTAGCCGGCAAAGCTCCGCTTTAAATTTACCGCGCGCTCAAGTAATTCCAGATACTCTGCGCGCGAAACTTCCACCGCTCCGAACTGAAGGAGATGCGGGGTCAGCCATTGGGTGTCGAGCAAGACAAAGCGTTGTCGTTTCAACTGTTCGACCAGCCCAGCGAGCGCGATTTTTGAAGCATCGGTTACCCTATGAAACATCGATTCGCCGAAGAAACCGCCGCCAATAGCCACACCATATAATCCGCCCGCCAGTTTGCCCTTTTGCCACGCTTCCACCGAATGCGCGTGACCAATCGCATGCAAATGCTCGTAACTCGCCACGATCTCTTCGTTGATCCAGGTCTCGCCACGTCGCGCGCACGCCCGAATCACTTCCGAGAATGCGCTATCAATTCTAACTTCAAAAGACTTTCGCACCCAGGCACGCCTGGCCGCATGCGGGAGATGAAATGTCTCCAGTGGAATAATGCCGCGCCGTTCCGGCGAAAACCATTCAATAGAGTCGTCTTCCATCGCCATCGGGAAGACGCCGAGCCGATAACCTTGTAGCAAAAGCTCGGCAGGAATCATGGCAAACGTAAAAGGTTAAAACTGTTAAAAAGTTACAACGAAAAATGTTTCTCCGTTTTAACAATTTAACTCTTTTAACGATTCACCTGCTCTGATTCAGCAATTGCAATCTCTCGCGTACTTCCTAAGATAAGCAGATGAGACCCTTGTCGATTATGTGCGCACTCGCACTTATCGCGGGTGGGTGTGCCGATCCGTTGGAACAACGCAGCACGCAAGAAGTGGGAGGCCAGCTTGAGCGCGGCGTGACCGGCCAGGGAACAATCGGTCCGCTTGATCGCCCATCAAACGATCCCGCCAGCGAGCACGGCGTCCCGCAAACTCATCCGTAATTGGCGTGAAGACCGAGTCCCCGCCGAAACATTCGAAAATTCTCATTCTCGATTTCGGTTCGCAATACACCCAGGTCATTGGCCGGCGCATTCGTGAGCTGCAGGTCTATTCGGAGATTGTCCGCTTCGATACTTCGGCTGACGCCATTGCGCGCGAACAACCAAACGGCATCATTCTGTCTGGCGGCCCGGCCAGCGTTTACGAAAACGGTGCGCCGCAGGTTGATCCAAAGATTTTTACCCTGGGAATCCCGATCCTTGGAATTTGTTACGGGCTGATGCAGATGGCGCATCACCTCGGCGGTCAGGTCCGCTACACCGGACGCCGCGAGTACGGGGCTGGGATACTGGATGTAACTAACGGGTCACAGCTTTTTGACGGCTTGGGAGAACAAGTGGATGTCTGGAACAGTCACGGTGATGAAGTGACAGCGTTGCCGAGCGGGTTTCGCGTCGCTGCGAGCACTAGCGGCTCGCCTTTCGCCGCGGTCGAAGATCCGCAACGGAGACTCTACGGCTTACAATTTCATCCCGAAGTCGCGCATACCCCGCGGGGACGCGAGATTCTACAGAACTTTGTCTATCACATCTGTCATTGCACGATGGATTGGACCATGGGTTCGTTCATTGACGACGCCTGCGAAAGAGTGCGCGCCCAGGTCGGTGACAACAAAGTAGTTCTCGGGCTAAGCGGCGGTGTCGATTCCTCAGTCGTAGCTGCGCTGTTACATAAGGCGATTGGCGACCAGATTACCTGTATCTTCGTCAATAACGGTTTATTGCGTGCGCGCGAGGAAGAAGTTGTCCAGCGCGTTTTCGGCGAAAACTTTCATATTAAACTGAAGTACGTTGATGCTTCTGATCGTTTCGTTAGCCTGTTAAAGGGTGTCATCGATCCGGAGCAGAAGCGAAAGATCATCGGAAACGAATTCATAAAGGTTTTTCACGCCGCGACTGAAGAGCTACTGACCGAGGACAAAAAGAACGGCGCGGACGAGCACAGCGGCTATAAGTTTCTGGCGCAGGGGACGCTTTACCCTGATGTAATTGAAAGCGTCGCTATCGGCGGCAATCCTGCGCACGTAATCAAGAGCCATCACAACGTCGGCGGGTTGCCTGAGAAAATGCACTTCGAGCTGGTCGAACCTGTGCGGCAGCTGTTCAAGGATGAAGTTCGGCAAGCCGGACTTCAACTCGGACTACCCAAAGAAATAGTTTACCGCCAGCCCTTCCCCGGCCCTGGACTTGCCGTACGCATTTTAGGCGAAGTAACTCCGGGGCGGCTTCGCATCTTGCGTGACGCCGATACCATTGTGCAAAGTGAAATGGAAGCGAGCGATTGGTATTATCGGGTCTGGCAATCTTTCGCCGTTCTCCTTCCCGTGCAAACCGTCGGAGTCATGGGTGACCAGCGCACTTACGATTACACCGTCGCTTTGCGTATCGTTGAAAGCCAGGATGGCATGACCGCCGATTGGGTCCGTTTACCTTACGAACTACTCGCCCGCATCTCCAATCGTATTGTTAACGAAGTCAAAGGCGTCAATCGCGTCGTTTACGATATCTCGACCAAACCACCGAGCACAATCGAGTGGGAGTGAAGGAATTGGTGATTGGTGATTGCGAACAGCGGCTGGCGCGTCGGGCGGCAAGTTTATTCTGCCTGATACAGCCTTCCTTGGGCCTGAACGTGTCAACGCATTGCGTTGTAGCTGCTAGTTACTCGCCATCACCTCCGACGCGCTTTTGTTGAGTTTGCGCTCATTGGTTACCTTTTGCACCATTGCAGTTAAAGCTTCCATTTGCGCTTGTTGCTGTGCCATCGAAGCCTTCAACTTGGCAATCGCCGCTTCTTGCTCTTCCGCCTTGCTATGCTCTTTGAGAAACTCGTTAAGCAGCATTGCGTTCACTGCCTCGTAGCGAACGGTGTTAACTTTTCCATTCTCGTCGCGGCCGACCAGGTCGGGATTCACCTTTTCTACTTCTTCGGCAATTAACCCAAACTGAGGCGTGCCAGCAGGATCAATCTCTTCCTTGTAGCGGAATGTGACCGGTTTGAGGGCGAAGATCGCTTCGCTCGCTTTGTCTATCGATTTAATGGCTTGTTTAAATCGAGCGGAAGAGCTGACGACTCCGAGTTTGCCATTGGAGTTAACGGCCACCGTACTCCCGCTCACGGGCACGCCCGAAATGCCGGCAATAACGGTGCTCTTCTGCGTTCCCTGTTTGCCGATGCGAATGGTATTGGCCTCGGCGGAATTGCCGGGTGCACCGATATCAATGTTGTTACTGCCGGTGGTAAGATTACCGCCAGCATTGCTGCCGACCGCAATGTTGTTATTGCCGGTCGTGTTAGCTTTCAGCGCCTGGAAACCCTGCCCCGTATTGTCGTGACCGGCTGTGTTATTTTCCAGCGCCAGAAGACCGCCAGCTGTGTTGTTAGAGCCAGTAGTATTGCTAAAAAGCGCTTCGGCGCCATAAGCCGTGTTTTGATTGCCGCTTGTGTTCTTAAAAAGCGCAACAATCCCTGTGGCTGTATTGGTGGTGCCGCTTGTGTTGTGGGCGAGCGCCTGTTCGCCGACTGCGGTGTTGTTACTGGCAGAGCTGTTAAGTAGCGCTTGAAAACCGATGGCAGTGTTGAAACCGCCGCTGACGTTACTGGCGAGCGCTCCAGAACCAACTGCTGTATTGTCAATTCCATCGAAACCATTGTTGAAGAGTGCAACGTAGCCGACAGCGGTGTTATCGCTGCCATTGCTGTTCGATGAGAGCGCGTCATAGCCCATGGCGGTATTATTGTTGCCGGTTTGATTGAACAGAAGCGCACGTGAACCATTGGCGGTGTTGCCCGTGCCGGTGCTGTTGACGGCGAGCGCTTGAAAACCAGTAGCCGTGTTGTCGCTCGCGCTTATGCTGGAGTCGAGCGCCGCAGAGCCTATGGCCGTATTGCGGTTCCCAGTCGTGTTGCTAAACAGCGTGCCAGAACCGATGGCGGTGTTGTCGGCGCCACTGCTGAGTTTCAGAAGGGCAGAATCGCCTTCAGCCGTATTGTTATTCGGATATCCGCCGTCCGGCGCTGGGGTAACGGCTCGAGCGCTTGCCGAGAACACCAAACAGGCGAGCATGAGCGCGATAAGATGTAGGCTGCCTCGCAATAGCGACTGGCTCATCAGGGGCCGGGCGGACGCGAGAGTGTTTGTTAGTTTGATTGAGTGATACGTGGTCATTGCTTTGTTACTTTGGCTTGTGCTTGGAATTTCAGCTATTGATCCTTCTCTCTTTAGCTAATTATCGACAGCTACTCTGGGTTGAGGCTTGTTTAATTCGAGCTGGTCGCTTACCTTTTGCAGCCCACTGATCAGAGTTTCGATTTGCTTTTGCTGCCCCGCGATGGTCGCTTGTTGTTGTGTGCTGGCGGCTTGCTGCTGCGCGACCGTGGCTTTGAGTTCCTGCACGGTGCGATGCTCTTTCAGGAATTCGTTAAGTAACATCGCATTCACCGCTTCATAACGAACCGTGCTAACCTTCCCGGTTTCATCGCGACCTACTAGATCCGGGCTTACCTTCTCTACGTCTTCTGCGATCAATCCAAACTGCGGAATACCTTTTGGATCTATCTCTTCCTTGTAGCGAAAGCGCACCGGTTTAAGCGCCAGGATGGCTTCGCTGGCTTTGTCCATCGGCTTGATCGCTTTCTTAAACCGGGCTGAGGAACTGGCCACGCCAAGCCTGCCGCTCGAATTGACTACTACGGTGCTTCCACTGACCGTCGTGCCAAAGATCCCCGCGATAAAGGTGGCATGTTGTGTGCCTTGCTTGCCGACACGAATGGTATTCGCTTCGCCGGCTACACCGGGGACATTCGCGCCAATGTCGATATTATTACTACCCGTGGTCAGCTTGTTGCCGGCATTAAAGCCGACTGCGGTATTGTTGCTGCCACTGGTATTGGCAAATAGTGCATCCGCACCATCGGCAATGTTTCCTGAACCGTTTGTATTATTGACTAGCGTGTCAACACCATTGGCAGTATTGTTATGCCCGCCTGTGTTGCTATAGAGTGCTGCATACCCTGCGGCGGTATTGTTGCCGGAGCTTACGTTGCTATAAAGCGCATCAACGCCATTTGCCGTATTGCTGGCGCCGCTGACGTTTTTGAAGAGCGCGTTCAGCCCGGATGCCGTATTTCCGCTGCCGCTATCGTTGTTATAAAGCGCATCAAAACCAATGGCCGTGTTGAAATTAGCGCTCGTATTACCACGAAGTGCATTGGAACCGACGGCCGTGTTTTGGCTTCCGCTGTTGTTCAGCCAGAGCGCTTGAACCCCAGTAGCGGTGTTATCGTTGCCGCCGCTACTGCCGGTGCTGTTCTCATACAAGGCATCGACACCAGTGGCTGTATTGTTGCTGCCGGCTATGTTTTGAGATAACGCATCGGCGCCGACGGCTGTGTTGTTGGTGCCTGTAATGTTGGTGGTGAGCGAGCCGGAACCGAGCGCTGTGTTAAAAGTTGCGGTGTTGCTATAAAGCGCATTGTCGCCGACGGCCACATTGGAACCGCCGCCATTCGAGTTGCTGAAGAGAGCTTGATATCCGACCGCAGTGTTGCTGCCGCTGCCTGTGTTGTTAAAAAGCGCTTCAAAACCGACGGCCGTGTTTTGGGTGCCGATTGTGTTATTTAAGAGTGCTTTAAACCCATTGGCCGTATCGCCGTCGGCGGTACTATTATAGAGCGCGCCATAACCGGTGGCTGTGTTGAAGGAGCCGTTAGTGCTATACAGCGCCTTACCGCCCATGGCGGTGTTGCCGCTGCCGGTCGTGACGGTACCGAGCGCGAGGTTACCCATGGCCGTGTCGGTGTTGCCGCTCGTGAGGTGGCCGAGGGCACCCGTACCCTCAGCCGTGCTCGTGCCGTCGCCCACAGCTCCGTCCTGGGCTAGAACCGCAGGGGAAAGCGCAAAGCATACTAGCGCGATTGCGATGGATACAAACACGGCGCGCACATGCGCGCGATCAATCCGGTTTCTGAAGTTAATTTTTGAATTGTTCATATTTTAATCTCGTTCTGTTGTTTTGGCCTTGTTGACCGCCTGCCTGAAGAGGTCCTTTCTGGCCGTTCACAGGGTACTGTCCCAAATCCGGCGCGAGGTTACGGGGAAATGGGGGATAACGTTAAATCGTTAAACCGCAGCTCGGCGGAGGGACATGCTTCTGCATGTCCTCGGACGCGCAGAAGCGCGTCCCTCCGTTTCATTCGACGCGCCAAATCGCGTTAGATCGTCTCATTGCTCTTCGGCTAGTTTAGACGAAAGCGCAGAGTTCTAAATCACGAGGTCCAAGGCGATCTCGTCGGTCGAGCAACCGCGCGAAAGCTTTCACCCGCTCAGCGCACCGAAATCAGACTATTTTCAGCGTTTCAGTATCTCAGCTTTTCAGCGGTTTCTTCCGGGGCGAGAGAAGCGACGATTGCTTTAAAACGCGGATCGCCACGCAGCGGGTCCCAAAACGGCATCAGTTTCAGCCAACCATAGCTGAGCGTTCCTGGAAGGTGAGCAGCGTTGGCAAGCTGTTCAAACGCGAGATCCCTCTCGCCGACCCACGCCGCGCTGATCGCAAACCATTGAATCATTATCGGCCCATTGAATGCATCTTTCTCCACCGGCAGAAGCTCGACCGCGCGGCGACATTCGCTCAGGGCCTCTTGCTTTCGACCTAGTAGAGCATCGATCACTCCGAGGACACAGAGCGGAGGTGCATAGCCTGGTTGCGCCTGAACAATTTTCTCCTGCTCTGCCCGCGCTGATTCAAACGCGGCATGCGCCTTGAGCTCATCCTGCCCAAGGCGTGCAATCCAGCCTTCTATGAACGAGCGACTGAAATGCACGGCATTGTCATTGAAAGGACTATTTTCTCCAGCCGCGATCACGGCAGCCTTGGCGGCCCCAGGGTCGCGATCAGCCAACGCACAAAAAACCCAGCTGTCGGCAATCTCGTGAGTCGCCCGTGGATTGTTGTCCCGAAGTGATTCGATCACTTCATGGACCGCATGAGTATCGGCTTTCCAGGCGACGTCGAGATCAGCGCGGTATATTCTGAGCTGAACATTATTTGGCTCAATCGCTAGCGCGCGAGCGTAAGCCGCTTCTACTTTCGGATAACGCCGCAAGAACCAATAGGTCTGCCCAACCTGTTCCAACCTGTAAACATTGCGCGGATCCAGCTCCATAGCGCGTTCCAGTTCGGTCAAGGCTTCTTCGAACCTGCCCTGCCTATTTTTGATCAAGCCCGCAAGCTCGAATACACGGCAGTCGTTAGGTAAGCCCTTGCGCGCGAGGCCGAGCTCGTTCAACGCTTCGTCGTAATTGAGATACCCACTGTAAAGGTTAGCGACGCGCGCGAGGTGTGCCTCACCAGCATTGGGCCGAAGACGAAGCGCTGCGTCCACCGCAGCCTCAGCAAGACCGAGACGACGAGGGCTGTGGTCGTGGCCGAGGATGTAAAGCAAATCATGAATTCCGCCGAGTTGGCAATAAGCCTCGAAGTAAGAATGGTCTCGCGCGAGTGCCTGGTTTAATAGATCGGCGGCCTCGAGCAAGTCCTCTTTTCCGCTATTGCTGTTAGTAGCCGCCAGGAAAAGATTCTTTGCCCGAGTATAGAGATCGAAAGCTGCAATGTCGCCCGTGGGCGCACGCTCAATCGCCGATTTTTCGACGGAAGAGACTTTCGCGTGAAGCTGCTCCGCCACCCTTTGCGCGATTTCTCCCTGGATTGCGAATACATCATTCAAATCGCGGTCGTATTCCTCCGCCCAAACATGCGTATCGGTGCGAGCGTCGATTAACTGGGTATTTACGTGGATTCTGCCGGCCTGTCTGCGGACGCTTCCCTCGAGCACATGAGAGACGTTGAGTGCACGACTGATTTGACGCATGTCGCGCGGGTTGCGGTACGACATCACGCTGGTGCGACTAATCACCTTAAGGTCGGCAATCTTCGCCAGCTTAGTTAAAATATCGTCCTGGATGCCATCGGCCACGAATGCGTCTTCTTTGTTGTCACTAAGGTTTTCAAATGGCAAGACGGCGATGCCTGTAGTTGGCGGAGAATGAACGAAGTCACTCTTCCAAATCATGACGCTCAATGCCGCGATCAAACCGACGAGGGAAGCTCCGGCGAAGGCAGTACTTGGGTTGCGATGCAGCCATTTTTTTCCGCGGATGACGAGACCAGTGCGTCGCGCTTGAATCGGCTCGTGTCGCAACCAGCGTTCCAGATCTTGGGCTAGCGCGAGCGCGGAAGAGTAGCGGCGCTGGGGATCTTTCTCCAGGCACTTCAGGCAAATTGTGGAAAGATCGCGATCTACTTTCGGATTGATCAGCCGCGGTTGCCTCGGATCTGTTTCCAGAAGCAGCCGGACAGTTTCGTAGGTGCTTCGCCCAACAAAAGGAGGAGCACCGGTCAGCAGTTGATACAACACGGCACCGAGACCATAAATATCTGCGGCAGCTGTTACCTCAGCGTTACCATTTGCCTGCTCTGGGGCCATGTAGCTCGGGGTCCCCAGCATTTCCGTCGTGCGGGTAACGGTGCCTTCCGTTTCGATTAATCTGGCCAAACCAAAATCGGTCAGATGCGGTTCGCCCTCTTTATCGAGCAGCACATTCCCTGGTTTGATGTCCCGGTGCAGAATACCGTTCTCGTGCGCGTAGTGCACCGTGCGCGCCAACTTTGCGATTAGTTCCACCGCCCGGCGAATCGATATTACCTGACGCTTAACTGCTTCGTCGAGCTGGCCACCCTCGATCAGATTCATGCTGAAGTAGCAACAACCGTCGCGCTCACGGATTTCGTGAATCGGAACAATGAACGGGTGGTTTAAGCTCGCCGCTGCTTCGGCCTCAAGGCGAAAGCGTCTTAGATGTGCCTCCCTGTCCCAATGGCCACCGCCAATAACCTTTAATGCCACTGTGCGGTTAAGACTTTTCTGGCGGGCGCGATAGACCACGCCTTGCCCGCCCCGGCCGATTTCCTTTAACAACTCGTAGTCGTCGAAGTCTGTCGGCATCGCCACTGGACTCGATCCGAGAGACTCATCATCTTCGCCCAGCGGCCCAAGGCCGGTCTTAAATAGACATAAGCCGCAAAATCCTTGCGGCGCATCCGCGAAGATCCGGCTGCCGCATTTACCGCAAATCCGGTTCACATTTGCGTCAGCACTTTTCGGGTAATCACTCACCTCCATGGTACTGTGCCAAATATTGTTAGAGGTTACGTTTGCAGTACCGAAATGAAATGCCGCAACTCATCTTCCACGTCGCTCGGCACCGCCACCGTTTGTGCAATTTCCTCACGTAACAACAACCGATATCGCTGGCGCAGACGATGGAATGCCTGCTTGACCGCGTTTTCTTTCATCCCGAATTCCTGCGCGATCTTTGCCTGCGACGGTCGATCATTAGTTAGCATTTGCTTTAACTGTTCAAATAAGGCCCCGTTGCCCGCGACTTGATATTCTTCCCCCAATCGCTCGAGTACTTGTTCAAGCACCGTCAGGGCCCATCGGCGCTCATAAATTCGATCAGCGCTCAATGTATCCGCTGGTTCAAGGTCGGCCCGCTCACGCACCAACAATTCTTCCAACGGCACGAGTGGTCGACCTTCACCGCGTTTGATCGTCATGGCGCGGCGGCGTGCTTTAGCGAGGAAATTCTTGAGTGATGCCAGTAGGTAGGAGCGTAACCGTCCTTTTTCCCGCCGAACGGCATCGAGATCTCTTCGCTCCAGCAGCATCGCGAAGAACCCTTGCGTAAGGTCTTGTGCCTCTTCCGGAGAATATCCCTGCCGCCTGACAAAACCGTAGAGCGGCCACCAGTAGGCGCGACAAAGTTTTTCTAACGCTTCTTCCGCCGATGGCGATTCACCTTGAGCGTCCAAGACCACACTCCATTGCGTGGTGGTAAAGGCAACGGCTCCGTTTTGTGCGCTTACACTAACCCCATTCCATAAAGCCATCCGATTACCTGCCGGCACTCAGCGATTGAAGTAAAAAGTAGCGTTAAAATCAAGCCTGAATCGTGCGTGCCAATGTCGGATTATCCCCTACGTGTATTCTTCGATTTATCGGGCCGTAGCGCACGTCTAATTAAGCCATCCTTATCCCGCAGTAATCGAAACCTGCAACATTGCTCAACTCGCGTAGCTTCTGGTCCGAAGATGTCACATGCTCGCGAGCCAAAGCCCACCTCATCGGGACAGAGCACCAACTCCGTGCTGATGGTTCGTCCATCCAGGTTTTATCCAAACCCGGAGACGGCCACGGACAACGCGTTTCAACGTCGAGCCGATTGTGACATCACTGCCCTTACCACCGCTGCCAGAAGAGAGTTCGATATCGCGGTCCAGACGCTTCGTGAAGCAGGGGTGAAAGTGCACGTTTTTGAGGACACGGCCGAGCCCGAAAAACCCGACGCTGTTTTCCCCAATAACTGGATTTCAACCCATGCGGATGGACGGGTTGCGCTTTTCCCAATGTATTCCGCCCTACGTCGCCGTGAACGTCGGCAGGACATTGTCGATGAACTGCGCCAAACGTATCGAGTCACGGATGTGATCGATTACTCCAATTTCGAAGAGGAAGGCAGTTGTCTGGAAGGTACCGGCAGTCTGGTCCTCGATCACGTGAACAGGCTCGCTTACGTATCGCTTTCTAAACGCTCGGACCCGAAGGTGGTTCGCCGTTTCGCCGACGATTTCGGCTACGAGCCAGTCACCTTCACCAGCGTCGGTCTCGATGGCCAGCCTGTCTACCATACCAATGTGATGATGTGTGTCGGGACGGAGTTCGCGCTGGTCGGGTTGAGCATGATTGCCAACCAGACCGAAAGGGAACTGGTGCGCGTGCACGTCGAAGCGAGCGGTAAAGACATCGTAGAACTGGAGCCGCACCAGGTGGCAAACTTTGCCGGCAATGCCATCGAGCTGCACGACGGAGAAGGCCAGAAGCTGCTGGTGCTGTCCGCGCGTGCAATTCCAACGCTTACCGAAGGGCAGCGAAAAAGATTAACACAGTATGCCCGGCTGATCCCACTCAATCTACCTACAATCGAGATGGGTGGTGGTAGTGCACGCTGCATGATTGCGACTATTCATCTTCCACCAATTTAATCAGCCGTTAACAGATCGGGCTCGTCAGCGGAGGTCAACGTTGATTTTTCTGGCCCGGTTGCGGAAATGATGTGCGGCTGCGGCCGGTGAAAAGGCTGGTGCAACCGCGCCATAACTGCTGCGCATTGTGCGAGACACTTACAGGTAAGAGATCAAGAATCAGAACTTCGCGACGGGCGAATATGTCTTCGGAATCAGTGGTCAGTATTTACGATGGGCCCCCCGCCGGACTTGCTTTTGGGTAAATGTGATCGACAACATCCGCCATGAACGCCGAGCGAAGGCGGATCGAAGAAAATAATTCTCGAGAACAGCGCTGGCACCTGTGGGGACCATATCTTAGCGACCGGCAATGGGGAACGGTTCGCGAGGATTATAGTGCGAACGGTGATGCCTGGAATTATCTGCCACACGATCACGCCCGCTCACGTGCTTATCGATGGGGCGAAGATGGCCTGGCCGGAATTTCTGATTACAAACAGCGTCTCTGTTTCGCCTGGGCCTTCTGGAATGGTCAGGACCAGATCCTAAAAGAACGATTATTTGGACTAACCGGACCACAAGGTAATCACGGCGAAGATGTCAAGGAACTCTACTGGTATATCGATAACACACCATCCCATTCCTACATGCGAATTATGTATCGTTACCCGCAAAGTCGCTTTCCCTATGAGGAGCTAGTTAGCCGCAACGCCGCTCGATCGCGAGCCGAACCCGAGTTCGAGCTCTGGCACACCAATGCTCTGGCTGAGAAACGCTATTTCGACATCGAGATGACTTATGCCAAAAGAACTCCAGAAGATATTTTGATTTGCGCGACAGCGACCAACCGCGGCCCTGATCGGGCGACGTTGCATTTTCTGCCGACGATGTGGTTTCGCAATACCTGGAGCTGGGGCCGTGATGCTCGCAAACCAATGTTGCGTGAAGGCACAGGTGCGATGATCGAAGCGAGTCATGATGCGCTTGGCCGCTACCAATTGCATTGCGAAAATGCGGAGACATTTCTCTTCACCGAAAACGAGTCTAATTTCGAACGGTTGTGGAGTGTACCGAACCGTTGCCCGTTCGTGAAGGATTCCATCAACGATGCCGTAACTCAAAATAGGATCGACCTTATCAACCCAGAGAAGGTTGGGACAAAGGCCGCCGCGCATTATCGCTTCGCGATTCCGGCTAACGAGTCACGGACCGTTCGTCTGCGATTTGCGCGAGTTGATCCGGGGAGCGCGCGCAACGCAACTCCGGCTCGGAGCTCGCGTGCTGTTCGCGGCGCCTCGCCGCGAACCTCTTTGTCGCAGAATCCGGTCGGCGAGGCGCCGACCGGGGCACGCGAGGCGCGTGCGCTCCCCGGAGAAGAATTACGCAGCGACGCGTTTTCCGATTTCGATGAAATCTTTTCCGCGCGCAAAGCCGAAGCCGATCAATTCTATAATTCGGTCGCGCCAGTTGATCTACCTTCCGAGCATAAGGCAATTCAGCGGCAGGCTTTGGCCGGATTACTCTGGACTAAGCAATTCTACTACTATGTCGTGGAAGAATGGCTCGCGGGTGATCCGGCTAACCCCCCTCC
>Ga0209473_1001572_pt1 | contig 12703 bp, 9 predicted proteins | sample GraSoiAngelo_133_FD_185890 | JGI IMG/M metagenome (GOLD analysis project Ga0209473, IMG submission 185890) | Grasslands soil microbial communities from the Angelo Coastal Reserve, California, USA - 14_0929_05_20cm (SPAdes) (version 2) | ecosystem: Environmental > Terrestrial > Soil > Grasslands ...
CACCGGGAATCCGGTCTGGGAGAGGGCGTGGGCGCCCGCGAGCGAGCCGTTCCCGCCGATCACCACCAGGCCGTCGATGTTGTTTTGGCCGAGCACGCGCAGCGCGCAGTCGCGCCCCTCGGGACTGCGGAAGTCCTGTGAGCGCGCGCTGCCGAGCATCGTGCCGCCGAGGTGAATGATCCCGGCGACGTCGCGCGGGCCCAGCGGCTGCAGCAGTCCCGTGATCAGGCCGGTATAACCCTGCCGCACACCGATCACCTCGAGCCCCTGCGTCGCGCCCACGCGCACCACGGCGCGCAGCGCCGCATTCATGCCCGGGGCGTCGCCCCCGCTCGTCAATACGGCAATCCGCTTCATTCCGCCCGCCCTCCCTGTTCCCACTCTAAAGAGTGGGCCCTTTGAGGCACTGCCCTTAAGGGCAGTGCTCTATCGGGCCCAGGCTTCAGCCTGGGAACAACGAGTGGCTGCATGGTCAAGGCGGGCACTTCCCCACGAGCCATCCCCCCGCGAACCCCGCCCGGCACAGCCCCCGCACGATGTACGGATTCGTCTTCATGACGCGCCACACCAGCCCGGTGCGGTAGTTCTCGATCATCGCGACGATCGGCCCCTCGTCTATACCCAGGTAATCGACGTCGAACCAGCCGGCCGCGCTGCTTTGGGTGAAGGTCGGATTGAAGGCGTCGCGGAAGCCGTAGGTGGAGAACAGGCTGGCGCCGTAGGTCTGGCGCATGGCCCAGAGCGCGGGGACGGCGATCTCGGGCGCGAACGGGATCGAGCCACCCGCCGCGGTGGGCGCGAGGGTGCCATCATCGGGCGTCTCGGTGAACGACGCCCCGCGCGCCCAGTAGCCGTGGAACTGGCGCTGGCGGCCGCCGAGCGTGAGCGTCACGTCGCCCGGGCCATCCGAGGCGGTGAGCCCCCAGATCCGACTGCCGTAGCCGGTCCAGCCGCCCGGGTTCGCCGCGGCGTACGCCTGCTGGGCGTAGGTGGCGCGGCGCGAGTTCTCGAAGTAGTCGATGCCGTGCGCCTGCATGTAGGCGTCGTGGATGCCCCGGAAGTCGATCCACACGTGCGAGTATTGGTGGCCGAACAGCGGGGCGAAGCCGACGTGGCTCTGGCCGTAGAACGTGCCCCACTGATACGCCGACGTCCACTGCGACCAGGCGGCGGTATCGACGGGATGCGTGGGGGAGCCGAGTGCCAGGAGGTAGAGGATCATCGCCTCGTTGTAGCCGCGCCAGTCGTAGGGGAGAAACCCTGTCCCCGCTTCCGGGTGCCAGCCAAGCGCGACGACTGGCGGCCGTGGCGAGAACCATTGCCAGTCGGTGCGGCGATAGATGGAATCGGCCAGCCGGCGGATCGCGGCCTCGCTGGTGTCGGTCGCGTTGTCGAAGTACGACTGGCAGAACAGTACGCCCGCGAGCAGCAGCGCCGTGTCGATGGTCGACAGCTCGACCGTCTGGTAGCGCTTTCCCGTGTTCATGTCGAGAAAGTGATAGAAGAACCCGTGATAGCCGGTGGCGCCGTTCGCGCTCGAGTCCTGGGTGGCGGTCCAGAAGAACTGCAGCGTCGTGAGCGTTCTAGCGGCCGCTTGGGCGCGGGTGATGTAGCCGCGCTCGGCGCCGATCGGGTAGGCGGTGAGCGCGAAGCCCACCGCGGCGATGCTCGAGAACGACTGGGTAGGAGACCGGTCGGGGGTGAGCCCGTTGGTGGTGTTGGTCAGGTCCCAGAAGTAGTGGAACGTGCGCTCCTCGAGAGTGTCGAGGAAGCCGGCGGCCTGGGTCGAGTCGGGCGGGGGTGGGCCCTCGGAGTGGTTCGGGGCGCAGGCCACGAGGGCCGTCGCGACGAGCGCGGCGGCGAGCTGAGTGCTACGGCATGCGTGGAGGATAATTGGGCGATCCCCGGGCGGGCTACCGGCGCAAGGCACCGGTAGCCCCCGGAGCAAAAGAATCAGAAGTCGTAACCGGCGCCTAGCTGCAGTCGCCTTGATCCGTATGCGATGCAGGTCGGAGTGTTGCCGCCAAAACAGCCGAGGTTTTGATAGTTGAACACGTTGAAGACCTCGGCAGTCACCGCGACACCCTGCGTGCCCCAGGTCGGCACGTCCTTCCGCAGCCTCACATCGATGTCACGGAACGCGAACGCGTGGCCAAGAAGGAGGGACTGTTTGGGCGGGAAGGCCCGGCTCTCGGGTCCACCGACTTGATACGGAACGCCGGAGCCGAGGTTGAGCAGTCCACTGAACTGGATTCCTAGGGGCATGTCGACGATCCAGTTCCCAACGATTGTGTTCCGCTGCACGTTGGGCGCAGGGTAGTGCGGGTAATCCGTCGGGAACCGGTAGTCGAAGCTGAACAAGTCGCCACCAATCTGCGTGCCCTTCGCCCAGGTGTACGAAAGTCCCGCCCCCCAATGGGACGACGCACTGTAGGGTCGTTGCGCCTGCAGATACACGGCATCGTACCACGTCCGCACGTCGTCGCTCGAGAGAAACACGTTACCCGTGACCCCGGGGGCCGGCGATGCGAAACAGTTGGTGGGCTGAGCGGGTGTCGGAGTCACATACGCATTGTGACACATGTACGTAAAGCCGTGATAGCTCCGGACGCCCGTATAGGTTGCCGAGAGCGCGTAGTGTCCGACCAGGCGGCGGATTCCGACGTTCCACTGGTGGGAGCTCGGCGGCTTGGTGTCGTTGGCAACGAGTTCGAGCTCGGGCTTGCCGCTCTGACCGTTAGCGAGCAGACCGAGGAGGCCCTGTTTCGTCAAGTACGAGTCGTTCCACCTCACCTTACCTGCCGCGGAGTCGGCCGGGTTGATAAAGAAGAAGAAGTTGTAGTTCGGGTGCTGCTCATTGTATTGCTCGATGATCGCGACTTGGTCGTACAGATCACGGTCGTAGTACACACCGAACCCGCCGAACAATGTCGTGAGCCCATCTTCATCCAGGGCGTAGGAGAACCCGATACGCGGCTGGAAGGCCCCCTTGAACGCGGGGCGCTGCGTGCCATCCGTGAAGTACTTGGACGGAAACACGAGCTTCCCACCGACGGTTACGGTATCCAGGGCTGCCCGCACGGAATCAGGCGTGACGAAGCTGTTGTCCAGCATGTCGGATTCGTAGTCCCACCGGATGCCGATGTTGAGCTGGAGCCGCCGAGTCGGGCTCCAGTCGTCCTGCGCGTAGACGCCAATCTGGTGGTTCGTGGCCGTGAAGTCCGGGTTTCCGACGCCGAGCAACGCCTCGCGGGGGAACGCGAAGCTGTCCGTTCCGAAGTAAGTGTACTTCGGGTTCCCGTTGTTGTCCTTAATGATGTGATAATGTGAGAAGTCGATGTTCGCTCCGATCTTGACGACATGCTGGCCAGCCCACTGCCAGCCGGAATAGGTGGCGTCATTTCGAACGGAGAAGCGGTTCTGGGCGTAGTCTTGGACGCTCTGACCGCCGCCGATGAGGCCGATGAAGGTGCAGCACACCTGGTCATCAAAATAGGCTTGCTGAACTAGCGTCTCATTCAAGGGGCTGGGGTTGCGCCGATAATGCTGGAAGCTAGCGGTCGCCTCATTCAGCCAGTTGCCGGTATTGTAGCGATCCTTCGCAATCCACGTGTTGACGTCATTTCGGACGTTGTTGGCAGCCTGGTAACTCGTGACGCCCCCAAAGTCACGTATGTCAGTCTCGTGCCGGAAGTTCATGCTCAGTTCCAACGAGTGAGCCGTCGTCGGCACGTATGAGAGCTTTCCAAACGCGAGCGTCGAACGGAACGGTGAGACGAACTGCCCGTTGTACTGCGATAGGTTCGCGGCATCGAGTGCGGGGTAGCGCCCGGGAGGAGCAGCAGTGTCGGCGTTGAATGACACTGTGCTCGCGCGGTTCTGGTAGTTGCCTTCGTACGAGCCGAAGAAGAACAGGCGATCCCGAATCAGTGGTCCGCCGACGCTGGCACCTGCCTGGTAGCGTGTGTATTCCGGCTTTGGCGCTGGCACGCATGGCGAAGACGGGGTTGCCCGCGAGCACGGGAGCGAGTCGGTGGCGATCAGCCCCTTCCCTTGTCCGTAGAAGAAGGTTGATCCCTGCCACTGGTTGCCGCCAGACTTGGTCGTCGCCGTGATGATTGCGCTTGAAGCTTTCTGGTACTCCGCCTTGTAATTCTCTGTGATGACCCGGAACTCTTGCACGGCGTTCAAGGGGAATGGATTGCCACGGCTCGCATCCTGCCCTGCCACGCCCCCTGCCGTGAGATCGTTCTTGAAGCTCGCGCCATCGATAAACACGTTCACGTTGTCTGCGGGCAACGCGCCGCCGGCGAAAGTCTTGAAGGTGTTGTTGAGACCGTTGTTCAAGACGGTCGTCCCCGGCGCCAGTTGGACCAGATCGAGAAAGTTCCGGTCCGACAGCGGAAGGCGAGCGACCTGCTGCGTGGTAACGTTAGTTGCCACTTCGGAGGTGCGGGTCTCCACACCGGTCGCGGCCGCCACCGTCACCGCTTCCAGTTGAATCGCGGATGCGGCGAGCTTGAAATCCAAGGGATACACGCCGCCGACCAGCACAGTCACCCGCGCCTTTTGCGATGCCATCCCGATCTGGCGCGCCGTGACCTCGTAGTCTCCGGGAACCATGCCGAGGAGCGCATAGTAGCCGCGAGCCTGCGTAGTCGCCTCCCGCCCGGTCCCGGTCGTCACGCTCACCGCGATTACGCGTGCGCCTTCGAGCGATCGCCCGCTCGAGTCGGTCACATATCCCCTGATGCTACCGGTGCTCGTCTGCGACAGGGCCGCCGGCGCGGTAACGACCAGAAAGACCAGGCCGAGCAGGAACCATCGGCCAAGGTTGGCGAACCATCTGCAACTCATGAGCGCATTCTCCTGTGCACGTGTTCGCCTCCGTTATCACGCGCACACTAGGGTTTGTCAAGTCCGGTGACGGTCAACTAGATTGCTGTCGCCGCTGCTCGAATTTCTCCTTCTGAAACGGAATCCCGATGCGCCCGCTTAGCCGTTGTCTCACGGTGCTGCCGGCCGCCCTGATCCTGTGCGCCGTCCGGCCACTGTCCGCCCAGCGCCCCGCCGCCGAGCCGCAGATCGATTCCCTCCTCGCCCGCATGACGCTCGAGGAAAAGTTGGGTCAGCTGAACCAGGTCTCTGTGGACGGTCAGCCGAACGCGGAGCAGCTGGACCTGGCGCGCAAAGGGCTGGTCGGCAGCTTCTTGAACCTCGCCGGGGCGGACGCCACCCATGCCGCGCAGCACGTCGCCGTCACTGAGTCGCGCCTCCACATCCCGCTCATCCTCGGCCTCGATGTGATCCACGGCTACCGCACCACCTTCCCGATTCCGCTAGGCGAGGCCGCTTCGTGGGATCCGGAGGCGGTCGAGGCCGCCGCCCATGTGGCCGCCAAGGAGGCCGCGGCGGCCGGTGTGCACTGGACGTTTGCGCCCATGGTCGACATCGCCCGCGATCCCCGCTGGGGCCGGATCGCCGAGGGGTCGGGTGAGGATCCCTATCTGGGATCGGCGATGGCCGCGGCGCGCGTGGGGGGCTTTCAGGGTAAGGACCTGCGCGCCCCCGACGCGGTGCTCGCCACCGTCAAGCATTTCGCCGCCTACGGCGGCGCCGAGGGCGGCCGCGATTACAACACCGTCGATCTGTCGGAGCGCACGCTGCGCGAGGCGTACCTGCCGCCCTACCACGCCGCCATCGATGCCGGCGCCGGCAGCGTGATGACCTCATTCAACGAGATCGGCGGCATCCCCAGCACCGCCAGCCCCTGGCTCATGACCACGCTGCTGCGCCGCGAGTGGGGCTTCAAGGGCTTCGTCGTGAGCGATTGGACGGCGGTCGCGGAGCTCCTCAATCACGGCGTCGCCGGCTCGCGCGCGGACGCGGGGAAGCTCGCGCTCGAGGCGGGCGTGGATATGGACATGGTGAGCCGCATCTACGTGAGCGATTTGCCGGCACTGGTCCGGGCCGGACGCATTCCCGTTGCCGTAGTGAACGAGGCGGTGCGCCGCGTGCTCCGCGCCAAGGCCGCCCTCGGCTTGTTCGACGATCCCGACCACGGCGCTACACCCGAGCGCGAGCGCGCGGCGCTGCTCGCGCCCGAGCACCGCCAGCTCGCCCGGCGCGTGGCCGAAGAGTCGATCGTCTTGCTCAAGAACGAGGGTCAGGTCCTGCCGCTCGCGGCGCGCGTCAAAACCCTCGCCGTGATCGGCCCCCTCGCCGATGACAAGACCTCGGCGCTCGGCTCCTGGCCCGGCCGCGGTGAGCCACAAGACGCGGTGACGCCCCTCGAGGGAATCAAGCAGCGGGCCGGCAGCGTGAGCGTCGTGTACGCGAAAGGTTGCGGGATCACCGACACCTCGACCGCGGGGTTCGCCGATGCCGTCGCGGCCGCGAAGCAGGCGGACGTCGCCGTGCTGGTACTGGGCGAAGCGGGCGACATGAGCGGCGAGGCCGCGAGCCGCGCCGAGCTCGACTTGCCCGGCGTCCAGGAACGGCTGCTCGAGGCGGTGCAGGCGACGGGAACGCCGGTCGTGCTCGTCGTGAATAGCGGCCGCCCGCTCACCATTGCGTGGGCCGCTGAGCACGTGCCCGCGATCGTCGAGTCGTGGTTCCTGGGCGTCGAGACGGGCCCGGCGCTCGCCGCCGTGCTGTTCGGCGACGTGAGCCCGAGCGGCAAGCTGCCCGTGACGTTCCCGCGCGCCGTCGGTCAAATACCTCTCTACTACGACCACAAGAACACCGGGCGCCCCACCGGGCCGGATAAGTACACCTCCAAGTACATCGACCTGCCCGTGACGCCGCTGTTTCCGTTCGGCCACGGGTTGAGCTACACGACGTTCAGCTATTCGGACCTGCGGCTCAGCGCGCCGCGCATCACGCCGACCGGCACGCTGCGTGCGTCGGTCAGCGTCACCAATACCGGTAGTCGCGAAGCTGCCGAAGTCGTGCAGCTGTACGTGCACGACGAGGTGGCGAGCGTGACCCGGCCGGTCCGCGCGCTGGCCGGGTTCCGCCGGGTCTCGCTCAAACCGGGCGAAGCGCGCACCGTGGAGTTCTCGCTCACGGCCAAGGAGCTGGGGCTCTACAACAAGGACATGAAGTTCGTGGTGGAGCCCGGGAAGTTCCGCGTGTTCGTCGGCGGCAGCTCGGTGGGCGGGTTGGAGGGAGAGTTCGAGGTCGCGCCCGTTCGTTGACGCGTGTGCTTCGCCGTGCTAGTGTCCCAGCCGTGCGACTACGACTCTGGTTTCTGACCGCCGCGCTCGCCCTGTCGGGGTGCGGCGGTCCGTTTCCTCAGTCGACGCTCCACCCGCGCTCCGATTTCGCGCGCGCGACCGACGTGCTGTTCACCGACATCTTCTGGTGGGCGGCGGCGGTGTTCGTCGTGGTCGAAGCGCTGCTCGTCGTCGCCCTCATCCGGTTCCGCCACCGCGAGGGGCGGCCCGCTCCCAAGCCGACGCACGGCCACACCCTGATGGAGATCGCCTGGACCCTCGCGCCGGCGGCGATCCTCGTGTTCGTCGCGGTGCCAACGGTCCGTACGATCTTCGCGACCGCGGGGGAAGCCCCCGCCGACGCCGTCAAAGTCGAAGTGATCGGTCATCAGTGGTGGTGGGAGTTCCGGTACTTGGACCTCGGCCTGACGACCGCCAACGAGCTGCACCTCCCGGTGGGTAAGCCCGTGCGCATCGCCATCACCTCGGCCGACGTCATCCATTCGTTTTGGATCCCGCGGCTCGGCGGCAAGCGCGACGCCATCCCGGGCAAGACCAACTACATCGCGTTCCGCGCCGACTCGACCGGTGACTATTCGGGTCAATGCGCGGAGTTCTGCGGCGCTTCGCACGGGAACATGCGGCTGCGCGTGATCGTCGACAGCGACTCGGGGTTCGGCGCGTGGGCGCAGGCCCAGCTGAGCGCGGCCGCGACTCCGGCGAAGGGCGGCCTCGCCCAGCAGGGCAAGACGGTCTATGGGCGCTCGGCGTGCATCGGGTGTCATGCCATCCAGGGCGTCTCGAGTGGCGTGATCGGGCCGAACCTCACGCACATCGCGAGCCGCACCACCATCGCGAGCGGCCTCTTCCCCAATGACTCGAGCCATCTCGCGAGCTGGATCGCCGACGCGCCGGCGTTGAAGCCCGGCGCGATCATGACGCGCATGAAGCCCCCGCTTACGGATGCGGACATCGCAGCGATCATCGCCTATCTCCAGACGCTGAAATGAATCCCCCTGCTGCCTCTGCCGCCTTTGCCGCCCCTGCCGCCCATGTGACACACGGGCCGGTCGGGATCAGGGGCTGGTTGACCACCACCGACCACAAGCGCATCGGTCTGCTGTACTTCTGGACCGCGTTCTCGTTTTTCCTGATCGGCGGCGTCGAAGCCCTGTTCATCCGCGCGCAGCTGGCCCAGCCGAACGGCCATCTTGTCACGGCCGAGACGTACAACCAGCTGTTCACGATGCACGGCACCACGATGGTGTTCCTCGCCCTGATGCCGCTCTCGGCAAGTTTTTTCAACTATATCGTGCCGCTTCAGATCGGCGCGCGCGACGTGGCGTTCCCCCGGCTCAACGCCTTCAGCTACTGGGTGTTCCTGCTGGGGGGACTGTTCCTGAACGCCAGCTGGCTGGTGGGGCCGCTGTTCCATGCGGGACGGCTCAACGTCGCGCCCGACGGCGGCTGGTTCGGCTACGCGAATCTGACCGAACGGCAGTTCTCCCCCGGGCCGAACATCGATTTCTGGCTGCTCGGCCTGCAGATCCTGGGCATCTCCTCGCTCGCGGCGGGGTTCAACTTCATCGTCACGATTCTCAACCTGCGGGCGCCCGGGATGAGGATGATGCGCGTGCCCGTGTTCACGTGGATGACGCTGGTGACCCAGTTCCTCGTCATCACCGCGTTTCCGGTGATCACGGTGGGCCTCGTCTTCCTGATGTTCGACCGCTTCTTCGGCACACATTTCTATGTGAGCCAGGCGGGCGCGACGCCGATCCTGTGGCAGCACCTGTTCTGGCTGTTCGGCCACCCCGAGGTGTACATCCTCATCCTGCCCGCGATGGGCATCGTGTCGGATGTGCTCCCCACCTTCGCCCGGAAGCCCTTGTTCGGCTACACGGTGGTGGTGTATTCGGGCGTGTTGATCGGCTTCATGGGATGGGGCGTGTGGAGCCATCACATGTTCTCGGTAGGCCTGGGGCCGATCGCCGACTCGGTGTTCAGCGCCACGACGATGTTGATCGCGGTGCCGACCGGCGTGAAGATCTTCAACTGGATCGCGACCTTGTGGGGCGGCGACATCCGCGGCACCACCGCCCTGCATTTCGCCGTGGGCTTCATTGCGATGTTCATCATCGGCGGGCTCTCGGGGGTGACGCACGCCTCGCCCCCCACCGACCTGCAGCAGACCGACACCTATTACGTGGTGGCGCACATCCACTACGTGCTGTTCGGCGGTACGATCATGGGCCTGTTCGCGGGGATTTACTACTGGTGGCCCAAGATGACGGGTCGGCTCCTGTCCGAGACCCTGGGGAAGTGGCACTTCTGGCTGCAGTTCGTCGGGATGAACGTGGCTTTCTTCCCGATGCACCTGATCGGCCTGTTGGGCATGCCGCGGCGCGTCTACACCTACTCGCCGGAGCTCGGAGTCTCAGATCTGAACCTCTTGTCCACTATTGGGGCGTTCCTGATCGCGCTCTCGATCCTCGTGTTTGTGGTGAACCTGCTGCGAAGCCGGACGCATGGCCAACGGGCCGGGAACGACCCGTGGGGTGGCGCCACGCTGGAGTGGAGCATTCCCTCGCCGCCGCCGGTCTACAACTTCTCCGTGATCCCCACGGTGGCGAACCGGCTGCCGCGATGGAAGACGGAGCACCACGAGCCGATGCGCGACCCGCCTGCCGCGCCGCCGGGGCCGATCCATGTGCCGGGCGGGTCGTGGTGGCCCATGCTGGCGGCGTTCGGCCTGCCGATCCTGGCGCTCGCGCCGCTCACGCACACGCTGTGGCTCGCGTTCGTGGGTGCCGCCGTGCTGCTCGCCGGTATTTACCTCTGGGCGTTCGAGCCGTTCGAAGTATGACGACCCACGCGACCCACACGAGCCTCGGGCTCGACAGCCGCAAGATGGCGTTCTGGGCGTTCATCGGCTCGGAGTGCCTGCTGTTCACGTCGCTCATCTCGACCTATCTGGTCTACAAGGGGAAGAGCGTCGTCGGACCGTACCCCCACGAGATCCTCAACATCCCGTTCACGTCCGTCAGCACGTTCGACCTGCTGATGTCGAGCCTGATGATGGTACTGGCGCTCGCCGCGGTGCAGCGCGGCGACATGAAGTGGGGAAAGATCTGGCTGTTCTCGACGGCACTGCTCGGGCTCGTGTTCCTGGGCGGCCAGGTGATCGAGTTCACGGAGTTCGTGCACAAGGGCCTGACGCTCCAGACGAACCTGTTCGGCTGCACGTTCTTCGTGCTGACGGGGACGCACGGCGCGCACGTGACGGTCGGCGTCTTGTGGCTGCTGACGCTGTGGGTGCGGGCGCTGCAGGGAAAGCTCACCAGCGCGCATGCGACGACCGTCGAGATCAGCGGCCTGTACTGGCACTTCGTGGACGTGGTCTGGATCGTGATCTTTACGGTTGTGTACCTCATTCAGTAGACGCCGAGACGCCTAGACGCCGAGCGGTACTCAGGACACAGAGGGGAGGTAGGCACGAGCAGATGGACGAACGAAGACACGTCATGACCGAAGCCGGCCACACGACGGAGCACGCGCATCCTACGGCCGGAGTCTATCTACGGGTCGCCGCGGTGCTGGTGATCCTCACGGTGCTCGAGGTGGGCGTGTTCTACGTGCCGGCGTTTCACCCCGTGCTCGTGCCGGTGCTGCTGGTGCTCTCGGCGGTCAAGTTTACCCTGGTCGTGATGTTCTATATGCACCTCAAGGCCGACAGCAGGGTGTTCACGTTCTTGTTCGGCGCGCCGCTCGCGCTAGCGGCCGTGGTAATGGTGGCGCTGCTGTTCCTGCTGCTCGGGGCCCTCACGCTGCGCGGCGCGGCTGGAGCCGGATGAGCTGGCAACGCTGGGACCCGCACCCGAGCGTGATCATAGGGCTCGTCCTCTTGGGCGGGCTCTACGTCTATTTGGGGGGGCTCAAGGCGTCGCGGCGACGGGTCGCGTCGTTCGCGGGAGCGCTGCTGGTGTTGGGTCTGGCCCTCAACGGCCCGCTGCACAATCTGTCCGACGGCTACCTGTTCAGCGCCCACATGGTGCAGCATCTGGTGCTGACGCTGGTGTTTCCGCCCCTGCTCTTGTACGGGACGCCGGCGTGGGTCGTGCGACCGCTGCTCCGGCCACGCTGGCTGTATCGCCTGGCGCGCCGGGTGACGCGCCCGCTCGCCGCCGGGGTGCTGTTCTCGGTGCCGATCACCCTGTGGCACTTCCCGCAATTCTACGAGGCGGCGCTCGAGCATCACCCGCTGCACATCGCGCAGCACCTCGTGTTCCTGGCGACGGGCGTGCTGATGTGGTGGCCGGTGCTCTCGCCCACGCCCGAGCTGCCGCGCGCCAGCTATCTCACGCAGCTGCTCTATCTGTTCACGTTGGGGCTGCCGATGTCGGTCGCGGGAGCGCTGATCACCCTGTCCGACGACGTGCTGTATCCCTTTTACGCCGCCGCACCGCGGCTGTGGGGCCTCGCGCCGCTCGCGGACCAGCAGCTGGGCGGCCTCGTCATGTGGGTGGGCGGCACGATCTACCTGTGGGTGGCGGCGAGCGTGGTATGGTTCCGGTGGGCCGCCCGAGAGGAGCGCGGTGAGGCGGAGAGGGCGGTGCCGCTGGAGGCCTACGGGATTGCGGATTTCGGATTGCGGATTGCGGATTCGAACGCTCGCGTGTCGAAGAAGGGCGCTACCTGACTCGACGCCCGACCATCAATTCCGCAATCCGCAATCCGAAATCCGCAATTTTCTATTCCCCCTCTTCCGTCTCCCCCAGCGGATGCAGCCTCAGCGTTTCCGCGATCTTCGGATGCTGCCGCCACAGGTAGAATCCCATGCCGTACGCCGCGATGGCGTTGCCGATCGCCACGTTCCACCAGGTGAGCGCGCCGAGCAGCGGCTGCGCCAAGACGGCCAGCATGATGTAGAACCCGAACTCGAACACCGCGAAGGTGACGACGATAAGGTAGAGCGTCGGGGGGGCGACTTCGACCTCGGCGGCGAGCGCCGCCGCCACGGTCCCCACGATGATGAAGGCGCACACGTGAATCATCGTGTACGGAATGACGCGGGAGAATGCGATCACGACCTTATGGGGATCGGATTCGCCGAAGAACACGGCGGAGCCGAGCATCGCGGGAGTGAAGAACGGCCGGCCCGCGATGATATCGACGATCAGGAACCACAGGGCTACGGCGCCCGCGCCGATCAGGCCGGCGATGAATCCTTCGCGCAAGATCCGCGTCAGCTGCATGACTCAATATAGAGTTCACCCCGGGCTTGCGCCCGGGGTCAGTACAACCGATCTCTGATGGTGTCTGACTGACCCCGGGCGCGAGCCCGGGGTCGAGGGGAGTTCCATGACCGTCTCCCGCCGCCTCGTCTATCCCCTGTGTCTTCTCGCCGGGTCGCTGCTCGCGGTCGCGGCCGGGGCGCTCCATCCCGACATCGCGGGCCAGGACGGCCCGAGCCAGCTCGCTGTGAT
>Ga0209473_1001578_pt1 | contig 12674 bp, 7 predicted proteins | sample GraSoiAngelo_133_FD_185890 | JGI IMG/M metagenome (GOLD analysis project Ga0209473, IMG submission 185890) | Grasslands soil microbial communities from the Angelo Coastal Reserve, California, USA - 14_0929_05_20cm (SPAdes) (version 2) | ecosystem: Environmental > Terrestrial > Soil > Grasslands ...
AAGAAGATCACCGTCGACGCGCGCGGCGAGATTCTCCAGCTGAAGGACACCGTCAACACGATGGTCGATCAGCTCAACTCCTTCGGCGCGGAAGTCACCCGCGTCGCTCGCGAAGTCGGAACGGAAGGAAAGCTCGGCGGTCAGGCCGACGTGAAGGGCGTGTCGGGCGTCTGGAAGGACCTCACCGACAACGTGAACTTCATGGCCTCGAACCTGACCACGCAGGTGCGCGGCATCGTCAAGGTCGTCACCGCGGTTGCGAACGGAGACCTCGCCGAGAAGCTGCAAGTGAACGCGAAGGGCGAGATCGCCGCCCTCGGCGAGACGCTCAACAACATGACGAAGACGCTCTCCATCTTCGCTCAACAGGTCACCAGCGTCGCCCGCACCGTCGGCGTCGAAGGGAAGCTGGGAGCGCAGGCCGAGGTGCCGGGAGTCGCCGGCACCTGGAAGGACCTGACCGACAACGTCAACCTGCTCGCGAACAACCTCACCGCCCAGGTCCGCAACATCGCCGAAGTGACGACGGCGGTCGCGAACGGCGACCTGTCGAGGAAGATCACGGTCAACGCGAAGGGCGAAGTGCTGGAGCTGAAGAGCACCATCAACACCATGGTGGATCAGCTACGCAGCTTCGCCGGTGAAGTGACCCGCGTCGCCAAGGAAGTCGGCACCGATGGAAAGCTGGGCGGCCAGGCCGACGTGAAAGGTGTCTCGGGCACCTGGAAGGACCTGACGGACAACGTCAACATCCTCGCAGGGAACCTGACCGACCAGGTGCGCAACATCGCGAAAGTCACCACCGCGGTCGCGAACGGAGACCTGTCGCAGAAGATCACGGTGGATGTGCGAGGCGAGGTGCTCGCGCTCAAGGACACCATCAACACCATGGTGGATCAGCTGCGGTCCTTCGCATCGGAAGTCACCCGCGTCGCCAAGCAGGTCGGCACCGAAGGAAAGCTGGGCGCCCAAGCCGAAGTGCCCGGAGTCGCCGGCGTCTGGAAGGACCTGACCGACAACGTCAACGTCCTCGCCGGAAACCTGACCGATCAGGTGCGCAACATCGCGAAAGTGACCACCGCGGTCGCGAACGGAGACCTCTCGCAGAAGATCTCCGTCGAGGCGCGCGGCGAGATCCTCGCGCTCAAGGACACCATCAACACGATGGTCGATCAGCTGCGGTCGTTCGCGGGTGAGGTGACCCGCGTGGCTCGCGAGGTCGGCACGGAAGGGCGCCTGGGCGGACAGGCCGACGTGCGCGGCGTGTCGGGCGTCTGGAAGGACCTCACGGACAACGTCAACTTCATGGCCTCCAACCTGACCGGGCAGGTGCGCAACATCGCCCTGGTCACGACGGCGGTCGCGACGGGCGATCTGTCGAAGAAGATCACGGTCGACGTGAAGGGCGAGATCCTCGAGCTGAAGAACACCATCAACACGATGGTCGATCAGCTGAACTCGTTCGCCTCGGAAGTCACCCGCGTCGCCCGCGAAGTCGGCACCGAGGGAAAGCTGGGCGGCCAGGCGGAAGTGACCGGGGTCGCCGGCGTCTGGAAGAACCTCACCGACAACGTGAACTTCATGGCACGCAACCTGACCACCCAGGTGCGCGGCATCTCCAAGGTGGTGACCGCGGTCGCGATGGGCGACCTCACGCAGCGCCTGACCGTGGACGCGAAGGGCGAGGTGGCCGCGCTCGCCGAGACCATCAACAACATGACCTCGACGCTCTCGACCTTCGCCGATCAGGTGAGCTCGGTCGCGCGCGAGGTCGGCATCGAAGGAAAGCTGGGCGGCCAGGCGAAGGTGCCGAGCGCCACCGGCACCTGGCGGCAGCTCACCGACAACGTCAACCAGCTGGCCGCGTCGCTGACTACCCAGATCCGCGCCATCAGCGAGGTCGCCACCGCGGTGACGAAGGGCGACCTGACCCGCAGCATCACCGTCGAGGCGGAAGGCGAGGTCGCGCGCCTGAAGGACAACATCAACCAGATGATCGTCAATCTGCGCGAGACCACGCAGAAGAACCAGGAGCAGGACTGGCTCAAGACGAATCTGGCGAAGTTCTCCTCGATGATGCAGGGGCAGAAGGACCTGGACACGGTCTCCCGCCTGATCATGAGCCAGCTCACTCCGCTGGTCTCCGCGCACCACGGCGCGTTCTTCATGATGGAGCAGGAGGGCAATTCCCCGGTCCTGAAGCTCCGCTCGACGTACGCGTACCGCGAGCGCAAGAGCCTCGCCAACCGCTTCCGGCTGGGCGAGGGCCTCGTCGGCCAGTGCGCGCTGGAGAAGAAGACGATCCTCCTCACCAACGTGCCAGCCGACTACATCGCCATCAGCTCGGGGCTCGGGGAGGCGTCGCCGCTCAACATCATCGTGCTGCCCGTCCTCTTCGAAGGCGAGGTGAAGGCGGTCATCGAGCTCGCCTCCTTCAACCACTTCAGCGCCATCCACCAGATCTTCCTCGACCAGTTGATGGAGTCGATCGGCGTCGTGCTGAACATGATCAGCGCGAACATGCGCACCGAGGAGCTGCTCCAGCAGTCGCAGGGACTGACGCAGGAATTGCAGACCCAGTCGCGCGAGCTGACGGTGCAGCAGGAAGAGCTGAAGCGCTCCAACTCGGCGCTGGAGAAGCAGGCCCTCGAGCTGGAGGAGAAAGCCAAGCAGCTCGAGGAGCAGAACCAGAACATCGAGGTGAAGAACCGCGAAGTGGAGATGGCCCGCGCCTCCATCGAGGAGAAGGCGGAGCAGCTGCAGCTCATCTCCAAGTACAAGAGCGAGTTCCTCGCCAACATGAGCCACGAGCTGCGCACGCCGCTCAACTCGCTACTCATCCTCGCCAAGCTCCTCTCTGACAACAAGGACTCGAACCTCACCGACAAGCAGGTCGAGTACGCCAAGACCATCTACGCCTCGGGCGGCGATCTCCTCTCGCTCATCAACGAGATCCTCGACCTCAGCAAGGTCGAGGCGGGCAAGATGCAGATCGAGCCGCGCGACATCGCCATCTCCGACCTGCAGGAGTTCATCGATCGCAACTTCCGGCCGGTCGCCGAGCAGAAGGGGCTGGATCTCTCGATCGAGATCGAGCCGGAGGTCCCCTCGCACATTCGCACCGACCCGCAGCGCCTGCAGCAGGTCTTGAAAAACCTCCTCGCCAACGCCTTCAAGTTCACCGAGGAGGGAAGCATCTCGGTGCGGGTCGAGGTGGTGAAGGACCGCTCCTTCTTCGAGGCCCCGACGCTGCTCTCGACCGGCACGGTGATCGGCTTCCACGTCAAGGACACCGGCATCGGCATCCCCAAGAACAAGCAGAAGATCATCTTCGAGGCCTTCCAGCAGGCGGACGGGACCACCAGCCGCAAGTACGGCGGCACCGGTCTCGGCCTCTCCATCTCCAGAGAGATCACCAGGCTCCTCGGCGGTGAGATCCACGTCGAGAGCGATCCGGGCGAGGGTTCGCTCTTCACCCTCTACCTCCCCGACCGGTACATCGGGCTGGAGGAGGTCGACGACGACGAGCAGTCGCCGCAGCAGCGCCAACTGCAGGCGCCGCAGCAGTCGCGCGCCCGTTCTTTCGCCCCCAAGATCCGCCACGCGCCTCCGCAGCAGTCGCGGGAGAAGCGGGACGATTCTCGTGTCGACCTGCTCTCGCAAGCGACTCCCATGCCGGAGACCGCGGCGCAGAAGCAGGTAGACGACGACCGCGAGCACCTGCGCGAAGGGGATCGCGTCCTGCTCATCATCGAGGACGACGTGAAGTTCGCCCGCATCATGGTGGGCATGGCGCGCGAGAAGGGATTCAAGGCGGTGGTCGCGACCCGCGGCGACACCGGCCTCGCCCTCGCCAACGAGCTGATGCCGGCCGCCATCACCCTCGACATCCAGCTTCCGGTGGTGGACGGCTGGGCGATCCTCGATCGCCTGAAGCGCAACCCGCGCACCCGGCACATCCCGGTGCACGTCATCTCCATCGTGGAGAAGAGCCAGAAGGGCGCGGCGATGGGCGCCTTCTCCTACCTGGAGAAGCCGGTCAGCAAGGAGGCCCTGGAAGGGGCCATCACCCACATCGCGCAGTTCGTCGACAAGAAGGTGAAGAACCTCCTTGTCGTCGAGGACGACAAGCCCCAGGCGGACAGCATCGCCGAGCTGATCGGTGAAGGCGACGACGTCAAGGTCACCATCGCCCGCACCGGCGCGGAGGCCCTTGCTGCCCTCGAGACGGGCGGGTTCGACTGCGTGGTCCTCGACCTCATCCTCGGGGACATGGAAGGGTCGAAGCTCCTGGAGGAGATCAAGACCCAGCCGCGGTTCCAGGACCTTCCGGTGGTCGTCTACACCTTCAAGGAGCTGAGCTCGAAGGAGGAGGCGAAACTCAAGCGGTATGCCGAATCGGTAGTCCTGAAGGCCGGGACCGGCTCGCCCGAGAAGCTCCTTTCCGACACCGCGCTCTTCCTGCACCGGGTCGATGCCAAGCTGCCCGAGAAGACCCGCAAGATCCTGCAGGGCTCGCGCAGCGAGGGCGACTCGATCTCGGGCCGCAAGGTGCTGGTGGTGGACGACGACGTGCGCAACATCTTCGCCCTGGCCAGCGTGCTGGAGAGCCAGGGGCTGGAGGTCGTCTACGCGGAAAACGGGAAGGACGGCATCGCCACCCTGGAGCGGAACCCCGACGTCGACGTGGTACTGATGGACGTGATGATGCCGGAGATGGACGGCTACGAGACGATGAGAGCGATCCGCAAGGATCCGAACTTCAAGTCGCTGCCCATCATCGCCATCACCGCCAAGGCGCTGAAGGAGGATCGGGAGAAGTGCATTGTCGCAGGCGCATCGGATTACCTTCCCAAGCCGGTCGACCCGGAGAAGCTCATTGAATTGATCCGCCTATGGGCACGGTGAGCCAGCTGCCTTACCTTCCGGCGATGGCGGTCGCCAAGACCACGGGCAACGAGCTGGATCTGCGTCCAGTTCCGGACGGACCGATCCGCGCCCGGATCCTGATGGTCGACGACCATCCGCCGAATCTCCTCGCGCTGGAGGCCATCCTGGCGCCTCTCGGCGAGCAGATCGTCCGCGCCAGTTCCGGCGAGGACGCCCTGCGCAAGCTCCTCGACGGCGACTTCGCCTGCATCCTTCTCGACGTCCAGATGCCGGGCCTCGACGGCATCGAGACGGCGTCGCTCATCAAAAAGAGGGAACGGAACAAGTCGACGCCCATCATCTTCCTCACGGCGATCGCCAAGGATCCCTCGTACATCTTCCGCGGCTATTCGCAGGGAGCGGTGGACTACCTGCTCAAGCCGTTCGATCCGGAGATCCTCCGCACCAAGGTCTCCGTATTTGTCGACTTATGGAAGAAAGGCGAGATCCTCAAGCGCCAGGCCGCGCTCTTGCGCGTCCAGGAAGTGCGCGAGGCTGAGCGGCGCAGCGAGATCCGCTTCCGCGTACTGACCGATTCCATGCCGCAGTGCGTCTGGTCGGCACGGAAGAACGGCGAGATCACCTATTGCAACCGCGTCTGGCGTGAGTATGCCGGCGAGGACGCCGGGATCGGCTTCTTCGAATCGCTGCCGCAAAGCGAGGTCCAGGAGGCGCAGGTATCCTGGAAGGCCGCCGTCGCCGCCGGCACGCCGCTCGAGCGCGAGGTGCGGCTGCGGCGCAAGGACGGCGAGCTGCGCTGGCACCTCTGCCGCATGGTGCCCGAGCGCGACGACAACGGCGAGGTCCTCGGCTGGATCGCGACCGCGACCGACATCGATCACCAGAAGAAGGTGGAGGAGGCGCACGCGGCGCTGCTCATCCGGGAGCAGGAGGCCCGGGCGACGGCGGAAATCGCCAACCGGACCAAGGACGAGTTCCTCGCCACCGTTTCTCACGAGCTGCGCACGCCGCTCAACGCCATCCTCGGGTGGACCCGCATCCTACGGACCGGAGCCACCCCGGGGGGCGAGAAGCTCGACCGCGCCCTGGAGACCATCGAGCGCAATGCCCGTGCGCAGGCGCAGCTGGTCGAGGACATCCTCGACGTCTCGCGCATCATCGCCGGCAAGCTTCGCGTGCAGGTCCGCGAGATGGACCTCGTCGCGGTGATCCAGGCGGCCGTCGAGGCGGTCCGGCCGGCGTCGCAGGCGAAGGGGCTGGAGATCGAATTGCGGCTTCCGCCCTCGCTTCCGTATCACGGCGATCCCGATCGCTTGCAGCAGGTGTTCTGGAACCTGCTCTCGAATGCCATCAAGTTCACGCTGCAGGGCAAGGTCATCATCGAGGCGAGCCGCGAAGGCGGCGAGGCGGTGGTGACGATGACCGACACGGGCATCGGCATCAGCAGCGACTTCGTGCCGCTCGTCTTCGATCGCTTCCGCCAGGCGGACAGCTCGATCACCCGCGCGAGCGGGGGTTTGGGGCTCGGCCTCGCCATCGTCCGGCATCTCGTCGAGGTGCACGGAGGCACGGTCAAGGCGGAGAGCGAAGGAGAAGGAAAGGGCTCGCGGTTCACCGTGCGGCTTCCCTGCAAGGAAGTGCGCGCCGAGTCCGCCGATCCGGCCGCCGGCGAAGCCGCGCGCGCGCCGGCCCGGGTGCGCGGTCTGGAAGGCACCCGCGTCCTGGTCGTCGACGACGAGGCGGATTCGCGCGAGCTGGCGGTCGAGGTCCTCGGCTCCTTCGGCGCCGAGGTGATCACCGCCGGCTCCGCCGACGAGGCGATCGCCGCCATCGCCGAGCGAGCCTTCGACGTGCTCGTCAGCGACATCGGGCTTCCCGCCGAAGACGGCTACGCGCTCATCCGCCGCGTGCGCAGCGAACCGAACGGCCGCGACGTGCCGGCGCTGGCCCTCACCGGCTACGCGAGCCCGACCGACAGCCAGCGTGCGCTCGAGGCCGGCTACCAGCGGCACATCTCGAAGCCGGTCGAGCCGGACGAGCTCATCGCCACCGTGACGGAGATGGCGCACCAGAAGGCCGCTCCGGACGGCGACGCCGTTCCGCGAGCTTGACGGAGAGCGGGTGTGAAGCTCGGGCGCATCGAGGTGCCGGCTCCGGCGGCCGGCGCGCGGACCCTGATCCTGCTCCACGGCTTCGGCGCCGACGAGCGCGACCTGTTGCCGCTCGCCCGGGAGCTCGATCCCTCCTTCCGCGTGGTCTCGCTCGCGGCGCCGATCGCGCAGGGCATCTCCTTCGACCCTCGCGAAGTCCTCGAGGCGGGCAACATTGCCCTCGAAGCCATCGAGGACATCGCGCGTGAAAACCCGGATCCGATTCTCTGCGGCTTCAGCCAGGGCGGCGGAATGGCGCTCGCCGCCGTTCTCGAGCGCCCAGGCCTGGTTGGCACCGTGCTCGCCCTGTCTCCGGTCCCGCCGCGTCGTGAAGGAGACGGGAAGGGGCTGCGCGTCTTCCTCGGCCACGGAACGTTCGATCCCCTGATCCCCGTGCAGGTTGCCCACGCGACCCGCGACCTGCTCACCAAACTCCGTGCATCGGTCACCTATCGCGAATATCCGATGGGCCACATGATCTGTGCCGAGGAGCTCGAGGACGCGCGAAATTTCCTCGCGCACCGGGAGTAGGACTCTTCTTCTCAAAGGAGGCTGGCCGTGCTCGTCCGGGTCATCGCCCTCGCCGCCGCTCTCTGTGCCCTCCCGGCCCGCGCGGCCGATCCCGAGATCAAGTTCGAGAAGTACCGGCTGCAGAACGGGCTCACCGTCATCCTCAGCGAGGATCGGCGGCTCCCGCAGGTGTCGGTGAACGTCTGGTACCACGTCGGCGCCGCCAACCAGACGCCCGGGCGGAGCGGATTCGCGCACCTCTTCGAGCACCTGATGTTCTCGAGCACCAAGCACGCCAAGGATCCCGACCAGATCCTGGAATCCATCGGGGGCTCCAATAACGGATCGACCAACTTCGACCGCACCAACTACTACGAGACCGTCCCCTCCAACGAGCTTCCCACGGCGCTGTGGCAGGAGAGCGAGCGGATGGGTTTCATGCTGCCCACCCTGGACCAGGAGAAGCTGCGCATCCAGCGCGACGTAGTGAGCAACGAGCGCCGGCAACGCTACGAGAACTCGCCTTATGGCCTCGCCTTCATCCGCACCTGCGATCTGCTCTACCCGCAGCCCCACCCGTACTACGACTGCGTGATCGGCAACATCGCCGAGATCCAGGCCGCTTCGCTCGACGACGTGCGGCAGTTCCTCCTCCAGTATTACGGCCCGAACAACGCCTCGCTCACCCTGGTCGGCGACTTCGATTCGAACACCGCGCGGCAACTCATCGACAAGTATTTCGGACCGATCCCGCGAGGTCCGGACGTTCCCAAGCCCGAAGTGAAGCAGCCTCTGCTCAATTCCGTCGTCCGCGAAAAGGTCGAGGACAAGCTCGCACAGCTTCCGCGCTTCGAATTCATCTGGAACGGTCTCAAGCAATACGACGACGAGGAAGCGCCCGGCGACGTGCTCGCCGACGTGCTGGGGAGCGGCCGCACCTCGCGGCTGTACCAGTCGTTGGTGCTCAAGGCGCAGGTGGCGAGCAACGTGGACGCGTCCGACAATACCGAGTCGCTGGGAGGCTGGATCTCGATCGGCGCGACGGCGAGGCCCGGTCACACTCCCGAGGAGCTGAAGACGCTCATCCAGGCAGCGATCGACGACGTGAAGCAGAATGGCGTCACCCCCGAGGAAGTCGAGCGGGCCAAGCGGAAGATCCTCGCTGGACGCGTCCGGGGTCTGGAGCGGGCCGCCGCTCGCGCCGACCTGCTCAACGAGTACGAAGCGTTCCTCGGCAATCCCGGCTATCTGCCGCGCGACATCGCCCGCTACCGGGCGGTGACACCGCAGTCGGTGCAGGCGTTCGCGAAGAAATGGTTGCCGGAGGACCGGCGCATCGAGATGGAAGTGGTCCCCGCGAGCGCTGGAAAGAAGGAGGCGTCGCGATGAGGCGCGCAAACGTCGCCTTGCTCTGTGCCGCGCTCCTCGCTTGCGCGGGCACCGAGACCCGCAAGGCCTCGACCGGAGCGGATGCCGGAACGCTGGCCGCTTCCGACGCCGGCGCTCCGGCCGCCGATGCGGGCACGGGCGCGCTCGACGGCGGCAGCGCAGCCGCCGCAATGCCCGCGCGATCCGCAATCGCCGACCGCCAGACCCCCGACGCGCCGTTCCGCGCGCAGAAGCCGGCGCCTCTTCCGGTGCAGCCCCAGTTCGACGCGCCCGTTCCCTTCGATCGCAAGCTCCCGAATGGAGCGCGCCTGCTGGTGCGCGAGAACCACACGCTGCCCCTCGTCGCAATCGACGTTGTTTTCGCCCGCGGGATCGACGCCGAGCCGCACGGCAAGGCGGGCCTCGCGAGCTTCGTTTCGAGCATGCTGACCGAGGGTACGAAGAAGCGCACCACCACCCAGCTCGCACAGGAGCTGGAGGACGAGGCGATCTCGCTCAGCGCAGGCTCGGGAGCGGAGTCGAGCCGGATCCATCTCAACTTCCTCAAGGAGTCGCTCCCCAAGGCGCTCGAGATCTTCGCCGACGTGCTGCAGAACCCGGCCTTCCGGCCCGAGGACCTCGAGCGGGTGCGCGGCCTGAAGATCGCCGGTCTCACGCAGAAGCTCGCCATCCCCGGCGCGGTCGCCTCCGACGAAGCGGCGCGCCTCCTCTACGGCGACCAGCATCCCTTCGGTCAGCCCTCGGGCGGCACCATCGAGACGGTGCGCGGAATCACCGGCGACGACCTGCGCAAGTTCCACGACACCTGGTACCGCCCCAACAACGCCCTCATCTCCGTCTCCGGCGACATCACGGTGCGAGAGATCGAGGCAGCCCTGCAGAAGAATCTCTCCCGCTGGAAGCCCGGCCCGTCGCCGAAGATCTCGCTTCCCGCGTTTCCGGAGATGGACAAGCGAGGCATCTCCGCGCTCGACAAGCCGGGAACGACGCAGTCCCACGTTCGCGTCGTCGGTCATCTGTTTCCCGCGAATCACCCCGATCGGATTCCGATGCTGGTCGGCAACGAGGTGCTCGGCGGGCTCTTCACCAGCCGCTTGAACCTCAACCTCCGCGAGCAGCACGGGTACAGCTACGGGGTCGGCTCTTCCGCCTCGCTGAGCCGGTCGTTCGGCACCTTCATCGCAGCGGGCGACATCATCGCCCAGCACACCGCGGACGCGGTCCACGAGTACGAGTCGGAGCTCACTCGTTTCGCCGACCAGGGCGTCGAGGATGCCGAGCTGCAGAAAGCGCAGCAGTCGCTCATCCGCGGGCTTCCTTCGGCGCTGGAGACCAACGACGCCACGGCTTCGGCGCTGGCGAACGCCGTCTTCAACGGGCTTCCGCTCGATTATTACCGGCGTGTCCCGGAGCTCATCGCGAAGGTTACGCGGGCGGATGTCGCGCGGGTGGCGAAAGAGTGGATTCGCCCCGATCGCTTCGCGGTGGTGATCGTCGGGCCCGTCGCTCCCGCGAAGGACGCCCTGGTGGCGCTTGCGCTCGGCGATGTGCAGCTGCGGCCCGCTCCCGGCGCCGTGCCCGGACCCGAGCCTCGCCCGGCGCCGCCCGGATCGCGTGGACCGACTGCGGGGACTTCGCCGGTGCCCGATGCCACGACGGGAAAGCCGGAAGGAGCGTCTCCCGTGCCGTCGCAACCTCCGGCATCGACCCCGCCCCCGCCCTCGCAGCCGTCTGCGCCGGCGAACCAGCCTGCAAGTGCGCCCACCGAGGGAACGGCTCCTTCGAACCAGCCACCGCCGCCGGCAGAGAAGCGCTAGGCTCCGCGTAGGGCGCCGCGCCGTCCTCGTCTTTGAACACTTACGCGGCGACGCGGCGCCGTACTAGACCAGGACCAGGTCAGTTCGACTATCTCTCGCCTGGGGCAATGACGGTCAGCCGCGGGAAGTACGTCCGGTACGTACGCGCGTCGCGCGTCAAGAGCTCATAGCCCGCCACCAGAGCATGGGCGCCGATGTAGAAGTCCGGGAGCGGTACCGGTCGGCTTCCCCCACGGCGCTTGTATGCGAGGAAGCTCTTGCCAGCGAGGAACGCGGCCTCGTAGGGGAGGGGGTCGCGACGGTACACGTCGGGCGGAAGGACGGTCTCCAGATCTTCGACCCGCGCGTACCCCACGGAGACCTCGGCGAACACGATCGGGTTGATGACGAGGACCGAGCTGTCGGCGGCGCGAGCCAATGCTTCCGACGACCATTCCGACCACTCCGGATTTTCGGTCGCCACGTCCAGGATGACGTTGCTGTCGACCAGCACCGCCATCACTTGTTCCGGGTGAGCGCCAGGATCTCGTCCGTGCTCATGCGAAGTGTCGCGCTCCCGCGCAATCGCGCCACGGCCGCTGCACCCCGTCCTTGGCGTCGCGACGATTTCGCGCGGCGCATACGCACTACCTTGCCCTCCAATTCGAACTCGACCTCGGTGTTGGGCAACAGCCCCGTCTTCTCACGGATCTCGATGGGAATGGTCACTTGTCCCTTGCTGGTGATGCGCATGGCTCCTCCAACTCTTACTAGTTGGAATAATACAGTCGGAGTTACCCGTCCAGCCGCTAGGACTCGCGCCGCACGGTATAGGCGGCGATCTCCCGCAGCGTTCGCGCGACCGGTTCGGGAACGGGCGCTCCGTCGAGCGCGGCGAGCGCTTGACGGAGAAGCCGATCGGCCTCCTCCCGACACGAGGTCGCGGCGCCGCTGCGGATCAGGACCTCCCGCGCGGCTTCCACGCCGGACTCCGGCAGGTCGCGCCGGCCGAGGCTCTCGCGCAAGAGCGCCGCGTCCTGCGGGGTGGCCATCCGCAAGGCGCGCGCGACGAGCAGGGTGCGCTTGCCCTCGCGCAGATCGCTCCCGCTCGGCTTTCCGGTGACCTCGCTCGATCCCAGCGTCCCGAGAAGATCGTCGGCGATCTGGAAGGCGATGCCCAGCGGACGCGCGAATCGTTCCAGGACCTCGAGAACTCCCGCGCTCGCGCCGCCCAGGACCGCGCCGATGCGCAGGGGCAACTCGAAGGTATAGCTGCCCGTCTTGAGCGCCTGGAGCCGTGCCACGCCGCCATCGTCGAGAGGCGGCTCGAACGGGGCGCAGAGATCGAGCGACTGCCCGAGGATGACGGACTGCAGCGCAGTGGAGAGGAGCTTGGCGGCCCGCAGCGTGCGCTCGGCTTCGACGGGTGACGAGAGGAGCAGCTCCACCGCCCAGGCCTCGCACAGTGAGCCGGCGAGGACCGCGAGGCTATCGCCGAGATGCGCGGACCGTTTGCCCAACGAGACATGGAGCGTCGGCCCGCCGCGGCGCAGCTCGTCGCCGTCCATGAAATCGTCGTGGATGAGGAGATAGGCGTGGAGCAGCTCGAGCCCCAGCGACGCGTTCCGCGCCAGCTCTGCCTTGGCGCCCGCGGCCTCGCATCCGAGAATCGCGAGCGCGCCTCGCACCCGCTTGCCGCCGCGCAGGACGTAATCGGTGAGCGCTTCGTGGACAGGCCGCAGATCTACAGGCAGGCCCTCGAGGTCGCGGCCCTTGCGGGCGAGGAACTCCCGGAGGAGCGGATCCGCCTCGCGCGCGTAGCCGACGAGCGCCGCAGGAGGCGGAGCGCCCGTCACGTCACCTCGGCGGCCGGCTTCTGCGAGACGAGCTTCGCCAGGATCTCCTGGGCGCGGTGGAGCTTGATCTCGCCTGCGGCGAT
>Ga0209473_1001582_pt1 | contig 12665 bp, 6 predicted proteins | sample GraSoiAngelo_133_FD_185890 | JGI IMG/M metagenome (GOLD analysis project Ga0209473, IMG submission 185890) | Grasslands soil microbial communities from the Angelo Coastal Reserve, California, USA - 14_0929_05_20cm (SPAdes) (version 2) | ecosystem: Environmental > Terrestrial > Soil > Grasslands ...
CAACCAACAGCGAACTAGCCGACACAGAAATTTTTGGTCCAGTCTTGAGTCTGGTTCATGCAAATAGTTTCGACGATGCATTAGCGTTTCTCGAACGTAGCGCATACGGGAATCAGGCTTCGCTATTCACTTCGAGTGGGGCCGCGGCCCGCCGTTTTCGCTACGAAGCTCCGGCGGGGAACATCGGCATCAACATCGGAGTCGCCGCGCCCATGGCATATTTCCCGTTCAGCGGTTGGAAAGATAGTTTTTTTGGCGTGCAACACGGCCAGGGTCGCGATGCGGTCGAGTTCTATACCGAAAAGAAAGTCGTGGTGGAGCGCTGGGCTAGCGACCACTCGCGCAAGTTTTAATATCTTCGTGAAACGAAGCCTGCCCTGAGCGAAGTCGAAGGGTGTCCTTAGATTGAGAGGCGCATGTCCAACACGATCCAAAAATACAAAGACTACGTAATGACCGGGTTCCTGAAGTCGGTTGCGCCGATCGTCATCGATCGCGCCAGCGGCGTCAAAGTTTGGGACGAGAATGGCCGCGAGTATCTCGACTGCTTTTCAGGGATTTCCGTGGTCAACGCCGGCCACAATCATCCGCGCGTAGTCGCCGCGGCCAAAGCCCAGATGGATAAGCTCATCCACTGCTCTTCGTATCTTTATCACGCGGCGCCAGTAGCTGACCTTGCTGAGAAGATGGCCAACATCGCCCCGCACGGACTGACCAAATCGTTTTTTGGAAACGGAGGCGCAGAGGCGATTGAGGGTGCGTTGAAGCTTGCCCGCCTCTACACCGGCAAACACGAATTCATCTCGCTCCATGGCAGCTTTCATGGGCGCAGCTGGGGCACGCTGAGCCTCACCGGAAATCAAGGCAGGAAGAAACGTGGCGGGCCATACGCTTCCGGAATAGCATTTGCTGCCGCACCGTACGCATACCGTTCGTTGTGGCCCAACGATCCCGAAGAATGTGGCCGCCAGTGCGCAAAATCGATTGACGAAGTCATTCGATTCGCAACCGCGGGTGACGTCGCAGCATTCATCGCCGAACCTGTGATGGGCGAAGGCGGCATTCTGGTTCCTCCAAAAAATTATTTTCGCGAGGTGAAGAAGGTCCTCGATCAGCACGGAATTCTCTTTATCGCTGATGAAGTTCAATCTGGATTTGGGCGCACCGGAAAGATGTTCGCTATCGAGCACTACGGTGTTACTCCGGACATTTTGGTCACTGCAAAGGGAATCGCCGACGGATTTCCGCTCAGCGCTTTCACTACTCGCCCCGAGATTGCGGCGTCGTACAAACCCGGCGACCATCTTTCAACGTTCGGCGGGAATCCGGTGGCCTGTGCGGCGTCGCTCGCGAACATTCAAGTCATGGAAGAAGAAAATTTGCCGGCCCGTGCGGCGGAAACCGGCGAGTATGCGATGAAGAAATTGCGCGAACTGCAGAAACAGAACCCGCTCATCGGCGAGGTGCGTGGGCTTGGATTGATGATCGGGGTCGAACTCGTGCGTGACGAAAAGCTCACGCCCGCCAACACCGAAGCTGAGGCGATCCGCGATGCCTTGTTAAGACAAGGTGTCCTGGTCGGGGTCGGAGGCGTTTATGGAAACGTAGTTCGCTTCCAGCCACCGTTGATCATCACCAAGGAACAAATCGATCATGCATTGAAAGCCTTTGCCGGAGCATTGAGCGAGATTTCGCAGCTCGCGCCAGCCTAGTCCTCCGCTGCGCAAAGGTGCCAGGACAGGCATTTGGCCAGAGGCATCAATCTGAGCAATCTTCTGCCCTCTCGTGAACTTGACCTGGGAAGACTCTTCTGGTGCACTTACGATTAAGGCTTTTTCCGCATCTTAGGACTGATATGAAAATCCTCCGCAACCCGCTTTTCGTGATTGTTTTGGCTGGGCTCATGGGCACTCCAGCTTGGGCCGTGAACCGCGAACTGGTCGAACTGCAAACCCAGGTACAGCAGATACAGGACCAGATGAACGCGCTGAAGCAATCGCTCGATGAACGCATGGGCGTGATCAAGAACCTGATGGACCAGAACACCGACAGCATTAATAAGGTGACGGTCGCGATCACCAACATGCAGGTAGCGCTGCAGAAGCAACAGAGCGATACCAACAATCACGTGGACCAGCTTTCCGGGCAGTTACAGACGCTAAACGACAGTCTCGACGAACTGAAGGCCCGCCTCGGCAAAGTCACTAACCAACTGGAAGCTATGCAGCAGGCGCAGCAGAGTCTTGCGGCGCAGGCCAGCCAACAGGCGCAGGCGCAACAACAGCAGCAGGCTCAGTTGGCAGTGCCACCTCCTGACGTGCTTTATAACAACGCTCTCCGCGACTACAACGGAGGCAATGTCGATCTGGCAAAGCAGGAGTTTTCCGATTACGTAAAGAACTACCCCAACACCGATTTGGCCGGCAATGCGTATTTCTATCTTGCCGAACTCGCCTTTAAATCGGGCGATTATCCGAACGCGATCAAGGGATATGACCAAGTCCTGCAGAGCTTTCCTGACGGGAGCAAAGCGGCTTCCGCCGAACTGAAGAAAGGCCTAGCCCAGATCGAATCAGGCCAGAAGGACGCCGGCATATCGACATTACGTCACGTGGTGCAACGCTATCCGCGAACGAACGAGGCTATGCAGGCGAAAGATAGATTGCGGAAGTTGGGAGTGGCGACGGCCGCAAGCCGAAGAGCAGAGTAGTTTTGAGTAGAAATTATGATGTCATTCCGAACCGCTTTAGCGGTGAGGAATCTGCTTTTTTCATCGCGCTCTGGTTGCTCCCAGTGCCGACCGCTCCCCAATTCCCGGCACGGTTCTCTTCACCACCGGCGCGATCTGCCTGACCTGCGCCATTAGCTCATCGAACTGATCTGGATAGAGCGACTGCATTCCATCCGACAAGGCTTTATCCGGCTCGCAGTGAACTTCGATGAGCAGCCCATCCGCTCCCACTGCAACGGCCGCACGTGACAATGGCGTGACTTTGTTGCGCTTGCCGGTGCCGTGGCTGGGATCAACCACGATCGGCAAATGACTCAGTCGTTGCACCGCAGGGATCAAGCTCAAATCCAAAGTGTTGCGGGTGTGATCGGCGAAGGTCCGCATACCGCGCTCGCAAAGAATCACGTTGTAATTGCCTTCGCTCATCACGTACTCAGCGGCCATGAGAAATTCTTCCAAAGTAGCCGACATACCGCGCTTCAACAGCACTGGCTTGCGCCCACGTCCTGCGCGCTTGAGCAAAGAAAAGTTCTGCATGTTTCGGGCGCCGATCTGGACCACATCGGCGTACTGTTCGACTAATTCCAGTGACTCGTTGTCTATAGCCTCAGTTACGATCTTCAATCCATACTGATCGCGGATATCTGCCATGATCTGCAGTGCTTCTTCACCCAGTCCCTGAAATGAATATGGCGATGTTCGCGGCTTGTAAGCGCCCCCACGGAAAAACTGTGCGCCTGACCGATGCACCCGCTCAGCCACGGCGAATGCCTGTTCGCGGCTTTCGATGGCGCATGGCCCGGCAACTATAGCGAGTCCCGGGCCGCCAAATGTGGCGTCGGTACCGGGGAATGAGACCACAGTGTTCTCCGCCTTCATATCCCGGCTGACCAACTTATAAGGCCTGGTTACGCGAATGATCTCCTGCACGCCCGGCATTTCCTCGAGCGTTCCGGGTTCGATCTCGCCCCGGTTTCCGGTAATGCCGATGGCGGTGCGCTCTGCTCCGGGAATGGAGTGAGCACGGTATCCGAGCGCTTCGATTTTGTCGCACACTGCGCGGATGTCTTCCGCTCTGGCATGCGCCTGCATGACAACCAGCATGAGTTCACCTCGAAAGCTAAGTTTATCGTATAGAAGGCGGTACACCTAGCTTATGCGAGGCGCATCGGAAACCCGTAAATATTCCCGCCCGGAATCTGATGTTGGGTTCGTGGACGAACCAGCGTCCCCGCCCGTATCCTGTGCGGAGGTTCATCGGACCTACGCAGGAGAGCCTGCGATACTGTTAGCATGGCGCGTTCCAAGTCCATGGCAGCGGAGCAGGACATCCTGAAGACATCCCCTCCGCACCGTCCGCCAAAGCTGACCTCCCGCCGCATTGGGATCCATACGTCTTCCGCCGGTGGAGTCGAAAACGCGGCTGAACGCGCCTACCGCCTGGGCTGCAACACATTTCAGATTTTCTCTTCCAGCCCTCGACAATGGAAGCCCTACGAACTCGGTCGCCCGCAATGCGAGCAGATGAATCTACTGCGCGCGAAGTACGACCTCAAGCCGCTCGTTATTCATACGAATTATTTGATTAACCTGGCTGGCACGAGCGAGGTATTTCTTCGCAAATCTATCGAAGCATTCCGCGGCGAAATCGAACGAGCTCTAGCCCTGTGTGCGGAGTATTTGGTCCTTCATCCCGGGTCGTTCCGCGGCGCCGATCGCGAACAGGGATTGCTGCAAACTGCCGCAGCCATCGCTGCCGCCAGTAGAGGACTCGACTTAGCCAAGGGCGGGCTGAATATCCTGATCGAAAACACCGCCGGCGCGGAATACTCACTCGGCGGCAGCTTTGAGCAGGTTGCCGAAGTCATCCAACATCTCCGGAACCACGTGCCTGTAGCTGCCTGCATCGATACGTGTCACGTTCACGTTGCGGGTTACGACATTGTTTCCGAAGGAGGTTTTCAAGAAACATTGCGGAAGCTGGACAGCACCATCGGCCTGAAGAATGTTCCGGTCTGGCATTGCAACGACGCGAAAGCCGCCCGTGGATCGAAGCTTGATCGGCACCAGCATGTCGGGAAAGGAACTATTGGATTGGAGCCGTTTCGCCGTCTGCTAAATGACCCGCTGCTTGCGCACGCCGCATTCATAGCGGAGACGCCGATCGATCAGCCAGGAGACGATCGCCGTAATGTGCAAGCGTTGAAGAAGCTAGTGAAGTCTCCTGAATGAGGCGCTTTCTTCATCCCGCACGCAAGTAACTTTCTGCTCTTGACAGTCGTTTGTATCCTGATCGGAGATGGAATTCCTGATCTGGATCTTGAGCCAGCCGCTCTTCTGGGCGGGCACGGGCATACTCGTGGGCCTGTACATGTTCTACCGGGGCTTTCGCCTGTTGCAGCTGAAACGCCGCATTAGTAATGTCCCCCGCTCCACCATCCGTGCCGCAGCTGTTGGGCCCGTTGAAGTGAGCGGCACAGCGATGGGCCCATACACACTGGTTTCGCCGCTCAGCCAATCCGATTGTCTTTATTACCGGCTGGTTGTCGAGTCGAATCCGCACGGCGATCTCAAGGACAAGATTAACGAGCTATGCGCGCCACTCTACATCAACGACGGCACCGGCACGCTCATGATTTATCCGAAGGGCTCGGAGCTTCGCCTCAAACCGTCCGCTAAGCGCACCGACTATTTCAATCTGGCGCTGATGATTGCTGCCCGGACCCGCACCGAGGCTCCCGAGTTCTCGCAGGAATACACCATTAAGCCCGGCGACAAAATATTTGTGCTTGGCACAATTCAGGTAAACACCTGGCCGCGGAAGGATCCCAGCTCAGATCCCGATGATTGTTCGCGCATCGGCCCAGGGTTTCTCAGTGCCGGCGAAGCTGATTTGCAGCGTCGCGAGGCATTTCCGCTGTTGAGCGCTTTCGCACCGATTGGCCCGCCAGACAAGACAAAAGAATTCGACCTGAATCCTCCCGTAGTAATGGTGAAGGGCAACGGCCCATTCGTGATCTCAAAGGATAGTGAAAGCGATCTTCTCACCAAACTGAGCTGGAGATCTCTGTTGTGCATCTGGGGTGGCCCGATAGCTGCGCTTTGGGGCCTGTGGGAAATCCTAGTGGTGCGTCCGGGGCTCGTCCGATAGGTAATCAGAAACGCATCCTCCCCCGCGCCGTTTTTCCTTACATTGTAAAATCTAGTTCCAACCATGCCGCAAGAGGAACGCACCATCGTGAAGTCTGCGTCGGCTGCTGAAGAGCCGAATAGGGAAGACCGCGGCCGAGACGAGCGATATAACCCGCACCAAATCGAGGAGAAGTGGTTCAAGCGCTGGCAGCAGGATTCCTCGCTCTATGCCGCCGAGCCGCATTCCAGCAAGCCGAAATATTACGTGCTGGAAATGTTGCCTTATCCCTCTGGCGCGCTCCACATGGGCCACGTGCGTAACTATGCCATCGGCGACGCACTCGCGCGCTACATGTGGATGAACGGCTACAACGTCCTTCATCCCATGGGATGGGACTCATTTGGTTTGCCCGCCGAGAATGCAGCGATTTCTGCGAAAGTGCCGCCGCGCGAGTGGACCCTCCGCAACATCGCCAACATGAAGGCGCAGATGAAGCGCCTGGGCTTTGGCTATGACTGGTCGCGTGAGATAACTACTTGCCTGCCAGACTATTACAAGTGGAACCAATGGTTCTTCTTAAAGCTTTACAGGCGCGGCTTGGCCTACCGTAAAAAGAGCAAAGTGAACTGGTGTCCGAAGTGCGCCACCGTGCTTGCCAATGAGCAAGTCGTCGGAGGCTGCTGCTGGCGGCATGAAGACACGCCGGTCGAGCAGCGAGAGCTCGAACAATGGTTCTTGCGTATTACGAATTACGCGGATGAGTTGCTCCGCGACTTGGATCGCCTTCCAGGTTGGCCGGAAAAAGTGCGCATCATGCAGCGCAACTGGATCGGCAGAAGCGAAGGCACGCTGGTCGATTTTCGGCTGGACGGTCCAAGCGGAGAAAAGATTTCGGTCTTTACTACTCGCGTCGACACGATCCTCGGAGCAACTTCGGTCCAGCTCGCGCCTCAACATACGATCACCGAAAAGTTGGCAGCGGCCGATCCTGAGCTGCGCAAGAAAGTGGACCAGCTCATTGCCGAGCAGGCGAAAGCGAAGGAAACGGGCGACATCGGCAATATTGAAAAGCATGGCGTGAATACCGGTCACTTCGCGATTAACCCGTATAACGGCGAGAAGGTCCCGGTCTGGGTGGCGAATTACATTCTGATGGACTACGGAACCGGCGCCATCATGAGCGTTCCGGCGCATGATGAGCGGGATTTTGAGTTTGCGAAAAAGTATGGGATTGAAATTCGCCAGGTAATAGAACCAAGTGTGGCCCGGGCGCCGTCGCCCGCGAAAGAAGTGTCGGACAAGAGTGTCCGACCCACACAGTCGGGAGAGATGCCTTTCACCACCCTCGATGGCAAGCTCATCAACTCTGGCTCGTTCACCGGGCTCTCCTGCGAAGAAGCAATCAAGAAGATGTCTGCCTATGCCGAGCAGCATGGCTTCGGCAAGGCAACGGTCACGTTTCGTTTGAAGGACTGGGGAATTTCCCGGCAGCGCTACTGGGGAACACCGATTCCCATGGTCTATTGCGACAAGGACGGTGTAGTTCCCGTCGCGGAAAAAGACTTACCTGTCATTCTCCCTGAGAATGTGGAAATCACGCTGACGGGTGGCTCACCATTGGTACAAGTTCCAGAATTCTTGAACACGGAGTGTCCGAAATGTGGCGGTCCCGCCCGTCGCGAAACCGACACCATGGACACATTCGTCGATTCCTCCTGGTATTTCTATCGCTACACCGATGCGCACAACGAGCGCGCTCCGTTTGATTCCGAGATTGCCGGCTACTGGTTTGGCGAGAAGGGAATCGACCAGTACATCGGCGGCGTCGAGCACGCCATTCTTCACCTGATTTATTCGCGTTTCTGGACCAAGTTCATGCGCGACCTCGGCCTCATCAAGAATAGCGAGCCCGTCGAGCGTCTGTTCACCCAAGGTATGGTGATCAAAGGCGGCGCGAAAATGTCGAAGAGCCTCGGCAATGTAGTCGCGCCCGATGAAATGATCGCGCGCTTCGGCGCCGATGCGGCACGTATGTACAGCCTTTTTGCCGCGCCTCCAGATCGCGATTTGGATTGGCAGGAAAGCGGTATCGAAGGCATTCAGCGTTTCTTGAGCCGCCTGTACCGGTTCGTCGCCAAAAATGCTCATCCCAATGACGCGGCTTGGAACAAATCAATTCCAACCGAGTTGTCGCCGGAAGCCCGTGCCATTCAGCGCAAGCTCCACCAGACGATCAAGCGTGTCACTGACGATTTCCAGGGCCGCTGGCATTTCAATACTTGCATCGCTGCGACGATGGAACTAGTAAATGAGCTCTACTCCTCAGAGATCGTTGGGGAGCGGGCGTCCTCGCCGGCGATTCCCCTATCACTACTTGCGGATGTTCAGCGCAATCTCGTCCTCTTGCTCGCGCCGTTTGCCCCATTTCTCGCCCATGAACTTTGGGAGATGCTCGGTGGAAAGAGCAGTCTGCTGAAGGCGCCGTGGCCGAAATACGATCCTGAGCTTGCGAAAGAAGAAGAGATCGAAATTCCTGTCCAGGTGAACGGAAAACTGCGCGGCAAGATCGTGATCGCGCCCGGCGTCGGCGAAGAGGAGATCAAGCAGAGGGCTCTGGCCGATGAAAAATTCCAGAGCTACATCGCCGGAAAACAGATCGTCAAAGTAATTTTCACCGGCAAGCTGGTTAGCATTGTCGTTCGCTAGCCTCCTCGCGTCGTCCAATCTCAATAAAGTCGGTGGATCGACGGGGCCGTCTCTCGCCTGATTAAACGAGTCCTAGTGAGACCCCCTGGTGGCAGGTTTAGTTCGAAATCGAACAGACCTGCTAAACGCGGGTACCTGATATATATAAAGCAGCCTACTGCCGCACCGGAGGCGTTTTTTTGGAAGGCGAGAAGAAAGAAAAATGGATGCAGCTCTGCGAACATGCTGCGAACGAACAAGATCCCGATAAGTTGATGGAACTAGTAAGAGAGATCAACCGCCTGCTCGAAGAAAAAGAACGCCGCCTGAAACAGAATTCCAAGCAACCGTAATTCCGCCTCCGCGCACATCGGTCTGCTGCGCGCTAGCTCGCTGTGTTTTGATCATCGCTGATGGGTCCGGAACCGGACCACTGTGTTGCAACACTCACAATATATTTAAGAATTTCTGTTGAATGGGTTCAGGTCGGAATGCAGAAGGCCGCGACAGAATGGAGGCCCCGTCCGGACTCGAACCGGAACCGTTGGTTTAGGAAACCAAAGCTCTATCCTGTTGAGCTACGGGGCCGTACCGGCGCCACCCGATTATCTCACGCCAGTATTCGAGGGAAGTGTTGGGTGAAACCCACAACTGCGCTATTGCGTATTTTGGCATCGAAGTTCTATGTTTGTACCTCCACAACGGCGCAAGCACCCGATAACCGTCATTCTTGCGCTTGCGATCATGGCGTTAGTAATGGTGTACCTATTCTTGCGACGTCACGAGAAAGTTCCAACCAGGGCGCCGGCACAGCGACTGGAACAGGAAAGCCCCTCTGGGCTTGCCATTTTGCCCCAGTAATTCGTCTTGGATAGCTGCAAAATCATTCACTTCCAGCAATTTATCTTGACGCTGCCAGCGGGAAGGGGCATTATTTCGGCAATCCAGAGTTGCTGGCCCTTCCCCGCCGCCAATTCTGTGCTCGCAAAACTTGAGCTTCGGCACAGGAGTTTTAGGATGGGCACCCGTTTCCCCCGGTTCTCGTGTCTCGTAGTGTGTTCTTGTTTTCTTGCGGTCACCAGCTTCGGGCAACAGATTTCGTCACAGCCGCGTATCACTCAGCCCGTGTTCGAATCGCAGCTGACAACTTTAAAGGGAAACACCCATCCACTGGCGCAACGACGCTTTGATATTGGTGCCGCTTCGCCCGACCTCCCTCTGAACCGCATGTTGCTGGTGCTGAAGCGCAGCCCCGAGCAAGAGCATGGCCTGCGCACCCTGCTCGACAATCAGCAGGACAAAGCCTCGCCGCACTACCACAAGTGGCTAAGGCCCGATGAATTCGGAGCGCAATTCGGCCCCGCCGATCAGGACGTGCAGATCGTCACTGGATGGCTGCAGACCCACGGCTTCCAAGTGAATCGTGTCTCACGCGGCCGTTCGGTCATTGAATTCTCCGGTACCGAGGGCCAGGTAGAAGAAGCGCTGCATACCTCGATCCACAGGTTCGCGGTGAACGGAGAAGAGCACTGGGCCAACGCCAGCGACCCGCAAATTCCAAGCGCACTGGCGCCAGTGGTGGCGGGAGTATGGAGTTTGCACGATTTCAAAAAGAAGCCCAACCTTCGAATAGCCCCTGAAAAAATTCGTGCCGAGTACAAGAGTGGCGCGAGCCCGCAGACTACTTTTTCTCCTCCTGAGGGAAATGTTTTCGCTCTAGCTCCTGCAGACTATGCCGTGATCTACAACATTAATCCTGTATACCAGACGAACAACGGCGGTGGTGCGATCACAATTGGAGTTGTGGGTCGCAGCAACCTATTTAACGGAGGAGCGGACGTAAACAATTTCAGAAACATATTCAATCTGTGTTGCGGCACCTTCAACGTTGTTGTCGATGGACCCGACCCAGGGAATTTGGGGGCTGGTGAGGAGATCGAAGCTACTTTAGACGCTTCTTGGAGCGGAGCCGTGGCACCGCAGGCGACGGTAGATCTCGTAATCTCCGCGTCGACCAACACCACTGACGGTGTAGATCTCTCTGAGTTGTACATCATCGACAACAACTTGGCCGACATCATGACCGAAAGTTTCAGTACCTGTGAGTTGGACGCCAGTGCAGAAGCGCAGGCAATCTCAAATCTCGCTGAGCAGGCGGCGGCGCAGGGGATTACCTATTTCGTCTCATCGGGCGATTCCGGAGAAGCTGGCTGCACCCCGACAGGAGAGCCGACGTCGGATGGTCGCGTGTCTGTGAACTTGTTGTCTTCAACCGCCTACACGGTCGCAGTAGGCGGAACGGTATTCAATGAAAACAGTCAACCCTCTAAGTACTGGAAGTCTAGAAATGGAAGTGGTTTTGAATCCGCTATCTCATATATTCCCGAAGACGTGTGGAACGAGAGCTGCCCTCCGGACTTCTGTTCTACCTTCGGGCCCATTGTGCTGGCCGGAGGTGGTGGCGCAAGCGCGCTAGTGAGCAAGCCACCTTTTCAGTCATTGAGCCTGCCTGGCATGCCCAATGACAGCGCGCGTGATGTTCCTGACGTGTCTTTAAGCTCAGCGGCTTTCAACGATCCTTATTTACTGTGTGCGGAAGGGTCCTGCGTCCCAGACTCCCAGGGATTCATCTCCTTCTTCGCCGTTGGTGGCACCTCCGCGGCGTCGCCAAGCTTCGCCGGAATAATGGCACTTGTTGATCTCGAGATGTTCCGTCTTTCTAATAATCAGGTGTTTCGGCAAGGACAGGCAGATTATGTTCTATATTCGCTTGCGGCCGGGGAGACCTTTACAAGTTGCAATGGGTCAAGTACAAGCACATTGCCGGGCACAAGCTGTATTTTCAACGACGTCACGATCGGCAACAACTCGGTCCCAGGTGAGAATGGGTATGGGACAGCAAACGCCCAATTTAAAGCAGGTGCGGGTTACGACCTAGCCTCCGGCTTAGGCTCGGTGAATGTGGCTAACCTCGTAAATGCCTGGGGTGCGGCAAATTTCAATGCGACCACGACGACAATCAAATTTGCATCGGGAAATCCGGGAACGATCCAGCACGGTACGCCAGTAACTGTTGATGTTGCTGTCGCGGCAAACAGTGGCGTCCCAACGGGTGACGTTGGCGTGAAGGCTGTAAGTTCGAATCAGGTTTCTGGGCTCGGCTTTGCGAGTTTGAGCAATGGAAGCGGATCGCTTACAACAGACGCCCTGCCTGGTGGCACGCAAACTATTGCGGCGTATTACCCGGGTGACGGGAAGTTCGGCTCGAGCGTTTCATTCAACGGTCTCTTGTTGACGGTCACCCCCGAAAACAGCACGACCAGTATAGAGGCAATCGATCAGGGCCAGAATAGCTTCACTACCGGCCCGTATGGCAGCTTCGTTTATGTTCGCAGTGACGTAAAGGGCGTATCCGGGCACGGAATTCCGACGGGCAGTGTAAGTTTCACGGACTCGTCGCAAAACATCAATCCGGGGCCCTACACGTTGAACAGTGAAGGCAACACGGCCATATTGAACTTAACGACCTTCTTCGCCGTAGGGCAGCACTCGATGACAGGGACTTACCTCGGCGATGGCAGCTTCAAGCAAAGTACGTCTTCTCCCCTGACTTTCTCGATTACTCAGGCAAATACCAGCACGGCGTTAACCTCAGCCGGAGCGCCACAAGGCGCAACGCTGACCGCAAATATTCTTACTGGTAGTTTAGGAAATCCGCCTACGGGCTCAGTGAACTTTTTTTCGGGTTCCAATAACCTTGGATCGGCCGGAGTTGCAACCAGCAACGGACCTTTGGGGTTTACGACTACCGCGACCTTAAATGCGACGCAGCTAGCAAACGGGCAATACACCATAACCGCAAGCTATGGCGGCGACACCAATTACGTGGCTTCGACGTCGGGACCTACTGCGATCACAATTCAGCCCGATTTTTCGATTCAAGCATCCAGCGATGCACTTCTGATCCAAAACCCGGGCAGTTCTGGCTCAATGACTGTTTTAATGACGGACCTCGATGGCTTTACGGGTACGGTCACATTCAGCTGCTTGGGTCTACCCGCGGAAGCAAAGTGCTCGTTCAACCCAGCAACTTTGTCAGCTTCCGGTTCCACAAAT
>Ga0209473_1001584_pt1 | contig 12660 bp, 9 predicted proteins | sample GraSoiAngelo_133_FD_185890 | JGI IMG/M metagenome (GOLD analysis project Ga0209473, IMG submission 185890) | Grasslands soil microbial communities from the Angelo Coastal Reserve, California, USA - 14_0929_05_20cm (SPAdes) (version 2) | ecosystem: Environmental > Terrestrial > Soil > Grasslands ...
ACCGATATCGTGCTGAACTTGAAGCGGATAAAATTCAAGGCAACCGAGCACGAGCCGCGCAAACTTTCGCTTAGCGTGAACAAGGAAGGCGAAGTCACCGCCGGCGATATTCAACTCGCCCAGGGTTACGAGGTTTTGAACCCCGATCAGATCATCTGCACTCTCGACAAAAAACATAAGTTCGATGCCGAGCTGGAAGTCCGCGTGGGACGCGGTTTCGCCACTGGTGAAGAAAACAAGCGACCCGATCAGCCGATTGGCCTGATCCCGATCGATTCCATTTTCTCCCCGGTCACGCGAGTTAAATATGCCGTGGAACATACCCGCGTGGGTCAGCGCACCGATTACGACAAGCTCATTCTCGAAGTTTGGACCGATGGCCGTCTCACACCGGACGACGCTCTTCTCCAAGCCTCAGCCATCTTGCGGCATCACCTCGACGTCTTCGTCAATTTCAACGAGGACATTATTGAGTTTGATGAAACGCCCGCTGGCGTGAGCGAAGAAAACATGAAGCTGAAGAAGCTTCTCAACATGAGCGTGAACGAAATTGAGTTGAGCGTGCGCGCGGCCAATTGCCTGAATAACGCCAACATCACGACCGTGGGCCAGCTCGCCCAAAAAACCGAGGCAGAAATGTTGAAGTATCGAAACTTCGGCAAGAAATCGCTTAACGAGATTAAGGACAAACTCACGGCACTCGGACTGGGATTGGGAATGAAATTTGATCCCGGTCTGGTGGAAACGCCGGTCGCAGTCGATGTCGCCAGCTCCAATGGAGCGGGCACAGAGCAACCGTCAACATCGCGCGTCGGCTAATTTCGCGATGCGACACCAAAAGAAAACGATAAAGCTCGGTCGCACCGCTGAGCACCGAAAAGCGCTGCTGGCAAATCAGGTTTGCAGTTTGATCGAGCATCAACGCATTCGCACCACTCTGGCAAAAGCGAAAGCAGTCCGCCCGCTCGCAGAAAAAATGGTTACGCTTGGCAAAAAAGGATCGATTCATGCCCGTCGCACCGCTTTTGCGGTTCTACGGCAAAAAGATGCGGTGAAAAAATTGTTCGATGAAATCGCGCCGCGCACGGCCGATCGCAACGGCGGTTACACCCGGATCGTGAAACTCGGGCAACGCAAAAGCGACTCTGCGCCGGTTGCCTATCTGGAGTGGGTAGATGCCGCCATGCTCCTCGATCAAGAGATCGATGAGGCGGCGGAGAAGAAAGCGCGCAAATCGAAAAAAGAAGGCGAGCAAGCCAGCGGTGCGGAAAAGAAATCGAAGAAGGCCGCCGCTGCTGCCGGAACATAGGGCTCGGCCCTGTACGCCAAGCGGACACGTTGTCCGCTTTTCTTTCGCTGGGCGCACAGACTGGAAAGTCTGTGTTTCGGTTCCATTTCCGGGACGATCATTTCCCAAGCGCGGAATGATTTTGGCGACGACAATTTCATCGATCTTACCTTAAGCGGCACGATCTTAACTGCTTACAACGCGCGAAAAATGGCTGGCACGCCGGATGCAATAAGGGCAAGGCGCCTATGAATACCCACAAAGCTAACACGTACGACCTGATCATGCAGTCTGAGGACAAGAATCGAGCCGTGCTCGAAACCGTAATTTACGCTCTCTTCATCTTGAGTGCGATCGTTTCGATCTGGCAGTTCGTGGTGCAGCCGATCGTTGTGCCTTCGCATACCGCCGGCTTCGCTTCTAATCAGACGACCCAGTGCATCCAGGGCGAAATCTAACAAGAATTAGACTGGCGAATTACCGGTCAAACAAATTTGCCGTTTTGGATTAGACCGCGGTCATGCTGCTGCAGGATTTGCGATATGCGCTGCGAATGCTGGCGAAACAGCCGGCGTTCACTCTCATCGTTATCCTTACCTTTGCTCTCGGGATTGGCGCCAATACCGCAGTCTTCAGCGTGGTCAATGCCGTAGTGTTGCGGCCGCTGCCGTTTCACCAGCCTGAGCAACTCGTCGCACTCTCGCTCTACGACACGTGCACTGGGCCGGAAGGAATTAGCGATCAATCGACCGTTTCTTATCCGGATTTTGTCGATTGGCGCGCGCAAAACCACGTTTTTGACGGTCTCGCAGTCTACACCAATCAAAGCCTGACGTTGACGGATGGGAAGGAAGCGACCCATCTCCAGGCCGAAGTCGTTTCAGCCAACTTGTTCGCAGTGGTCGGCATCCAACCAATTCTGGGCCGCACTTTTTCGCCTAACGAAGACGAACCGGGAAATCGCGTTGTCATTTTAAGTCATGGTTTGTGGCAACGCTGCTTCGGCGGCGATGCCGCGATCGTCGGAAAATCAGTCAGGTTGAACGGTGAACAATTTCAAGTAATTGGCGTCATGCCGGCAGGGTTTGTCTTCCCGATCAGTGCGTTCCCGCCTGAAGTCTGGACGAGCATGTCGATCTTGCGCGAAGCAAACGGCGGAGCGCACCCGATGACCGAGCAACGCGGCAACGATTTTCTGAAATGTGTCGCGCGGCTGAAGTCGAACATTTCGATCGCACAAGCGCAGGTGAATATGGAGACGATCAGCGCGGCGTTGCGCCAGCAATATCCCGATTCGAACACCAACATCGGCGTGAAAATCTGGCCTCTGCTGAAGGCGATGGTGGCCGACGCGCACTCCGCTTTGCTCATGTTGTGCGCCATGGCCGGCTGCGTCCTTCTCGTCGCGTGTGTGAACGTTGCCAATCTGCTTCTCGCGCGCTCGCTCTCGCGTCAGAAAGAAATCAGCATTCGCGCCGCGCTCGGAGCGGGACGCTGGCATATTGTGAAACAGCTCCTCGGCGAAAGCGCGCTGCTCGGCGTGTGCGGCGGGATCGCCGGTTTGCTTTTTGCCACCTGGGGACTTGACGCGCTCAAGGCCTGGTTGCCCGCCACCATTCCGCGAATCAATGAAATCTCGCCAGACCTTCGTGTCCTCGGCTTTACTGCGCTCGTTAGTCTGATCGTTGGCGCGCTCGCCGGACTTCTGCCGGCCAGGCGCGCGTCGCATCCAAATTTGGCCGGCTCGTTAAGCGACACTTCTCGCGGTTCCAGCGAAGCCGCTCGCGGCCGCCAGACTCGCGCCGCCCTTGTCGTGGTCGAGATCGTGCTCGCTCTCATATTGCTCGCAAGTGCCGGATTGCTAGTCGAAAGTTTCCTTCGTTTGCAAAGGGTGCAGCCAGGCTTTGATCCGACAAACGTCATGACTGCGCGCATCGCGCTGTCCGATTCGAGTTACGGCAAACCGGCCCAAGCGGCAGAATTCTATAAGAAATTACTCGCGCGCGTCTCGACCCTGCCCGGCGTCAATTCCGTCGCCGCGGCCTGGTGGATTCCGCTTAGCGGCAGCGAAATTGTCTTCAGTTTCGATATCGAAGAGCGCCCGTTGCCAAAATCACAACAGGCGAGCGCGCAGGTTAACGCGGTGACTTACGACTATTTCAAGACCATGCGCACTTCGATCGTGCGCGGCCGCGATTTTACCGCTCGCGACGACCGGAATGCGCCAAAGGTCGTCATCGTTTCAGAAAGTTTCGCTAAACAATTCTTTCCGGGTGAGAACCCGATCGGCAAACGCATCACGCCAAATGGGTTGCCCGAACCGGGCGATCCGCCAGCGCGCGAAATTGTCGGTGTCGTCCAGGACGTTCATCTGATCAGTTTGCGCGCCGCGCCGAAGCCCCAGATTTACATTCCCGCACGAGCAATTCGCCGTGCAGTCGGTGATGCTCTTCGTGCGTGCTAAGAACGATCCGCGCTTGCTAAGCGGTGCGCTGCGCGATGCCGTGAACGAGATCGACAATGACGTTCCGCTCTACCGACTGCGCCCGTTCTCGGATTATTTTTCCCAATCAATTGCGCAACCGCGGTTGAATACGCTCCTCGTGGGATTGTTTGCGCTTATCGCTCTGCTTCTCGCCGCCGCCGGAATTTTCGGGGTGATGAGTTATTCGGTGGCGCAACGAACACAGGAGATCGGAATTCGTTTCGCGCTCGGCGCGCAACGCGGTGACGTCTTGCGATTGATTGTGAGCCAGGGAATGCGCCTCGTCGTCATCGGCGTCGCGCTCGGTTTCGTCGGGATTTTTGCGCTCACGCGTTTATTGCAAAGCCTGCTCTTCGGCATCGGCGCGACCGATCTGACGACAATGCTCGGCGTGACGCTCATCCTCGGGTTGATCGCGTTCGTCGCCTGCTGGTTGCCAGCGATGCGCGCATCGCAAGTCGATCCGATCATCGCTTTGCGCAGCGAATAATGTCATGCACGTTGTTCTCCAGGATTTTCGTTACGCCTTGCGGATGCTGGCGAAACAGCCAGCCTTCACCGCCATCGCCGTCTTGACGCTGGCGCTCGGCATCGGCGCTAACACCGCCATCTTTAGCATCATCAATTCCGTCCTGCTGCGGCCCCTTCCGTATCCGGATGCTGACCAGATCATGGTTTTGAATGAATCATCCGGGCCGGGTCAGGATTTTTCCGTCGCATTGCCCGATTATTTCGATTGGCAAAAAGAGACGAAGACGTTCGAGCATCTCGCCTGCACACACAAAGAATCGCGCAATCTCAGCGGCATTCCCGGTCGCGAAGCCGAGCGCGTTTCAACCGCATCGGTCACGCGGAATTTCTTCAATATCATCGGACTTTCGCCGCAAATCGGCCGTGTCTTTAGCGAAGACGAAGACAAAGTTGGCGCACCGCCGGTCGCGATCATTAGCGATAGAATCTGGCAACGCATTTTCAACCGTTCACCGAAAGCGATCGGGCAATCGATTGTTTTGCACGATCAGAATTTCACCGTCATCGGCGTGATGCCGCCGCAGATGACTTCGCCGCAGGATACCGATGTCTGGGTTTCATTGATGCGGCGAAGCGATAATCCGGCGTGGATCGACCGATCGCATCATCCGATGATGTTTGTCTGGGGCCAGCTAAAACCCGGGGTGACGGTCGATCAAGCGCGGAGCGAAATGAAAACGATCGCAGCGCAACTCGAAAAGGCGTATCCGGAAACGAACAAGGGCGAAACGATCGTCGTCACGCCGCTTCTCGAAAATCTCGTCGGCAAATATCGGACGAATCTCGGGTTGTTGTTAGGCGCGGTTGGGTTGGTGTTGCTGATTGCGTGCGCGAACCTGGCGAATCTTTTTGCCGCCCGCGGAGCAGCACGGTCGCGCGAGTTCGCCATTCGCGCCGCAGTCGGCGCGAGCCGCGGACAGATTGTGAAACAGCTTTTAGTCGAAAGTTTCGTCGTCGCGATTATCGGCGGAGCGCTCGGATTTTTCATCGCGCTTTGGGCACGCGATGCGTTGTCGATCCTGGCGCCACAAACTGCTTCCAGATTTCAGGACATCCCATTCGATCTGCGGGTGTTGATGTTCACGTTGGTCGTTGCATCGGTCACAGCGGTGTTTTTCGGTCTTTGGCCGGCGTGGCAAAGTTCGCGGGCCGACGTTCAGCTAGCTTTGAAAGCCGGTTCGCAAGGAAGCGGCGATGCGCCATCAGCCAAACGAACGCGCGATTGGCTCGTCATTAGCCAGATTGCGCTCACACTCACGTTACTTATCGCGGCGGCGCTGGTGTTGAAGAGTTTTTCGCGATTGCAAGCGCTCTCGTTAGGCTACGAACCGCACGGGATGCTGACCGCGCGTCTCGAAATGCCATGGCGGACTTACAACACACGCGACAAGATCGACATGTTCGCCAAGACGTTGCTCGACAAGGTGCGAACTCTTCCGGGTGTGCAAAGCGCGGGAATCAGTTCGAACGGGCCGCTCATGGGTGGATGGCAGACTGGATTCTGGCGCGAAGGCACGCCGCAACCGACGGCCGCAGACATGTTGAGCGCCGATCTCGAAGTCGTCGCGGGCGATTATTTTTCGACATTCAAAGCGCCATTGCTGCGCGGCCGAACATTGAACGAGCGCGACACGAAAGATTCGCCGCGGGTCATCGTTCTCGATCAAGCGATGGTGGACAAATATTTTCCGGGCGAGGATCCGATCGGAAAACGCCTGATGGTCGATGCCGGCAACGACGAAGAAGGCTATATCGCGAGCGAAATTGTCGGCGTCGTCACGCCGATGCGCTTTCATGCCATTGATGAAATGGCGCCGTTGCCGGTAATTTACTGTTCGTTAGGCCAGGTCCAGCGTACGAGTCTGACGCTTTTCGTAAGATCGACATCTGGTCTCGTGACGTTGGAGCGCCCGATTCGGGATGCGATCAGTTCGATCGATCCGGCGTTGCCGCTCTTCGATGTTCGCCCGATGACCGATCGCGTCCAGGAAACGTGGGGCACACAACGTTTGCTCAGTTTTCTCTTCTCCGTTTTCGCTGGACTCGCGCTCACGCTCGCGACCATCGGTCTGTATGGTCTCCTCGTTTACACCACGCTCAAACGCGTGCGCGAAATCGGTGTTCGTCTCGCGCTCGGCGCGCGCCCATCGCAAATTCTCACACTAATTCTCTCCCACGGAATGCAGCTGCTTCTCGTCGGCTCAGCTATTGGGTTGCCCAGTGCGATCGCCGTCTCTCACTTTCTGCAACGCCTCCTTTTCGAAGTCAGCGGCGTTGACCCGAGGATTTACCTTGAGGTCGGAGCCGTGCTTCTCAGCGCCACTTTCCTTGCTTGCTGGATTCCCGCGCGACGCGCCAGTCGGGTCGATCCCATCGTTGCTCTGCGAGAAGATTAATCGCCGAGAACAAAGCGATTTCCTTCGCTGTCTTTAAAGATGGCGAAGTTCCCCCAATGTTCCTTGTTCGGCGGGTTCTCAAACTCAACGCCGCGTTTTCTTAATTCTTCGTAGGTCTTTTGCAGATCATCACAGGTGTAAGACATGTTCATGAACGTGCCAATGCGGTTCTTGTCGTCATCGGTGGTGAACAAAACAACGCGCGTTTCCGCTTTTGGAACACGGAGTTCAATCCAGCGCTGTTTATCGTCGAACGGCTGATCGGTGATGATGGTGAATCCTAATTTCTCGGTGTAAAAATCGAGCGCGCGGTCCTGGTCCGCTACCGGAACACTGACAAATTTTACTTGTTTGATCATGTCCGAAACGTAGGACGCACACTTTACCGGCGTCCAGCGTCAAGGATCGCTCCAGCGCGAAAGCATTGTCCGTTTATCGGTATAGCATCCAGGATGCAGGTATGCCGCGCTTCCATCAAACCGTGCCGATCGATGATTACGTCCTGGACGTGCTCATGCGCGATATTGTCGGACACGATCAGCAGCCGGCGGCATTCCTCGTCTATCTCTATCTTTCCGGCCGGGCCGCTCGCCAACGCTGGCGACCGGTCAATGCCAGCCTGCGCATGCTGGCCGATGAAACCGGACTTTCCAAAAGCGCAGTGCAAAGCGCCCTGGCGACGTTGCAATTTCGCCAGCTGGTGAAAACATCGCGCGCTCATCGGACCGCTGTGCCGGCCCATCGCGTGTTACGGCACTGGCGATCAAATAGGACCAGACGTCGTTCAGCGAATTGATTTCAATTCCCAAGTCAATTTGCCGTCGTTAGCGATCTCGAGCCAGGCCACACTCGCGGGTGCCCCGCGATTCGGGCGCGTCACACAACCGGGGTTTAGAAAGCGAACACCGCCGATCGTTTCGTCGCGTGGCACATGGGTATGGCCATGGAGAAGAATGTCGCAATCGAGGGGCGGTTGGCTGGACGAAGGACAAATATGTTGCAAGCGGAACCGGATCCCATTTCTCGTTAGGTTACACACTAATGGCCACTCATAATTGCTATCGCAGTTTCCGCGCACCAGCGTCAACGGCGGACCGAGAGCGCGCAGTTCATCGACAATCCATTCCTCGCACATGTCACCCAGATGCCAGATCTCGTCCGCGCCACGCGCGAGCTCGCAGATGATCGGCGGCAATTTGTTATGCGTGTCAGCGATGACGAGAATGCGGCGATTCAATGGAGTAATGGAGTGCCGGAGAAGTGGAGTATTGAATCCGCGAACCCATTACTCCAATACTCCATCACTCCAAACGCAATCTCCCCACTACCCGAGCAGTGACATTTTCACACGCCGGAGTACCTTCCACACGTGAGTTTTAACAATTTCGATCTTTCTGCTGAAGTGGTGCGCGGCGTCCAGGCAATGGGTTTTGCCGAACCGACCCCGATCCAACTTCGCGCCTTCCCCATTATTCTCGCCGGCAAGGATCTGATCGGCACCGCCCAAACCGGCACTGGCAAAACCGCCGCCTTCGCACTTCCGATTCTGACGCTGCTTGGACATCACGGGAAATTTCGTTGTCTGGTCCTGGAGCCGACGCGCGAGCTCGCTGCGCAGGTCGAGACCGCCTTTCGCGATTACGGGCGTTTCACCGATTTGCGCGCGACCGTGGTCCACGGCGGCGTTGGCTACGGCAAACAGCGCGAGGAATTGAAGCGCGGCGTCGATGTCGTCATCGCCACGCCGGGCCGCCTGCTCGATCATCTCGAGCAGGGCACGCTCCATTTTCGCGACGTCACGATTCTGGTGCTCGATGAAGTCGATCGCATGCTTGACATGGGATTTCTGCCCGATGTCCGGCGGATCGTCGAAAAAATTTCACGTGACCGACAAACGCTGCTTTTTTCGGCAACCTTGCCGCCCGAGATCGAGCGCCTGGCCGCGTGGGTGCTGCGCGAGCCCGAGCTGGTGGAAATCGGTGTGCGCCGTTCCCCGGCCGAAACCGTCACGCACGCCGTTTATCCGGTGGCGGCCGAACAAAAATTTGATCTGCTCATGGTGCTGCTCGAACGAACCAATTTTGACAGCGCGCTCATTTTTTCGCGAACCAAACACGGCGCCGATCGCATCGCGCACAAATTGAAACAGGGGAACCATTCAGTCGCGGTCTTGCATTCGAATCGCACGCAACGCGAACGGATCGAGGCGCTTGAAGGATTTAAGAGCGGCAAATACGAAGTGATGGTCGCGACCGATATCGCCGCGCGTGGGCTCGATATCGCCGGCGTCAGTCACGTCATTAATTACGATGTTCCCGAACACCCGGAAGATTATGTCCATCGCATTGGACGAACTGGTCGCGCACAAAATGTCGGCGACGCCTTCACCTTGATGAACGGAGAGGAGTTGCCCTCGTTGCAAGCGATTGAGCATTTCATTGGACAAAAAATTCCGCGGCTGAAGCTGGAGAACTTTCCTTACATTTACACCGTGCTGTTTGAACCGGAGGTCATCACTGGCGGCAAACGCGCCATTGGTGGCGGTCGCACCCATCGCGGGTACTCGTTTGGGCGAAGACGCAGGTGATTTCATTCGGCACGTAATCAAAACATCGATAAGGTGGATCGGCCGCTTCGCGGGCGATGCTAAACAGATGCGGCTACGCCGCCTAAATAACATCGAGCGCGGAGCGCTCGATCCACCTTCGGCCCACTAATCTTTGCATCATTAATCGACGGAGACATGACAGCACGTGTTTCTCGATTTTGTCATTCCGAGCGTAGTCGAGGAAGCTCTAGCTATTTTCTCCGTTAGGGACTGCGATTAAGAGGAACAGGGAAATGAGGAGGCAGAGATCTCTCGACTTCGCTCGAGATGACAAGAGTCACTTGCGTCACTTGCACCACTGATCCACCCAGTCGTTCACCGTTTTGTACCACAACCGCGAGTTCTGCGGCTTCAGCACCCAGTGACCTTCATCGGGGAAATACAACATTTTTGACGGCACTTTCAGCCGCTGAAGCGTGGTGAAAAGCTGGAAACCTTCACTGACATCGAGTCGATAATCATTCTGACCGTGTACCACCAGCGTCGGCGTTTTGAATTTGTCGGCGAAGAGATGTGGCGAAAATTTCCGATACAGCTCGCGCTGTTTCCACGGCAGCCCTTTGAATTCCCATTCCGGGAACCAAAGCTCCTCCGTCGTTCCGTAAGCGGATTCGGTATTAAAAGTGCCGTCATGCGACACGATGCACTTGAAACGATCGGTGTGGCCTAACAACCAATTGGCCATGTAACCGCCGTAACTCGCGCCGAGCGCGGCCTCGCGATTCTTGTCGATGAACGGATACGTCTTCTCCACATAATCGAGTCCCTTCATCAGATCGACATACGGTTTGCCGCCCCAATCGCCGCTGATCGAGTCGGTAAACTTCTGCCCGTAACCGGTCGAGCCGTGGAAATTGATCATCACCACGACGTACCCGTTGGCCGCGAACACCTCTGCATTCCAGCGATACGTCCACGAATTTCCCCACGCCCCTTGTGGTCCGCCATGGATCAAAAATTTCAGCGGATACTTCTTGTTGGGATCAAATCCCGGCGGCTTTACCATGAATCCCTGAACCTCCTCGTCATTCGCGCCTTTGAACGTGAAGGATTCCAACGGCTGCATGTCGATCTGCGACAACAGCGCGTCGTTCATGTGGGTAACGGCTTCATAGCGAACATCAGGATCAGCAGCGTCGCGTGCGCCTTCGAAGTCGTGTTTCCAAATTTCGTTCGGAGCCTGTGCCGACATTTGCGAAAAGAATAACGTTCCATTGACCCAAACTAGGTCATCAGCATGAATTAAATCCTTCTGGTTTATCTGGGTGATGCGGACACCTTCTGCAGCGCCAACAGCGGCTAGAGAAACGAGTGAGGCTCCGTGATCTTCAGAGCTAAAGAGAATCGAGTTTGAATCGAGCCACGTGAAGCTGCCAACCGACCGATCAAGTTTCTCGGTCAAATCTTGTATTGTCCCAGATTGTCGATCGTGCACGAAGAGCCGCCATTTATCGGCTTCGAAGCCCCCGCGCGCTTGTGAGCGCCAGGCGATGTATTTTCCATCCGGCGAATAGAGCGGCGTCGAATCGCTGCCGGGGCTTGTGGAAATTTTCTTGGGCGTGCCGCCGGCCATCGGCACGATGAAAATTTCGTTGTTCGTGCTGGTGGCCTCCACTTCGTCGATGTTGCTGGTGTAAGCCACTTCCTGGCCGTCCGGCGAAATCGCATACATGTCCTGTCCGCCGAGATGGAATGGCGGGACATCGTGATCGCCCGGCGTTAGATCGCGCGGCTCGCTCTTACGTAGCATAGGCATCTTGCCTGTGGGGCCACCGGACATCTTGTCCGGTGTTTGAGACGCGGTGGTCGAAACGCCTTCGCTGGAAGATTCAGCAGGCGAGACGCCCGCTGTCCCCACAGACAAGGTGTCTGTGCTACTAACATCAGCGCCGACGACAAACAGATGGCTGCGCTTGAACTCGGTGTAGGTGTTCCAGTGCCGATGGAACAAACGCGTGAAAACCTTCGCTTTCACTTTGCTTTTCTTCAGCTCGTCATCGCGGTGCTTGTTGCACGCATCATCAGCGCACTCCGGATACACCGCCGAGACGAACACGATGTTCTTCCCGTCTGGCGACCAAATCGCGCCATCCGCGCCGGTCGAAATGTTGGTCACCTGATGCGGCTGACCAACGAGCATACCTGCGCCTGTATCAAAATCGCAAATCCAAATCTGCGTCAGATCGGTCGGTTTCGATGTCCATATGAGCTGTTTCCCGTCAGGCGAAAAACGTGGCCGTTCCTCATGGTTTGGGGTCGGGTTGAGCCGGCGTGAGTCGCCCCCTCGCGCTGGCACGATCCACAAATGCGAGATTTTCCTGTTCGGCTCGAGATCGACATCTTCGCAATCGAATACGACCCATTTTCCATCCGGCGACGGCACCGGCGCGCCGACGCGTTTGAGCTTCATCATGTCTTCGAAGGTGAATGGATGTTTGCCGCTGGAGAGACCAGGCGCTGGTGTTTGCGCGAGGAGCGAACTTGTGAGCACGAGACTGACTGCGACAAAAACTTTCATTAGCGGAAACGGTCTCGCCGAATTCGCGGACATGCAAAGGGTAGCGTACGCGTCTCCTTTCTGGGGGGAGCACAGGCGGCCAGCCTGTAGTTGCCGGCAGCCTTGCCGGCAACAGGCGCGCGAAACTCTACCAAATAGCGTACGCGGCATCTCGGCAAGCTGCCGAGATGAACAGGCTGGCAGCCTATGCTCCCCAGAGTTCAGCGCGCGAGCCGCAGGGAGTTAATTATTCGCTCGATCTACGCGCGAAACGCTTCGCGAACCATTTGCATGCGCAACCTTTCGACGCGCTCAAACTGATCGTGCGCGCGCTTTTCCAGCTCACTGAAATCACTTCCTTGCAATGCCGGAAAATTCGCCTCGATCGCGGCCAGCGATCGCCACAAAAGCTGCTTGCCGGAAATTCCGAGCGCCAGTCCTTCCAGCGCTTGAAGCAGCTCTGCACTGTCGTCCGCATCCCCGATTTTTACGCGACTAAATTTCTCGGCCAGCCACGCACCGGCCTTGCGCACGGCGCTTTCCTTGGCTCCGAGTTTCCGAATCAAATTGCGCAGCGTTTCTTGATCGGCCTCAATCTCATCGCGTAGATCGCGAAAGATTTTTCCGAACCGGTCTTCCGAATGATGCTCGATCAGATCGTCGAGTAATTCGATCGCCGCGACCGAACCAGCCAGATGATCGTTGAGATAAGTGTGGAGACGCTCACCGCCCGGCGATCCCTGTTCGCTCACAAGAACCTATCGCACCTGGCGACGGACGAGGTCGCGTCATTAATACATGGAGGGGCGAGCTCCCGCGAGCCCGGTCCGGGACTGGCGGTTCCGGCGTCGCAGA
>Ga0209473_1001585_pt1 | contig 12655 bp, 9 predicted proteins | sample GraSoiAngelo_133_FD_185890 | JGI IMG/M metagenome (GOLD analysis project Ga0209473, IMG submission 185890) | Grasslands soil microbial communities from the Angelo Coastal Reserve, California, USA - 14_0929_05_20cm (SPAdes) (version 2) | ecosystem: Environmental > Terrestrial > Soil > Grasslands ...
GACGAGCCCGAGGTCCGCGCCCGTCTTGCCGGTGGCGAGCGAGAGCGCATAGTAGAGCGGCTTGTCGATCAGATCGGGAAGCACCGTACCGACCACGAGGAAGCGGATGGTGCGGGCGTTTTGCGGAAGCCGTGGCGCGGCGAGCGCGACTCCGATCCCGACGTGACCGAGGACGAACACCCCGGGTCGTTTGCCCGCTCTTGCGCGGCGTCGCAACTATTCGCGCACACCGTGGTCAGTTCGAAGGGCGTCGGACTTCCGCTGTAGCGCTTCTCGACGAAACCCGTATCTCGGCGCGGCACCTACACGTCGAATGGAAACCACGGGTTGGCCAGCTGTCGCATCGGCGCCGTAGCGTACCTCTTCCGCGTCCCTTTCATTCCGCACGGGCCCGCCTGGCAAACCGTCCTCGGCAGCGGCAGCGATCGACCAAAAGATTTTCTTGGCGAGTCGTACGGTAACAATTCACACGAGCGGCGCGATTCGTTCAATCCCTTGGCGCCTCAGCGGATTTGAGCGTCTTGCCACGTGTACCCCCGCGTCGGGCGACCGTCCCACTGCCGCCCAGCATGCCACCCTTTCTGCATGGCTGCCGCGGATGTTACCGAACGGGCCGCACTGAATTACCGATTGCGAAGGAGAACGCGTGAAGACATTCGCGAACAGGCTCGGCCGGACGATGACGCTCGGTATCGTGATGCTCTGGGCAGCGCAGGCCCGGGCCACTCCCTCGCTCTACACCTCCAATTGCGCGAGCTGCCACAGCACCTCCTCCACGACCCCCACCACTTGCAATGGCTGCCACTTCCACGGGGAACACTCGAGCACCGCTGCAAGCGACATCAACCTGAAGGGCAGCACCAACAAGACGTCCTACGCCCCAGGCGAGACCGTGACGGTCACCATCAACGCCGGCTACCGGACCGGCTGGGTGCGCGCGCTCCTCTTCGACCAGAACCTGAAGGAGCTCGGGCGCAGCAGCTGTGCGGGCGGCCTCGGCGGCTGCACGACCAGCGCCTTCCCCGTCACCCTCACCGCGACCGCTCCGTCGGCCGCGGGAACGTATGTCTGGGCCGTCGCCTGGTACGGCAACCAGTACGACATCTCCGGTGCGTCCTTCGGATCGGGGAACTCGTCGACGCTCAAGGCCGGCTTCTTCACTCCGGACGCGAACAACTCCGGCCACGGTACACAGACCGTCGCGCTCCCCGCCTTCACGGTGTCGGCGCCGCAGGTGCCGGCGATCGCGCTCAACCCGACCTCGCTCGCGTTCGGGACGGTGAACGTCGGCAGCTCGAAGACCCTGACCACCCAGGTGCAGGACACCGGCACCGGACCGCTCAACGTCACCGGCATCTCGCCGTGCGCCGGGACTCCGGCCTCGATCTCCTCGACGCCTCCCGCGCCCTTCACCGTGGCCGCCGCCGGCAGCTCGACCCTGAGCGTGACCTTCTCTCCGACGGCCGCGGGTGCGCTGCCCGCCGGGGCGTGCGTCACCATCGCCAGCAACGATCCGGCGAAGCCGACCATCAACCTCACCCTCAGCGGAACGGGCGCGACCCCTCCGCCTCCTCCGCCGGGCCCTCCCGGCATCGCCTCGAGCCCGACCTCGCTCGCGTTCGGAACGGTGAACGTCGGTGCCTCGAAGATGCTCACCACGCAGGTGCAGAACACGGGCGGCTCGACGCTGAACGTTACCTCCGTGTCCGCCTGCGCCGGCACTCCGGCCTCGATCACCTGGACGCCGTCGAGCGCGTTCTCGGTGCCGGCTTCTGGGAGCACGAGCCTCAACGTCACCTTCGCCCCGACGTCCGCCGGTACGCTGCCCGCGGGCGCCTGCCTCACCATCGCCAGCAACGATCCGGCGAAACCGACCATCAACCTCGCCCTCAGCGGGACGGGCGCGACCCCGCCGCCTCCTCCATCGGGCCCTGCCATCGCCCTCAACCCCGGCTCTCTCGCTTTCGCAACGGTGAGCGCGGGCGCCTCGAAGATGCTCACCGCGCAAGTGCAGAACACGGGCGGCTCGACGCTGAACGTGACCCGCGTCTCCGCCTGCTCCGGCACCCCGGGCTCGGTCACCTGGACGCCGGCGAGCGCGTTCTCGGTGCCGGCCGGCCGGAGCACCAACCTCAACGTCACCTTCGCTCCGATGGTCGCCGGCTCGTTGCCCGCGGGCGCCTGCCTCCAGATCGCGAGCAATGACCCGGCGAAGCCGACCATCAACCTCGCCCTCGGCGGGTCGGCCACGTCGACGGCGGTACCGGTCATCGCGCTCGATCCCGCCTCGCTCGACTTCGGGACGGTCTCCGTCGGCTCCGTGAGGAGGCTCACCGTGGAGGTGAAGAACGCCGGCAATGCCCGGCTCGACGTGACGTCGATCGCGCACTGCAGCGGAACGCCTCGCACGCTCGTCTGGGCCGCCACCATTCCGGCGTCGATCGCCCCGGGCGCGAGCATCCCGATCAACGTACTCTTCGTCCCCATCGAGGACGGTGCGCTGCCCCCGGGAAGCTGCTTCCGGATCGTCAGCAGCGACCCGGCGAACCCGACCGTCGAGGTCGACGTCCACGGTACCGGCTCGACCACCGGCGGAGCCGCCCAGGTCCCGCCCGTCTGGGGCTGCACGACCTCGGGAAGCGGGTGGAGCCTGGCGTTCGCGTACGTCGCGGCGCTCGTGCTCCTCGGCGTCCGCAAGCGGAAGACGGCGGGCGTGAGCGGTCCGACCTCGTCCGGGCGCGAGTAAGATGGATCTCGGCTCAGCCATATTCGCCGCTCCGGTAGCGGCAGCCGTCGTGCTGGGTCGCGTCCACCTCGGGCGCAGGCGGCGTCGCCATGCCGACGCCGCCCGCGCCCTGGTGGAGAGCGAGGAGCGCGGAGCGCGCCTGCCGCTGACCATCCACCCGGTCATCGACACGGACATCTGCATCGGCAGCCTGACCTGTCTCAAGGCGTGCCCCGAGGGGGACATCCTCGGCGTCGTCGACGGCGTCCCCCGCCTGGTGATGCCCGACCACTGCATCGGCCACGGCAGCTGCGCGGCGCAAGCTCGTCTTCGGCACCTCGGAGCGCGGCGTCGATCTGCCGATGGTGGACCAGTACTTCGAGTCCAGTCGCCCCGGCGTCCACATCGTCGGCGAGCTGGGCGGGATGGGTCTCATCAGGAACGCCATCGCCCAGGGATTGCAGGTCAGCGAGCGGCTCGCCGAGGTGACCCCGCGCGACCGGACGGCCGCGGGAACGGTCGACGTCGCCATCGTCGGCGGAGGTCCGGCGGGCCTCGCCACGGCGCTCGGGCTCCAGGAGAAGGGGCGCAGCTTCCGGGTGCTCGAGCAGGGCTCGGTGGGCGGCACCATCGCGAACTACCCCCGGCACAAGGTGGTGATGACCGAGCCGGTGCAGATCCCCTTCTTCGGCAAGCTCAGCCAGAAGCGGATCAGCAAGGAAGAGCTGCTCTCGGTCTGGAGCGGCGCGCTCGGACAGGCGGGCGTACGCGTCGACGAGGGCGTCGGCGTCGAATCGATCGGCGGCAGGGACGGCGCCTTCCAGGTGGTCACCAAGAAGGGGGTGCTCACCGCGCGCAAGGTGGTCCTCGCCATCGGACGCCGCGGGACGCCGCGCAAGCTGGGCGTCCCGGGAGAGGAGCTGTCGAAGGTCGCCTACCGGCTCGCCGATCCCGAGCAGTACCAGGGGTCCCGCGTGCTTGTGGTCGGCGGGGGCGACGCGGCCATCGAGGCGGCCGTCCAGCTCGCCGACGAGAGCGACGCGCGGGTGACCATCTCGTACCGCGGCGATTCGTTCGCCAAGGTCCGCGAGGCGAATCGCAAGCGCATCCAGGAGCTCATCGCCAGCCGCCGGATCAAGGCGCTGATGAATTCCGAGGTCGACAAGGTCCTCGAGGACGAGGTGGTGCTGACCGCTTCGGGCTCGCCCGTGGTCCTCGCCAACGACTTCGTCATCGTCAACGTCGGCGGCGAGCTGCCGACCCCGTTCCTCACCAAGTCCGGCATCTCGCTCAAGAAGCATCTCGGCGAGGAGTTGCAGAAGCCGAAGCCGACGCCACCAGGGGGCGTCGTCGCCATGTCCCGGCGCGGCCTCGCCAGCGAAGATGCCCCCGAGAAGCAGCGCCGGCGCGGGCACCTCTTCTACCTGGCGACCGCAGCGCTGATCCTCGGCTGGCTCACGCTGAAGGGCTGGGACTACTACACGCTCTCGCGCGCCGCGCGCCTCCACTCGCCGCTGCACGCGTCTTTGCGCCCGGCCGGCCCCTGGGGACACGGGGTCGGCATCGTGGCGACGGCGTTCATGCTGCTGAACTTCCTCTACCCGGTGCGCAAACGCTCTCGCGCGCTCGCATCTTTTGGTTCCATCCGCGGCTGGCTCGATTTCCACATGTTCGTCGGCTTCATGAGCCCGGTGGTCATCGCCTTCCACGCTGCGTTCCAGTCGAACAACCAGCTCGCAACCGCCACCGCCGCCTCGCTCCTGGTCGTGGTCCTCACCGGCATCTTCGGCCGCTTCATCTACGGGCTCGTACCCTCGTCGGGCGGCAAGGAGGTGGAGCTGAAAGAGCTCCTGGAGCGGTGGGAGAGGCTCAAGCAGCGCGTCGAGCCTCTCATCCAGGGCGCCTCTGACCCGCAGCGGCTCCGGGCGATCTTCGCCTCCGCGGCGACGCCTGCCCGGCGCGGATCCCTCTGGGGCTACCCGGTGCGGGTTCCGCTAGGGGGCCTGCGGGCGCGCTTCCGACTGCTGCTCGTTCGCGGCCAGTTCGCCGATCGCGACGACTACGGCGAGTTCCGCGAGGGCTACCTGCGGCTGCAGCGGATCCGGATGCAGATCGCCTTCTACCAGTCGCTCAAGAACCTCTTGCGCGCCTGGCGGCTCTTCCACGGCTGCCTCGCCGGCTTCCTGGTGGTGACCATCGCCGCGCACATCGCCGTGTCGCTCTACCTCGGTTACGGGTGGAGGCACTGAAGATGCGTCGCCTCGCCGCGGCGTTCTGCGCCGCCTTCTGTCTCGCCGCCGCCGCGCGAGCCGACATCTTTTCGCCCGGTCCGCTCGCGCACGGCCACGCGAAGCTGGAGGGGCTCAACAACTGCACGCAGTGCCACGTCGCCGGCGCCCAGCTCTCCAATCAGCGCTGTCTCGACTGCCACACCGAGATCCGGGATCGGGTGGCGAAGCACGAGGGCTTCCACGGCCGGATCTCCGACGCCGATCGGACTTGCAACAAATGCCATCACGACCACCAGGGCCGCGACTTCGAGCTCATCGACTGGGGCAAGAAGGGGAAGAAGGGCTTCGATCACAAGAGCACGGGATTCGCGCTCAACGGGAAGCACGCCCAGATCGACTGCGCACAGTGCCACGAGAAGCGGCTGATCGTGGACAAGGGCATCCGCGATCTGCTCTCCACCCACGCGGGGCGCGACACGCATCTCGGCCTCGGCACCCGGTGCTCGGACTGTCACTTCGACGAGCATCGCGGGCAGCTCGGCACCTCCTGCAGCGACTGCCACAACGAAAGAAGCTGGAAGCCGGCTCCGCGCTTCGACCACGCCCGCACCGCCTTCCCTCTGCAGGGGAAGCACGCCGGCGTCGAGTGCCTCTCCTGCCATGCGAAGGAGCGCGATCCGGCCTTCGTGAAAGATGCCTTTCCGGCCCCGCGCGCGGAGACGTTTTCGCGCATGAAGCCGGTCGCCCACGCGAGCTGCCTCGAGTGCCACGAGGATCCGCACGCGAACAAGTTCGGCCAGGATTGCCAGAGCTGCCACACGGTGCAGGGCTGGCTGGTCCTGAACGGCACGACCCGCGAGCGTGAGTTCCACGAGAAGACGCACTTCCCGCTGCGGGGTGCCCACGCCACCGTCGCCTGCAAGAGCTGCCACGGGCCGTTCCCGGGAGTGAAGGCGAAGTTCAAGGGGCTCGCCTTCTCCAGTTGCACCTCGTGTCACGTCGACGCCCACCTCGGTCAGCTGGGCAAGCCGGGAAGCTCCGCCGCCGCCTGCGATACCTGTCACACGGAGCAGGGGTTCCGTCCGGCGCGCTTCGAGGCAAAGGACCACGTGAGCTGGCCGCTGCTCGGCGCGCACGAGGCGGTGGCGTGCGTCCTCTGCCATCGCGCCGAGCCGAAGCTCGAGGCGCGCGCCTCGCCGATCCGAGCCTGGATCCTGCAACGGGGCCGCAAGGACGCGATCAGCCTGACGCAGTTCCATCCGTCGGGCGACGTCGCGCGTTGCGACGCCTGCCACGCGGACCCGCACGCGGGACAGTTCGCCAAGCGGGTGAAGAAAGCCGGCTGCGCCGACTGCCACGAGGTCGCTTCCTGGGTGCGGGTACGCTTCGATCACGACCGCGAGACACGGTTCGCCCTCACCGGCGCGCACTCGAGCGCGCGCTGCGAGTCCTGCCACGTCGCGGACGAGGGCGGCGTCATGCGCTTCGCGAAGCTCGGGACCACCTGCGCCTCCTGCCATGCCGACGTGCACGCCGGTCAGTTCGCGGCCGCGCGCGGCGGCGCGGTGGACTGCGAGCGTTGCCACACCACCGCGGCCTGGGAGCGCACCACCTTCCAGCACCGCCCGCCGTTCACCTCGTTCGCGCTGCAGGGCAAGCACGCCTCCGTCGGCTGCGCCGACTGCCACCGCGAGGTGGTGGTGGCGGCCCGGGTCCGCACGCGCCAGTACCGGGGAGTTCCGCAGAGCTGCGAGGGCTGCCACGTCGACGTGCATCGCGGCACCTTCCGGGAGCTGGCGCAATGAAGACCTTGCTCCTCGCTCTGCTCGCTTCCGCCGGCGCCGCCGCCGCGCCCGTTCCGCAACGGTCCGCGCCCGCTTCGCAACGGGCGGCGCAGGCGGCGGTCGAACTGCTTCGCGCCCCGGCGATGCCGCACGGCATGGGCGCGCACGGCATGGGCGACACGCGCTGCGGGGTCTGCCACTCCACCGAGAGCTGGAAGAAGGTCACCTTCGATCACGACCACACCGGGTTTCCCCTGCAGGGCCGCCACGCCGTCGCCGAGTGCTCCTCCTGCCACACCTCGGGGGCGGATTTCCGCGCACCCGTTCCGACCAGCTGCGCCGCCTGCCACCGCGACGTCCACGCGGGCGAGTTCGGCACCCGCTGCGCCTCGTGCCACGACGCCCAGAGCTGGCGAAGCCGCTTCGAGATGGACGCGCACCGGCGGACCAACTTCCCGCTCTCGGGGCGCCACGCGACCATCCCCTGCGAGAGCTGCCATCTCGATCTGCGCGATCGCGGGTTCGTCCGGGCCGCGGTCGCTTGCGCGAGCTGCCACCAGTCCGACTACGTGCGCGCCGGCGTGACCTCGATCGATCATGTCGCCGCCGGCTTCGGCACGAGCTGCCGCGATTGCCACAACCCGTGGAGCTTCCGCGGAGCGCGCTTCGTCCAGCACCAGGCCTGCTTCCAGCTGGCGCCCGGACCGCACGCCGGGCTCTCTTGCCTGGACTGCCACACCACGCTCCGGGGCGCGGTCCCTTCGGGAACCTGCTCGACGAACACGGCCTCCTGCACGCGCTGCCACCAAGGTCCCATCACGCAGGCGCAGCACCGGCAGGTTGCCGGTTTCCAGTACAAGGATCGCAAGTGCTACGAGTGCCACCAATTCACCGGCTCCGTTCCTCACGCGCCGCCGCCGAGAGGAGGCTAGCCAATGCGCCGCTTCGCGATCGGGATGCTCCCGCTGGCAATCGTTGTTGCGGCGCTGCAGCCGCGCTGCGCGCCGCCTCCTCCGGGCGAGCCCGCGCAGTGGATCACCGCGCCCACGCCCGCGTCGCACGTGGCGTTCCCCATCGAGAAGGGATGGCACGCGACACCTTCAAGGGGTTCGATTGCCTCGGCTGCCACACGCAGCCGGCGACCGCGCCGCGGCACGCGAACGTGCCGGCGTTCTCGCACCAGAGCGCGTCCTGCCTCGCCTGCCATCCTGGCGGAACGGGCGGCTCGATCGATCCGGCCGTCCACGCCAGCTTCTTCCCGACCGCGGCGGGCGAGAAGCACGCGGGCCTGGCCTGCTCGAGCTGCCATGTCACGCCGGCGGACCGCACCCGGATCGACTGCACGGGCTGCCACCAGCAGGCGCTCGTGGCCCCCAAGCACGTCGAGGTCGGAGGGTTCGCGTGGCTCTCGACGGGAGAGCAGACGACCTCGCTCTGCCTGAGTTGCCACGCCGATTCGCAGGTCTTGCGGGTAGCAGCGCACCTTCCCTTCGGGATCACCTCCGGCTTCAAGCACTTCCAGCAGGGCTGCCTCGACTGCCATTCCACCGCCCGCGTCGACAAGCCTTACGCGACGGACTTCGCCCAGAAAGACTGTCTCCTCTGCCACTCGGCGACGCAGACCACCCACGCGGGCAGGCCCGGCTTCAGCTTCGCCACTCCTGCCTGCCTGGGCTGCCATCCGGCGGGAACGCGATGATGATCGCGACGGCACAGGCCCTGGTCCTCGCAGCCGCCACGCTCGCCGCGGCGCCTTCCGCGCAGCGCCGCGCGACCGGCCGGGTGCGCTACGCGACCGCGCACCGGTTGTACCTCGACGCAGGCGCGCGCGACGGGCTCCTGCCCGGATCGACCTTGCGTCTCCTGCGCGGCGACAAGCAGGTCTCGACCTGCCGGATCGAAGCGGTCTCCGAGACGCACGCGACCTGCTCCGGCGCCGGCCGGCAGGGTGACGCGTTCGCGCTTCCCCGCGTCACGGCGGCCGTACCCGCCGCGGAGAAGGCGGCTCCGCCGCTCTCGGAGGCCGAAACGGCCCGGCGCGGCCGCGCGCTCGAGGCCGCCCGGTTCTCCAAGGTGGAGTACCGCGGCCCCGCGCCGCTTCCGGCGATCCTCTCGGGCCGCACCGAGGTGCAATTCGCGCACACCAGCTGGGGTTCGGAGCAGTTCGGCCCCTGGCACGAGGAGCGGGTGGACGTCTGGGTTCGCGGCGCGCCGGTGGCCGGCGGATTCGCGCTCTACGCCGACATGAGCGCGCGGCGCTGGTCGCCGCCTTCTGGAGCTTCGGTGCGCCCCGCCACCAGGACCCAGCTGTACGTCTGGGAAGCCGAGCTCGCGCGCCGTCCGCTGGACGGCGGACTGACGGTGGCGCTCGGGCGGGTTCGCCCCTGGTCGATCCCTGGCTCGACGGTGTTCGACGGCGGGCAGGCGGGATATCGCACCAGGGGGAACCTGGAGGTGGGCGTCTTCGGCGGTGCCGTGCCCGATCCCAGCACGCTCGCGCCTTCCTTGCGGCGCGCCACCGGCGGCGCGTACCTCGCGATGCAGACCGCCGGCGGTGCCGACGCGAGTGTGCGCTACCTGCGCAACGAGCTCCGGCTCGCCTACAGCGACGGACCCGAGCTGGGCCGCAGGTACGAGGGCGAAGCGCTGGCGCAGATCTCGCTCGGCGGCGTGCTCGACCTGGGCGCGCAGGCGCGGGCGTCGCGCAGCGAGGCGGGAACGTCGTCGCTCGATGCGGTCGCGGTCGACGCGGGCCTGCGCCCGTTCGAGTCGTTCTCGCTGCTCGGGGGCTTCCGCTACCGGGGCGTCTCCGTCATGGAGCGGGACGGTGTCGCGTCGGCGTTGGGTGGCGCGGCCCGGCACGCGGATTTGACGGCGACCTGGGAGCTCGCCTCCTGGCTGACGCTCTCCGGCGTCTCGGGATTGATGAAGGACCTGACGAACGGCGATCTCCGTCGCTACGCCGGACCCGAGCTCGGGCTGCCGCGGCTCTTTGGCGACGCCGGGGGCGTCTCGGTGGGTGCAGGTCCTCACCCGCCGGCCGCGGTTCCTGCAGGTCCTCCTGCGCGCCTCCTGGTTCCAGACCCGCACGCCCGAGGGCCTCGTCGAGGACGAGCTAGGGGCCTACGCGGGCATCAGCGCACAGCTGGGCACCGCCGTCTCGCTGCGCCTCGCCGCGACGGGCCGGGCCGGCGGCTACCCCGGGACGCGTCCCCTGCAACCTCCCGGAACGCTGTTCGGCGGAACCCTGGATGCGGCGCTGTCGGGGCGGTTCTGACACCCCGCCTTGGCGCTCTCCTCCGATATCTTTTCATCGAGAAATACACCCGATATTCAATATTATGGGGCTTGCCCGGATCGCGTTCGTGGGGTTACGACAATCGAATACGCAATCGCAACTCTTTCACACATACGACCACTTCAACACCAGTCCCTTCCGGGAGCTTTCGATATGCAAAAGTACTTGCTCGTCCTGCTCCTCGCCGTGGCCGGATGCCGCCGCGCCGAGGTTTCGCGTTACCAGGTAAAGAAGACGGCTGAGATGCAAGCGCCCCTGTTCGCGCAGGAGCGCCCGCGCGCGGAGCCGATCCCGGATTCCCCGGCGGCGAGTCTCCCGAACGCTCTCGCATGGACGCTGCCCAGGGGATGGACCGAGAGGCGCGCCGCCGGCGTCCGCTACGCCACCTTGAAGCCGGCAGTGGGGGGCAAGATCGACGTTTCCGTGGTCGTCCTCCCCGGCCCCGCCGGCGGCGAGCTCGCGAACGTCAACCGCTGGCGCGGCCAGATCGGCCTCGCCTCCATCGACGAGCGGGACCTCGCCAGGGCGCGCAGGTCGATCAAGACCAGGGCCGGGGCGGTCTCGGTGTTCGACTTCGTGAGCGACGGCAACAAGAAGAGTCGCCTGCTCGCCGCCATCGTCGTCTCCGACGAGAGCACCTGGTTCATCAAGATGCTCGGAGACGAGAGCCCGGTCGCTTCCTCCCGGCCCGATTTCATCCACCTCTTGCAGAGCCTGCATTTCGATGCTGCGAGCTAGCCGCCGCGTCTTCGACGCGCTCACCTCCCTCAAGCTCACCATCGTCTGCCTCGTGCTCTTGATGGTGCTGGTCGTGGCCTGCACTCTTGCGCAGGTCCGCCTCGGCGCTTTCGGCGCCGTGAACGCCTACATCCGCAGCTTCTTCGTCTACTGGAACGTGCCGGGCACCGAATCGGCGATCCCGGTCTTCCCTGGCGGCGGTCTCGTCGGCCTCGCGCTGACCGCGAACCTCATCGCGGCGCAATTGAAGCGGCTGGACCTCAGCTTCCGCAAGCTCGGACTCTGGATCGTGCACCTGGGGCTCATCGTCCTCTTCGTCGGCGAGTTCGTCACCGGCTTCTTCCAGGTCGAGACACAGCTGGCGATCGAGGAAGGCAAGACCGTCGACTACGTCGAGAGCACGCGAGAGAGGGAGCTGGCGGTCATCGACACGACCGACGCCGACCACGACGAGGTCTACGCGATACCCGAGGCGCTCCTCGTTCCCGACAAGTACATCGAGGTCCCCGGTACGCCGCTCTTCATCAAGGTCGGCGCTTTCTACCCGAACTCGGAGATGGCGAGGCGCGGACCGTCCGATCCTCCAGCCCAGGCGACGATGGGGATCGGGACTGGAATCAACGTCATCGAAGCGGCTTCGGTTTCCGGCGACGATCAGAGCGATCAGAAGGCTGCGTTCGTCGAGCCGTTCGCGGGGCCGAAGAGCTACGGCGTCTGGCTCGTTTCCGATGCGCTCGGCGCGCCGCAATCTTTCATCCACGAGGGGCGCACCTATTCGCTCTCGCTCCGGCGCCGCCGGGAATACCTGCCCTTCGCCATGACCCTGAAGAGGTTCCAGCACGACGTCTACCCCGGAACCGACATCCCGAAGAACTTCTCCAGCCTGGTCCACCTCTCGCGCCCGTCGACCGGAGAGGCGCGCGACGTCCTCATCTACATGAACCAGCCGCTCCGCTACGCCGGCAAGGCGTTCTACCAGGCGAGCTTCGGCAAGAACGACACGCTCTCCATCCTGCAGGTGGTGGAGAACCCGGGATGGCTGTTGCCCTACGCGTCCTGCTTGCTGGTCGCGGGCGGACTGCTCCTGCACTTCGCCCTCGGCTTGCGCCGGTCGGCCGCGCGGCAGAAGGCCGCCGCCTTGGAGGCATGAAATGCGAATTCCGAAACTGATTCCCTGGGCGGCGGCGATCGTCGCGGTCGCATTCGCCGCAACCGCGCTCCTGCCTGCCGCGAGGACGCGCGGATTCGACCTCGACCGGTTCAGCCGCCTTCCCGTGCTGGAAGGCGGCCGCGTCAAGCCCCTCGACTCCGTCGCGCGCAATTCGCTGCTCCTCATCCGCAGCCAGCAGGCGTTCACCTGGCAGGGCAGGACGGTGGGCGCGGACGAGTGGCTCCTCGACGTTCTCTTCCGTCCCGAGATCGCCGACGTGCAGCCCGTCTTCTTCATCAACGATCCGGAGGTGCTGGGCCTGCTCGGTTTGCGGCAGACCCCGGACCGGTACTTTCCCTTCCGCGATCTCGGGCCGAGCCTCGACAAGATCCAGCAGCAAGCGACGGCGGCGCGGGAGATCGACTCCAAGCAGCGGACCCGCTTCCAGGGCGCGATCGTCAACCTCTTCGACCGCCTCTACCTCTATTACCGGCTGCAGAACACCATCGAGGTGAAGGACGGACCGCGGCTGTCCGAGGAGATCGCGCAGGCCGCGGATCCCGGCTCCGCCGAGCGGCAAGCCGACGTCGCCCAGCTCGCGGCTTTCCGTCCGCTACCGCCCGCCGCGAATGAGCGACCGGAAGGGTGGCGGAGCGTCGGCGAGGCGCTGCGCGGGGCCCGGGAAGGCGGGGTGGATCGCGGCCTCGAGCAGCTCGCGCGGATCGGGGA
>Ga0209473_1001588_pt1 | contig 12647 bp, 13 predicted proteins | sample GraSoiAngelo_133_FD_185890 | JGI IMG/M metagenome (GOLD analysis project Ga0209473, IMG submission 185890) | Grasslands soil microbial communities from the Angelo Coastal Reserve, California, USA - 14_0929_05_20cm (SPAdes) (version 2) | ecosystem: Environmental > Terrestrial > Soil > Grasslands ...
GAAGGCGGCGGCGACGACAAACCAGCCGTAGAAGACGCGCGGATGCGAAAATTTTGCTTGGCCATTCATGATCGCCTCGTTTGCTTATCTTGATGTTAAACACCAGCATCATAGTTATACTGGTGTCTCTGGTAATCCACTAATTAAGATGCTTTACTGGTGTCGCAATGTCCAAAGAGTCAAAAAAATTCAAGGTTCCCGATCTGTTGGCCAATCTCTATGATTTCGCCAATTCGCTCGACGTCAGGCGTTTCAAGCATTACGGCGTGCAACACCCTCAGTCCGACGAACTCGCTGGACCGCGCGAACTTGAGGCCTGGATGTCGCAGCGAGGGCTGCTGTTCACGAGCGCCAAGGTCACCCCCGCGATGTTTGAAACCGCATTGAATTTGCGCGCATGTGTTCGCGATTATCTGCGATGCGATCCCGCTGACCGCGGCAAAGACAGGGATGCCGCTCGGTCGCTGAACAGGGCGTTCAGGCTGTTCCCGCTCGTGGTAGAGGCGCGCGACGATCGCGCCATGGTGCTGAGGTCGGCGCGCGGCGATGCCTTGGCTGGCCTGTCGGCAGTGGTCGCAGAGCTCTACGATGGCTCCATCAATGGAACCCTGGATCGCTTGAAAATGTGCGCGTCGGAAGAGTGCCTGCGGGTTTTCTTCGATCGATCAAAGCCCGCCACAAGGCGCTGGTGCATGTCGAGCTTGTGCGGAAATCGCATGAAGACGCGCGCCTATCGCGAGCGCCGTCGCGGGTTGGGTTGATTTCGCCTGCCATCTGGTAGCAATCGCCGCACTATTGCCCGCGCGGCGCGGACGAGCCGTATCGGTGAGCACGCGATCGCTTCGGCGCCACGCCAACGGTCTCACCCCTCGACCAATCATTGCCTTGGGCGGCGGGTCGCCGATAGTTGCCATAGGGACTGCCTGGCCCCTTATTCTGGCAATTTGCATTGGGATAGAAGAACGCGCAGTAGCCCGGCTCCTGGACCACCGCCTGCGCCAACACCGGCGTTGCGTACAGACTCGACAGAATGGCCACCGCGCCGAGAAGTTTAGACGTCGACATTGCGTTTCTCCGATGCAGGTCATGGGCTCGCGCTGACAGAATAACACCCGGGCCGATGCGCTCTTCCTGATGCATCGATCACTCAGCCGTGAAGGCAGCCACGGCCGAGTCATTGTCAGGCGCGATAGTGTCCGGACTTGCCGCCCTTTTTCTCAACGAGATGAAGGCCTTCGATGCGAACGCCGCGCTCGACGGCCTTGATCATGTCGTAGATCGTCAGGCACGCGACCGATACCGCCGTCAGCGCCTCCATCTCGACGCCGGTCGGGCCCACGACCTTGACGGTAGCCTGCACGATGCAACCGGGCAGCTTGTGATCGGGCGTGATGTCGAGCGTGACTTTCGACAGCGCGAGCGGGTGGCACAGCGGGATCAGTTCCGAGGTGCGCTTGGCCGCCATGATGCCGGCGATCCGCGCAGTGCCGAGCACATCGCCTTTCCTGGCGTTGCCTGAGAGGATCAGCTCGAGTGTTGCCTCGCTCATGACCACGCGGCCTTCGGCGACGGCCGTTCGCTCGGTCGCCGGTTTTTCCGACACGTCGACCATCCGCGCGTCGCCACGGGCGTCAATGTGGGTGAGGGCAGGGCCGGCCCTGGAAGTCTTACGCTGCATCAGCGCGCGCCTGTCGCGCTCACGGCTGCGCCTTTTGCCAGCAGCGCCCGGGTTGCTGCCGTTACATCGGCCTGCCGCACCAGGCTTTCGCCGACCAGGAAGGCCGATATGCCAAGCCGCGCCAGCCGCGCCAGATCGCCCGGCGCAAAGATGCCGCTTTCGCCGACCATCAGGCGCTCCTTCGGAATCAACGGCGCCAGCGCTTCGCTGGTCGCAAGCGTGGTCTCGAACGTGCGCAAATTGCGGTTGTTGATACCGAGCAGCGGCGAGCGAAGTTTTAGCGCGCGATCAAGTTCGGCACGTTCGTGGATCTCGATCAGGACGTCCATGCCTTGCGTGATCGCGGCTTCCTCGATGTCCTTGGCGGCGCCGTCGCCGAGCGCGGCCATGATGATGAGGATGCAGTCGGCGCCGTGGGCGCGGGCCTCGATCACCTGATAGGGATCGAACATGAAATCCTTGCGCAGCACCGGCAGTTTGGTCGCCGCGCGCGCCGCTACCATGAAATCGAGATGGCCCTCAAAAGAGGGCGTATCCGTCAGCACGGAAAGACAGGCAGCACCTCCGGCCTCGTAGGCCTTGGCAAGCGCGGGCGGATCGAAGTCGGCACGAATGAGCCCCTTGGAGGGCGAGGCTTTCTTGATTTCGGCAATCAGCGCATATTCGCCGTCCTCAAGCTTGCGGCGGATCGCCCGGACAAAACCGCGCGGCGCGGGAGCGGCTTTCGCCAGGGCCTCGACGCTCGCAAGCGGATGGGCGCGCTTGGCGGCCGCGATCTCCTCACGCTTGTAAGTCTCGATCCTCTTCAGGATATCGGACATCGCTCCTGCTCCTTGCGGACTAGCTGTTGGAGACTGCGATCAAGTGCTTCAGCCGCGCGGCTGCGGCGCCGCTGTCGAGCGATTTGGTGCCGATCGCGACGCCTTCCTTCAGGGTCTTGGCGCGGCCGGCGACGATCAATGCCGCGGCCGCGTTCAACAAGGCGACGTCGCGAAAAGGGCTCGGCTTGCCGTCGAGCACCCCCTGCAGCGCGATGGCGTTGGCGTCGGCATCGCCGCCCTTCAGCCCGTCTCCGCCGACGCGGGTGAGCCCTGCTTCCTCCGGCGTCACCTCAAAGGTGCGGATGCTGCCGCCTTCAAGTGCTGCAACCGATGTCGGACCGGTGAGGGTGATTTCGTCGAGGCCGTCGGAGCCATGCACGACCCAGACGGATTCGGCGCCAAGGTTCTTCAGCACTTGCGCCAGCGGCAGCACCCATTGTCTTGAGAAGACGCCGACCATCTGCCGCTTGACGCCGGCGGGATTGGACAGCGGTCCAAGCAAGTTGAAGATCGTGCGGGTTGCGAGTTCGGTGCGGGTCGGGCCGACGTTCTTCATGGCGGGATGATGCGCGGGCGCGAACATGAAGCCGATGCCGGCTTCGTGTACGCAGCGGCCGACCTGCTCGGGCCTGAGGTCGATCTTCACTCCGAGGGCCGACAACACGTCAGCCGCGCCCGAGCGCGACGAAAGCGCGCGGTTGCCGTGCTTGGCGACGGGCACGCCGGCGCCCGCGACGATGAAGGAGGCGCAGGTCGACACATTGACCGAGCCGGAGCCGTCGCCGCCGGTGCCGACCACGTCGACGGCATCCGCGGGCGCGATGACAGGCAGCATCTTCGAGCGCATCGCGGAAACCGCGCCGGTGATCTCGTCGACGGTCTCACCGCGCACCCGCAGCGCCATCAACAGTCCGCCCATCTGCGAGGGCGTCGCCTCTCCCGACATCAGGCTGTCGAAGGCCGATGCCGCCTCGTCGCGCGACAGCGTGGCGCCGGTCGCGACTTTGGCAATGATCGATTTGAGGTCGTCCATCGCGTACTTTCAAAATCGAACCCTCATGGTGAGGAAGCGCTCTTGCGCCGTCTCGAACCATGAGGATGTCGCATCCTTCGAGACACGGCCAACAGGCCGCTCCTCAGGACGAGGGGAATTCCAAGACCGATAGGCGACCTTCATTTTGGATCATGCTCAGTTGTTCGCGCCGGTTACCTGCGCGAAGGCGGCCTCATTGACGCTGGTACCGATATCCTTTTCAAGCCTGGTGACGTATTGCGCGACCTGTTCGTCGGTCATGGCGCGCTCCAGCGTCTCCTTCAGCTTCTTGATGTCGTCGGAGGAAAGATCCACCGGCGGCACGGTGATATCGGTGACGCGGAACACGATCCATTCGCTGCCGCCCGAACCCGGGGTCTGTCCGACGCCATCCTTTGCGGCGCGGAACGCAGCGGCGATCGCGCCCGAGGGCACGCCCGGCGGCGAGGCATCGCGCTTGAAGCCCGCGGCGATCTCGACCTTTGATCCCGTGCTGGCCGCTTCGTCCGCGAGCTTGCCGCCCTGTTCGAGCTTTTGCACCATCTCGGTTGCCTTGGCGCGCAACCGCCCTGAGATCTGGTCGTCGCGCCATTTGGCCTCGACCTGATCCTTTACCTCCTCGAGGGTGCGTTCGCGCGAGGGCGTGATGCCTAGGACGTCGTACCAGACGTAGCCGCCCTTGAAGGAGATCGGGTCGTTATCGACGCCGATATCGCTGTTGAAGGCTTGCGAGACGACATCCAGACCGTTCGGGATGCCGGTCACCGGCTGACCGTTGGGCATCCGGCCAGAGCGATCGACGGCATCGACGGTGATCGGGTTGAGGCCGAGTTTCTGGGCCGCTTCAATGACGCTGGCGCCACCGCCGCGCTCGTCTTCCATCTTGTCGCGCAGTTCGGCCACCTTGGTACGGGCGCGTTCGGTCGCGATTTCCTTCTTCAGATCAGCGGCGACCTTTTCATAGGACGGCTCGACGCCGGGCTGGATGGCGCCGACCTTGACCAGCGCCACGCCGAACTTGCCTTGCACCGGCTGGCTCACTTCGCCCGCGGGAAGTGAAAAAGCCGCATTGGCGATCTCAGGATCGAGGATGGCGGATTTAGCCACCGTGCCTAGGGCGACATCGGTGGAGCTAAGCCCGCGCTCCTTGGCGAGATCGTCGAACGACAATCCGCTGGCGATGCGACTGCGCGCAGCCTGAGCTTCTTCCACATTTGGAAACACGATCTGCGAAACCTCGCGCTCCTCAGGCTTGCCGAGCCGGTCGCGGCGCTGCTCGAACAGTTTTTTCGCGTCTTCGTCCGACACATCGGACCATTTGCCGATCTCCTCGGGCGTAATCAACACGAAGGATAGTTTGCGATATTCGGGCGCGCGGAACTGGGTCTTGTGATCGTCGAAATAACCCGCCAGCGTCTCCGGCGAGGGCGGATCGATGGCGCCTGCCTGCGCCGCGTCGAGTTTGACGTATTCGATCGACCGCTGCTCATTCTGGAAGCGGCTCAGCGCTTCGATCAGCGTTTTCGGCGGCTCGAGGCCAGCTGCGATCGAGCCGGCAATTTGGCGTCGCAGCGACACCCGCCGCTGGTCGGCAATGTAGCGCTGCTCAGAGAAGCCGAACTGGCGGATCATCGCCTGAAAGCGTTGCGGATCGAACTTGCCGTTGACACCCTGGAAGTTCGGATCGCTGAAGACGAGGCGCATGGCCTCAGCGTCGGACTGCCCGAGCCCCAGCCGTCGCGCATCCTCGTCAAGGGCTGCTTCCGCGATCGTCTGCTGCAGCACTTGGCGGTCGAGGCCGAACGCGCGGGCCTGCTCCGTCGTCAGCGGGCGGCCGAATTGGCGGCTGATCTGCTGCAGGCGATCGGTGTAGAGCTGACGGAATTGATTGAGCGAGATCTCGATGTGGCCGACTTTGGCCAAGGTCGATTGTCCGAATCCCCTGAAAATATCGGCAATGCCCCAGATGCCGAAACTGATGATCAATACACCCATCACCACGGCCATAATGGTCTTGCCGAGCCAGTTTGATGAGGCTTTGCGCATTCCTCGAAGCATGGGTCCAACTTGTCTTTCGGAGGGGAACCGGGTCGCGCCTCAGAGCTATCAGCAAAAGGGCGTCACCGAGTTGATGCGGTATCATAAAGTGGCAGAAAGCCCCCCGCAACCTCGGGCAAGAGGGCCAATTGAAGCGGATTGACCAGTTGGCATCTGGAACTGCCGGCCGGGCTCTGGTAGCGCATATTCACCTCTGCTGAATGGAATTCGACATGACTGACGCCATCCGGCCGCTGATCGCCGGCAACTGGAAGATGAACGGGGTCAAGGCTTCGGCCGGCGAGCTCGGCCAGATGCTGGCCAGCGTGGGGGACCTCTGGCGCAAGGCGGATCTCGTGATTTGTCCGCCTTCGACACTGATCTCGACCTTCGCCGCGGTCGCGCTGGGATCGCACATTCGGATCGGTGCGCAGGATTGTCACCCCGAGGCTTCTGGCGCCCATACCGGCGATATTTCCGCCGAGATGTTGGCAGACGCCGGTGCCACTGCCGTGATCGTCGGCCATTCCGAGCGGCGCGCCGATCACGCTGAAAGCGACGCACTGGTGCGGCGAAAGGCGGAAGCGGCTTGGCGCGCCGGTCTTACCGCCATCGTCTGCGTAGGCGAGACGCGCGAACAGCGCGATGCCGGGAAGGCGCTCGAGATATGCGGCGGTCAGCTTGCGGGATCGCTCCCGGACGGTTCGAGCGCTGGTAATCTGGTGGTGGCGTATGAGCCGGTTTGGGCCATTGGCACAGGTCTCACCCCGACGTCAGGAGACGTCGAGCAAGTTCACCACTTTATCCGGGAATCCCTGCTTAGCCGATTTAAGGAGGAGGGGGCCAAGGTCCGCATTCTCTACGGCGGCTCGGTAAAGCCCTCGAATGCCGCCGAATTGATGGCGGTTGCCAACGTCAATGGCGCGCTTGTCGGCGGCGCAAGCCTGAAAGCAGCCGATTTCCTTGCGATCGCGAAGGGCTGCCCTTAGCTACAGCATGATCCGGAAAAGTGGGTGCCGGTTTTCCGAAAAGATCATGCTCAACCATGGTGATACAGCGGTATCGGGGGTGACAATGCCCGGTCTGATCGTGTAACACCCGCGCAACCCGCGAGAACCCCGCAAAGCCCAGCGCCCACAGCCGGAACCCGGCGGCAACCGGTTTGCGACGGAAGGTAGAGATGCAGACTGTCGTTATCGTCATTCACCTCATGATTGTCGCGGTGCTGATCGGCACCGTGCTGCTGCAGAAATCTGAAGGCGGCGGCCTTGGCATGGGAGGCGGTGCCGGCTTCATGTCGAGCCGCGGTACCGCCAATCTCTTGTCGCGCACGACAGCGGTTCTGGCGGCGGGATTCTTCCTCACCAGCCTCGTCCTGTCCTGGCTCGCGAGCTACGACCGCAAGCCGACTTCGATCGTCGGAAATCCGCCCGCCTCGCAATCACAGCCGGCCGGAGGCGCAACCCCAGTGGCGCCACCGACCAGCGGCGGCATTCTGGACACACTCAAAAAGGCCGACGAACAACAGAATCAGCAGGCCCCATCGGGCCCGCAGGCTCCTCGCTCGCAATAAAGCGGGGTGGCCATGCAGGATGGCGGCTACCATCCCGCATCAAAAATCCCCATCAAGAGGCTGATAAAGCTTCCAATTTCCGGCCACCCACAGCCCGGCAGGATGTTCGCCGCGCTATACGATTCGTTTTGGCGAATCGCTCTTGTAGCCTTAAAGGTTAAGTCCCATGGCGCGGTATATCTTCATCACCGGCGGCGTGGTTTCCTCGCTCGGAAAGGGTCTGGCTTCAGCGGCACTCGGTGCACTGCTGCAGGCGCGTGGCTACAAGGTCAGGCTTCGCAAGCTCGATCCATATCTCAATCTCGATCCCGGAACGATGTCGCCGTATCAGCACGGCGAAGTGTTCGTGACTGACGATGGCGCCGAGACCGATCTCGATCTCGGCCACTATGAGCGCTTCACCGGACGTCCGGCCACCAAGGCGGACAACATCACGACCGGGCGTATCTATCAGGACATTCTCACCAAGGAACGCCGCGGCGACTATCTCGGCGCCACCATCCAGGTGATCCCGCACGTCACCAACGCGATCAAGGAATTCATCCTGAGCGGCAATGACGACTACGATTTCGTACTGTGCGAGATCGGCGGCACAGTCGGCGATATCGAGGGCCTGCCGTTCTTCGAGGCGATCCGCCAGCTCAAGAACGAGCTGCCACGCGACCACGCCGTCTACATTCACCTGACACTATTGCCGTTCATCCCGAGCGCCGGCGAGCTCAAGACAAAGCCGACTCAGCATTCGGTCAAGGAACTGCGCTCGATCGGTATCCAGCCGGACATACTGTTGTGCCGCACCGACCGGGAGATCCCGAAAGAAGAGCGGCGCAAGCTCGGCCTGTTCTGCAATGTGCGCGAAAGCGCCGTGATCGAGGCGCGCGACGTCGACAACATCTACGCCGTCCCCGAGGCCTATCATGCAGCAGGGCTCGACGACGAGGTGCTGGCGGCGTTCGGGATCGTGCCAAAGATTCCGCCGGCGCTGCAGAGCTGGCACGTCATCAACGAGCGGGTGCGCAATCCCGAGGGCGACGTCACCATCGCCATCGTCGGCAAATATACCGGCATGAAGGATGCGTATAAGTCGCTGATCGAGGCGCTTTCGCATGGCGGCATCGCCAACAAGGTGAAGGTCAATCTCGACTGGATCGAAAGCGAGGTGTTCGAGAACGAGGATCCCGCGCCGTTCCTCGAGCACGTCAACGGCATCCTGGTGCCCGGCGGCTTTGGGCAGCGCGGCGCTGAGGGCAAGATCCGCGCGGCGCAGTTCGCGAGAGAGCGCGACGTGCCGTATTTCGGCATCTGCTTCGGCATGCAAATGGCCGTGATCGAGGCCGCGCGCAATCTCGTCGGTATCGAGGAGGCGAACTCCACCGAGTTCGGTCCGGCGCGCGAGCCCGTGGTCGGCCTGATGACGGAATGGCTGCGCGGCAACGAGCTCGAGAAGCGCACAAAAACCGGTGATCTTGGCGGCACCATGCGGCTCGGGGCTTACCCCGCGACGCTCAAGCGCGGTAGCCGGGTCTCGGAAGTCTATGGCGGCGCCATCGAGATTTCCGAGCGCCACCGTCACCGCTACGAGGTCAATACCGCCTACAAGGACCGGCTGGAGCAGCACGGCCTGAAGTTCTCCGGCCTGTCGCCTGATGGTGTGTTGCCGGAAATCGTCGAATACGCAGAGCACCCCTGGTTCATCGGCGTGCAATTCCATCCTGAACTGAAATCACGGCCGTTTGAACCGCATCCGCTGTTTGCATCCTTTATCCAGGCGGCGATGGTGCAGTCGCGGCTGGTGTGATGCCGGCCACATCGCCTTTGACGAACACGTGAATTGTTGCGACAAAACGCTCCGCTACCGCAAGAACAATAAGCCCAAGGGAGTTAAGTCGATGATCTACGAAACCCGCGTCTATCGTTGCCTGCCGGGACGGCTGCCGGCGCTGTTAAAGCGCTTTGAAACCATCACGCTGAAGCTGTGGGAGAAGCACGGCATCAAGCAGGCCGGCTTCTTCACAACACTGGTCGGCCAATCCAATCATGAATTGACCTATATGCTTGCCTGGGAGTCGCTTGCGGAGCGCGAGAAGAAGTGGACGGCGTTCATGAGCGATCCGGAATGGATTGCAGCACGCGCCAAGACTGAGGAAGACGGCCAGATCGTCGGTAATATCGTCAACCAGTTGCTGATGCCGACCGCGTTCTCCGCGGTGAAATGAGCGGTGGCCACACGGGGTTCACCCGATGACCAACGGTCTCGATCATATCGTGCATGCCGTCCGCGATCTCGACGCGGCCGGCGAATTCTACCGCCGCGCCGGCTTCACCGTCGGCGCGCGCAACCGCCATCCATGGGGCACCCACAACCGCATTGTGCAGTTGAAGAATTGCTACATCGAACTCCTCGAGGTCGCCGAACCCCAGGAGATCCCGCCGCACGGCGAGCACTCGTTCTCGTTCGGCGCGTTTAATCGTGATTTCCTCCTCGCGCGGCAGGGTCTTTCGATGCTGATCCTCAACAGCACCAATGCCGGCGAAGACGCCCGCTCGTTCAAGGCGTCAAAAATATCCGATTTCGAGTTGTTCAATTTCGTGCGCGAGGGGAGAAAGCCCGACGGAACAATCGTGAAGCTGGCCTTCTCGCTGGCGTTTGCCAGTGACGTCAAATCGCCGTGCGTGCGCTTTGGGACGTGTCAGCATTACTATCCCGAGAATTTCTGGAATCCCGCGCTTCAGGCCCATGCCAATAGCGCAACGGCGGTGCGCGGGGTCGTGCTGGTCGCCGACAATCCATCCGACCATCACATCTTCCTGAAGGCCTTTACCGGCATCAGCGACCTGCATTCGAGCTCGATCGGCATCACCGCACGCACCGAGAACGGCGACATCGAGATCATGGAGGAAGTGTCATATCGGGATCAGTTCGGCGTCCCGGTCGAGGTGAACGGCGAGGGGATGACGCTGAACGCGCTCCGTTTCGAGGTGGCCGATCTCGCCGAGCTGGAAGCCTCGCTCCGGCAGGGCGGAATTGCCGCGCGCCGCCGTGTCGGACGGCTGATCGTGCCGCCGGATTTGGCCTTTGGCGCAACTCTGATATTCGAGGGCGGTAAATAGGCTTGATCCGTTGCGAACGACCCGTATGGTCGCGCCGAAACAAGGACTGCATGCTTGAGCGCCAATATTTCAGCAGCACCGGTGGTCGCCGTCGGACCGGTCACATTCGGCAATGATTTGCCGATTTCTATTATCGCCGGCCCCTGCCAGCTCGAAAGCCGGACGCACGCGCTGGAAGTCGCTTCCGCGCTGAAGGAGATCGCGAGCCGGCTCCGAATCGGGCTCGTTTACAAGACCTCGTTCGACAAGGCCAACCGCACCAGTGCTTCGGCTGCGCGCGGTCTTGGTCTGAAACAGTCGCTGCCGATCTTTGCCGAGATCCGTTCATCGCTCGGCTTGCCCGTGTTGACCGACGTGCACGAGGCCTCGCAATGCGCCGAGGTCGCCCAGGCCGTCGACGTGTTGCAAATTCCGGCCTTCCTGTGCCGGCAGACCGATCTGCTGTTGGCTGCGGCAGCGACCGGCAAGGTCGTCAACGTCAAGAAGGGGCAATTTTTGGCGCCGTGGGACATGGCGAATGTTGTCGCCAAGATCACGGACTGCGGCAACGCACAAGTGCTCGTCACCGAACGCGGCGCGTCGTTTGGCTACAACACGCTGGTGTCGGACATGCGCGCGCTGCCGATTTTGGCGCGCACCACCGGCGCGCCGGTGATCTTCGATGCCACGCACTCCGTGCAACAGCCCGGCGGCAAGGGCAGCTCTTCCGGCGGCGAGCGTGAATTCGTCCCCGTCCTGGCGCGCGCGGCGGTCGCCGTCGGCGTTGCCGGCGTGTTCATCGAGACCCATCCCGATCCCGACCATGCGCCGTCCGACGGTCCCAACATGGTGCCGCTGCGCGAATTTGAGGGATTGTTGAAGAAGCTCATGGCATTCGACGCGCTCGCCAAAAATTCCAAGTACAAGTAGCCGGGCTGATGCCACAAACAGCGCTTCGGCCGCACGACCAGCGCTTGCCGCCGGTGCTCAACATCATTGCGCTCACGACGTTTGCGGCCAGCCTTTCGGTGCGCGCACTCGATCCGGTGCTGCCGCATGTCGCCGACGAATTCGCCGTCAGCATCGCGACTTCCGCCAGTTTCGCGGCCGTGTTCGCCTTCACCTTCGCGATCGTGCAGCCGTTGGTGGGCGCTGCGGCCGATCTGTTCGGCAAGGCGCGGCTGATGATCCTCTGCCTGGCGCTGCTTGGGCTTGCCAACATCCTCGGCGCCATCTCGACCTCGTTTCCGCTGTTGTTCGCAACGCGCATCCTGGCCGGCATCGGCTCCGGCGGGGTGTTTCCGGTTTCGCTCGGCCTCACCAGCGATCTCGTCGGCGCGGAAAAGCGCCAGGTCGCAATCGGCCGCACGCTGGCCGGCTCCATGACCGGCAATCTGCTCGGCGCGTCCGCCTCCGGCCTGATCGGCGACTTTCTTGGTTGGCGCGGTGTGCTCGCGGTGCTCGGCGCGCTCGTGATTGCCGCGTCGCTGGCGGTCGCCGCCGGGTTTCGCGGCGCCGATTTGAAGCATCCGCCGCGCACCAACCTCAGCGCGCTCAGGCATGGCTACCGCACCATCTTCAACAACCCGAATGCGCGCGTCTGCTATTCGGCAGTGTTCGTGGAAGGCTGCTGCGTGCTCGGGTTGTTTCCGTTCATCGCCGCATTCCTGTTCGACCTCGGCGAAAAATCGCTGTCGATCGCGGGCATCGTGATCGCAGGCTTTGCGGTCGGTGGACTGTTCTACACGCTGACGGTGTCGCGGTTCCTGCCGCGGCTTGGCGTCAAGGGCATGATGATATCAGGCGCGACCTTGGTGGGGTTGCAACTCATCGCCACAGCGTTCGGTCCCGGCTGGAAGATCCAGGGCCTCAGCCTGCTGTTCATGGGCTGGGGTTTTTACATGATCCATGGCTGTCTGCAGGTATTTGCCAGCGAACTATCCGTCGAAGCCCGCGCCACCGCGCTGTCGCTGCACTCGTTCTTCTTTTTCATGGGCCAGACCATCGGGCCGGTCGCCTATGGGCTCGGCCTCGGGCACGCCGGCAAGGTGCCGACCTTGCTTGGCGCGGCGGTCGTGATGATCGCATTGGGCTTTGTCTGCGCGCGGCTCTTGCGGCAGCGGGCGCCGGCAGACGCGGTCGCAAGGACGGCCCGAGCCGATCGGGCGATCAAATACTGATCAAATGCTTGAGCTTGAGGAACTCCCGTCCCGAGCCTTACCCTCGTCAATTCGCGCGACAACGCGCGGGCGGGGAAAAGCGCTTCCAGGCCGCAGGGGTGAGGCCAATATCCGCCCATACCCCCTACAACGATGAAAGAAAAGGGGGCATGCTTGTCGGACAATAGGCCAGTCGATGCTGCAACCGACGGTCAAAGAATGACAGGGGAGATGAAAATGTCCACGGACGTGTCAG
>Ga0209473_1001594_pt1 | contig 12616 bp, 14 predicted proteins | sample GraSoiAngelo_133_FD_185890 | JGI IMG/M metagenome (GOLD analysis project Ga0209473, IMG submission 185890) | Grasslands soil microbial communities from the Angelo Coastal Reserve, California, USA - 14_0929_05_20cm (SPAdes) (version 2) | ecosystem: Environmental > Terrestrial > Soil > Grasslands ...
CTACCGACCACGTATTCAGCATCAAGCTGGCCGGCAGCGGCTGTGCCGGGCTCGTCCACGAGATCAGGCTCACCACGACCACCCGTTACTACGACTTGATTTTCCTGCTCGACGAGCCGAGTTCGTCAGTGGTCGCCCAGTTGCTGGACAGCGCCACGGTGCAGTAGGCGGGCGAGCATCAGGGCCCGTCGGGTCGGCCGAGGACCCCGGGTGCGCCCGCCGCATCATACGAGGGGTCGGGGTGGATGTCGAAAGCATCGGCAAGCCGCACGAAAAGGTTGAAAAGCGCCCCGTCATAGACGGCTTCGGCAATCTGCGCGTCGCTCCACCCGACCTCGCGGAGCCGCTGGACCTGCTCGTCGGTGATGCGGTACGCGTGCCGGGTTAGCGTCTCGACGAATTCCAGGAGCAGCCGGTGCTTCGGCGCCAGGTCGGCGGCCTCGAGGTCCCCGTCGCGCAGCGCCGCCGCCGCTTTCGAGTATTGCTCCCCCTGCAACTGCAGGAACCAGGCATGGCTGCTGAGTCAATAGTGGCAGCGGTTTAGCGCCGAGACGTAGGAAGCGATCATTTCGTGCTCCGCTCGGCTGAGTGCTCCGTCGGTGAAGTGCAACCGGCTCGCCTTATCGATGGCACGCAAGAAGTCGGGTCGCAGGCTCATCGTCCGCAGGATGTCGGGGACGTTTCCCTTCGCCGATGTTCGCTTCAGCTCACGGTAGACATCGGCGAGCTCGCCCGATGCATCGTCGTCCGCGACCCATTCGATCCGAGCCATCAGCGTGCGACCGCAACCTGGCCCGATAGGGCCTCGAGACGCTCGAGGGCCGGCGCGGCATTGAGGCGGGTGAAGATCTGGCGCGCCTCCTCGGCCGCGGCCCGACCGTCGGGGTGATCGGTGCCGACCAATGCAGCGAGGTCGAGCAGGCAGAGACCGAGGTCGCGGGTCACGCCGAGCTCTCGCCAGCCGGCCAGTGCGATGCGGTAGCCCGCCAGACCCTCGTCAATCCGCCCCTCCAGCAGCGCCAGCCCGGCACGGTGGGCTTGCTTGCTCGTCTGCAACCATGTGCCCGGGTTGCCCAGCGCATCGAGTTCTCGCAGCGCAGCGTGCGTCCGTGTTGCATCTCTCAACGCGAGCGCCGCGTGGCAGGCCTCATCGAGGGTCTGTCCTCGGAAGGCGCGATTTTGCATCGTTGGTGCTGATCTCATTGCCATCTCATAGGCCTTCTCCATTTGAGCGGTCGCGACGGCGACAAAGACGCGGACCGTGGTTAGGCCCTCGGCGCCCTCAGGATTGGTCGATCCCCGTATGCGTTCCTCGGCGCTGTCCAGGAGACCTTCAGCAGCCGACCGATCGCCGCGGTTCGCCCGGTAGATTGCACGATTCAGGAGTTGCTCGTAGGTGGCGATCGCGTTCTCAGCCTCTTCGAGTTCGTCGAGCAGACGCGAGGCCCAATCCCAATCACCGGTGCGAAAGGCGTACCAGGCAGCATCCGAACCAAGCCTGTTCGCAAGGCTCCGGTGCCCCAACCGCCGGGCAAGGTCCAGGGCCGTACGCGTGAGATCTAACGCGAGGCGCGGATCATCGGTGCTGAGGAAAACCGCGAGATTGATGCGGGCGCGGATTTCGGATAGCACCAGTGCCTGACGCTGCGCCAGCCACATCGCCCCGGCCAGCACAGCCTGCGCTTCCCGATAGCGGTGTCCCATTTGCCCGAGCGCACAGCCCTTGGTGATGAGGGCCTCAACGATGACCGGCATCAAGTCAGGTTGATGGGCCGCCATCAACGCGCGGTCAGCGTATTCCGCGGCCAGCGCGCTGTCGAAATGGATCATGAAGGCCCGTGCCAGTTCAGCATTGAGCGCGACAACGGCGGCGTTGGATTCTTCGACCGGAAGACGCACCGATTGCAGGAGCGCAATGGCCTGCTCGCTGTTTCCTGCAGTCGTCAGCAGGTTTGCGAGCGCCGTAGCCGCCCGCGCGACACTCTCGAGGTCGCCGACTTCTTGGTAACGAGCCATTGCGCGCCCGAGGTAGTCTTCGGCAACTGAATCCCGCCCGATCGCCCGCGCCGATACCGCAGCCCGTTCCAGGATGGCAGCGCGCTCTGACTCATCGGTAGTCACCGTCAGAGCCTGCTCCAGGTAGGTGAACGCCTGATCATGTGAGTGAAGGGCGGCGGCACGATCGGCCGCGGCCCGGAGAGCCTCCCCAGCATGGGCCGCAAGAGCATCCGCCTCGGCACCAGCAACCGCTGCGCGGAAAGCATCCAGGTAATGGCTGGCGACCACACCGGAGAGTTCATCGTCAGCAAGTCCCTCGAGGTAATGCGCTACCGTCAGGTGTCGTTCCCGCCGCTCGCGTTTGCTCAACGTCTCGTGGGCGACCTGTCGGAGCAGGCCCTGCACGAACTTGTACTGGCCGCGTTCAGGGGAACGCGGGTTGGAGTCGAGCGCAAGGAGTTCCTTTTTGACCAGCATGTGGAGCACGGCATCGAGCTGCTCAGGACCAATGCCGGTCAGCGCCAGCAGGCCATCGACCGTGAAAGACTGACCGAGCACGGAGGCATGCTGAATCACCGCGCGCTCGTCTTTCGAAAGACCGTCAATCCGGGCCGCGATCAACGACTGCAGCGTGGCTGGAACTTCCAGACGAGAGACATCGGCGGTGAGGCGATAGGAGCCCTGGCCCTGGGTCAGGCGACCATCGCCAAGCAACATCCGGACGATCTCGACGGCGTACAGCGGAATGCCTTCAGCCCGCTCGAGGATCTGGCGGGCAACCGCATCAGGCAGGCCGCCGGCGAGGCCGTTGAGAATCCTGGTCATGGAATCCGCCGAAAGAGGCTCGAGTTGCAGGGCAGTGAAGTTGCGCTGGCCGGCTCCCCAGGTCGGTCGCCGTTCGAGGAGCTCCCGTCGAGCCAGGGTGACGATGAGGATGGGGTGAGCCCGGCTCCATTCCAGGAGGTACTCGATGAAGTCGAGGAGGCCCTGGTCGGCCCAATGCAGCTCCTCGAAAACCATGACAGTGGGCCCGCGGTCACTGATGCGTTCGAAGAAGGTTCTCCACGCGGCAAGCAATTCCTCGCGCGAGCCCTGCGGCGCCGGCTCGAGACCGAGCAGGGCGCTAAGTGCTGGCGCCAGCCAGGCACGTTCATCCTCATCGGTCACGAACCGGTCGAGCGTTTCGGCAAGGCGCTCACGACTGGTCGAGGCGTCATCGGTTTCGGCTATGCCGCACCGCTGCCGAAGCATCTCGCCTAGTGCCCAGAAGGTGATCCCGTCGCCGTATGCGGGCGACCGGCCCTGATGCCAGTACACGTCGCTGACCAGGCCATCGACGTATTTCTGGAACTCCCATGCAAGGCGCGACTTGCCAATGCCGGCCTGACCAATAATCGAGAGAAGACGGGCCCTCCGTTCCGTCTGTGTGGCGTGTAACAGTTCCTTGAGAAGGCGAAGTTCGCTGTCGCGGCCAACGAAGGGCGGCTCGAGTCCCTCGGCTCGCAGCAAGCCGCGGCGGCCGGCCACCACGCGCAGCGCGCGCCACGCCGGCACCGCCAGTGCTTTGCCTTTCAGACTCTGGTCGCCGACCGTCTCGAACGCAATCGCGCGGCCGGCGATTCGATAGGTAGCCTCATCGACGACAACCGTGCCTGGTGACGCCGCCGCCTGCAGGCGCGACGCCGTGTTGACCATGTCGCCGGCAACCATCCCCTGGCCAGTCGCTCCGACCAGAACGGCCGCCGGACCGGTCCCGATCGCCGCTCGCAGCGCGAGCGGCTGTTGACCATTGCCCGACCCCAACGCGGTGACACCGTCGATCAGGTCGAGGGCCGCGCGGACCGCTCGCTCCGCGTCGTCTTCATGCGCCGCGGGTGTTCCCCAGACAGCGACCACGGCATCCCCGATGAACTTATCGACCGTCCCGCCGTAGCGGGCGATGACCTTGCGTGCGGTATCGAAGTATCGTGTGAGAAGTTCCCGCACCTCTTCGGGATCCCGGCTATCCGACAGGCCGGTGAAACCGACCAGGTCGGCGAACAGAACCGAAACCAGCCGGCGCTCGGTGGCCGGAATGACGATCTCGCCGGCGAGCACGGCTTCAGCGAGAGGGGCGCCGCACTCACCGCAAAACCTCTCGCCCGGCTGGTTTGCCGCAGCGCAGGAGGGACACGAGATCGCCAGGCCCGCGGCGCATTGGGCACAGAACTTGCGTCCCGGCCGGTTCTCGGCGCCGCATCGCGAGCAGACCAACATGGCCACCCCTCCCATGGACTGGGCCGAGCGTACCCGAAACGCTCCCTAGGCTGCAGGCCGAGACCGCCGATCTGTAGCCGCTAAGGGCGGCCAACGGTTAGGCCAGTCGGCGACACGCCTCCTGAAGAGCCTCGGTCATGCTCCCGCTAAAGACTTCTGCGTTAAGGTCGTGAGCCAGAACCTCAACCGTTTCGTCGTGAAAGGTAAAGATGAAGTGGCGCAATTCCTGCGGCAAAGCTGAAGCCTGCGCGCCCTTAATAAGTGCGAGCTCACGCCATTCAGGCAGCCACGACGAGTTTTCGACCTGATGAGCGGCGTAGAAGCCCAGCCCATTGCCCCAAAGGGGGTGGTTCTCCAGGGCTTCATCATTTGGTGGACCGTAGCGAGCCGCCGCGCAGCCGACAATCTCCAGCAACCCAATGCGATCCTCCGCCGGATCCTCTCCACCCGCCCTCGCGTAGAACAAGAGAAATGTACGAAGGCCGATTAGGAGGTGCGGCATCGGCGCACCTGCTTCCCATTGCACCCCGATGTCAATCGAAACTGCGCGCGGCGTACCACTCATTTGCTTCCAGCAACAAGCCTACCCGGGCCTGGCCGGACGCGGCGCCGAATCATCGACGTCGGCTGTTAAGGCTTGACGAGGCTCCAGCCGGTGTAGTTGCCCATGGTGTCGCCCGCCTTTGCGTCGCTATGGAAAAAGTAGAGCGGCATGCCCTTGTAGGTCACCTGGAGCGAGCCGTCGCTGCGCGTGATCGTGCCCAATTGACCGGTCACTCCAGGACCGGCGGTCGGCGTCGTCCCTGCGGGGACCGTCAGTGGTGGCCAGGTTGTCGCGCAGCCGCCGCTGCACTTGCTGACGCCCGGGGTGTCGCTGTCGAAGGTATAGACCGTGTGGTTGTTTGAGGCGGCCACGAGGATCGTCCCCATCGTGCCGACACTTTGCGCCAGGACGACGGGCGCCGCCCCTGCGGTTGGCGATGGTGTCGGCGTAGCCGATGCCGACGGTGACGCAGTCGCCGCCGTACCGGTACTCGTGCCGCCACAGGCAGCGAGAAGAAGCGCGGCGCTCGCCACCATAGCGGCCGCCCAGCCCACACGCGTGATCGATGCAATCATGGATGTGGGTACGCGGGACGGTTACGGCTAGACCGTGTAGACCTCGACCTGGCCGCGCTGGATCCGCACTTGCAACGAGGGCAGTGTCGGCAGCGGTGTGTCGTACTGGTCGGTTGCCTGCCCGTTCTTCTTGAACGTCGCGCCGTGACAGGGGCACTCGAACTGATCGCGGAACTTGCTGTAGTTGAGGATGCATCCCATGTGGGTGCAGACCGCGGAGAGGCCTTTGACTTCCTGCCCGTGCCGGATCAGAAATCCCTCGATGGCCCCGGCGCGGAACGCGACCGGCGTCGCCTCGGGCAGCTCGGATAGGGCTTTGACCGCTTTCCAGCTCCCGTTTTCGACCAGTTGCTGGTTCGCGGCCGGCCAACGGCGGCCGCCACCCCGGCGGCGATGCCGGCGGCCCCCGTCAGCAGCAGCGACCGGCGACTGGGGCGTACCGCGGGCTGCGGCCGCGCCGAGCGTTCGTCAACCCATTCGTGAATCGATCCCTGCATGCGCTCCAGGAACTCTTTCGACGGGAGACCGGCTCCTGGCTTGGCGGCCCGGAGCATGGCGGCGGTCTGGCGAGCCCGAAGCGCAGCCTCATCGGCGAGCGGGGTTCGCTCCGGCCGGCGGTCCTGCAGCAGGTCCTCGACGTGCTTGTCGAGCTGCTCGGGATCGTCGTTCACGTCGCCCTCCCGCGGTCGCGCCCGGCGCGGTTGAGCGCCCGGAACTGCAACACTTTGACGTTGGTCTCGCTGAGGTTGAGCTCCTGCGCCGTTTCGCGCACGGAGTAGCCGCGCAAGAAGCGGAGCTCCAGCACCCGCCGGTAACTCTCGGGGAGGGTGGCGAGCAGAGAGTCCACCCGCAGCACGGCCTCCGGATTCTCGCGAGGGGCGGGCGGCCGGGTCACGTCGTCGTCGAGCTCGCCGGTGTCCTCGGCGTAGTACTCGCGCCAGTGGTCGGCCAGGGTCGTCTGCGCCACCCGGTAGAGCCAGCTGCGCAACTCCGGGACCGAGACATCGCTGCGCATGCCACTGATCGCCTTCATGAACACCTGGGCGGTGAGGTCCTCGGCGTCCGGGCGGTTCCCGACTCGGCTGTAGATGTACTGGTAGATGGCTGTGACATGCGTCTGATAGGCCCAGGTGACATGGTCCGGACCGTGGGTCGGGTCCGCCTGGGGCAGCGCCACGACCTTTCCGGAGGAAGCGAACGCCGCTGTGCCGGTCCTATGCTCCTCAGGCATCCACTTCCGCAGTTATATACCGCCCAGGGTTACGACGCGCGCCGGCCTGGCCCGCTCGTTCAGGCGAGGCGAATTTGGGAATACTGGAGTTGGGATCAGGCTTAGATAACATGGGAGCTTCGCAAGCGATGCAAAAAGACCGCCAGTACGACGTGGTCATCATCGGCGCTGGGCCGGCCGGCTTGACCGCCGCCCTGTACGCCGGACGAGCGCGGGTCAAAACCGTGGTGCTCGAGCGCGGCGCTCCGGGCGGCCAGCTGCTCAACACCGAGGCGATCGAGGACTACCCGGGGTTCGATCACATCACCGGGCCGGAACTGGCCCAGCGCATGGCCGACCAGGCCGTCAAGTTCGGCGTCGACCTGGAGACGGTCCGGGTCACCGGTATCCGCCGCCGAGGCGTGCAGCACGTCGTGGAGACCGAGGACGGGGAGTACACGGCGAACTACATCATCCTGACGGCGGGCGGGGAGCCCAAGAAGCTCGGCATCCCGGGTGAGAGCGAGTTCCAGGGGCGCGGCGTTTCGCAATGCGCCGTGTGTGACGGGGCCTTCTTCAAGGAGGAAGAGGTCGCCGTGGTCGGCGGCGGCGACGCGGCGCTCGAGGAGGGCGTCTTTCTGACCCGCTACGCAAAGAAGGTCTACATCGTCCACCGCCGCGAGCACTTTCGCGCCCAGGCCATCCTCGTCGAGGCGGCACGCAAGAACCCTAAGGTCGAGCTGATCACCAACACGACCGTCACCGAGGTCAAGGGTGAGGACGGCCAGGTGAAAGAGGTCACGCTGAAAGACGTGGTCACGGGGCAGAGCCGGCCACTGAAGGTCACCGGGCTCTTCGTCTTCATCGGCTTTCAGCCGAACGTCCAGTTCTTCGATCATCGAGAGCACGTCGAGCACGACCCGCTCGGATTCCTGGTGACCGACTCGACGATGCAGACGAGCCTGCCAGGCGTCTACGCCGCCGGCGACGTTCGGTCGCAGCTGACCCGACAGATCACGACGGCTGTCGGCGATGCGACGACCGCCGCCATCGATGCGGTGAAGAAGCTGGAAGCAAAGAAGCACGAGCCCACGGCCGTGCCGGTCGACATCTACGGCCCTACCCGGCCGGACCTCGTCGGCAGCTAACCCGAACCGCCCGCCCCGCTTCGCCGCCGGCGCGGTCGCCGGACTGGTTGTCATCGCCGCCGGGTTGCGGCTGTGGGGGATCAACTTCGGGCTGCCAGCTCTGTATCGACCGGACGAGGACGTCACGGTCGGTCGGGCGATGGGCATCTTGCATGGCGTCCTGAACCCCCACTTCGCCGACTGGCCGCATCTCTACTTCTATGTCGCAGCCGCCTGGCTGGCGCCATTTCGTCTGGTGGGCCTGGTCTCCGATCCGGCGTCGGGCTATCTCGGCGTTCGCGTCCTCGATGCGCTGCTCGGCAGTCTCACGGTGCTGATCGTCTTCGAGTTCGGACGGCGCGCCTACGGATGGCTCGCGGGGTTCTTCGGGGCGGCGGCGCTGGCGGTCGCCTTCCTCCACGTCCGCGACAGCCATTTCGGGACGCTCGACATCCCGCTGAGCCTCGCCTGTGTCGCGGCGATGTACGTCGCCTACCGCATGCTGCAGGCGCGCGGCTTCCGGCCGCTCCTGATCAACGGGATCACCCTCGGCGTGGCGGCGAGCCTCAAGTACAACGGCGCCCTCGTCTTCGCGGGGATCGCCGCCGCCCAAACGTTGCGGGCGCGCGCGGAGCGCCTCCGATGGCCGCGGCTGCTGGCCCGGCTGGCGTTGATTGGCGTCCTCGGCATCGTCACCCTGGCACTCACCTCCCCGTTCCTCGTGCTTGATCCAGGAATGACCCAGCATGGCATCGGCTACATCTTTCAGCACCTGGGGCGGGCGACCGCACCCGCGATCGGTTGGGTGCAACTGAGCGTCGCGCTGTGGTTTGGCATCGATCCCGTGCTTGTGCTGCTGGCGGTCATTGGCGTTGCCTATGCAGCATGGCAACGGCAACCGGCCGACTGGATCATCCTGACGTTCCTGCTCGTCTACTTCCTGTTGATGGGTGCCGGCCGCTCGGTCTTTCTGCGCTATGCCGACCCGATGATTCCGTTGCTGCTGCTGCTCGGCGGTCGCGCTCTGGCCGCATTGGTCCATCGGACCGCGCCGGGTCGGACGCGGCGACTGGCGCTGGGCGTCGCGTTCGTCCTGATCGCCGTCGCGCCGCTTGTTCACGATGTCCGTTACGACCTCTTGATTCAGCAGACCGACACCCGCACCCTCGCCTTCGACTGGCTGGCCCACCACGTGCCTGCCGGCGGCAGGGCCGCGGTACCTTACATGGCCGGTCCGGCCCACGACCAGGCGATGATCGACAGCGGCGAGCACAGCCACGGGGCGACGGACCCCTATATCGCGTCCTTCCTCGACAGCCGGCTCGAGACCCAGTACACCATCCGTGAGTTGACGCGCGATGACCTGCAGCTGACATCGCTGGATAGTTTTCGGAACGAGGGGATTTCCTATGTGGTCGTCGGCTATGAAACCCCCGGCACCGGGTGCGCGACGCTCAGCCCACTCGAGCAGGCGCTGCGCGCGCAGGGACCACCGCTTGCGAGCTTTTCACCGACGAACGGATGTCCGGAGAGCGTCTTCGACCCGATCGACACCTACTATGTTCCGCTTGCCGGATATGAAGGGTGGGTCAGGCCTGGCCCACAGATCCGGATTTACCGGCTAGCGGGGTAGTACGTTCGATTCGGGCGCTTGGCCCAGCGCCGGATCGCCCTCTATAGTGGAAAGCAGTGAACCTGATCGCACTGATCAAGGAGCGAGCCAAGTACTACAAGTGCCTCGCCTGCTCGCAGGCCCTAGCCGACTGTCAGGTCAAGCTGCTCAACGAGGCGGACGGCCACTGCACGGTCGAGGTGACCTGCGCCAACTGCGGGGTCAGCTTCGTCGCGGTCCTGTTGCTCAAGAAGGCCAAGCATCCCGACGGGCTCCCCAAATCCGCCGAGGAAGGACCGATCAGCACCGATGAGATGCTCGACGTCCACGAATACATGAAGGCGTTCAGCGGGTCCCTGAACGAGCTGGCCCGCGGGCGCCCGTCGCGCCCGACGTCCTCGTAGTCCCAGCTCTCGACGCACCATAGAATGGTGTCGATGGTTTACCTCGACCATTCAGCGACCACGCCGCTCGATCCTGAGGTGCTCCAGGCGATGATGCCGTACCTTACCAACGAGTTCGGCAACGCCTCCAGTGTCTACGGGCTTGGTCAACGGGCGCGCCAGGCAATTGACCAGGCGCGCGACGAGGTCGCCGACTATTACGGGGTTGCGGCCAAGGAGATCGTCTTCACGTCGGGCGGAACGGAGGGCGACAACTTCGCGCTCCAGGGGATCGCGCAGCGGAACGCCGACCGCGGACGGCACGTGATCACCTCCACGATCGAGCATGATGCGGTGCTCCGTTCGGCGGACGCGCTCGAGCAGGACGGCTTCGAAGTCACGCGGCTCCCTGTCGATCGTACCGGCCTGGTCGATCCCGCCGACCTGGGTCGCGCGCTCCGGCCCGACACGATCCTGGTCAGCATCATGCACGCGAACAACGAGATCGGCACCATCGAGCCGATCCGCGAGCTGGTCGCGGTCACGCGCGAGCGAAGCAGCGCCTACTTCCATACACGCGTCGATGAGCTCGGAGTCGACCTGCTCTCCATGTCGGCGCACAAGCTGCACGGCCCCAAGGGCGCGGGCTGCCTGGTGGTTCGCTCCGGCGTGCGGCTTCTCCCGCAAATCCTGGGAGGCGGGCACGAACGCAACCGCCGCGCGGGAACCGAGAACGTCGCCGGCATCGTGGGACTGGCGAAAGCCATCGGCATCGCGCGCCGCGACATGGCGAAGAACACGACCCACCTCACCGCGTTGCGCGACCGCCTGATCGCGGGCGTCCTCGGCCGCATCCCTGCGGCCGAGCTCACCGGTCACCCCGTGAACCGCCTTCCGCACCACGCCAGCTTCCTGTTCGAGGGCGTAGAGGGAGAATCGCTTTTGCTGCAGCTCGACATGGACGGTTTCGCCGCCTCCTCAGGATCGGCCTGCACCTCGGGCTCGCTCGAACCGAGTCACGTCATCCTCGCGCTCGGCTACCCGCGAGAACGCGCCCTTGGCAGCCTGCGACTGTCGGTCGGCAAGGGCAACACCGAAGGGGAGATCGAGCTCGTCCTCGATCGACTGCCCGGAATGGTCGCCCGTCTGCGTGCCATGGCACCCATCTCGGCCGCCTGAGCAGACCGCATGCCAGAGAAGTTCTACAGCGTCGAGGAGGCCAACGCCCTCGTGCCCACATTGAAGCCGCTGCTGGAGCGGATCCGGGCCACCCAGGAAGCGCTGGCCAAGGACAAGACGGTGGCGGCCGTCAGGGAGAAGGCGTCACACAACGGCGGCGGTCTCCCCGCTCGCCACCTGTCTGAGCTGCAGCGGACGCTCGAGCGCGACACACGACAGCTGCAGGACTGGGGCATCGTGCTGCGCGATCCCTCGATCGGGTTGATCGATTTCCTGCACCAGCGTGAAGGCGAGACCGTTTGTCTGTGCTGGAAGCTCGGCGAGTCCAGGGTCGAATGGTGGCACCCGGTCGACACCGGCATCGCCGGGCGGCAGCACCTCTAGCTGTTTCCGAGGACGACCGCGAGAATGAAGATCAGCAGCAGGACGCTCGAGATGGTTAGTCCGATGATCCCGAGCAGGCGGCCGGTGCGCGCTTTGTCCTCGCCCTGATATTTCTGGGGCTCCGCTCGAATGGCCTTCACCGCGTCGCCACCGAACACGATCGAGAGGATGCCGGTCGGGATGGCAATGATCGGCATCCAGAAGAAAATCAGCGTCGTCACGCCCCAGGTCATCGCACTCGAGGCGTTACGGTGTACGGGTCGCACGGCAGAGATTCCCTCACGTTCGGCGAGCTGGTCCAGCGCCGCCAGGGGACCAGCGGCGGCGACGACATCGGGCAGCGCCGCGCGTAAGGCCGCTTCCGCGCTCCTGGCCAGCGCCTCGCGGCGAGCGGCGGGCAGGAGTTCCCGCCGGGCCGCATAGGCCACCACCAGGCGGCGCAGCGCCGGGTCCACGGGGCGGTCGATCGCTGCTGGCGACTCACCGGCTATCGGCGTGTCGGCGCTAGGGGTTGACCAGATGGAGGAGACGGGCGTTGGCTGGGACGCGGCCAGCGGCGTGGTGCTCGCCAGGTCGTAGAGGCTGATCCGTTCTCGGTCGCGGACGACCAGGGTGCCGGCCGCGAAATCGCCGAGCCGCTTCGCCCGGCTATTACTGAACATGGTCACGATGCCGATCGCGTAGAACGCCGGTAGGAAATCCACCACCCGAACGAGGTTGCGGATCGCCGCCTGGCCGATCGTCAGCGGCTCCCCGTGGTCACCCACCGCCCGCAGGCGCACGTACCGTTTGCCCAGTGTCTGCCCATTCCAGGCGGCCTCGCTGATGAGGAAGTAGCCCGCGATCAGGATGAACGTGAGGATGAGCTCCACCAGCCCGAAGACCTGGATCGAGTTGAAGATGCCGCCGAGCGCCGCGGCTCCGATGGTAAGGACGATCTGGATGACGGTAATCACCAGCACGTCGATGAACTGCGCCAGGAAACGGCTCCCAATGCCGGCGATCTCGTACTGGAACGCCACCCGTTCCGGCGTGGAAACAACCAGGTCGTCCGAGGCATCCGGCGGCTGCACGCCTGCAGTCTAGCGCCCGTTCGTGGAGAGGTTTCAGGGCGCCGTGCGTCATCATGGGTAGATGCGGGCCGATGAGTTCGTGACCCGGCGGCGGCCCGAGTGGGATCGCCTGGAAAAACTGTTGCAGCGAGCCGGGACGAGCCGCGTCGGCGGGTTGCTGCCGACCGAGGTCCTTTCGCTGGCCGCGCTCTATCGCCGCGCGACCGCCGACTTTGCCCGCGCCAAGCGCGACTGGCCCACCGAGCCGGTTGCCGGATACTTGAACGGCCTGGTCG
>Ga0209473_1001596_pt1 | contig 12609 bp, 11 predicted proteins | sample GraSoiAngelo_133_FD_185890 | JGI IMG/M metagenome (GOLD analysis project Ga0209473, IMG submission 185890) | Grasslands soil microbial communities from the Angelo Coastal Reserve, California, USA - 14_0929_05_20cm (SPAdes) (version 2) | ecosystem: Environmental > Terrestrial > Soil > Grasslands ...
ACATGATTCAGGAAGCGTTAACCACGAATAGACACCAATGAACACCAATTTCTTGCAGATGGGTTTCTGCCTTCTTAATTCGTCTGAATTCGTGTTCATTCGTGGTTTGATGCTCCGATTCTTATCCGTGACATCCGGGTAATCTGCGGCCTACCACGCCGAAAGCCTTAGCGAAGGCGAGCTTTCAAAAGATTTCCGCATTTTCCGCGTAACCTCAGGCGGAATTTCCGGCTGTACATCTGCTGTAACCACAACAATCCAGCCTCAAAAAAGAAAAGGAAAAACCATGAATCCCCTAACTCACTTCAAAAAAATACGAATCCTCCGAAACATATTCCTCAGTTTGAGCGCGATCTTCGCGTTAGCAATAACCGCTCACGCACAAAACCTCTACGTCTCAGCTCAATTCCCCGGAACGCACAAAATCTTCGAGTTCACGCCGGATGGGACGCAAAGTACCTACGCTTCGGGGTTGTTATTCCCCCGAGGGTTGGCCTTTGACAGCATCGGCAATCTTTTCGCAGCGCAAACCGTTCAGCCGGACGACCATTCTATTGGGAGAGTGCTCAGATTTAGCCTGCGTAACAAGGCCAGCACCGCTGGCAGTGCCGCTTACTTTTTCTTTGAAGGCCTCGCCGTAGACATCGCGGGCAATGCCTATGTTATGGCGACAGATGACAGAAGTCCCACAGAGGCCGGCACCATCTTCAAGTTCACATCAGATGGAGAACGGATCGTCTTCGGCTCCGTTCCCGGTACTACGCCGGGCAATGAGCCACAACCAAACTGGGGACTGGCTTTCGACAACGCGGGCAATCTCTATGCAGCCGACGGCGGCGCACAAACAATCTATAAATTCGCTCCGAATGGGACCCGCACTGTTTTCGTCGGGCCAAGCGAGTTTGCTGAGGGCGAGTATCCTGTGGGCCTGGCCTTTGATAGCAGTGGCAATCTGTTCGTTTCCATCGAAACGTTTAGCGATCCGGAAGCCGACTCGATTGTCTATTTCAGCCCAAGCGGCATGAAGAGCATCTTCGCTACCGGCCTAACTTTTCCTCGGGGCCTGGCCTTTGACGGCTCGGGCAATCTCTTCGTAGCCGAGGCAAATGCGATTCCGGACGGCGATATCTTGAAGTTCCCTCCTGGCGGAGGCTCGTACACCGTTTTTGCCTCCGGCTTCGGCCGCCCGGAATTCCTCACCTTCGGGCCCCCGCGATAACACTAGCCCATCGCAGTCCACTTTTTTTATCACAATGAAAAGCAAACCGCGAAACCAAAAGAAAGGAAGAACAATGAATCCACTGACTCAGTTCAAAAAAATACTAATTCTGCCACTTCTCATCGCACTGTCGCTCGTCGCGCTCGCGTCGCCCCTGATCGCGCAAGCCAACGAGGTTGCGCATTGGAACCAGATCGCGACGGACACACTCGCCGCGTTCCCTCCAGCGGCGGGCGGCGCACCAAATGCCCTCCAAGTCAACATGGGGATGACGCAAGGCGCCGTCTATGATGCGATCAACGCAATCGAGCCGAGGCATCGGCCGTATCTCCTCGCGACGCGTTTCAACGCGAATGCCTCGAAGGAGGCCGCTGCCGCGACTGCGGCTTACAGCGTTCTCTCTAACATCGTCTCCACGGTGCCGCCGGGCATCCCGTTCCCAAATCGGGCGATTTTGCAGGCGTCGCTGGACGCGGCATACGCCGCCTCGCTCGCAGGGATACCGCCCGGCCAGCATAGGGACGATGGGATAGCAGCGGGGAACGCCGCGGCCAATGCGATGCTCGCCGCTCGTCAGAACGACGGACGCTTCGGGCCGTCCCCGTGGGTGCCGAACTATGAACCCGGGCATTGGCAGCCACTGTTGAACCCTGATGGAACACCGATTCTTGATCCGACCCCGTGGGTCGGCGGGGTGCTGCCGTTCCTGATGCAGAGCTCGTCTCAGTTCCGCACCGACGGCCCGAACGCGCTCACCAGCACCGCATACGCGGAGGACTTCAACGAGGTCAAGGCGCTCGGCTCGATAAACAGCACGGTTCGCACATCCGAGCAGACGCATATCGCGATTTTCTGGCAGGGCGCCCCGCCGCCGCTGGCGTGGAACCGCGTCGCCCGGAACCTGATCGATCAATACGCAGTTGACATCGGTGACAGCGCCCTCCTGTTCGCGATGCTGAACCTGAGCGCCGGCGACGCCGCGATCAACTGCTGGAACGACAAGTACTACTGGGACTTCTGGCGTCCGTGGACGGCGATCCAGCGGGCGAACGAGGACGGCAATCCGGACACCGATCCCGACCCGTCGTGGACTGCGCTCCTCACCGCGCCGTACCCCGAGCACCCATCAGGACACCTCAGTGGCGACGGCGCGCACCTCGAGGTGCTGCAAATGTTCTTCGGCACGGACAAGATCCGGTTCGGCGTGATAAGCTCCCGTTTCCCAGGCGAAACGCGCTACTTCGACCGATTCTCAGACGCTCTCAAGGAGATCATCGACGCCCGCATCTGGGCGGGCCTGCACTTCCGGACTGCCGACGTACAGGCGAAGATCCTCGGCAGGAAGGTCGTCCACTACATGGCGAAGCACTACTTCCAGCCGGTCCCATGACGCTGTTGGCGTGGGGGCCGCGACTCGCGGCCCCTCGCCGCCGGTTGATGGTTTATTTGCGTGGCAAAAATCGACATCGGCTGCGGGGACGTACACAACGTGGTTAACGAGACGGGCGCCGAGGCGAAAGATGTCGCAGTTCAGATCGTTCCGCACGGCGCCATGAGACGGATCGACGTGGACGACCCAGGTTGCCCACAAGTGCCTCCTTGCCCCGCATTCTGACAGACATTCTGAGAACGGGGAAAGGTGTGAAGCAACTCGACGGCCGCTAGCTGGCGCAGCTAGCGGCCGGCTCACAAATCGAAGTGGCGCGATGTCTTGGATCGCCGGCGGCTCAGCGACTGACCCACGCGCAAGAGGCCAAGCGTCTCTCTTCTCAAGAATATCAAGCTGTCCGACGACTGGCATGCTCATGCCTGGATCTTGAGCACTGCTGCCGGAACAGGTTTCCGAGAGCCGCGCCCCGCAACCAGGCGCGGCATTGTGTCGCGCAGAGTTCGATGGCGACAGCTTTCGCGTCGCCTGTGTATGAATTACACTTTTTGTGTGAGACGCGCTTTGCAATTTCTGATTCTCGCTGCGATTGCCGCGGGCGGTTGTGGGCAAGACGCGCCGCCAGTCTCCGATTTTGCCGCGCAGCGTCAGCAGATGGTCCAGCGGCAACTGATGACACGTGGTATCAATGACGCGCGCGTTCTCGCTGCGATGGCGAAAGTGCCACGGGAAGAATTTGTCGCCCCGGAATCGCGCGTTGCCAGTTATGAAGACGGGCCGTTGCCGATTGGTTATGGTCAAACCATTTCGCAGCCGTACATCGTGGCATTCATGACCGAGCAATTGCGTCCGAAACCGAGCGATCGGGTTTTGGAAGTCGGAACGGGCTCAGGTTATCAGGCGGCGATTTTGGCTGAGCTCGTTTCCGACGTTTACTCGATCGAAATCGTCGAGCCACTGGCAAAAGGTGCCGAGACGACATTGCAACGGCTCGGTTACAAAAATGTGCACGTGAAAATTGGTGACGGCTACAAGGGCTGGCCGGAAGCGGGACCGTTTGATGCGATTATCGTGACATGCGCACCGGACAAAGTTCCACAGCTGCTCGTCGATCAGCTAAAAGACGACGGGCGCATGGTCATTCCTGTCGGCGACCGATTTGCTCAGGAATTGTACCTGCTGGAAAAGAAAAAGGGCCAATTGAAACAAAGCGCCACGCTGCCGGTGCGTTTCGTGCCGATGACTAGCGAGGCTGAGAAGAAAAGTGAGAAGTGATTAGTGAGAGGTGAAAAGTGAATTTGCACGCGACTTCTCACTAATCACCTTTCACTTCTCACGCGGCAGGGAAGCACGTGCCGCTTGTCACTTAATCGCCGCTAGCTTCTTCAAATCGACGTGTTTGACCCATTCCTGTAATTCTTTTGGATCCTGGTTCTGCAGCTCGATTTGAACGAAATAACGATTGGCGATCATGACCCAGAGAGTAGCATGCTTGCTTTCTTTCTCGAAGGCTTCGAAACCAGGATTACCATCGATGGTGACAGACTTGCCGTAACCTTCGGTGGTTTCGCTGTTGTTGTTCCAGGCAGCCGTCGTGGCGTTCACGTAATCCGGATTCGCTACGGAATCGAGTATGCTGATCGCTGCTGTTGGCGCCTTATCACCCTCGCCCTTGTGATAATCGCGATGTACGTTTGTGATTCTGAATCCCCCGACATCTTCCGTCGAACCTTCCGCTTTGTCAGCGACCCAGCCTTGCGGCGGGTCCGGTAAAATGGGGAGCAATTTCTGATAATCAACGGCGTCGGGGACGAGAATCGGTTCGTTCTGAGCCTGCACCAGGCCAATGTGGGAAATGATCAGCAGTGCCAGCGCGAACAAACTCGCACTCGCGGCGGAGCCAAACTTCGGCTGAGGAACGAGAGCCGTCGATTTCATACTAACCTCTTTCTCCGCAATTAGAGATTCTGCTACACGATTGAGTTTACGGCAGCTGTCAAGACGGTTTGAACGATGCGCGTTTCGAGAGCGTGCAAGTGGCTACTGGTTAAGGCGGTTTCTACCTTTTCTGTTCTGTGCGGGTTTAGCGCCAAAGGAGCAGCGTGTTCAGCGCCAGTCCGCCACAGGACGGATTCGCCGTGGTGAACCTGGGGCAGTGCCCCAGAACGCAGAGTAACCGAAAGGCGCCAGCGCTGAAAGCGCGATTCACTTCCCGCGACAGTTTGATCCGTCCGTTCACTTGAGGCGCACTTTCAGCGCTTGTTTACATGACGATTTCAATTCCTGGGGCGATGCCTCAGGCTTTGATGAGGCAGCGCCTTAGCGCTAAGTCGCCTCTCCCTTTCCAAAGGAAGAGGGTAGGGTGAGGGTTCTTGTCGCACCATGACTGAAGCTCCTCACCTCAATCCTCTCCCCTCACGTAAGGGGAGAGACGGACCAAAGCAAAAATCCCTGCTCCGACCGCAAGCCTTCGGGGCAGCGCCGTATCCACACTATGGGAGCAAAGTCGTAGTACTCCTCTGGATTTTAGCCGTCGCCGTGAGGCTCGTTTTGATCAACCAACCTTATGTCGATTATTGGAGTTGGAGACAAAGCGATGTCGCGGCGATTGCGCGAAACTTTTTCGAATACGGTTTTCGTTTTGGTTATCCGCAGATTGACTGGGCCGGCGGGTCAGGGGGGTACGTGGGAACAGAGTTTCCCATTCTACCTTTTCTCGCGGCAATCTATTACAAATTTGCCGGTATTCACGAATGGATTGGTCGCAGCCAGTCCGTGATTTTCTTCGCTATCTCTCTCCCATTTTTCTTTTTGCTCGTGCGCGAGATCTTCTGCGGCACTGCTGCGATTTGGGCTACGTTTTTCTACGCTTTTGCGCCACTGAACATCTTTGCCGGGCGCTCCTTCATGCCGGATGTGCCATCGCTCAGCCTGGGAATCATCGGATTGTATTTTTTTCTGCGTTGGGTTCGCGATCGCAAAATGGCGCCGTTTTATCTGGCTGCGATTGCGATTTCCTTGTCCATCCTGATCAAGATCACGAGCATCGTGATTGCCGCGCCGATTTTGTATCTGCTTGTAGCGGCGGTCTATGACCGCCGAGGGAACAAGGAGCGGCGGTTTCCAAAACCGCCGGGGCGATCTAGAGATCGCCCTTCCTTGAATTTCGGCGCTCACAGAGCGCCGCTACAGCTACACTTGGCTCTCTTCGCCGCAATCACGTTGTTGCCCTCTGCCTTGTGGTATTGGCATGCGCGTCAAATCGCCGAAAGATTCTATCCGTATCATTTCTTCGGTGCCGGTGGAGTTCGACTGGAAAGTTTTTCGTGGTACTGGGATATCGCGCAACAAACTGCGACGTCGAGTCTGACACCAATTCTCGCAATCCCAGCGCTAATCGGTTTGTTCGTAGCGCCGCGGGGAAGATTCGGCTGCCTCTTTGATTGGTGGCTGGCTGCCATGGTTCTGTTTGTTCTAGCCGTCGGTTACGGCAATCGCCATCCCTGGTACCAGCTACCTCTGGTCCCCATCACCGCTGCGTTTGCCGGCGCCGGTTGCGCGTTTTTTGAATCGAAAATTTCTTCGCGCGTTGCGGTCGTGGCCTTGTCGATCTTGCTGGCAGGTTCGTTTGCAATTCTGGCTTTCCTGTACGTTCGACCTCTTTACGAATCATCCGCCGCACAACTTCGCGATGCTGGTCTCGAATTAAACAAGCTCACGGCGAGCGATGCTTTGATTGTGGCTGTGGACGGAGGCAATCCAACCATATTCTATTATGCGAAGCGCAAAGGCTGGCATTTTCTCGAGCAAAATGGGATTTACGACGGCAATCCTAAGAATAGCCAGCAAGCGATTGCTGACTTTGAGCGACTGCGTCGCCAAGGCGCAACGCATTTTGTTTTTACCACGCCCAGGTTTTGGTGGTTTGAATCTTATCCTGAGTTCACTCGGCATCTCAGCGAGAGAGCAACGCTGCTTGAGGCGACTCCAGAATTCAAAATCTATAAACTCAGTCCGACTCAAAAATGAAGAAGTGTCGCTCTGATCGAATAGGGCAGTACGCCCTTGGGTCGCCTCGCCCTGCCGAGGGAGAGGGGGAGGGTGAGGGTGTCTTTAGCGCAACAGCTGCGAACGCCTTGGCACCTAGTCACATCCATGCTGCGAACCCCTCACCTCAATCCTCTCCCCTTGCTCAAGGGGAGAGGCGAGAAAAAACATGGCCGGTGTGCCCGTAGCCCACGAATGCTCGACGACTTCGAGCACCTCATATTGAAAAGAATGGATTCTCTGAAACCTCGCCGGCAACTTGGGCTATTCGATGCCACCATGATCGTCGTGGGCGGCATCGTCGGCGCGGGGATTTTTGCTAATGCGTCCGAGGTAGCGCATCGCGTTCATACGCCGTTCTTAATCCTCGGCGTTTGGGTGTTGGGCGGGATTTTTGCCATGTGGGGTGCGTTTATCTGGGCTGAATTGGCAACTCGTTTGCCCGGAACCGGTGGCCAGTATCTGTACTTGCGCGAGGCATATCATCCTGCGGTTGCTTTTGTGTATGGATGGGGACTGCTTCTTGTGACGCAGACTGGCGGGATGGCTGCGGTGGCCGTCATTTTCGCGTCCTACTTTCGCGCGCTTACGGGACTAGCTTGGAACGGCAGCGTGACCGCGGCTGCGGTGCTGCTCGGACTAACCGGGATTAACTGCTTGGGCGCGCGCGCGGGCAGCAATGTACAAAGCGTTTTCATGTTGTTAAGGATCGCGGCGATTGCGGGGCTGGTAATATTTGGATTTGCGCTCGGCGGTGGCTCCCTGAAATCCGAGCCGTTGCCTGCCTCTCCTTTTTCTCCTGGCGTTTTGGCAAGCATCGGGTCCGCGATGGTTCCCGTTGCGTTTGCTTATGGCGGGTGGCAGACCGCGACTTTTGTTGCAGGTGAAATGCGCGACGCGCGCCGTGATTTGTCGCGTGGACTGCTGATGGGCGTGGCTGGTGTTGTGGCCCTTTATCTTGCCGTCAATTTCGTGTGCCTGCGAGTTCTCGGTTCGGCTGGCTTGGATGCAACGATGACTCCTGCGTCTGACGTAATGCGGGCGGCGATCGGCTCACGCGGTGCGCAATGGATTGCCGCCGGTATCGCGATCTCAACGCTCGGTTTCCTAAGCCAAAGCGTGCTAACGGCTCCGCGCGTGTATTACGCGATGGCGCGCGACGGCCTTTTCTTCGCAAGCGTTGGCAAGCTCTGGCAACGCTCGCGAGCGCCTGTGGTCGCCATCATTCTTCAGGGTCTGGCAGCAATCGTCATCGCTTGTTCCGGGACGTATGGTCAAATTTTAAACTTTGAAGTGACTGTCGATTTCATTTTTTCGCCATGACAGCGGCGTCATTGTTCGTTTTGCGCCGACGTCAGATTGGCTCAGAAACGGTTACCTTTCGTGTACCCGGCCACCCGTTCACGACGATTCTTTTTGTTTTGTCCTGTGTTGGAATTGTGGGAAGCGCTATCGTCGCTTCTCCTGCGAACAGCGCGGTCGCGTTGGGTATCATGCTGGCCGCGCTGCCAGTTTACTATTATTGGAGCAGATTCAAACGCTGATTCGGAGCACAGCATCTTGCCTGTGGGGCTACCGGGCGTCTAGCCTGGTTGAGCTTTTCCTCGGCAAGCAAGATGCCCGCCGGCCTCCCAGCCAAGATGGCCGTGCTCCTTCGTGCGCCTGCTGGTCTGATTATTCGTGTTACACTGGACGAGCTCATGACACATAAGCATTCGGACTATATGCATTGGTCCAAGACGCAAAGCCGCGCGCGATTCAATCTCGCTACCAGCGGCGTAGCGTCGTTTCCGCTTCGTGAACTGCCAGTTGAGTTGGATACACTGGAAATTAATGGTTACGACGGCTACGGCTATCCGCTTTTACAAAAAGCCGTCGCCGCGCATCACGGTGTCGATCCGGACTGCGTTGTGGAATCCGCAGGAACTTCCATGGCAAATCATCTTGCCATGGCTGCGATCCTCGAACCGGGGGACGAAGTCTTAATCGAGCATCCAGCATACGGACCGATTCTCGATGTTGCCCAATATCTTCACGCGAACGTGAAGCGGTTTTTGCGCAGCAAGGAAACCGGATGGGTCGTCGACTCTGAAGAGATTCTTTGTGCCATTACGCCGAAGACGCGACTCATCGTGATTACGAACCTGCACAATCCGACGAGCGCGCTGACGCCAGATTCGGTTCTGCGCGAAGTTGGCGACATCGCGCGCAGCATTGGCGCGCTCGTGCTGGTGGACGAGGTTTATCTCGACGCGGTTTACCAGCGGACGCCACGTACGTCGTTTCATCTTGGACCCGAGTTTGTAGTGACCAGCAGTTTGACGAAAGTTTACGGCGTCAGCGGACTGCGCTGCGGCTGGATCCTGGCGCGCCCGGACCTCGCGAGGAAGATGCGCCGCCTGAACGATCTCTACAGCGCAACGCCAGTTTTCCCTGGGCTACTTCTCGCTGTCGCCGTATTCAAACACCTGAATCGGCTTCGCGAAAAAGCGCGCCGGGTAGTGGAGGCGGATCGGAAATTGCTTCGAGATTTTCTCATAAAGCAATCCGCTCTGTCAGCGGTCTGGACAGATTGGGGCACGACTTCGTTCGTGCAGTTGAGAGATGGCAACGCTGACGATTTCATGGAACGGCTGCGCACGCAATTCGACACTTCTGCAGTTCCTGGCCGCTTTTTCCAAATGCCCGATCATTTTCGGATTGGCATGGGCGTGAACACGGAAATGTTCGAAGAGGGGCTTGATCGAATCGATCGCGCCCTAACCAGTTCCTAGATAGGTGTAGTTGACCTCAATCGCCCAAGCCCAAGTCATTTCACACCAAGCTAGAGCTAAGGACGAGGGTGCGGAGTCGGACGCGGTCTGGGTGTGACTCTGCGCGTACCAGTAGGCGTTGGTGTCGGTTCGGATTGCGCGCAGTATCTGCCGCCGGTGATCGGAAAGCTGTTGTTAACATCTTCTTCGACCCAGACGATCATTTCACTCCCGGTCCAGACCGCGGTGATAGTATCGGGCGCTCGGCGCGCCGTTGGTGCTGGTGGGCGTCCAACTGTCGACAAGGGGGTCGTATCTGCCTCCAGTGTCAAAGAAGGTGAAACCGTCGTACCCGCTCCAGACGATCATTTCACTGTCGGTCCACACTGCCGTGTGAGTGCTTCGGGCGCTCGGCGCGTTGGTAGTGCTCGTCGCTGTCCAACTGTCGGTGTTGGGATTATATCGCCCACCGGTGCCATAATAGACGAAACCATCTCGTCCGCCCCAGACTATCATTTCGCTGCCGGTCCACACTGCCGATGACGCCAATAAACCTCTTCAATAGCGCGCTGGTAAGCTACATGTTGGGCAAATGTCAGAGTTCTCTGCGCATGGGCCGGCCACGAGCCCAATGCAAATGGGATCGTAGACGCACTAACTGGCAAAAGCAGGTAAAACGCGCCTCGAATACGATGGGCTTTAACGAAAGGGGCTATTTGCTTTTTCATAACTTATGAGCGGAGCCCGCGATGCTAGCTGGAGCGTAGAAGGAATGTCGAGAGTTTCTGCTTCTTTTTTGGGAAAAAAGTTAAGGATGACGGCAGAAGCTTGTCCCAGTTGCGTCCATTCCCGTGTGATGGACAGTCACCATCGGTGTGAAAACGATTGAAAATTTCCAGATCCGTCCTGCGCACGTAGAAGACGTGCCCGTTATTTTGCAGTTAATTCGCGATTTGGCGACGTATGAGCGCGCACCGAACGACGTGACCGCGACAGAGGAACAACTTGTCGATGTTTTGTTCGGGGAACGACCGGCCGCGGAAGTCCTTCTCGCGTTTGAGGGACAATCGCCGGTCGGGTTCGCTGTTTTCTTTTATAATTTTTCCACCTGGCTGGGGCGACCAGGGCTTTACCTCGAAGATTTGTTCGTGAAGCCGGAAAAGCGCGGCAAAGGTTATGGGCGCGCATTGCTCATTGAGCTTGCGAAAATTGCGCGGGACCGGGGCTGCGGCCGGATGGAATGGGCTGTGCTCGATTGGAATGAACCGGCTATAAAATTTTATCGCGCGCTCGGCGCAAAGCCGATGCACGAATGGACCGTGTTCCGACTGACGCGCGATGAAATTGCCAGGCTTGCGGACGCAGCCGACACGGCTGCCACCACAGAGCAACGCGAGCACGAACACCCGCCTTCGCCAAGGCTACGGCGCGGCTCGTCCCGCTTCGCTGGCGAGGAGTAAAAGGAAGAAGGCAAATGGCGAAGGAAAGAACAAAGATCGAGGACTACGCGTTCCTTAGCGATACGCAGACCGGCGCCTTGGTGAGTCGGGATGGATGCGTGGATTGGCTTTGTTTTCCGCGTTTTGATTCACCGGCGTGCTTTGCGTCGCTTTTGGGCGACACCAGAAACGGACATTGGCGTTTTTTTCCTGAGGAAGAAGTCGTCGAAACACGCCGCCGTTATCGCGGCGACTCGCTTATTCTCGAAACGGAAATTGAAACCAAAAGCGGCGCCGTGCGACTGATCGATTTCATGCCGCCGCGCGGCGAGAATCCGGACATCATCCGCATCGTGGAAGGGTTGCGCGGCAAGGTGCAGATACAGATGGAGCTGATCATCCGGTTTGATTACGGGCAGATCGTGCCGTGGGTGCGCAAATGCCATGAGGGCTTGGAAGCGATTGCCGGACCGGATGGCTTGATCTTGAGAACGCCGGTTGAAACGCGCGGCGAGGACCTGACCACCGTCGCTGAATTTGCGGTTGGCGAAGGCGAGCGGGTCCCGTTCGTGCTCACGTGGTTTGCATCACACAAGGATCCACCAAGGCCGATCCATTTCGAGCATGCCTTGCAGGACACCGAAAGATATTGGCGAGCGTGGTCCAATCAGTTTCAGGGCCAGGGGAGATGGCGCGACGCAGTGATGCGCTCGCTGCTTGTTCTCAAGGGGTTGACTTACGCACCGACAGGAGGTCTGGTCGCCGCGGCGACGACATCGTTACCTGAACAAATAGGAGGGCCGCGCAACTGGGACTATCGCTACTGCTGGTTGCGAGACGCCACATTCGCTTTGCTCTCATTGCTGCGCGCCGGTTATCGCCAGGAAGCCGAGGGTTGGCGTGAGTGGCTCCTGCGGGCTGTCGCTGGGAGCCCTGCCCAAATGCAGATCATGTACGGTGTTCGCGGCGAACGCCGCCTCGATGAAGCCGAAGTTCCCTGGCTTTCAGGGTACGAAAAGTCTGCACCGGTACGCATCGGCAACGCTGCCTCGAAACAATTTCAGCTCGATGTGTACGGGGAGGTACTGGCGACGATGTTCGAAGCCGATTGTGCTGGGATCAAAATGCAGGAGCCTGATTGGGCTTTGATGGTGCATTTGATGAAATTCCTGGAATCAAACTGGCAGAAACCAGATGAAGGAATTTGGGAAGTGCGGGGCGGACGAAAAAATTTCACGCACTCGAAAATGATGGCGTGGGTGGCGTTTGATTGCGCCGTGAAACTTGTTGAGGAATGCGGATGCGCGGCGGGCGAGCATCATAGCCGCTGGCGAAAGGTTAGAGAGCAAATTCACCGGGAGGTATGCGAGCGTGGGTATAGCTCAAAGAGAAAGGCATTCACCCAATTTTATGGCTCCGATGCGCTGGACGCCAGCCTTCTGACAATGCCACTCGTCGGTTTTCTGCCCGCAACAGATGAGCGTGTCCGCAACACCATCGAGGCTATCGAACGGGAGTTGATGGAAGATGGTTTCGTGGTGCGCTATCGGCCGGAGGAATGCGGGGTGGACGGACTGCCGGGCCGTGAAGGCGTTTTTATACCATGCTCCTTTTGGTTGGTCGCCTGCTGGCACCTGCTCGACCGAAAGAAAGAAGCGCGCGAATTGTTTGAGCGTTTGCTGGATGTGCGAAACGATCTGGGACTTCTCTCCGAGGAGTACGATCCGCGCGATAAACGACAGCTGGGAAATTTTCCGCAGGCAT
>Ga0209473_1001597_pt1 | contig 12608 bp, 10 predicted proteins | sample GraSoiAngelo_133_FD_185890 | JGI IMG/M metagenome (GOLD analysis project Ga0209473, IMG submission 185890) | Grasslands soil microbial communities from the Angelo Coastal Reserve, California, USA - 14_0929_05_20cm (SPAdes) (version 2) | ecosystem: Environmental > Terrestrial > Soil > Grasslands ...
GGCCGCGACACCAACAATCCCGATGTGTCAAAAAAGAACAGGCCGACGCTTGGCATGCCGATCCTGATCGACATGAAGAAGAAGCCCGCCGCCGATCAGTGGGAAGGCCAAGTCTATAACGCCAAGGACGGACAGCTCTATAGTTCCACGATCACCCCGATCGGTACCGATCAACTTGAAATCAGAGGTTGCGTGCTGGGTTTCCTCTGTGGCGGAGAAACCTGGACCCGCGTCGCCCCGCCAATTCCCAGCAGCCCTGCCAACAGCATGGCCAAGGGCGCGCCCAAGAGCACGCTCAACAGCGCAGTACCTGCCAAGAGCGCGGTAGCTGCCAAGAATGCGGCAACAACCGGAGCGGCCGTGCCTGGACCCAAGGCCGGCAAGAAGACAGCCAATGCTCAGGCGGCCGACCCCGTCGGCGATATCTGCCTACTCGGCGATATCGCGGGGTTTTCCCATTAGCGCCGGCTGGAACAGGAGCACCGCGGCGAGCGTGGTGACGAGCGAAAGCGCCAATAGCTTGCCCATGCTCGAGGTCCCTGGATGAGACGACAGCCACAGGCTTCCGAACGCCGTCGCGGTCGTTAGTGCGCTGAAGAAGATCGCCCGCGTCAGGCTGGTCTGCAGCAGGTTCGTCCGCCCCGAGCGCCAGGCCGTGACATAGTAGATCTTGAAGGCGACGCCGATACCGAGCAGAAGCGGCAGCGCGACGATATTGGCGAAGTTGAGCGGCAATCCGATCAGCACGCAAATCTCCATCGTCACGGCGCCTGCCACCAGCAGCGGAACCAGCGTCAGCAGCACGTCGGTGATCCGGCGCAGCGTGATCCACAGCAACAGGCCGATCACGACGAGCGAGTAGATGCCGGCATGAATGAACGCCTTGACCACGGTATCGCCGGATTTCAGGATCGATACCGGTCCGCCGATCGCGGTCGGCTCGGCCGCCAGCACCGCGTTGGCGAACTTGCGCAGATTGTCGTTGTCGTTGGGATCGCCGCGCGGCAGCGCCTCGACGCGGATCAGGCCATCTTTGGCTTTCCACTCGCCTGCAAGATCGGCCGGCAGGGTCTTGAGACTGACCGGCTGCGCCTGCAATGAACTCCTGAGCTGATCGAGCACCACCTTGAGCGGCGCCACGAAGATCGCCTGCGCCTTGTTGCGCGTAGCCTCACTGGATTCGGCGAGCTGCGACAGCGCGTCGGCAAGCCGCCGCGATGCCACCGCTCCTGGGCCTTTTCCGTCGCCGGCGACCCTGCGCAGGTTGTCCGCCGATCCTTTAAGAGAATCGACGTTTTCCTGGTCGGTTGGCGGCGCATCGATCGAGTCAGGATTGAGCGCGGGATTGAGCACCTTGGCCGCCTGCGCGATCAGCTTGAGCTTCGCCGGCTGGTCCTCCGGCACAAAACTGGCCAGCGACTGGACCCGCAGCACTTCGGGCAGCTTCTCAAGCCGCGCCTCGATCTTCTTGGCGTCGGCTTCGGAGTGGGTCAGCACGTCGATGGCGTTGGCGCCGGTGTTCGGATCTTTTCTCAGATCGAGGAAAGTGGCAATCGATTCGGCCTTCGGATTGCGCAGGTTCATCGGGTTGAAGTCGAACTTCATGAAGTACAACAGCGGCAGCCCGGCGACCGCGATCAAAAGCGTGCCGACGACAATGATGACGCGGTGCTTTTCCAGGAATCGATCGACCGGCGCCAGGAACGCGTAGCCGACGGGTTCTTTCTCGCCCGGCGGGTTGAGCAGGCGCAACAGAGCCGGCAGCACCGTGATGCTGGAAGCGAACGCCACTAGCATGCCGACGCCGGCGATCTCGCCGAGCTCCGAGATGCCCTTGTAGTCGGTCGGCAGGAAACAGAGGAATCCGGCCGCGGTCGCCATCGCGGCCAGCGAAAGCGGCACCGCTGCGCGGCGCGCGGCCTCCTCCAGCGCCTGCCGCAGATCGTCATTCTTGAAGCGCTCCGAGCGATAACGGACACTGAACTGGATGCCGAAATCGACGCCAAGGCCAATGAACAGAACTGCAAACGCGACCGAGAGCAGATTGAGCGAACCGACCATGGCGAGGCCCGCCGCCGTGGTGATTGACAGGCCGATGAAGAGGTTGACGAACACGGCAAAGATGATCTTGGCCGAATGCAGCGCCATCCAGAGGATGAGCAGCACGACGATCACGGTGCCGATGCTGTTGCGGATCGCGCCGTCCTGAACGGTCGCGTATTCCTCGTTGGCGATCGGAATCGGACCGGTCAGCTTGACTTGGGCCTGATATTTGGCCGGAAAATCCAGATCCGCGGCGGCCTTGCGGATCGCGTCGGTCGCATCCTTGCCGGGCTCCAGCGCGTTGTAGTCAAGGATCGGCTTGAATTCGATGAAGGCGCGCCGATCGCTATCGGTCAAGGGCTTGTCGCTCGTCAGCTCGCGCCAGGAGAACGTGGCGGTGCCCTTGTTGAGGATGTCCTCGACCGTCTGCGCGATCTGGTTGAACGGCCGCGCGGTGCCATCGAGCTTGATCTGTCCGCGCTGCACGCCGGCAAGCCCGGTCTCCAGCGCGCCGGTCAGCCCGCGGATAGAGGGATCGCCGGCCATGATTTCGATCAAGGGGGCGGCGGACTCGAACTGGCCGGTGAGCTTCCCGAGCTCGTCTGCGGAGAGGAACAGCAGGCCATTCCTGTCGAAGAACTCGCCGGAACCGAGCGGCTGGAGGGATTGAAAGTTCTTGGTATCGCCCTTCAGCTTTTGTTCGAGCGCGCTGCTTGCCGACTTCACCAGCTCCGGCGTCGGCGCCTCCACCACCGCCAGGATGGTGCTGTCCCGATCGAACGCCCGGTCGAATTGCTGGTCGCGCTGGCGCCAGTCCAGATTGGACGAGATCAGCGTGTTGATATCGGTGTTGATCGCGAAGTGTCGTGCTGTGTAGAAGCCCGCCGCGACCGCAAGCGCGAGTGCGAGGAGCAGCGTAAGTGTGGCAAATCGGGTACAGCCTCTGACAATCGAAACGACAATTCTGGTCAGCACATCTAATCTTTCTAACGTTGACGGCCCGCCCGAAACGCTCGCTGTCTATCGGAGTTCCACGAGCCGGGCTAACGTTGCTTTGGATGGTTTTCTCGGCGGACACCGCGCAAAAGACTTGAGGGGCATGGCGAAACCGCAGGTCGCGCTCATATAGCTGGCTTTGAAGGGCGGTAAAGTGACGAACAAGTGAGGCATTTCGGACTTTATCTACTGTATCCGCTGTGGCCGCAGGTTTCTATACCATAATACCGGTGTCTTTACCTTCTTCGGTGATGGGATACCTGATCGGCCTTTGCTATCCGTGTTTTTTTGACACAAAGCCGCGCACGTCCATGCGTAAGGCAGCGAGGGCGAATGGGAACCGGATGGTGGTGCGGATATTGCAAATACCCGGCTGCACGGGGAACAGATGATGGGTTTGGTGCAACTTGCGTAATGGACGTCCAATGGAAGTGTATCTTGCGCAACCGCGCGGCTTTTGCGCGGGCGTTGTTCGCGCGATCGAAATCGTGGAACGGGCGCTCGAGAAGTATGGCCCGCCGGTCTATGTGCGCCACGAGATCGTGCACAACAAGTACGTGGTCGAAAGCCTGAAGAACAAGGGCGCGATCTTCGTCGAGGATTTGTCCGAGGTGCCGCCCCGCGCCGTCACCGTATTCTCTGCCCATGGCGTTGCGCGCACGGTAGAGGAGGAAGCGGCTGCTCGCGGACTGCCCGTGTTGAACGCGACCTGCCCGCTGGTCACGAAAGTTCACAATCAAGGCAAACGCTATATGTCGAAAGGCCGCGCGCTGATCCTGATCGGTCATGCCGGCCATCCGGAAGTCGAGGGGACCATGGGACAGGTTCCCGGGCCGGTGCTCCTGGTACAGAACGTCGATGATGTCACGTCCTTGACGCTGCCGGTCGAGACCCCGGTTGCCTATATCACCCAGACCACGCTCAGCGTCGACGACACCAAAGACATCATTGCGGCGCTCCAGCGGCGATTTACGGACATTCAAGGCCCGGACATCCGGGATATCTGCTATGCGACACAAAACCGCCAATCTGCGGTAAGGGAACTCGGCAAGCTCGTGGACGTGATCCTGGTGGTGGGCGCCGCCAATAGTTCCAACTCGAACCGGCTTCGCGAAATCGGCACTGAAGCCGGCGTCGCGAGTTATCTCATCGCTGACGGCAGCGAACTGAACCCCGACTGGCTGAAAGATGCCAAGGCGGTCGGCATCACTGCCGGCGCTTCGGCACCGGAGGTCCTTGTCGACGACGTGATTGAGGCCTTGCGGCGTATCGGACCGGTCACGGTGTCGGTGCTCGCGGGCCGGGAAGAAAACATCGAATTCCGCCTTCCAGCCGAATTGGCTGCGGGCTGATCCACACGACCCAGAAAGAAAACCTGTAATGGCAATACCCTTCTTCAAGGAACTGCGTATCGGCGGCTATCTGATCAAGCAGAAGCTGCTGGGCCGAAAACGCTATCCGCTGGTGCTGATGCTGGAGCCGCTGTTTCGCTGCAACCTTGCCTGCGTCGGTTGCGGCAAGATCGACTATCCCGACGCGATCCTCAATCGCCGCATGTCGGCGCAGGAATGCTGGGACGCCGCCGACGAGTGCGGCGCGCCGATGGTGGCGATTCCGGGCGGCGAGCCGCTGATCCACAAGGAGATCGGCGAGATCGTGCGCGGCCTCGTGGCGCGCAAGAAGTTCGTCTCGCTGTGCACCAATGCGCTGCTGCTGGAGAAGAAGCTCGATCTGTTCGAGCCGTCGCCGTACCTGTTCTTCTCGGTGCATCTGGATGGTTTGAAGGAGCACCACGACAAGGCGGTTTCGCAGAAGGGCGTGTTCGACCGCGCGGTCTCGGCGATCAAGGCCGCGAAGGCGCGCGGCTTCACGGTCAATGTCAACGCCACGATCTTCGATGGTCACGCGGCGGAAGATATCGCCAAATTCCTCGATTTCACGACCGAACTCGGTGTCGGCGTCTCGATGTCGCCGGGCTATGCCTATGAGCGCGCGCCCGACCAGGAGCACTTCCTCAATCGCACCAAAACCAAGCGGCTATTCCGCGACGTGTTCGCGCTCGGCAAGGGCAAGAAGTGGAATTTCATGCATTCCGGCCTGTTCCTGGACTTCCTCGCTGGCAATCAGGATTATGAGTGCACGCCTTGGGGCATGCCGGCGCGCAACATCTTCGGCTGGCAAAAGCCCTGCTACCTGCTCGGCGAGGGTTACACCAAGACCTTCAAGGAACTGATGGAAACCACCGACTGGGATTCTTACGGCACCGGCAAGTACGAGAAATGCGCCAACTGCATGGCGCATTGCGGCTATGAGCCGACTGCGGCAAACGCGGCGCTTGCCAATCCGTTGAAGGCGATGTGGGTAGCGCTAAGGGGCGTCCGCGTCAAAGGTCCGATGGCGCCGGAGATCGATCTCGGCAAGCAGCGGCCGGCGCAATATATCTTCGCGGAGCAGGTCCAGAAGAAGCTCTCAGAGATCCGCCGTGACGAGGCCCTCGCCGCCCAGCAGAAGGCCTCGACAGCCGCGTAGGCTGCGCAGCGCGCGGTTGAAATCGAGCCCGGTCGAAACCAGCGAGCGCAGCGTCAGCGGATTGCGCGCGAGGCCGCGCAGCACCTTGCGCAGGTCGATGTCGCCATTCGGCTTGATCGCCATCCGCGCCAGCGCCGGCAAGGCGCGGCTGGCGGGATCGCTGATGACGCGCAGCGCGGCGAATGGAAGCTCGAATTCGGCGGCATAGGCCGCCGCGATGTGGCTTTCCATATCGACGGCAGCAGCACCTGTCTCCAGGCGCAGCGCGGCCTTGCAAGCCCGGGCGGCGATCACCTGCTCGACCCCCGCGAGACCGCCCCGGACCACGCGGCGGCGTCGCAACGCGATGCTGGCAATCAGCTCGTCGCTCAGCGACAGGCCGGCCAGCCAGCGCGCGTCTCCGGCCAGGACCTCGGTCGCCACCACCACATCGCCTGATTTCAGTGCGGGATCGAGCCCGCCGGCAACGCCGAAGCTGATGACGCCTCTGAAAGTAGATGAATCCAGCATGGCAAGGAGCGCGCGCAACTGCCGGGGATCGCTAGAACTACAGATGACGAACATGCCGGGACCGGCCGCTATGCGGGCCTCCTGCACTAGGCCTGTCACAATCAGTACCGGCCGCGAATCGACCAATATGTCCGCGGTCACGCCGTCCCCCGCCCCCAAATTCACATTCCGACCCCTACCACCCTGCTGTTCGTGCTTCTCAAATTTCGATACCGCGCCAGCGCCCAGAGCGGAAAGAATTTGGAGTAGCCATGATAACGCAAATAAAATACCCGCGGAAAGCCCGTTGCCGTAAAGCGCGCCTCGTCCCACAGACCATTTTGGGCTTGTGTGGCTTTTAGGTACTCTACTCCGCGCACCACGGCCGGATTTTCGACCTCCCCCGCTGCCATTAGTCCAAGCAAGGCCCATGCCGTTTGGGACGCGGTGGCGGGAGCAGCCTCCATCCCCCGGTAATCCAGCCGGTAGCTGACGGCATCCTCGCCCCAGCCGCCGTCCTTGTGCTGGACCGAGACCAGCCAGGCGGCGGCCTTGCGAATCATCGGGTCCTGGTGGCGCACGCCGGCGGCATTGAGCGCGCACAACACCGACCAGGTTCCATAGATGTAGTTCATGCCCCAGCGGCCGTACCAGGAGCCCTCGGCGTGCTGGGTACGCCTGAGATATTCGATTGCCCGCGCGACCGCCGGGCTGGTTTCGGTGGTCTCCCCGAGTTGGGCCAGCATCGCGAGGCAGCGCGCTGTAACATCTTCAGTCGGCGGATCGAGCAGCGCGCCGTGATCGGAGAACGGGATGTTGTTGAGATAATACTCGAGATTGTTGACGTCGAAAGCAGCCCAGCCTCCGTCGCGGCTTTGCATGCCTTCGATCCATTCGCGGCCGCGCGCGATCGCCATGTCATATTCGTTGCTTCCGGACTGACGGCGCTCCCGATCCATCGCCATCACGACCACCGCAGTGTCGTCGAGATCAGGGTAATAGGCATTGTTGTACTGAAATGCCCAACCGCCCGGACGCGTGGTCGGGCTTTTCACCGCCCAGTCGCCCTTGAGGTCGAGCACCTGCCTCGGCTTCAGCCAATCCAGGCCTTGCTTGGCTTCCGGCAACGCCCTTTCTCCACCCGCTTCGATCAGCGCGTGGCAGCTCAGCGCGGTGTCCCACACCGGCGAGACGCAGGGCTGGCAATAGGCCTCGTGCTCGCGGATCACCAGAAGATTGTCGAGCGCTCTGCGCGTGGTGGCGCGCGGCGGATAATCCGCAGGTTTGCCCAGCACTTCGTACATCATCACGGTGTTGGCCATCGGCGGATAGATCGCACCCAGGCCGTCCTCGCCGTTCAGCCGTTGTTCGATGAATGCGACCGCGGCATCAATCGCACGCGCCCGCAGCTTTTTCGGAAACAACGGCTCGATCACGCGCAGCACACTGTCGAGCGCGCGGAACAGAAGAAACCAGCCCGGGCTTTGATGCGGCGCCTTGGCCGTCATCCCGATCGAATGCGGCGGCTGCAGGAACAGCTCGTCGATGCCGACGCCGCTCACATTCTTGGCGCGCGGTTTCAGCGCCGCCAGAACCATCAGCGGCACGATCGTGGTCCGCGCCCAGTATGAGATCTTGTTGATATGGAACGGCGACCACATCGGCAGCAGCATGATCTCGACCGGCAGCACCGGCACGCTGCGCCAGCTCATCACGCCGAACATGGCCAGCATGAAGCGCGTGAACACGTTGCTGTGGATGGCGCCGCCGTGGGCGAGGATGGCCTCGCGCGCCCGCACCATATGCGGCGCGTCGATGGGATCGCCGATCATCTTCAGCGCGAAGTAGGATTTGACGCTGGCGCTCATCTCCAAGGCGCCATCGTGCACCAGCGGCCAGCCGCCATGGGCGCCCTGGACGCGGCGCAGGTAATTGGCGATCTTGGCCTCCAGCACGGCGTCGACCGGCTCGCCGAGATAATGGCGCAACAGCACATATTCCGCAGGGATGGTGCAATCGGCTTCAAGCTCGAACACAAAGTGTCCGTCCCCCTGGCGATAGCCAAGCAGCGCGCTGGTCGCCGAGGCGATGCTCGTCTCCAGCGCGTCCGCATCGGCTGCCATGCTGTGACTTTTCAACTGCATTTCACTCGACATCCCTAATCTCGGCCGGCTCAACCCCGCTTCGCTGCAAGAACCAGGTCGGCGGCACGGTTTCCGGAACGCACAGAACCCTCAATCGTTGCAGGCAACCCGGTATCAGTCCAATCGCCCGCGAGAAACAGGTTTTTCCAGGCTGTGACCGCCCCCGGACGCAGCGCATTCTGCCCAGGCGTCGCCTCGAATGTGGCACGGCGCTCGCGCACGATCTGCCATTGCGGTAATTCACCGGCGACACCGGCGGCCTTGCAGACGTCCCGCCAGATCGCCAGCGCGAGCTCTTCGCGCGGCATGTCCACCAAGCGATCGCCATTGCTGATGGTGACCGACAGCCGTTGCGGGAACGCGAACACCCATTCCACCAGTCCGCCCACCACCCCGAGGATCGGCGGCGCATTTTGCGGCGGATCGAACCTGAAATGCGCGTTCACGATTGCGCGGAATTTGGATGGAGTTTTGAGGCCGGGCAGCAATGCGGCTGCGGAGCGCGGCGGAACCGCGATCACAACGGCATCGTCGGGCCCGATCGCAACACTATCGTCGCCGCCGAATTTCAATCCGTCAACGCGCTCCGGGCGCATCACGAGCTCGCGCAGCTCGTGACCGAAACTGATGCTGGCGCCTTTGTCCTGCAACAGCTTGATCGCCGGCTCGACCAGAACCGCGCTCAAGCCATCGCGGGCGATCAGCGGCCGGCACGCCTGTCCGCCGGCGAGCAGGGTTTCCCGCACCACCGCGCCGGCAAGGCCCGCGGAGCCCTCGGGCGGGTCGACGTTGAGCGCCGCAAGCAGCAACGGCTGCACGAGGCGGTCGTAGAGCACGCCCTTGCAGGGTATGGCATCGCCGACCAGCTTGTTGGTCGACGCCCAAATCAGCGGCATGAGTGCGAGGTAATCGGTCAAACCGGTATCGGGGACGCGGCGAGCCTCATCGAACACCCACAATGGCAACCGGCTGTCGCCGAGGTCGAGCTGCCAGCGCTGCCCGGTCGCGAGATCGACAAACGGGAATTGCGCGCGCTTGGGCCCGACCAGCCCTGCTTCGGTGCCGATCGACCTTGCATAGGCCAGCGCGTGGCGGTTGCCCGACAGCAACAGGTGGTTGCCGTTGTCGATCGTCAGGTTGGTCGCCGTATCGAAATAGGAACGGCAACGGCCACCTGCCTGTTGCGTCGCCTCGTGGACATGGACGCACCAATCCGCGTTCGCCAGTCGCACGGCTGCCGAGAGGCCGGAAATTCCGGCGCCGACGATATGAACGGTGTTTTGCATCAGATGAAAGCGTAGCGGAGGACAATGGCGAGGCGCGTGACTTTGCTCACGCGGACCGGTGGACGCGGCGCCGAGAATCCCCTGGCGACCAGCAATTGCAGTATGGCGCGATAATATTTCGACATGATCCGGGGTGCGCGCACCACCCGTCGCGAATTGCGCGCCATGACTTCGTCGGCTTGTGCAAAATGCGTCCGCGCCCGCTCGACCAGCGACGCGCATGCTTTCGGCAGCGCGCGATCGGAAATCACCTTGAGCGGGTCGTCGCTGGTGATGCCGGCGTGCAGCAATCCTTCGCGCGGCAGGTAAAGCCTTCCGATCGCGGCATCTTCGTCGATATCGCGCAGAATATTAGTGAGTTGCAGCGCCCGGCCAAGATGATGCGCCAGCTCAATGCCATCGCCTTCGGGAAGGCCGAACACCCGTACCGACAATCGCCCGACCGCGCTGGCGACGCGGTCGCAATAGAGATCGAGGGTGGCAAGGTCGGGCGCCCTGATGTCCTGCGGCACGTCCATTTCCATGCCGTCGACGATGGCCAGGAAATCCGCGCGCTGCAGGTTGAAAGTGTGAACCGACGCGACGTAGTCCCGCAACCGCGCCGGAGGACGGCCCTGATAGAGCGCGTCGATGTCGTCACGCCACTGCTGCAGCGCGGCCAGGCGTTCGCCCCTCGGGCCGTCGGAATCGGCGATGTCGTCGACCTGCCGGCAAAAGCTGTAGATCTGAAACATCGCTTCACGTTGCGCGCGCGGCAGGATGCGCATAGCGGCGTAGAACGAACTGCCCGAGGCCGTCGTCCCATAATTCGCGCTGGTTGCGGTCGCCTCCAGCGTCATGCACCGGCCGCCGGTCTGGATTGGGGATGCAGACCGACCGCGCGACGGATCATCTCGCCGGCAACGCCGCCGCTGCTGAAGGCCAGCAGCTCGACCGGATTGAGATGCACCCGCTCGCTCAAGGGATCGCGCACTTTGAGAAGCCGAACGATCCGGTCGGCAAACGCCTGGATCACGGAGATCTCAAGCCCGAGCCGAAAATCCTTCACTTCGGCGGCAAGAGATTTGCTCTCGTTGAGCAGGAGCTCCGTCCGCTCGGCAAGCGAATGCAGGCACTGCAGCAATGGCGCGGGCGCCCTGCTCTCGCCGAGCGCCTCGACGGAGGCGCCCGCCGCTTCCAGCGCATCGCGCGGCAGGTAGACGCGATTGAGGTTGTGATAGTCCTTGCCGCAATCCTGCAGGTGATTGTTGATCTGCAAGCCCGCACATAGCGCGTCCGACGCGACCCAGGTCGACGTGCTCTCGCCATGGACCTCGAGCATGAACCGTCCGACCGGCATCGCCGAGTAACGGCAATAGTGAATCACTTCGTCCCAGTTTTCGTAGCGAAGTTTCGTCACGTCCATCCGAAATGCGATCAGGACATCGAGGGCGTGGCGCGGCGGCATCGAACGCTCCGCCAGCGCGCGCCGCAGCTTGACGGCCTCGGGCTGGGTGTCGCCTTTGCCCAACAGCTCGGCTTCGAGCAGGTCAAGAAAAGCAAGCTTGTCCTTTGCCGCGAGGGTCGCATGGTCGGCGATGTCGTCGGCGGTCCTGACAAAATTGTAGAACGCCAGGATCATCGCCCGGTGACGCGGATGAATGATCCATGACGCGACCGGAAAGTTCTCGTCGCGGTGTCCCTTGCCGGATCGCAATTCGCTCGCGCTTGTCATCAAGAACCGGCTACTTTTGTCCAGGCTGCAGATTTCGCATAACGCCGCATGTTACGCACATGCCACAGGCGTCGCAGACCCATATAGGCGAATACGACGCCAAAACCAATGCTATCTGGTGTTTGCGGCGGGCCCCGGAACGCCTCCGAAGCCGCACGCTATGGCAGACGATCGGATGCGAACGCGGGCTTGCTATTGTCCGTGGGTTTTCAGCACCGTATCGCAGGCAACGGAAATCTTGGGACGATTTTCCTGCAGGCACGCCAGAATGGTGAAATCACCCTGATCGATCACAGGGCGGCAGAAGCGCTGCACGTCGCGCGCGCAAGCCTTCTGTTCCTCCGCCGAGCCGCTGCGCTGCGGAGCGATTGGCTGGGCGGACGCCCCACTGGAAATCGATAGCGAGAGCAGAGCGAGCGCCAGGAAAACTTTTTGCATCTTTCTTCCTTCATTCTGACGGGAGAGTATTCCGCTTCCCGACAACGCAAGCGGTGACCGGAACGGACTATTCGGATTTGCATGTACTGCGGAATGCAGCACCGAGCGAGAAGCGCCGGAAAATGCGGCCAAATTTACGGCGGGCAGACGGATATATGGCATGCGCGAAAAGTCAACCCTTCCGCAAACTTAACGCGCTGATATTGCAAGCTGTTTTGTGAAGTTCGTCTTTTTTTGCAAATCGCTGTTGCGGGTAAGCCCCGCAGAACGCTACATGGTCTTAATTTCGTCAAGTGAAAATCAGGTCGACTGGCCGATGGTCCAGCGGACCCCGGAGTGGTCAGCGGCCGCCTGTCAATTTGAACCCTAACACACCGCGGCGACACTAACCCCTCGATGCGGCGAGACGTAACGTCAAATTTGAATGGGAAACGCGATATGAAACCGTTTGGTTCCGGCCTGTATGGACAGGCGATCAAGGCTGCCGGCGTCGGCGCTGCGCTCTTGTTGTCGGTATCGGTGGGTCACGCCCAATCCGGGCCGTTCGTCGGTTTCGATGGCGCCTGGTCCGGCAACGGAACGGTCTCGCTGTCCGATGGAAGCACCGAACACATCCGTTGCAAGGCGGACTACAAGGTCAACGGCACCGGATTGGGTTTGAAACAGAGCCTGCATTGTGCAAGCGACAGCTACAAATTCGATCTGAGCAGCGATGTCACGAGCCAGGGCGACCGTATTTCCGGTAACTGGAGCGAGGCCAGCCGCAACATATTCGGTAATCTGCAGGGCACCGCAGGCGGTGGCCAGATCGAGGTCTTCGTCGAGGCCAACGGCTTTGCCGCCAACCTCACGTTGAAGACCATCGGCAACAGGCAGACCGTGCAGATCAACTCCAAGGGCGAGATCAGAGGCGTCAACATCACGATGGTGAAGGGCTAAGCCCGCGCCACGCGGCGTAATCCACCTCCT
>Ga0209473_1001601_pt1 | contig 12596 bp, 15 predicted proteins | sample GraSoiAngelo_133_FD_185890 | JGI IMG/M metagenome (GOLD analysis project Ga0209473, IMG submission 185890) | Grasslands soil microbial communities from the Angelo Coastal Reserve, California, USA - 14_0929_05_20cm (SPAdes) (version 2) | ecosystem: Environmental > Terrestrial > Soil > Grasslands ...
TCGTGACCGGCGGCGCCGCGCATTTCAAGAAGCTCATCAGCCAGACCTAGGCTGCATACGTTAGGTTCGCCCGGCCCGCGGCAATCTCATGAATTTTTCAAGAAATCGTCCGGAGACCACGAACCTGAACCACCAATAAGCCATCCGACGCGTTTTCATTTTCCCGTCCTCATCGTTGAGTGCCGCCAATGGCCTACGAATAGCCTCGAACCGGCTGACCGGCTGTGACATGCTTCACAACTCTCGCGGATACTTGCTGTCAGGAACCCGGATGTGATCTTGCGAGTTTGCGCTGACACACCGGTAAATCCAGCAAACGGACTGGGGAAAGAGGAGATGCGATGGCTCGAATGATCGGATCGCTCATGGCGATGGCGGCGCTGACCGGCGCCTTGGTGCTTGGTACGGCGGCGGGTGCGCAGACCGCAGCGCCGGCAGAGAACGCGGCGGCGACCGCCGACAATGCCGTTCTGCTCACGATTTTCCTGAAACACGACCAGTCCCGCCCGCTAAGCGAATTGAACGCGCAGCTCGACAAGCAAGGCTATTACAAGGCCTTCCCTCCGGCCGGCGCTGAAGTCGTCAGCTGGTATGTGATGATGGGCATCGGGCAGGTGGTGACGCTGCGCTTCCCGGCGTCGCGGCTACGGGAAATCAACCGCGTCCTCGAGAACACCGCCTGGGGCAGCTATCGCACCGAGTTCTATCCGACCTATGACTACAAGGCCGTCGGCATTGCCGCCCATGACAAGGCGACGCAATAGGCAATAGACGCATTGAGGATCGCCACGTCAGCGGGCACACCCGGAGCAGCCTTTGCTGGTCACGAAAAAGCCCGCTGGCATTGGCCGGCGGGCTTCAGCGTGGATTCACGGGAAAGCGATTGATCCCTGAGGTCCCGGTACATCCGCGGAAACATCAGATCGAGCGCGCCAAGCCCGCAAACTCGTATCGGGCGCTCGTTGTCAGACGGCGCGAAGATTTTCAGCGCTGGTCTTACCGCGCATGCTGTCAACCTTCGATTCGAACGAGACCTTCTGGCCTTCGTTGAGCGAACCCATGCCGGCACGCTCGACGGCGCTGATATGCACGAACACGTCGTTGCCGCCGTCGTCAGGCTGAATGAAGCCGAAGCCTTTTGTCGCGTTGAACCACTTAACTGTTCCGATAGTCATTTAACTTCTCCAAGATGCGCGAATGCGCGATGCGCCCGCACGACCTCGCGCGAGCTTGATCCGATTTCAGCGATGTCTTGGGAACGAGAGCCGGTTTGGGCGCGATCAACAAGGCAAATCGATTGTTCGAATGCGAGGCGTTTACGCCATTTCGCCTGAAATAGCAACCTGAAGCGGATGGATTGGTAAACGCCGACGAGGGCGGCGGATCAGCCCAGCCGGCTGATCTGCTCCTCGGTCACCACGCGCTCGATGTTCTCCGACTTGCTCTTGATCCGGTAACGCGGGCGGCCGTCAGCTTCGATCGGCAGGCAGGTGACGATGGTATAGACGCTGCGCTCCTTGATGACCGCGCGGCCCTGCGGCCCCTGAAGCTGGTGATGCACGTCGGTATTTATCGCGAAATTGTGGGCCATCGCCTGTGTTCCCGTTGAGACCCGGCTTTTAGGCGCAACCGCAGCTCAACGCAACAGAATCTGGTGGGGGGATGACCCAAAAAGCCCTCAAAAAACATCTCAGCCGAAAGGAGGAAGAGGCCGTTCAACCCCCAGTATAGTCATGGAAAGAACGCTGATTCGCCGTGGAAATGACCTCGGCCCTGGAGAAGTAAAGATGCAGTCGAGCCGAGCCTTCCTGCCATGCGCGGCGCTTGTCGCCATGACATTTTCGTTTGCTCGCTACAAGCACGGCAGTATCGTTTGACACTAAGTTGCAGCATCAAGCAGCGCGGGATTCTTGGTGACCACCCGCGGCTTTAGCGTCGAGCCCGATTCCGTAAATCACGGCGAGTTGCAGCCTACGAATGTTTGTTGCTCCGCCGTTCGCGCAGCAGCTTACCGTATTGGGCCGGATCGTCGCGTTCGAGGCGATCGAGTGCGTTTTTCGCCGCCTCAACGGCCGATGCGTGGACCTGGTTTTTAATTGCGTCGATGTCCACTTTGGCCTTTTCCAAACGGTGCAACGTTTCCTGCGGCAATGGCTGTCCGTTGGCCAAAGCGATTGCGATCTCGGTAAGCCAACCAAGCTGTTTTCCATAGCTCGCCACCTCGGTAACCACCCGGTCCTCGACTTGGGGATCGCCCGCATAGTTGACGGTAAGCGATGGCGAGAACCAAGGCGCGGTAATGCGCTGGGCTACGTTGCCGGACAATGGCGCCCGAAAAAACCACAATAGCGGATCAAACGCTGACTGAGTCGTCGTCATATAAAATTTCCTTGTTCAAGTTCGGTGGGGCGGGCGTCGTTCACTGCGCAGATGCAAAGGCGCGCTGAATTGGCGTATCCGCAACGATGACGGCGCCGCCCGGCCTGCGCGCGATCGTGAGCTTGCGGTCATGAAACGCCTCTAGCTCCGGACGATGCCCAACGCTGATGATGGTCGCTCCCGGCAGCTCTCCCGCAATCGCCGCCATTAACTGCGCCTGTCCCTCAACGTGCAGCGCGGAGGTTGCCTCGTCGAGCACGATGATATCGGGCCGATGCAGCAACAGCCGCGCGATCGCCAACCGCTGCTTCTCGCCTTCGGACAGGATTCTGTCCCAGGCAGTCACAACATCGAGTTTTGGCAGGAACTGGCCGAGGCCAGCAGCCGCCAACGCCCAGACGGCTTGTTCACGGCCGACCTCTGCACTCGGGAAGGGATAAGTCACCGCATCGCGCAGGCTGCCAGCCGGGACATAGGGACGTTGCGGCACCACGAGCACGCGCTGGCCCTGGCCCAGCACGATTTGGCCCTCGCCCCATGGCCAGCAGCCGGCGATGGCGCGAACCAGGGAGCTCTTTCCGGTCCCGGATTCTCCCGTAATCAGGACGCGCTCGCCACGGCGAATTGTGGCGCTGGCGCGCCGGACGATTTCCCGGCCGTCCTCGAGAGACACGCCGAGTTCCCCAAGCTGCAGCGCCGCCTGACCATCCTGCCTGCGTTCGATGCCGATCGCGTCGGTAGCTTCGCTGGCTTCGAGCGCGTCAATCGCCAGCATCAGCGACCCGACCCGGCGCGCCGAGGCGGTCCAGTCGGCAAGGCGAGTGTAATTCTCCATGAACCAGCTCAACGCGCCCTGGACGATGGTGAAAGCCGAGGCGACCTGCATGATCGCGCCGAGCGTCATGGTGCCGTCGAAATAACGCGGCGTGCACAACAGGATCGGAACGACGCCGCAAAGCTGCGCGCTGCCGCGCGAGATGATGACTACGCGCATGTTCTGCACCATCAGGTCACGCCAGCGTGCGACCACCGTGGCGTAGGTTTGTCCAAGCCGGGCCTGTTCGGCCGCCGCTCCTCCGAGCAGGGCAATGCTCTCTGCATTTTCCCGCACCCGCGTCAGCGCATAACGGTATTCGGCCTCGGCCTGGTTCTTCTGCTCGGTCAGTGGAATGAAGCGGAACGCGATCGCCAGCATCGATCCGTTCGCGATCAGCGCATAAACAATGGCCGCGATCACCAGAAATCCCGGGATCATCACAAGATGGCCGCCAATTTCCACGGTGAATGAGCCGCCGACAATCCACAGCACGGCAATGAACGTTGCGGCCGAGAGCAGCGAGGTGACAAAGCCAGTGACGAAGTCGACCGGCATATCAGCGGCAACGCGGAGATCGTCGTTGATCCGATGCTCCGGGTTCTTGTGATCGCCGCCGATCAGCTCAAGCTTGTAGAACCGGCTGCTCGCCAGCCAGCGCCGCAGCAGGTGATCGTTCAGCCAGGCGCGCCAGGTCCGCTGCATCGACATGCGCGCCCACATCGCAAAGACACAGAGCACCACGTAAAGCCCGATGAGAAGCGGAAACAGCAAGGCCTGATGGATCGCGATCGAGGCATTCTTTGCTTCGAGCGCATCGAAGAAATGCCGATTCCACAGATTGATGCCGTAGGTGATGCCCAGGCTTGCGAACACGACTGCAACGAGGCTCACGCTCAGCAGCCATGCCCGGCCTGATCCGCGAGCCGTCCAGTAGCCTCTCGCGCTTCGGCTAAATCGGCGTAAACGCGAAGGAGCGGCTTCGGCCGGCGTTGTCGCGCGCGCGCGCGCCGGACCGCATCGAATATCGCTGAACTGTCTCATGGACATAACACCATGTACTTCGGTCTGGTATTTCGGTTTACCGCGTGGGGCTTTGGGGCTTTAATTCTCGATGCTTCGACGGCTGGTTTTCGACAGCGTTACCACAACGTTGGCCCCGGGGTTTTTGCTCCCCGGGGATGCCGATGCCGCATTTTTTTGTGGCCGTTGAGAAGCGCCGCTTCCGCAGATGGCTTGACGAGCGCGAGAGATGGATCAGGCCACGCCGCCAGCGAAAATATCCTTCTTGATGACGGCGTGGACGCCCCAGTTGCCGTCAACCACCTGGGTGATGCCGAAGTCGACGCCGACGGTGATCAGCGAGATTGCCTCATCCTCTGTCAGCTTCTTGGTCGTCATCAGGAACTTGCGCATCTTGCGGAACGCATCGCGCAAGGCCAGATCGACCGACGACTTCGAATAGATCTCGGATTGCGCCTTGGCTCCGAGCTCGGTGAGATAATTGGCAAAGCTGAAGCCGTGCACCAGCCACTCGTTTTGAGTCTCCAGCATCGGATAATCGAGAGCCTCGAGCGCGGTGCCGGCCAGATCGGCCTTCTTGTGAAGAATGATCTGAAAGGTGCCATTGAGCGAGCATTCGATCGCTGTCCCGCACAGTTCGGAATCGCCTTGCGAAGCATGGGAGTCACCAACGGACAGTAGCGCGCCCTCCACCGCGACCGGATAATACATCGTCGCGCCTTTGCCGATGCGCCAATTGTCGATGTTGCCGCCGGTGTAGCTCGGCGGAATCGAATCGACCAGGTCAGCCTCTTTGGGCGCCAGCCCGATCACGCCGAAATGCGGCCGTATCGGAATCCGAACGTTCTTCAGGATGCCATGGTTTTCCTGAATGGTGCCGTGATCGACCGGCACGCCCGGGTAGTCGATGGTTTTATGCACCACACCCGATGGATCCGTCTGCGCCGTCCATTTGAAATTATATAGCGGTTTTGCCCAATTACGTTCGCCGGTGGCATCTACCTCGTAGATGGTAATGACTTCGCGCGGCTTGGGTTCGGTAAGCAGGTCCTTGTAGTGGAAACCCCACCATGCCGCCGCGTTGCTGCCAAACGCCTTGCCCGGATATTTTGGATTGGCGCACGGTCGAGGCGCGACATCGATGATCCGCAGCTCCACCACATCGCCCTCCTCGGCTCCGCGGACGTAGACCGGCCCAGTGAGGATATGCACGCCAAGACCTTCGCCGGCACCGCGACCGAACAGCGAAGCATCCATCGGACCTGCGCCACGCCGATCGACACCCTTCTTCTCCTTGGTCCACAGGAAGACGCTCTCGGTACCGGGATCGCCCTTGACCATCCGCTCAGCATCGTCATTGGCATGGTGAGTCAACGCCTCGATCGTGATGAAGTCACCTGAATCGATCTCGACCCGCGGCTTAAGTTTTTTGCTGAAATAACCCCAATGCACGGTGTCCGCGTTTGCGGGCAAATGATGATAGGCGCGCTTGGCCGGCTGATGGCTCTCGGCCGCGGCCGCCATCTCCGGGGTCACCAGCGAGATACCGCCGGCGGTGAGCGCCGCCGCGCCTCCGGCCGCGGCGAAGCTCGACTTCAGGAACGAGCGTCGCTCATGATCGAGCGTTTCCTTGAAGATTTGGTGATGCAGTTCAAATTCCGGACACGTCTTGTCGTCACCTGCGCACATCGCATCGCTCCTCGCGGTTTGATCAACATGCCCCTGCCTAAAGCGAGGCTACCATCAAAGAACGTCCATGGAATATGGAACAATTCGGGTACTAAGGGGTTTGAGAGCGCGGAGGTATGATCTTATGGCTCACGCGGCGAGCGAACGTCCCGTCGTCCTCGTCGTGGAGGATGAATTCCTGGTTCGCATGTATGCGGCTGAGATGATCAAGGACGCCGGGTATGATGTCGTCGAAGCCATCAACGCCGATCACGCCATTGCGATCCTCGAAACCCGCCGGGACATTCGGGTCGTATTTACCGATATTCAACTACCGGGATCGATGGACGGATTGAAGCTGGCACAGGCGGTCAGAAATCGCTGGCCGCCGGTTCATATCATTGCGACATCGGCCTACCACGCAACACTAACCGACGAGTTGCCGACCGGGAGCGTGTTTTTGCCCAAGCCGTACACGGAGCGCAAAATCATCGGCACGCTTCACGCGCTGGCCCGGGCTGACCTGCCATGAGGCGCATTTCGGGAACTTCACGGACGGGCACCCGCGCAGATTGATGAAGCCCCGTCCGGACGGAGGTCGTGTGGGACGGAGCTTCGAGGGACGCGCCTTGCTGAGGGGCGCGCCTTCTACTTAGTTTATCTGCTCAGAATTTTTCTACTCTCTGACCGGTTTGTTATTTCAGAACACTCTGCGGCGCTTCGTATGACGTCTGCGGGAACGAACTTACCGTGTTGCGCATTTTGGTCTGTTGCAAGTTTGCGTAAGCTTATGAATAGCCCAGACCAACATACCCTGCTTCGCGCCATAGAGGACGCAAGACGCATCCTGGAAGAATACGTCGGCGCGGGACCGCGCGACCCGGCACAAACGCTGCACCGGCTGCTGGTCGTACTCGACAAGGGCGAGCTTGTGCATGCACTGGATCGAATTAGTCGCCGCAGGGTGATGCGACTGCTCGAGAATACAAAGAAGCCGCCTCCAACGCGGGCGCCCGCGGGACGAGGTCTCGGGGAACGCGCCCAAGGCTAAAGTGACCAGCTAACGCGCCCAAGCCTAACGTGCGCAGCAATTTCGCGAGCGAGTTGGCGCTCGCCATTTCCACTGACGCCTCACCATTGCCCCGGTCACTCTCACGCGCGATCCCCACCGCTCTGAAGCGATATTGGAACCCGGTACACTTCGTAACCTCGCGCATTCCGCACTGAGACATAGTTGCCTTCGCGGACAAGCTGCGGGTTTTCGGCGGCAGTGCGATGTGCGACGAGCCGGGCGTGCTGTCTTGCTGCTTGCACGCTGGGGCATTCCAGTCCGAAGACGTCACTGGCAGCCAAGTCTCCGACGAGGTCGAAATAGAATGTAGCCATGCCACAAGTGGGTTCGAACTGGCGGTGCCTTGCGCAATGAACCTAAAAGCCACAACGTTCCTCGAATGGATCCGTCGAATCGGCGGGCGGGAGCTGCCGCTCCCGCGCTCGCCACGCTTACTTCGCGTTTACTGGTATCCTTTTCACTTTCTGCTGCGCAGTCGGTGACTTCGGGAGCGTCACGGTGAGGACGCCCTTGTTGAACGACGCAGCGACCTTGTCCTGATCGACGTCATCGATTGGGATATGGCGCTCGAAACGACCATAGAAGCGCTCGCTGAAGCGACGCTCCTTGTCTTCGGTCTCGCTCTTCTTCTCGCCGCTGATCGTCAGCACGCCATTTGCGAGTTCGACTGCGACGTCCTTTTCTTCGAGACCGGGCAGTTCGGCGACAACCTTGACTTCTTTATCCGTCTCGTTGACTTCGACGCTTGGCCAGCTCATCGCCTGCGAACCGAATGTGCCAATGTCGAAAGCGCGAAACGCCTCATCGAACAGACGGTTCATTTCGCGATGCATCGCCAGAAGCGGATTGCCTTGGTTGTGGTAAGAGCTCACGTCTCGCGAGCCGTTGTTCCACGGAATGAGATCGCGTAGTGCCATTGTTGGACCTCCTTTCTCAATTTTCCTTTCTTTCTCCATAGCGCAGAAATCCCGCACACGGCTTGAACCGCGCACAGCCGCTACAGCCTCGGGCGGGAGTACCGCCAAGCTTTTATTCTGCTCAATGATGGTTGTCATTGCCGGAACGTGGGTCGGAACCCTGGCGCGGCCTCCGCCACACCCGGCGTGGCGACATAAAAACTAGAAAACTCGCACCTGGTTTCAAGAGGCGGGAACAAGCTCTATCGAAAATTTTTCGAACCAGGTGTTAGCCATGTCGGCCCAGTGCGGGAACGAAAATGGTGATTCTATCGTCTAGAACACGAATCTTGTGTGACGGGCCACCCCAAGTTCAGCCATGAAGATTTTGTCGGAGCAACTCTGGCAATTATCGCAGAGCGGGACGTATCGGCGGTAACGGTCGCGGCAGTCAGTGAACGAGTCGGTTCGCCTACTGGCTCATTCTATCACCGCTTTGCCTCCAGAGATGTTTTGAATTGTTGCTCTGTATCTGGTCGCGCGCTGGCGAAAAGGCCCGGAGCAGCCGAGCTGCAAAACAGTTCCTCTTTTGGATCGACAGTTATTCTGGAATGCGGGAGTCACGAGGACCGCCGCTTCGCGACTGTTCCGAACTTCCGCACGATGGCGTGAAAAGTGGTTTCAATCATTTCGTCTACAATGACGGGCGGCGGAACGCCTTGGCGCAAATAAGGGCCGACCGCCGCTTTCGGCGCATCGGCCAGTACGAAGCGCGCGAGTCGAAGCTCGTTGGCACCCACCCGGCTGCGCACCCAAATTGGGGTGTGCAACGCGGCGGTCAGCCCGTCACCGGTTTTGACCGCAGCTACGAAACCAGTCTGAAACGCCAGCCCCGTGCTCAGCCACACGTTCGCCAGCAGCGCGAGAGGGAACCTGATCGCAAAGTGATCATCGACCGGGATCGAAAGTAAAAACAACCGGCCCGGCCGCCCCGGCATGTTCGAGTTTCTCCATCGGTTCGAGATGAAAGCACGACAATCACGTCCGGTCCGGGTCGTTGGTCACGGTGCGGCTAACTCCGAGCCGGGCGCGGCTCTAGCCTTTGGAGCGCTCCGGCGCTGCAGCTAACGACGAACTCTCAAAATCGCCCAGTAAACGAAGCTTGACCCTTCGTGCGATGGCCGCTGGAGCTTCGTCGGGAATGGCGAAGCACGAACTCGCGTTGATCTCGCAGAGAACATAGGTGTCGGCACCTGCCGCATCGCGCGGGCCATACAGGAAATCAGCGTCCCAGATCACCGGAAGCGACGGTTCGTCGATGCCCAGGGTCTTGATCATCTGCGGCGTCCATTCGTTTTCCATCAAGGTCCTCAACGACTGAAACGAAGGTGCGTCGGGACCGTGCATGATACGCGGCCCGGGCTGCGCCTCCGGCGAATCCGGCCCTTTGGGTGGAGGCGAAATCAATGCTTTGATGAGCTGGTGTCCGAAGCCCGCAACCCTTTTGCCGCTCATGTAGCAACGGATCATTCCTTCAGGCAGGCGCGGTTGAAACGCTTGGTCGATCAGGCAGCCACCCCAGCCGAAATACGGCTCGCAGCGGATCATGAAAGTGTCGAGCGGCATCTCCTCGGGTTGACTACCGCGCTGGGCGTGCTGCACTCGGACTATTCCGCCAGCATGGTGCAGAACTTCCACTTTCCAGATTCCTTGTCCTCCATTGCCGCGGTTCTGCTTGAGCACGCGCGTGCCGGCGGTCTGCAGCCGAGACGGAAACTCCGCACGGAATGATTCTGCACTGTCGTAACGATGCGTATCGGTGCCCCAGCCCAGATGGCGCGTGCGATACAGGACGTCCTTGACGCCCATCTTCAGAATGACATCAGGATGCGCACTGACCCACGGACCTCGCAAAGCGATCTCGCGCAACAGCGGGTCGAGCTCGGCGCGCGTCTTGCCCTGGTGGATGGGATCGACCCAAACGAGGACGCCGTCCACCGAGAGCAGTTGGTCGCGGACCGCGTCGGCAAAGCTTTCGTCGTAGACCGCTGGGCGAGCCTCAATGCCGGAAGCGGCCAGGGCCTCGAAGACACGGACGAAGCGGCTGTTCTGCGGCGTGGCCTGCCGCCTCATAGCGGCGTCGCCGCGCCAGAGAATCGCGACAGAGTGACGGATTTGGGGCTGTTGATCGGCATCCATGCGCGTGCTCCACGAAGACATCGTGTGTCGCTCAGAGCTTGGACGCGGAGTCTAACGGGGAGTCTGCTTGTCCCCGGATAATGATTCTACGCTTTTACATGCGCCATGTTCAAGACGGAAGATTGCGTTTTATCGCGGATAACCGACGTCACAGGACGTCCATGCCGACGACCGCTAGGGCGTGTACTCATAAATCCAGAACGCTCACAGCCTTGGCGGTGTCCGCGCTAGCTCGGAAGCGGACATCCGGGCGAGCCTTCGGCACGCCTGCTTTGTGCCAACAACAGAAGTGCGGGTCGGTTTGCTGGCAACCTGTTTCCTCGCGTCAGGCTAGGAACTTCGAATTTGAACTCGTTTTGTCAGCTTTTGTAGCGACCGCCTTGCAATGCAACCTCATCCGTCTCCCGCCGCGATGATTTCGCGCGGCTGCCCTTGGTCGCGCACGAGCCAATAGACGGCGCCCAGCGCGAGGATGGCTGCGGCGAGCGCCAGCAGATGGAAGGCATCCGTGCTCGACAGATCTAGAATGATCAATTTGCGTACCACCGCCAGCAACGCAATCAGGATGACAGAGCGTACTTGCACAACACTGTCGCGCCGCTCCGCCACCACCAGCACGGAACGCTTGAACTCGAGTGCAATGATGACGGTAAAGATCATGCCGAACACCGTCTGGAACACACCATAATCGGTCGGATCGAAATTGGTTGCCCAGACGCTGAGCAGGATTTTCAGCGTCAGATTCCACAGCGCGAGGGCAATGATGATGGCGATCAGCGTGGTCAGCATCAGGACGCAGACTTGCTCGAATTTCTGGTAGAGCGTCAGCGGCCCGAACGACAGGCGCAGATCAGAAAACTCCTTTTTCAAAGGCATCGTCGGCTCCATCAGCCAGCGGGCTCTAGGCATAGCATGATTTTCACAATGATAGTGCCGTACGGTCGTGACGCCCGCTTTGGGTCATACGCGCCGATTCTGTGATGTCCGCGCCGAGTCCGTTTAGCCCTCATCAGCGGACATGCGTCAAACGGGATGGCACGTCAGTTTCGTGCCAGCAACGGAGTCATCAATAAAGCAATCGAAATGCTATTCGATCACCTCGTCGGCGCGGGCAAGCAACGCGGGAGGAATATCCAAACCAATGGCCTTTGCCGTTTTCAGATTTATGAACAGCTCGGCCTTTGTTGATTGCTGGACCGGTAGGTCACCGGGCTTTTCCCCTTTCAATATTCGACCTGCGTAAACCCCCGCCACCCGATATGCATCGGTGATGCTCCCGCCATAACTCATCAGGCCGCCTGCGGCCGCAAACTCCCGGTATTGATAAATCGCGGGCAAAGCCTCCCGAAGCGTTCGTGCCCCCAGTTTTGCGCTTTGAGAGTTGAAGAACGTGTCAGTGCCGATTACCAGCGCGTCCACCTTCTTTTGAGAAAGTTCCGAAAAAGCGGCATCAAAATCCTGCTCCTTGCTTGCATGCACGATGTGGAGCGAGACACCAATCTTGCGCGCCGCTTCGCGCACGTCTTCCAGCAGCGGCTCGACGTTCGGCCCCACTGGATTTATCAACGCGCCAAAAGCGCCAGCCTGAGGAAGTAAATCGCGGAGCAGCTGCAACCGCTTTTGACCCATCTCAACTGCCAGGGTGGTAGCCCCAGTCAGGTTGCCACCAGGATGATTCAGGTGCTGGACAAGCCCCTGTTGAACGGGGTCACTCCCGGTAACGAACACGATGGGGATCGCGGCGGTCGCGGCTTTGGCAGGCAAGCCAGTCGGCGTCCCGGTTGCAGCAAGCAAATCGGCAGCCAGTCCGGGTAACGTCGTATAGATGCCCTCGGCCGAACGATACTCGAATGTAACGTTCTTGCCCTCGACAAACCCTTCCTCACTTAGGCCCTGGCGGAATGCGCGGACAAGGTGCTCGGAAAGACCATATGACGCGCCGTTGAGGAAGCCGATAACGGGGCTTCTTTTCTGGTCAGCGCGGGCCGCTAACGGCCAAACCGCCACACCTGCCATCAGAGAGATGAACTCACGCCGCTTCATCGGCCGCTCCCCGGGCTGAGAACGACACCCTACCACATCATTGCATTGAGAGCCGCGTTGTGCATCACAGCAAGAAGTCGTTACTGCCTTCTTAGATGGGTCATAAGGCGAAATCCCGGGCTGACCAGCGCACGTCTGCTTTACGCGCAAAACCTGACATCTCTCGTTTTATGGATACACGCGCTAGATCAGCGAATGCAAAGCCTTGACTGCGGCCTCGCGGCTTTCGACAGGAACGAATAAATTTACCGAATGGGGCGACAAAACATACTTGTCGGCGATAATCCCGTGGTGTTGCAGAATCTGGATCGCCTTAAATGGCAAGTCTGAAGCAACGCCGCCGAAGCAAGTCAGGCTTACTGAACTTAACGTCTCACGCTGTTTGCGCAAATCTTTGCTATTTTCCAGCGTGCGCAGCAAAGTGTCGAGCGATTCCGAATCGCAAGTCATCATAATGCGCGTTATTCCGCCGGTGAAAGCCGAGGCGAGGAGTTGCGGCCAC
>Ga0209473_1001606_pt1 | contig 12580 bp, 10 predicted proteins | sample GraSoiAngelo_133_FD_185890 | JGI IMG/M metagenome (GOLD analysis project Ga0209473, IMG submission 185890) | Grasslands soil microbial communities from the Angelo Coastal Reserve, California, USA - 14_0929_05_20cm (SPAdes) (version 2) | ecosystem: Environmental > Terrestrial > Soil > Grasslands ...
GGCGTTTTTGCTGTACTTGAGGTTGCACGGCACAGCCTTATTGGAGAGACGGCTGGAGGGCTGGCGAACAATGCATGGCTGGCGCGGGCCGGTTGCCCGAATTTTGCTGGGTTTTGTGCGCGGCATGCAAGCGATCCGCAACGTGAAGGAGCTCCTTCTGGCCATTTTCTATTCTGCGGCGCACTGGTTTTTGATTCTTCTGGTGTACTACTGGGGAACCCACAGTTTTGGCATCGCTTCGCCTAGAATGGCGGAACTGAGCCTGGGGCAAGTGATGCTGGTGATGGCGTTCTCGCTGGTTGGATCGGTTGTGCAGTTACCGGCAGTAGGGGGCGGTGCGCAGCTTGCTTCGGTGCTTGTGTATACGAAGATATTTGGGGTAGAAACGGAGCCGGCCACGGCCGCAGCCGTGGTTCTTTGGCTGATCGGCTTCGCGGTGGTTGCCTTGGCGGGCGTACCGTTTCTGATTCAGGAAGGATTATCGTTGGGGAAGTTGCGCGAGTTGGCGCGTGAGAAAGATTCAGAGGGCGATGCGGCCCGATAAGGAGACCCAGCCTCGTGAAGTGTCCTTTTTGTGCGCACGTCGATGACAAAGTAATTGATTCTCGGGAAGGCCGCGGCGGGGACACCATCCGCCGGAGGCGCGAATGCCTGAAATGCAGCAGGCGCTTTACCACCTACGAGCGCATCGATGAAATCCCCTACATGGTGATCAAGAAGGATGGGCGGCGCGAGCGATTCGAGCGGCAAAAGATCTTGCAAGGTCTTTTGAAAGCGTGTGAGAAGCGGCCCGTGGCAACGCCGAAACTCGAAAGCATTGTGGACGAGGTTGAAGGCGTGGTTCACGAGTCCACGGAGCGCGAGCTGACCACAACAGAAATCGGAGAAATGATCATGCACCGTCTGAAGAAGCTCGATAAGGTTGCCTACGTGCGCTTCGCATCGGTGTACATGGACTTTAAAGACGTGCAGGAGTTCATGAGCGAGCTGAAGAATTTGCTGAAGGACCACGCAGTAAAAAAGTAGCCATGTTAGGGGAAGACATGAATCGGAGAAAGTTTCTGAAGTCGGCAGCAAGCCGTGCCGCTGTAGGCGCGGCGATGATTCATCGCGGTCGTTATCTGCTGTTTGCTGGGGGACCGGAATACTCTTCGCGCGCCGTTGAGCTGGTCCAGCGGTCGAACGTCATCGACATGCTCGCTCCATTGTGGATCAGTCCCAGCAAGACACAGAAGATGCTCGGCAATCCGGAAAATTTCAAGGCGGAAGACTTCGCTCCCTATAAAAACTCGGGCATCAATGTGTTTCATATCGCCATCGGAACGGGCGGTCCCGACGCGTACCTGGAGACGCTGCAATTTCTCTCAGGCTACAACAGCCTTATCGCGCGGCACGACGCCTGGTTCGAGCGCGTGGATACCCCGGGACGGCTCGACGGCATCAAGGCATCGGGAAAAGTTGGCATCATCCTCGGAATTCAAAACTCGGAGCATTTTCGCAAAGTGGATGACGTTGATTATTTTTACGGGTTGGGCCAGCGCGTCTCGCAGCTCACTTACAACGCACGCACGTTGATCGGCAACGGCTCGACGGAGCGGCGCGACGAAGGACTCTCCGACTTTGGATTGAGCATTGTCGAGCGCATGAACAAGCTTGGCATGGCGGTGGATGTTTCGCACTGCGGCGACAGAACCACTCTCGACGCGTTTGAAGTGTCGAAAAAGCCGGTGCTCATCACGCACTCGAATTGCCGCGCACTGAATCCAAATCATCCGCGCTGCAAAACCGATGAGGCCATCAAGGCGATGGCTGCTAAGGGCGGTGTTATGGGCATCACAGAAGTACGCATGTTTGTTAGTCCGAAAGAGCCGACAAGTGTCGATGCCATGCTGGACCATTTTGATTACGTCGCGAAGCTTGTGGGCGTCGAGCACGCCGGTGTGGGTAGCGATATTGATCTGCTCGGCTATGACGCCATGCCGGCTGAGGAATACAAGCAGCTCAAAGCCGGCTACAAGAGCACTTATGGCTTTCGCGACAAAATCGATCTCGACGGTTACAACTTTGCCAAACGGCCCTTCGACCTTGCCGAAGGCTTGATCCGCCGCAAGTACAGCGACGCTAACATCGAGGCCATCCTGGGCGGCAATTTCCGCCGCGTGCTAAAGGAAATCTGGACGGTCTAAGACGGAATCCGAAAACAGATATCGGAGATCGGAGAACAGAGATCCGGATATTCAGCGAGGCCAGACGCCCGCGGTGAAGGACTTGATAGTCTGGAAGCCGAGTTTTTCGTAGAGTTGCACGGCGGTGCGGTTCTCGGATGTGACTGTGAGCGTTAATTCGCGGAACTTCATCGAGCGCAGGGCCTCTGCTGAAGTTTGCATCAGCATGCGCCCGATGCCATGTCCCTGAAAGCCGGGCAAAACGCAAATCTGCGTCGTGTGACCGACGCCGGATGAAACCTCGCTGGTCAAAACAGCAGCGACCAATTCATCGCTTCCGGGCTCATGCAGGACGAATGACGCGCCGGGAACGAACTGGCCGCATCCTGGCAGCAAAATGATGTTCTTCAAGAATTTGAGCGCCCCGGCGCGGCTGCGATATTGATCGTTGATTTCTCCATCCACGTGATTGGCGTAGGCGAGGTAAATCAGCTTCGCACAAGGATCGAAGTAGCGGTCGTTCCAGCGAACAAGGCGCAGACCACCGGAAGCGCCTGCTTTCGCCTCCGTCATTTTGCGCAAATCGAGAAGCATGAATTGGCGCGTGTAAAGATGAAAGCCATGATCGAGTAGCGGCGCGTCTACGGGGCCGCTGAACGGCATGAGCTGCGCCTCAATGCGCATCAAATGGGGAATCGCGCGCATGGAAAAGAGCATTTCCTCGAGTAGCCGGCGTCCCAAAGCTTCCTGCGCAAACTTGCACGAGACGTAGAGGCCGCCAATCAACCCTTTTTGTTCTTCAAGAACATAAAAGGAGTAGCCCGCTGCCATCCCGCCTTCGAACGCCACGCAGCCGGCGAGAGCGCGCGCTTCCATGAAACGCTTGATCAGCTCCAGCGCGCCGCGATAGTCCCAATGCAGCTCGTCCCGCCAGTGGCGCGCTTCCTCCTCGAGGAGCGGCTCGATTTGACGCACGGTGGTCTGACGCAGGTCGACGATGTTCATGGATGCGCGGATTTGGTGAGCTCCCGCCATGCTGGCTCTATGATAGCCGATTCGCGCAAGGCCGGCTGGATAGACTGCCCGTGAGGCGATACAAATCGGACACAAGATTATCGGCTTTCAAAAGTTCGCTTGATGAGGATGTGCTACGATGACCTTACGAAACCGTTGAACAAACTAACAAAGAGTTTTGACGCAAGAGGCGCTGCGAACCCAGCGGCATAAGCGACGCATGCATATCCTTTCGGAGCTGCGGTATCCATCGCGGTGGTACACAAAATTACTGACCTTAATTTTGGCGCTGGTGTTTTTTGCCGTGCTGGCGACCTTGGCTATCGCGGGGTTTCTCGTCTACCGCATCGTCAAGCCGCAACGCAGCGCGCCCGAAATCAACATGGCTAGTTTCCCGGGGCGGCCGGAGGTGGTGGATTTCCAGGTGCCGGAACTGGGCAAGCGAGAAGGATGGTTTTTCCCTGGTTTGCGGCGCGCACCGACGATCGTTTTGTGCCATGGCTACGAATCCAGTCGCGGTGAATTGTTGACGCTGGTTTCCGCGCTGCAAGACCACCAGTACAACGTCTTCGTTTTTGATTTTGCCGCTCACGGGGCCAACGCCGGAGTTACGACCTTGGGCTATCGTGAGGCTGACGAACTGCGCAAAGCCGTCGATGTACTTGCTGCTCGCGACGATCTGGACCCCACACGGTTTGGATTTTGGGGTTATAACTTGGGCGCTTACGCGGCGTTGCGCGAAGCGGAAGGCGACAAGCGCATTCGCGCGCTGGTTTTGGATTCCGTCTACGACGACCCCGAGCAAATGGTAAAAATCGGAGTGGAACACAACGGATTGGGCACGTTTCCGCTTATGGTTCGCTCCACGCAGCTCAGCTTCGGCTATTTGAACAACGTTCACCGCCACGATCCGCCGCTTTCCAGCAAGTTGCTCGCGCTCAACGGCGTTGCCACGCTGTTCATTCAATCGCTGGATGATCCGGAACTGGCGGCGATTACGCGGCAGATGTTCTTGCAAGCCCCGGAACCACGCGAGCAAGCCATTATTGCTCACGGCAATTTTGTGAGTTTGAGCGACCAGGAGAAGCGCGAGTATGAAAACCGCGTGGTGTCATTCTTTCTTTTGCGCTTGCCCCCCACTGTTGCCAGGCCTCAGCCCCTGCATTGAGCCGCGCATGACGATGTGGTAGAGAAACACCCCCGTGGCCTGCTCATCAAAGGGCATGGGTTCGCACGCGAAGGGAATGGGATCCAGGTTCCTGCAGCCGCGAATATCCGTTAGGACGTAGGGCTTGCCGGAGTTTTCCAGATTCCAGTCTTTAATTTCCTGGTGCAAATAAAAATTCATGCCGAAATGCTGGCCACGGCTCATCCAGCCGACCGCCAAATCGTCCAGCGGAATCTTCTCCTTTTGCACTTGCTGCGCCAGGATTTTTCCGGAGGGGTCGAGCTTAAGGAACGACGGCGCAATGAAATAAGCCACCATGGTGGCGAGAAGGATGGGCACTACGCAGCCCGCGGCGAGCAGGGGAAGAAGGCCTTTTTGCCTGGCAGGTCTCCCAAAAGAGGCCAACAGGAGGTTTGCCGCTCCCATCAGAGCGACGATGGCGCACACCCCCGTTACGATGGCCGCGTTTCCGTAAGAAAAATGTGGCCCCAAGAGTTGGATATATACGAGCGGAACAAAAAGGAGGAGTGAAAACAGCAATAAGGCCACTCGAAGCAGCCAGCGCGGGAGTTTCGCGATCGCCGTGAGCGAATGGGCGAAGATCAGTACGAGGGCGGGCAGCGATGGAAGGATGTAGCCTGGAAGTTTCGAACGTGAAATGGAGAAAAACAGCAGGCAGAATCCGGCCCAGCAAGTTAGAAACCATTTTGATTCCTGCACGGTGTGCGTGCGCACGACCCGCGCTACTCCGTGAAGGCTGCTCCAGAGAAAAAGCGCCGTCCATGGAAGTAGCGCTATCAACACCACTGGCAAGTAAAACCAAAACGGCTGACTGTGCTGAAATTCCGGAGTCAGGAAGCGCTTGAAATTATGATCTATAATAAACACGCGCAAGAAATCTGGATTGCGGCGGCTGCAGCGAACGTACCAAGGAACGGCAGTAGCGCAAAAAGATGCGATAGCTACTGGATGAAGCAGTCGAAGCGCGTCCCTCCGCCGTTTGGTCAGGAAAGCCCAGAAGAACACCGCGCCGCCACAGAGAATAATCGCCGCGGGGCCCTTGGCAAGGACCGCGGCTCCCAGGAAGAATCCAAACAGAATTAGCGCAAGCCACGGTGTGCGTGGAAGAATCGGCGTATTCTTGTTGCGCGTCAGGCCAAGGACAGCCGCGGCACTGACGATGGCAATGGTGAACATACCGCCGAAAGGCATGTCCGTCGCTGCGGCGTGCGAAAAGCCGATCATTCCTGCCGTTGTGGGCAGCAGGAGCAGTGACCAGCGGGCCGTTTCTTGGCCATAGAGTCGGAGAGCCAGCCAGGCTAAGGCAATCGTGGCGAGGAGGGCGGAAATTGCGCTAGGCAGCCGCGCCGTGGCCTCGCTTACGCCAAACCATTTGAAGGCAAGCCCCGCACCCCAATAAAAAAGCGGCGGCTTCTCGAACCAGGGTTTTCCATATAAGCGCGGAGTGACCCAGTCGTGCGACTCCATCATCCCGCGGGCAATCCAAGCATAGCGTGGCTCATCGGGCCCAATAAAACCGAGTACGCCTAGATGGCTGAAGTAACAGATGTAGAGCGTGGCGCAAATGAGCAGGCCCCAGACAATAAGGGCGCCTCTGGTGGTGGTCCGGGAACCCACGAATGGGGACTTGGTTGATTTCGTCACGGAGGGTTGAGTCTAACATTGAAATACTTTCTTCCAGCGCCGGACCTCTTGCATACTGTCGCGTAATGACCTGCTCATTCAATTTTGCGTTCGCGATGAAGGAGTGGCTCGAATACGCGGCGGTGACGCTCATAGTAAAGGGGCTGGGGACACTTCCGCGATCCGCAGCGAGGAGTTCTGCCGTGGTGGTGATGCGATTCTGCTACGCGCTACTCCCGCGATTGCGGAAAACGGCACAGATCAATCTGGGAATCGCTTTCCCCGATTGGAATGAAGCCCAGCGCAAAGCGGTTATCCGCGGGATGCTTCGCAATCTCGGCTGGATGGCGGCGGAATTTGCGTGCTTCCCGAGACACACGAGGCAGAATATCGACCGAATCGTTGTTCTCGACGGCCATGAAAACTTTCTGGAGGGCCAGCGGCGTGGCAAAGGCGTGCTCTACCTGACGGGGCACATTGGTGCGTGGGAGCTTTCCTCCTTCGCGCACGCGCTCTATGGCTATCCGCTGCATTACATGGCGCGACCGATTGAGAATCGCCGGATCGATGCTTTGGTCAACGCATACCGCTGCCTATCGGGGAACCGACCGATCTTCAAGAACGAATCAGCGCGGGTTACGCTAAAAGTCTTGAAAGAGACGGGAACCATTGGCATCCTTGCTGACCAAAACACGATGCCTCAGGAAGCGGTCTTCGTGGATTTCTTCGGAAAAGCCGCAAGCACGACCACTGGCATTGCGCGCCTAGCGCTCCACACGGACGCGGCAGTCGTTCCTGGCTATGCGGTTTGGGACGATCATCTCGGTAAGTACAGGCTGCGTTTTGAGCCCCCCGTGGAACTGATTCGAACGGGCGACTCGGAACGCGATATCCTCGAAAACACGCGGAAGTTCACGAAAGTACTCGAAGGCATCATCCGAAAATATCCTGAGCAATGGGTTTGGGTTCATGGCCGGTGGAACACGAGGCCGAACGGCGAGCCGCCCGTGTACGATTTTCGTGAGGCAGAACATGAAACGAACGGCAAAAGAACTGGCTGACGCGATTGGCGCAACGTTCGAAGGGGACAGCACCCTGGAAATCAGCGGCGTGGCGGCGCCCGAACGAGCCGCTTCGCGCGACCTGATTTACGTCGATTCGGCAAAGCGTGTGGAGCGCGCGGTGGCTTCGGCTGCGCTCTGCGTGATTGCTGCCGAAGGGCTGCGTTTGCCGGACAAGACCGTGCTTCGAAGCGCGCATCCTAAATTCGCTTTCTCCAAAGCGGCGACGTTGCTCCTCGACCGCGCACCGATCGCCTCCGGAATTCATCCAACTGCGGTCGTTGCACCGTTGGCGCGCATCGCGGGGAGCGCAAGCATCGGGCCCTACGCTGTGATTGGGGAAGACGCCCATATTGGTGCGGAAACTCAGATTGGCGCCCACAGCGTCATCGGCGCGGGCTGCTGGATCGGTGAACACTGCCGCATTCATCCGCGCGTGACCCTTTATCATCACGTTCGAATCGGGCATCGCGCAGAGATTCATTCCGGCGCCGTAATAGGCGCAGATGGATTCGGCTACGCTTTCGGAGAAGGGAGACATTGGAAGTTTCCGCAAGTTGGGATTGTGGAGATTGGCGACGACGTCGAGATTGGCGCGAATACCACCATTGACCGCGGTTCGTTGGACGACACGCGGATCTCTGAAGGGGTGAAACTCGACAATCTGGTTCACATCGGCCACAACTGCCAGATCGGCGCGCATACTGTTGTTGCGGCCCTGGTGGGGTTCTCCGGCTCGTGCATCGTGGGCAAAAGCGTGGTGATTGGCGGCCAGGCGGGTTTCGGTGAACGCTGTGAATTGGAAGACGGCGCGGTGATTGGAGGACAATCAGGAGTGCTCGGAGGAAAGACGATTCGCAGCGGACAAACTGTCTGGGGAACGCCGGCGCGGCTGCTGGAAAAATTCAAAGAGCAATACGCCTTTTACGGCCGATTGCCGGAATTGGCCGCCCGCGTCAAAAGTCTTGAGGGCAAAGTTGGAACCAAATAAGCTAAATCAAAAAGGGGCTTCGGCAGGCTGGCGGGTGATTGTCATTGGCGGTCACACGCGCAGCATCGGGAAGACGCAACTTGTTTGCGACGTGATTGCCGCTTTTCCAGGAGCAAATTGGATTGCTGGAAAAATCACGCAATATGGTCACGGCGTCTGCGCACAGAACGGAGAGAATTGCGATTGCGCGCCCACCGAACATGTCTGCGCGCTGGAGTGGGAAACGCACGCCGATACCGGGACGGACAGCGCGCGCTTTCTCGCCGCAGGTGCCCGCCGTTCATTTTGGCTTCGCACTAAACAAGGCTTTCTAGCCGAGGGCCTTCCGCTTTTGCGCGGCGCGCTCCAGCAAGTCTCCTCTGACACAAGCGGAGGAGCGCTTCCCTTGATTCTAGAAAGCAACTCCTTGCTGCAATTCCTGAAGCCGAGCCTGTATTTTGCGGTGGTTCACCCGTCGAAGGAAGATTTCAAGGACTCCGCTCGCGCCGCGCTGGATCGTGCCGATGCTCTCGTCCTTCGCGACTCGCAGGAAGCCTTCTCGGCTGCGGCGCCACCTTGGATGCAGCTGCCCTCGCGCCTGCTCCGCGAGAAACCCTCTGTTTCCCAACAAGAAGGCGAGCCATTACCGCAGCCGTTGCGAGTTTTAGTCCAACGGGCACTGGAATCGCCCGCAACTGTTTCAATTTGACAACTCCGCGCTTACGACAAGGCATCTTAGCCGTTGACCCTTAGCGTCAGGGCGGCGATAATCAAAAGTAGTACCGATGTTACTGGCACTCATATTGCTTCCTTCGCCGTGCTCCGGTGCAAATGACAGGGAGCACAGCAGTTAGGGGAAGCTGTGCGGCGGGTTAGGCCGGCCTTGCTGGACCCGCCAATCTTATGTGCTCTGGGGGGAGCATTTATGGCCTCATTTGCCCGCATAGGAGAGGAACCAGCCGTCGCATCGGCGCAAGCCCCATGGCAGGAGCAGGATTGGGCGGAGCGCCTTGAGAAAGCCATTGAACGCGGCGCCAATCACCTCCTTTCGCTTCAAGCCGACCAAGGGTACTGGCAGGGCGAGTTGGAAGCGGATTCCACCCTGGAATCGGATTACATCTACTACCTCCACATTCTGGGCAAAGCCGACCCCGAGCGCATCGCCAAGCTGGCCAACTATGTCCGCCAACGCCAGCTGCCCGATGGTGGCTGGAGCATTTACCCGGGTGGACCTTCGGAGCTGAACGCCACTTGTAAAGCGTATTTCGCTTTGAAACTTGCGGGCGATTCACCGTACGCGCCGAATTTGGTGCGCGCGCGGGAAATGGTTCATCGCCTCGGCGGCCTTGAGCATTCCAACTCCTACGTCCGTTTTTACCTTGCGCTGGTCGGCGCAGTGAGCTGGGATCTGGTTCCTTCGATTCCGCCGGAGCTGATGCTCATCCCGCACTGGTTCATTTTCAATATTTACGAAATGTCTTCCTGGACGCGCGGGATTGTCATTCCCATGGCGATTTTGTCCTCGCTGCGCCCCAACTGGCGGCTTCCGGAACACGCTCATGTGGACGAGCTCTTCAAAGACCCTGAGCGTAAGACCGCCGCTTTGGATTGGAGCGACCAACTCCTTTCCTGGAAAAATGTATTTCTGGCTGTAGACCGCGGGTTCAAGCTGTACGAGAAGTTTCCGTGGAAACCTTTCCGCCAGCGCGCCATCCGCGAAGCGAAGTCGTGGATGCTGAATCATATCGAGCGCACTGAGGGCCTCGCCGCCATCTACCCCTCGATGATGAACTCGATATTCACATTGATGGCGTTTGGGCATGGTCCGGACGATCCCCTCACACTCCGCGAAATCAAGGAATTCTCGCGCTTTGAAATCGAAGATGAAGAGACGATTCGCATGCAGCCATGCGTCTCTCCCGTCTGGGACACTTGCATTGCCATGGTTGCCCTCGAAGAAGCGGGACTTCCTCCAGACCATCCTGCTCTGGTCAAGGCCGCGAACTGGATTCTCTCAAAGCAAGTGCTCGGCCCCGGCGATTGGCAGGTCAAGAACAAAGATGCGGAACCCGGCGGATGGGCCTTTGAATTTCGCAATGATTTTTATCCGGACGTGGACGACACAGCTTTCGTGCTGATGGCTCTCCAGCGCGTGAAGTATCCCGAGCCCGCTCGGATGGAAGCCGCCATGCGCCGTGGCATTCAGTGGTTGCTCAGCATGCAGAATCGCGATGGCGGCTGGGGCGCCTTCGACCGCGACAATAATCGCAAATTCCTTTGCAACATTCCGTTTGCTGACCACAATGCTATGATCGATCCCTCGACGGCCGACGTCACCGCGCGCGTCGTCGAGTGTCTCGGCCGCTACGGCTGGTCCGCGGAACATTCCGTCATCCAGCGTGCCGTGAAGTTCCTGCTTCAGGATCAGAGCAAGGACGGTTCCTGGTTCGGACGCTGGGGCGTCAATTACACTTATGGAACGAGCGGTGTTCTGCGCGCCCTCGAAACCGTTTCGCTTGCCACTCGCGAGTTTTGCAAGCGCGCGGTTAGTTGGCTCCGCAGCGTTCAGAAGGTTGACGGAAGCTTTGGCGAATCGCTCTTGAGCTACGACGTGCCTTCGACCAAGGGGCAGGGAACCAGCACGGCTTCGCAAACGGCGTGGGGACTCATCGGCTTGCTTGCAAGCGCCGGGACGGAAGACCCCGCGGTTGCCAAAGCTGTGGCTTACTTGGTTCATCGTCAGGAAACGGACGGCTCCTGGAGCGAGCCGGAATTTACCGGCACGGGTTTTCCCGGGGTCTTTTACTTGAAATATCATCTCTACCGGAATTCATTTCCGGTTTACGCCCTCGCCCGCTATTCCAATCAATCGCGTAAAGCCGAAGAGTACTGTGCCGTGAAATTCCAGCCCAGCGAGTTCCGGCTGCGCAGCGGGATTTAACCTACATGGTGCGCTTGCCAGCGCGGCTCACGTCAAAACTCGCAAAAGCCCGCATCGCACAAGTTTTCAATTCTGTGCCGGGCCCGCTGCTCTATTGTGTGGATCCTGCAGAAATCCTCCATCCCGGCTGCGCCGCGCCTGTTTCCCGCGAAAAGATGCATGCCCTCATGGAGAACCCTGCCCCCGTCATTTGGATTGGCGGAAGCGAACCGTTACTTCATGCCGGGATTGGCCATTTTGTTCGCGCTGTTGCGCAGAGCGGTCACTGCGTCTTTCTCGAGACCGATGGAACCTCTCTCCGCCGGAGGATTCACGAATTTCAGCCCTTGCGTGAATTGTTCCTGACCGTTGTCCTTGATTCTGTGGAGGCCCCTGAGTCTGCTCTGGCGGTCGAAGGACTTCGCGCCGCGCGCCTCTCGGGATTCTTCTCTATCATCCATTCGGCAGTTCACGAAAATTCGGACCCGGTGCAACTCACAGATCTCCGCTCGTTTATAACGGAAAGGGATGTGGACGGCTGGCTGATTACCGCTGCGACTCGGGACGAGGCTGCTGTCCGCAGGGCCGCTGAGGCGCGCGGGTTGATTCGCAGCAGTTTCTGGCGCCAGTTTTCCGAGCACGTCGAAGAGGTGCTTTTGTCACAAACAGCAACCCGTGAATTGCGCGATGCGCAAGCCTTCGTTACCGAAAGTTTGCATGCGGAGGCTGGGGAAGAAGGTGTGAGAATCGCATGACCACACTGGTCACGGGCGCTTCCGGATTCCTGGGCAGCCACGTCGCGCGCCAATTGGTGTCGCGAGGCGAGGACGTTCGTGTGATGCTGCGTCCGTCCAGCACCAATCGCGCGATCGCGGATCTCTCCCTAGAATACGTCACCGGAGATTTGCGCGACCCCGCGTCGGTTGCGCGGGCCATGCAGGGAGCCAAGCGCGTTTTTCACGTTGCCGCTGATTACCGTCTGTGGGTCAGGCACAAACAGGACATTTACGATTCCAACGTCGGCGGCACAAAAAATCTCCTGGACGCCGCCATGCGGGCCGGTGTCGAGCAGTTCATCTACACCAGTACCGTTGCTACCATCGCTGTGGACCGGCCGCAGCATCCCAACGAATTCACGGACGCCCGCCTCGAAGAAATGGTCGGCAACTACAAACGCTCCAAGTGGATGGCGGAGCAGGAAGTCCTCAAAGCCTCGAAGTCGGGCCTGCCCGCCGTTGTCGTCATGCCTACGACTCCGGTGGGTCCGTGGGATTGGAAGCCCACGCCAACAGGGAAGATCATTCTGGATTTTCTCAATGGCAAAATGCCCGGTTACGTCGAGACGGGATTGAATTTTGTTGGCGTCGAGGAATGCGCTGCCGGACACTTGCTCGCCGCCGAAAAAGGCAAAGTCGGCGAGCGTTATTTGTTGGGCGGCGAAAATCTCACACTCAAAGCCATGCTGCATACGCTTTCGAAGATCACCGGCCTGTCTGCGCCCAAGCTGAAAATTCCTCATGGATTGGCGCTGGGTGTAGCCTATGCCAATACTGCGTTTTCCCGATTAATCGGGCGCGAACCAAGCATCCCGGTGGAAGGAGTAAAGATTGCGCGGCACATGATGTTTGTGGATTGCTC
>Ga0209473_1001609_pt1 | contig 12562 bp, 15 predicted proteins | sample GraSoiAngelo_133_FD_185890 | JGI IMG/M metagenome (GOLD analysis project Ga0209473, IMG submission 185890) | Grasslands soil microbial communities from the Angelo Coastal Reserve, California, USA - 14_0929_05_20cm (SPAdes) (version 2) | ecosystem: Environmental > Terrestrial > Soil > Grasslands ...
CGACTGCAGTGTGGATCACAAAGAGGTTCCTACAGGGCTGAACGAGGTACAGGCTGCGAGATGGTTAGCGAAAGTAGCGGCATTCGAGAAGCAATACACCGCGGCGGTAAACAAACTGCTGGCTGATCCTAAGGGGACGCTTGCAACTGTGAACGTACCGGGGCATAAGGCGTTTGAGGTCGACGTAGGACAAGTCATATCGCGGCTAATTCTGTCAGAGGTAACAGCGGAAGCTGGGGCCGGACCGCTCGGAGACGCGGTAGCGGACTCGCCGTCCCGAAATGAGATTAGGCTGTTTGACGCTGCGCTGGGGATCGGCCCTCACGCGCAAAGTGGTTTGGGTCAGCAGATCACAATAGTTCATGAAGGCATTCATTGGACAGGTTGGGGCCCGATGCCAGATGGGCGTCGGTCAACCGCTGGAGAACTATCGGTTTTTGGCCCGGGGGAAACCGGTTACGGTCCCGAACGGCGAAGCCATAGCGAACCGTTCGACGACGCGGCGCGGCGATTGCTGGGGAATTAAATGATCGCGGGAGCGACGGTGGCGTTTACGACTCGAATTTTGAGGACTGTTGCCGCGCTATTGCTATTGGCGATGCCTCAATCGGGTTGGACCGACGACGACAGGCCAGAGAGCATGTCCCGATCGACGTACGCGTACCCAAATCGAATCGGTTACGGATTCGAGTTTGACCGCAATCATCTGAGGCTGAAGTGGCTTGGCAAGAATCCGGAGCCAGATGCCGGAAATTGGACGCTGTTAGATTGTTCGACGCCAGAGTTTGACTGTGTTTCGGCGTATCAGTGGGTATTCGCAGTCCCGAAGGCGCGGCATTTAAGAGTTGACCAGGAATACCAAGTAGCGTCCACAAGGTTTAAAAATTTGGGATGCATGCAGAGAATTGAGCAACATTGTGAGGTGTTTGTCATCAGGGCGACTCCTCTGAATGTAAAGACATCAGATGCGGCTACCTCCGCAATTGCGCGAGATCCGCGACGCGAAGCGATCTTTATTCTTGATGTTAAGCGCGGCGTGATTGCGTTTGAAGAGTCGACCGACTGGCCAAAACAAGTCGATGTATCTACATGGGACCTAAACTCGATCGGAAGGACCGCTGCTATGTACACGTTGATCGGGAAATCCGGCGTGCTTGCGAAACCCGGCATCAAGAATCCTGAACAACCTGATCGAGATATTCGTGGATGCGCTCGTTAAAGGGTTAAAGAGGAGGCTCCGTGAAGATCCAGGTAGCCGCCGCGGTGTGCCGAGAATGTGACGAACTCAGCTTGCGTGTGCCGGGATTGTGGTGCGCCGTGGAAAGGCGCGGTTCCTCAGTGGGAGGTAGTCTCACCCGGCAACTTTCGCTCCGGCCGGTAGCAATCGGAGCGGTCGTGGAAAGCACGCAGACCGCAGCGGTAAGCGAACGCCGTGCAGGCCTCGCAAGGGCTGATGTGGAAGCCGACCCGGCCACAAAACGGGGAAGGCTGCGATGGCTGGGGAAGCGAGCGAAGAGTGCACCCAGCGATTCCACCGGGGTAGTGGCGGCGGTGCCCGGTGAGCGTGCGACGCAGATACAGGTTCGAGTCGCCCCAGGCGTGGAACTCGGAGGAGCCGCGCAGCGCTTGACCGGCGCGCACGTGGCCACGTGGCCGGAGGATTTTCTCGCATGATGGACGAGGAGCACGGCGAGCGTGTGCCGGCGCTGCAGCTCGCGTAAGTAGGCCAGGAGCGGAGCGACCTCGCCGCTTGAGTTCTCGTCGATGCGATGCAAGCGCACAAAGGGATCGAGGATCAGCAGGCGCGACCTCAAGGCCTCGACGGTACGCTCGAGGCGCTCGCGATCGCGCTCGAGATCGAGCCGCAGTGTCGGGGCGGTGATCACCTGCACATCGATTGCGGCGAGCTCGCAGGCGACTGCGGCACAGATACCCTCGAGCCGTGCGCGCACGATGTGCTGAGCGTCCTCGGCGGCATAGAGCAGTACGCGGCCGGGGGAGGTGACCGCGAAGCGCCGCAGCGCCGGCCGCCCGGAGGCGACCGCGACGGCGAGCTCGAGGGCGAGGAAGCTCTTGCAACACTTCGGTTCCCCGCCGACGATGCCGACGGCCCCTTCGCTCCAGAGATCGGTGACGAGCCAGCGTTGCGCTTCGGGCTGCGCGGCCAGGCGGTGCGCGGGCTCGACCGGCAAGGTATTCACCGCTTGCGCCCGGCGAGCTTCAAGGGGACCGCCGCGGCAGCGGACGCCGTGAAGGTCTCGAAGAACAACTGCTCGTCGATCTGGCGCGCTTCGCGCTGGGCGGCCACGGTGAGCAGCTCCCCGGCCATGTTCATCAGAGCGCGGAGATTGCCTTGCGCGTGATCGCAGAGCGCGGCGATCGTGTTGTCAAAGCCACCGACCGAATCACCGGGCCCGAGAATGAGCCCGAGACGCCGCAGGTTAGCTCAGCACATCCTCCAGGTTTCGCCCGGCCAGTAACGCGGCGACCCGGACTTTTTGATCCGCGTCGAGCTCGGATGAGGCTTTGACGGCATCCTGAAGTTGCTGCAAGTCCGGCAGCCCCGCGGCGCGCGAAGCACCCGCGCCCCAACAACGCGCAGACGCGCCGCGTTCGGGCGGAGAGCTTCCCAGCGAGTTCGATGGCCACGGGCCCGGGGTCATGGCAATCCATGAGCGTGATTTCCGATCTATACAGGGGCGGGAGTCGCGCCAGGCTGCATAAATCCTTTCCGCCCGCTCGCGGGCCAGCAGTCGACCTTCAACACGAGGACCTTGTTTCTGAAGAGCACACCCGCACCCACGGGATTCTCACCCGCGTACTTAGATCTGTTCTCTCGAGGCACAAAATCTCACCCCGATCCCCTCGGGGGCCCTGGGGGCACGGCAGACGAAGGAGTTGGCGATGATGGGGAGGCCTGAATCCCTACTAATCGAACCCCTGAGGCATCGCGCGCCGCGGTGACAGGGCGTAACCTTGAAGGTCCAAGCGCCACAAGAAGCGCAGCGAGCGAATCGCGGTCGAGGCTTGAGATCAGCCGGGGGTGGATCGATGCCCATCGTATTCGTGCACGGGGTCAATAATCGCGACGATGAGGCCTATCGGGAGAATGAGGCGGCGCGGAACGGCTTTCTGCGCGAGATCGTGGCGCCCGCCCTCAGTCTGACGCCCGACGCGCTTTGCATTGTGAGTCCCTATTGGGGAAAGTACGGCGTTGAATTTGCTTGGGGACTGGCCGTGCTCCCCGATCCCGAGGACGCCGTCGAGCGCTTTGGCGCCGATCCCGAGTCGGTCGCGCGCGCACGTGTGGCCGGTCTCCTCGCCGAGTCGGGGACCTCCGGCGAGCTCCTCACGAATGCGAGGCAGGACTTCGCACGTTCTGTCGAGGTGCTCTATGCGACCGCCATGGCCGGGGCGCAGTCCGAGGCGGAGGCGCGCGATCTGGCAAAATCGTACGTCCGGAGCGCCCAATATGCCGCTCAGAATCCAAAGCCCCCCTGGCTCGCGACGGCAACGGCAGGCAATTTTGTCGATCAACTGAACTACGCAGCGGATGCAAGCGGTGAGGAGAGTTTCGGCGCCGGCGGCATACTCAACGCCTTGAAGGAAGCCTTGAGCCGCGCGGCGAATGCGCTGCCCGCGGACGCATCGGAGCTGGCGGTGCGCCTGTGGCGAAAGAGGCTCAACGCCACCGTGGCCCGGTTCGCAGGGGATGCCTTTGTTTACCTCAAGGAACGCGGGACTCAGGACACACCGGGCCCCATCGTCAAGGAGGTGCTCGAGGGCTTGCGGGCTGCACGAGCAATGCACGAAGCGGGGGATGATCAGCTCATCGTGATCGCGCACAGTTTTGGAGGCGAGATCATTTACGATATTGCAACCACCTTCGATCCCGATCTCTCGATTGATTGCCTGATCACGGTCGGATCGCAGGTGGGATTATTCGAGGAGATGAAGCTTTACGTGGCGAGCCGCAAGGACCTCCCTCCCGAGCCGCCGAAAGGTCACCTTCCTCGGCCGGCTTCGGTCAAGCGCTGGCTCAACGTATTCGACACCAATGACGTCTTGAGCTATCGGGTCGCTCCCGTGGTTCGCGAGGTGGACGATTTCTACTATGACACGGGCTTTAGCACCTTTAGCGCGCACGGCGGTTACTTCATGCGGCCGAGTTTCTACACGCGCGTCGCGGCGCGCCTCAGGGAGCCGTCGGGTACGTGACGCTGATTTATCAGAACGCGGCGGCGGCCGCTCAACCGGGCACGCATGTGCTCGCCATCGGAGTCGGACGGTATCCCCATCTTTTGGGTGGAGCGGGGGAAACCGCCGACCGGCCGCTCGGGCTTCGGCAGCTGGAATCGCCCCCGGTGTCGCTGAAGGCGGTACTCGATTGGTTCCTGCGGCCGAGTGTCGTCGCCGGAGCCGTCGGATTTAGGAACCCTTCCGCCCCCCTGGCCTCCGTCGAGGCCCTGGTCTCAAACGATAACCCTTTCGCGCTCGAGGCCCTCCCCGAGATACCGGCGATCGATGCGGCGACGCGGAACAACATCCAGGAGGCGTTCGAAGCCTGGCTCGCGAGGTTGAAGAGCCATCCCGATCACATCGGTGTCTTCTATTTCTGCGGTCATGGTTTCATGGTCGCCAATCACTCTCTCTTGGCGGAGGATTTCGGTCACAGCAATGCTCAGCCCTGGGCGCATGCGTTTGACATGACAAACACGATCCGCGCGCTTGAACGAGAGGTCTCCGGGTCCGTGTTCTTCTTCATCGACTCCTGCCGGGGGATCGCCCGCGAGGTGGCGCTCACCTTGGGCGCGGATCCCCACGCGCTCCTCGTGGCCGACCTCAACAAGGGCGTATCCCGAAAGTCGGCGACAGCGATCTACGCAACGGGGGAGGGGGAGCTCGCCTTTGCCCCCAAGGGGGGTGAGGTTTCGAGGTTTACGTCCGCACTGGTGTGTGCCCTGTCCGGATACTGCGGTGTCCGAAAGCCGGGGGCCGCGGCGTGGACTGTGGATGGTGAGGGGCTCGCGATGGCGGTGCGGTTGCTCCTGGAATTTGAAGCGCGCGCGCGCGCCTCCCACCGGCAAGTGAGCGATCAAACGGTACAGGGGAGCCCCGTGCCGCTCCTGCAACTCGCCGCGACCCCTAAGGTCAAAGTGTGGCTAGATCTTCTCCCGCCTGAGCGGCGCGCGCTCTATGAGCTCTACCTTAAGTCCTTCACGGGCGCGCGCTTCGCGCAGTCGCTGTTGAATCAGGTCTTTGAGGTCGACGTGCCCCGGGGCTTCTATGAAGTGGGTGCGCAGGATCCACAAGGCACACTCCCCGCCGTTGCCCATCTGCAGGAGGATCTCTTTCCGCCCGTTTACGTGCTGACGTTGGAGGCGTAGCGATGAAGCACCTTGAGGTGATACTCAACTATGGCACCGCCGACTCGCACAGCACCCCGGGCTCGAACCTGGCGCTCCCGGTCCGGGCGCTGGATACGGACGGGTCGGTCCTGGCTGAAGGCGTGGCGAGCGTCCTCACCCCCGCCGTTTTGGACCTTCCTGATACGACCCAGATCGCCTTCGTGCGCCTCACCTGGCCTTCGGGACGCACGGAGACCCAGCGCGCGACCTTCGATGAAGGCTCCTCGCAGCAGGCCGTGATCTTTACGGATGCGCGGATTTACCGCAACGAGTGGTCCGCGTGGGCGGTGCCGAAGTTGAACCCGAGAAGTCCGCTCATGATGTCGGGCGGCGAGGAGGCGCTCAACCTGGACCTGAATCGCTTCAAGCGCACGTGGCTGCGGCTGTGGAAGTTCGTGGCCGGCGCATGGACACGTGAGGAGTTAAAGCCGCAGATGTCCTATCGGAGTGACGCGGCCTGGCAGATCGATCTGACGCTGGAGTCTGTCCCCTGGATGCTGCAGATCGGAGGCTCGAATGTCACCTGGCGCTTCGTATCGCTCCCGGGGGGAGGACCGGCGCGGGTTCTCATGACGCCCAAGGATTCGAGGGATCCCCGGGCTGATGCGCTGAAAGTCGTCCTCACGAGCTTCAGGACGGATGCGGAGACGCTGCTCGAATTTCTCTCCCGCGATGCGATGCGCGCGGCGGAGACGCTCGCGGATTCCGCAGCGCTCGCGACTCGGCTTTTCTCGGATAAGTTTACCGATCCCGTTTCAGCGCTCGCCGGTGCCTACTATCTCCTGCGCTTGGATCAGTGGTCGCGCGTCCCGCTTCGGTGGTTTGAAAATCTCTCGACGTCCTTCCCTTGGTTGCCCGATGCGGCCGTGATTCATTGCGTACGGCTCCTGAGAGCGGGTGTGAGGACGGAGGATGAACGTGAGGAAGCCCGCACGTTACTCGCCCGGTCGCTCGAGTGCGGGTGGCCCGTGTACGCGGAAGGGATCGCTCTATTGCAGGAAGCTGCGGCGCTTCTTTCGGAGCGCATGGCTGGAGAGCGCGAGCTCCTCAACCGAGTGCGCGATCTCGGAGCCGCCAAGAGTTGGGCCGGGGCAGCTGCGAGCTTCTATGGACGTACGCCGGATAAACCCAGTCCCTTCCAATGGGTCGGCATGCCGCGTGCCCCGAGACGCCGGCGACACCACCCGGCCCTTCAAGACGGAGAGCCAAGATCACTTCGCGCGCCCAAGGGTGCCGCTTTCCGGGGGCTCGTCGCGCCGCCGCCAGAAGTGGCTAGCCGAATCTCACCGTTGTTGTTCGAGCACGTGAGTGCTCAACGCCCTCGGGAGGACGAGGAGTTCCTGTTAGGCGACATCAGTGCTTGAAGCCCCGCGAGTCGGCCGCAAGTAGGTCTCCTCCACCCCCGGACGCTCCTCCGAGCGCCGGCGCACGGGCGAACCGACAGCCCTTCTACCGGTCTAATGGCTAAGCTGTATCCACAGGAAACGTCGAGATGGCTACGAGCGTATCGCGGCGACCGATCGACTACACGGCATACACCCTATGCCGTTTGCTCCCCGCCGCGGGCCTTCTGGCCTGGGCAGGGCTCGTGGGCGAGCAATTCGTGAAGACCGTGCGGTTTCTCGCGAGCCGGATCTTCTCGGGAGACATGGTCGGCGATTTATTCGCGGGCCTGTTCCTCGTGATCTGTGCGGTGTTCTTCCTCCCTCGGCTTGGCCGACCAATTCCTCTTCGGCCAGCGTGATCAGCAACGACCCCTCCTGCGCCTTCAGAGGACTGCCCTCATCCTTTCCCTTCTCATCGCGGCCATCGGGCAGTCTCAACTCCACTAGCTTAGCTATTAATAGCTGACCCGCCTGACCGCACGGCTGAAGTGCCGCGAGAACTTTGGGTGGCCAGGGCTCCCGCCCGGGGGAGGCTCGCGGCCCTGGGATCCGGTGTTTACGGGGGTCACCGGGCAACCCGGGGTTTTCCTGCGACCCTCGCCACGGACGCAATCGGTGTGTTTCGCGGATTCCCGGGGTCGGGTGGCAATTATGGTGTTGACAGCATATGGTCTGCAAGCCATAATTTACCATGCCCTGGGTAGTCAGATTCGACGACGCCTTTGAACCGGAGTTCGATCAATTGACGCCCGGCGTTCAGGCTGAGCTCCTGGCGCGCGCACGGGTTCTGGAGCAGTTCGGCCCGCAATTAGGCCGGCCGCACGTAGACACTCTGACCGGCTCGAAGTATCCGAACATGAAGGAGCTTCGATTCCACTGCGAGGACGGCCTCTGGCGGGTGGCCTTCGCGTTCGACCCCAAGCGCGAAGGCATTCTGCTCGCCGCCGGTAACAAGGCCGGCGCAAACCAGGAGCGGTTTTACGAGCAGCTGATAGGGATCGCGGACGGGCGCTTTGCCGCTCATCTGGAGGCGGTTAGAGAGGCGAGAGCCAAAGCCAAGGCGGAAAAAGATAAGAAGAAGTAGCGGATAGAGATATATAGATATAGATAGACATAGAGGTAGGTTTTTTATGGGACGCACAGTGAATGAGAAACTTGCGCAAGTTTCTAAGGAGCGACGCGAGAAAATCGAGCGGCGGGCCGCGGAGCTGATCCTCGAGGAGTACTCCCTTCGCGACCTGCGTCGCGCACTGGGCCGTACTCAAGCCAAGCTCGCGAGCTCGCTCAAAGTGGGACAAGACACCGTCGCCCGCTACGAGCAGCGCTCCGACATGTTGCTTTCGACGCTGCGGCACTGCATCGAGGCTCTCGGTGGTCAGCTTTCTTTAGTTGCGGACTTCCCCGGCCGCCCCTCCGTACGACTCAAGGGGTTTGCGGATATCGCTTCAATACCAGACACCGCAAGGGGCCCGCGACGGCGTGACAGCTCGCGCCGGGCCAGAGCGTCTTGATGTGGGTCAATCGCTGAGCCGACCCGGCCGTCGTTCCATCTGTGATCGTGGGCCGAGAGCGCAGACATGAATGCAACCCTTCTCGGGCCTGTCATTTCTGCGGTCGCGGCATTCCTCGGCGTGCTCGTGGGAACCGCATTGATCCCCTGGCTTCGCAGCCGCGGCGCGCGCAAGCGTGCGGCGCGCTTTCTTGCGATCCGGGTCGTGTGCGTGCTGGACAAGTACCTCGAGGCCTGCGCTTCAGTTGCCACCGACTGGGGCGAGGAGAATAAAGACGGTGCGACGGAATCTCGCGTCTCAGAGCCCCGTGCGCCCGTCTATCCCAGTGATCTTGACTGGCACAGCATCGAGTACACCCTCATGTACAGGCTCATGATGTTGCAAACTCTGGCGGAGCGGGGAGCGAGCATGGTTCGCGCGGCGGGAGAGGTGTCCGATCCGCCCGACTTTGGGGAGTACTTCGAAGCCCGGTGTTTTGAGTATGGGACGCTCGGGTTGAAGGCCTTTGAGCTCAGCCAAGCGTTGCGCGGCGCCTTCAACATTCCGGATCTGGAGCGAAGTGAGTGGAATCCGGTTGAGCGGATCAACGCGGAGCTCGAGGAACTTAAAGAGCGCCGGAAGAAACGCGCCGATTGGTCGGTCGGCGTGCCGCTGTGATTTCTCAGATCACGACGGTGGGTAATCCACTGATCGGCTGTAGCACGCAGCAGCTTGAAATCCCGCGGGTTGCTGTTCTGCGAAAAACCGTCAACGGGAGCCCGCTGGCGAGATAACGGACACAACTACGCGTGTGTCGGCTTTGAGCGCAACCACACAAATGCTGCACCGCGGCATCCCTCTCGGTTGATTCCTGATGTATATGAGGAGGGCTGATCGACGAAAGAGCACGGGCTGTGAGTGCGCGGGAGATTTGCGGGAATCTCTCCTGCACGTGGATGCACTTTCAGGCACTTAGCTGCAACGGCCGTCTGCCCAAAGGTTGTAAAATCAACACTTCGCTTCCAAGAAAGGCACTCATAATGCCGGGGTCGAGGGTTCGAGTCCCTCCCTTTCCACCAATCAAATCAGCGTGATACCGACGGACGCCAAGTCTGCCTGTTCGCCGTAAGCGCATGGTAAGCGCAGAAAGTCGACCCCCTGCCGATTTTGATCGGGAAATCCAGGCGTTTTCGACTGTGCTTATAAGCGCAAACCAAAATGCTCCTAGCTACCAGATAGTCCGACTTGCTGTAGTGACCAAAACAATCTCAAGCAAGTGAGGAAGCGCTAACTACCACGGCATGCCGTCGAATTACACGCGAGAGGATAACGCCGACACACCAATTCAGAACGGCGCGTGAGGCGCAGTTTAGGCTTCGGAGAAACCGGCGCGGTTCACTTCACAAATGGCTGTCTACCGTCTCAAAGCAGACATTGGTGGCATCAATCGTGCTTCTCACGGGAACTAATCTCGTAATCGGATCTGCTCGCGCCGCCGGACGAGCCGAGATCGGTGCCGCCTGGCGCCGGACCTCGAAGGACAACCGCTCCTAACATTCCGTCAAGCTCGACGATCCGTCCTTCACCGCGCCGATCTATGCCAACCTCTTCGAAGGCGACGACGCAACCGGAGAGGGAATCTGTGCGCTCAAACCAGCATCGACTGCTGGGCGGAGATACCCGCCGTCGCGCCGTGCGATGATGCCGAGGTGACCGAGGGCATGAGGGGGTTGGCGAGGTCGCCCGCGGCGTAAATGCCGGGCATGCTGGTTTCGCCGCGCTCGTCGACCTTGAGGGCGATGCCGAGGGGCGTATTGACCGTGGCGAGGCCCAGTGATTCATGCAGGCTTGCGGATGGCTTGTTGCGCGGATGCGCGAACAGGATGCCGACCTCGACATTGGGGCCAGTATCGAGCTTGACGGTGGCGTTATGGCCCCCGTGATGGGCGATCTCGATGAGCCGGCCATCGACGACAGGTATTTTGCGGCGCGCCAGATCCGCTCGGATATCGGGCGGAATGTCGTGACCATCGGCGAAGAGCGTCAGCGTGTCGGTCCAATCGTGGAACAGCCTGACATAGTTGTGCGACTGCGGGCCGGACCAGACGAGGCCCCAATGCTGGCCGGCGACTTCAAAGCCGTCGCAATAGGGGCAGGGCACGATGGAGGTGCCCCAGCCTGCGGCAAAGCCCGGAACATCAGGCATCTGGTCGGCGACGCCATAGCTCAGGATCAGGCGGCGCGCCCCAAGGCTTTCGCCATCCGCAGTGAGGACGGTGAAATCGTCGATGGCGCCGGAGATGCTGTCGGCCCGGGCATTGATCAGCCTGATCGTGGGATAGCGCGCCAACTGCTGCCGCGCCTCGGCCAGGATGTCCAGCGGTGGCTTGTGATCGTGGCCGAGCAGGCCATGCGAGTGGCCGGCGAAGCGATTGCGCGGCAGGCCGGAATCGAGAACGGTGACCTTGCGGCGGGCACGGCCGAGCTGCAGGGCGCCGGCGAGACCGGCAAAGCTGCCGCCGATGATGATGACGTCATCCATGGTGATGGGCTCCGTGTTGTGGATGGAGGGGGTTGGGCTGGGCCTGGCGCGCAATTTTCAGGTGCCCCGCAGTAGTTAGCTTCTTTGATTCAAAGTGGATGCGCATGGCTGCCTAATGATGAGGCTTTCGCCGACGAACGGGACCGCCGGATCGCGCAGCTACGTGGTCACAGTCAGTTTCACACCAAGAGAATCCACCAGCTTTCGCACGGTTTCGTATCGCACCTTCGCGCCTGGGGAGAGCGCCTTGTACAGGCTTTCACGTCCAAGTCCCGATGCCTCGGCCACCGCGGCCATGCCTCGCGCCTTGGCGACATTTGCGACTGCGCGCAGAAACATGTCGGGATTTGGATCTTCAAGAGCGGCGGCCAGGTATTCGGCAATCACTGCCTCACTGTTAAGGTGCCGTGACACATCGAACGGTGCGAGTTCACTCGCCGCAGCTGATTTCGCCTTCGCCTTTTTCGCAGTCATATCTTCAACTCCCGCGCCATCTTCAGGGCGCGTTTGATGTCTCGCTTCTGGGTCGACTTGTCGCCGCCAATCAGGAGCACATAAACGAATGTGCCGCGTCTGGTGAAATACACGCGGTAACCTGGCCCGAAATGAATCCGCATCTCGGTCACGCCCTCGCCGACAGACTGGCAGTCACCGAAGTTGCCAATCGCCGCAGAATCCAATCTCGAGAGAATTCGCGCCTTTCCTTTCGCATCCCGCAATTTTTCGAGCCAGCGCTCGAATTCCGGCGTTGCAATGAGGCTATTCACTTCGCGCAGTGTATCCGAATAGATACAATCGTGCAGCGAGATCTGACTGGGGACGCGATTGGAGCTGGATTCGAAGTCGATATCGGCGGACGGGCGGTCCAGTCATCTTGCAAGAAGGTTCTGGTGGCAAATCTGGTGGCAAATATGGGAACTTCGGGGGATCGGTGGGGATGCGGGCGTGTATACGCATCAGCAACTTACTGAACTGAAACGTCACCCGCCCGAGTTCGAATCCCTCTCTCCCGCCAGATACCCTTCTCAGCATCGCTTTGTGCAGACGGCCTCTAATGACCGTATTCGTGGAGTGTCGTGATTGCGACGACCTTCCCATCGACGAACCGGATGTTCACCATGAGCATGTTCGGTCCCCGGTTGTAGGTCCAAGTTTCGACGGGAACGGCGGCACCGACCGTGTGCGACTGACTGTTCGTGGTGTCTCCCGCCGGTGTGGTGGTCGCACTCACCTTGATGCTTTGCTGCACCACTGTCGGGGGGCCGCAAAACGCCCTCACCGTCGCCATGGACTCGCCGTCCGCAATGACCCTGTCACCACAACGCATGGTGTTTGCCCACGCGTGATGCGCACCAATGAGACAAAAGGCGGAGAAGAGGCAAGCGTCTAATAGTCGATATCGCATGATGACATTATCCTGCTCGTGAGTCGGCCGACTGCGACAGTGTATTCTGGCCTGATATGAGCTCGGGGCCTGGAGATCCGGTAAATCTGTCATTGTGGCGGCTCTGGACGCACGTCGGATGCGCGAACCCGGGCGGCTATGGGGGTGTGCGGCCCCGAGGCGCTTACCGCTGGCGGACCCACACCAAAACAGCTTTCGATTGAACGCCTCCGATCATCTGTATGGGCGTGGTTAACGTGAGCGTGCCATCTTTAAGCTCGAAGAATCGCGCTTGGGAAGTTCCGATCCAATCGGGAGCCGAAGCCCCCTCGATCGTGTGCACGACGGTCTTA
>Ga0209473_1001613_pt1 | contig 12554 bp, 12 predicted proteins | sample GraSoiAngelo_133_FD_185890 | JGI IMG/M metagenome (GOLD analysis project Ga0209473, IMG submission 185890) | Grasslands soil microbial communities from the Angelo Coastal Reserve, California, USA - 14_0929_05_20cm (SPAdes) (version 2) | ecosystem: Environmental > Terrestrial > Soil > Grasslands ...
AGAAAGCGCGAGAGCTTCTGCGAGCGCCCCTCCGTGTCGAGCACCCGGCCGTCGGGTGCGGACATGATGCGATGGAGCCGGTAGGTGCCGGGCCCGGGAGGTTCGAATTCCAGGATTGCATCGCGGCCGTCTTGCTGGTGTCCGCAGGCGATCCGGGACACCAGCATGACTGCGAAAAGCGTCAAGAGTCGCGCGATGGTCGCATTGGGGCGCACGGTCATCGGTTGAGCGCGAGCTGCCGGGACGCCTCCGGCGCCGGGTAGGCCGTGCGCAAGGCCTTCGACCCCAGCTTCATATGATGGGCGCGGCCGAGCTTCTCCCGGGTGAAATCCACCTCGAACACCTGCTTCAACTCCTTGCCGTTCCAGGCGAACCCGCGCAGGAACTGCTCGTTGTCCGCGCCGCCCTTGTCCCAGTTCGCGAGCAGCGACGAGGTGATGTAGACCCGCTTGCCGTCCCAGCTCTGCGAAATCATGTTGACCTGCTTGCCGGTCAGCTTTTCGTAGGTCTGCTTGGGCGCTTCGGGATTGGAAAGGTCGAAGTAGCGCGTCTTCCCGTCCATGAAGGTGTTGACCCACAGGCCCCTGCCGTCGCGGGTGATGCTGATGTCGACGGGCAAGGGGATCTTGGCCGGGTCGCCGATCGTCGCCACGTCCTTCGCCTGCCACTCGCCCCTGGCGTCCTGCTTCACGAGCCAGATCTTGGAGGTAAGCGCCGTCGCCGCGACCGCCCAGTTGTCGCCGGGCTTCAAGGACCAGCGAATCTCGAGCGGCGCGCCGGGCACGCTGAAGACCTTTTGCGGCTTCATGGCCTTCAAGTCCCACAGCACCATGGTATTGCCGAAACGCTTCATGGCCTCCGGGTCCTTCACGACTTCGCCCAAGGAGCGCATGTAGTTGCTGTATCCGGTGAAGCTCGAGGTGAGCAGCACGTTTTTCCTGGGATTCACCGCGAGATCGTAGCCGTAGCCGTCCCCGCCGCCATCGACCGGCATCGCGTAGCTCGTGATGAAGTCGCCTTTGTTGTTGTACAAGGCCATCCCCGTCACGCCGCCCTTGTCTTTGGTGTTGGAGAGCGCCTGGACCAGCATCCGCCCGGGCAGAGCATAGTAGGTGTGCGGACCGACATAGCCGGTCTTCTCCGCGAGGTTCGAGAGGGTGTTGACGAGCCGGGGTTTGCCGGGATCGGCCGCGATGTCGAAAACGTGGATCCTGCTGTTTTCCAGGCCGCCCGCCCAGAGGTAGCGCCGGTCGTCGGTGAAGCCCATGTGATGAGCCTCGCCGCGTGACCCGACCGAAACTTGTTGAATCACCTTGCCGTAGCTCTTCGACCTGGGATTGACATCCACCGTCACCATTTTGTCCGAGCCGTCGCCCAAGCCCTCCACCCCCAGCGCCCAGACGTAAACGTAGTCCTCCTGTCCCTTGATCAATTTCGTGACGTAAGGCGAGTTGCAGGTTTCGTCGCCGTAGGCTTGCGGGACTTCAAGCGAAACGGCGGCTGCGAAGACGAACGCCGCGCAAGACATTGCTCGACTGAACCGGATCATGACGATCTCCCCTTGGAAAATACGTCGATAAGTGTACACCTCGGGAAAGGAGGGGAAATGCCTCGAGCCCCTCAATCCAGCTTCGCGCCGGAGAGCTTCACCAGCTTCGCGTATTTCTCGTACTCCGCGCGCATCAGCGCGTCGAACTGCTCGGGCGTGCTCGTGCCGACGCGGACGCCGAACCCGGCGATCTTGTCGTTGACCTCCGGCGACGCAACCGCGGCGACGACGCCTGCGTTCAGTTTCGCGACGATGTCGCGCGGCACACCCGCCGGCACGAGAACGCCGAGCATCGACGCCATGTCGAAACCGGGAATGCCGAGCTCGGCGATCGTCGGGATGTCCGGCAGCGCGGGCGTGCGCTTGCCGTCCGCGCTCGCGAGGATGCGCACCTTTCCCGCTCTTGCGTACTGCGCCATCGCGGTATAGCTGGAGAACGCGACTTGCACGTCGCCGGCGATCAGGGCCGGCCCGGCCTGTCCCATTCCCTTGTAGGGCACGTGCACCATCTCGATTCCGGCGAGCGACTTGAAGAGCTCCGTGGTGATGTGATGGATCGAGCCGTTGCCCGCCGAAGCGTAGGCGAGCTTCCCGGGATTCTTTTTCGCGTAGGCGATGAACTCCGCGTAAGTCGTCGCCGGGACCGACGGATGGATCGTGAGAAAGGTGGGGAGCGTCGAGATCGTGCTGATGCCCGCGAAATCCTCGAGCGGCCGGTATGGCACTTTCGCGTACAGGTGCGGGTTGATCGCCCAGATCGCGCTGTCGCAGACATAGGCGGTGTAGCCGTCGGGCGCGGACTTGGAAACTATTTCCGCGGCGATGTTTCCGTTCGCGCCGATGCGGTTCTCGATCACCACCGCGCCCCAGGACTCGCTCATCTTCTGCGCGATCAGGCGCGCGAACACGTCGGGCGAGCCCCCCGGCGAGGTGCCGACGACGATCCTCACGGTCCTCGCCGGATAGTTCTGCGCGAGCGCCGGCGCGAGCGTCCAAAAGGCGGCAGCAAGAACGGCGAGGAACCGGAGCATCGCGTTTCTCCCTCAGGCCGAGGCCACGCGCGCACTAGCGCGCTGCAATCCCGGCATGACTTCGCTTGCGAACAGCGCGATCGAGCGCAGCGTCTCCTCAAGGCTGAGATTCCCGAACGCGAATTGCCCGACGAAATAGTTCGCGCCCGCTTCCTCGAGTTGCGCCCGTACGTAGCCGGCGACGCCTTCGGGGTCGCCGGCAAACGCCCGCCCGTCCTCGGCGATCGCTTCGAATTCACGCGGCCGCGAATGCCGGTGGCTGACTCCCAACAGCGAAGAAAGAAACGTGAAGCTCTCGTACCAGCGCTTGTAGGCGCGGCGCGCCGCGGCGCGCGCATCGCCCGCGTTCTTTCCCACGACGATGAACCGCCCGAGCCCGATCCTGGGCAAAGGGGCGTCGCCGCGCGTCTCTCTCCAGACGGCGCGAAACCGCTCGAAGCAGGGCCTGAGCTCGGCGACCGTGTCCAGGCCGACCACGTTCATGCCGCGCCGCGCGACGCGTTCGGCGGCCTCCGGCGAATGCACGCCGTACCACAGCGGCGGATGCGGTTTCTGCAGCGGCGGAATGGCGAGCGGCAGGCGCCGCTTTCCGCTCTCCACGGTGACCGTGACCGCGCCTTCGCTCAAGCCTTCGAGGATGAAACCGACCATTTCCTGGTGCACCTTCTCCGTCTGCGCCGGATCGACGTCGAAGAAGCGGACCTCGGCGGGCAACGCACCGCGGCCGAAAGCGATTTCCAGCCGGCCGCCGCTCATCTGGTCGAGCATGCAGATCTCCTCGAGCAGCCTCAAGCGGTGGTAGAGGGGTGCGACGTACACCATGGGCCCGAAGCGCAGGCGTCGGGTACGCTGCGCCACCGCCGCGAGAAACACGGAGGGCGAAGGCGCCATGCCCAGAGGCGTGAGATGGTGCTCCGCGACGTGATAGGAGTAAAAGCCCGCGCGCTCGTAGGCCTCGACGATCTCCAGGCGCTCGCGGTAGAACCGCTCGTGCGGCCGGTCGCCGAGGTCGAGGTGATCGAAGACGCCGAATTCCATGCCGAATCCTATCTTACCGCTCGCCTTCCATTTTCAGAACGGTGACCCGATCGCCCGCGACTTTCAACTCGAAGGTCACCGGGCCCCGCGGCGCGGGCCCGTTCAACACCTTCCCCTTCTGCGCGAGATCGAAGACGCTGAAATGGCAGGGGCAGGCGAGCACAGGGTTCCCGACCTCGACTTCGAAAGTATCGGAAATCTCCTGCTTGTCGGTCCTGTAGAGAAGCTGGCAGCTCTGGTGCGGGCAGATGCGGCTCGCGGCATAGAGCGTCCCGTCGCGCAGCCGCACGATGATGCCCGGGACCGGGTCGGCGGCGGGATAGGTGAATTCCACCGATGACCACGGCTCGGCGAGTCGGCCGAGCGGAATCCATACGGATGTTTTCGCCTGGGCGGCGCAGATCCGGGGCAGCCAGCCGGGAGCCGTGGCGATTCCCAGCAGGACTTTGCGCCGCTCCATCGCGCGCTAGGGCTTGGGCGCGGCTTTCCCGCCCTCCAGCATCCCGAGCAGCTCTTTGTGGTCGACCACGCGCGCCCACATGGGATAGATCTCCTTCATCAACTGCTCGGAGAGCTCTCCGTAGAACGGCGCAATCGCGTCCTTCACGGCATAGACGTGGTAGCCCAGATCGAAGGCGGACAGCACGGTCGCGTACACGCACACGTCCGCGGTGAATCCGCCGACCGCCACGTTCTTGATGCCGCGGCCGCGCAGGATGGCATCGAGGCCGTTGCCGCCGAAGCCGCTCGCCTGGACGCGGTTCGGCAACATGATGTCCTTGTCCCCGGGACCGGGCCGCAGGGGCTCGAAGAGTTCGACCGGCCGCGTACCCATCTTCCAGGACTGGCGCAGGATCTGCGAGCGGTGAAAGCGGCCGGGGTTGGTCCAGTCCAGCTCGCGATAGTCCGGCGTGTACGCCTCGGTGACGTGCACGACCAGGACGCCGAGCGCACGCGCGCGCTTCACCACCTCGACCGAGTTGTCGAGCATCTTCGTGTCGTCATAGAATTTCTTCAGGCGCTTGTAGTGCTCGCCGTCCTGCGCGGCGAAGTTGTTCTGGAAATCGACCATGACCAGCGCCGTCTCCTCGGGCTTCAGCTGCTTGGCGAGCGGGGGCAGGGACTGCCCCGAGGCGAGCGCCATCCAGAAGACGCAGAGCAGTCCGGCGGCGAGGGAAGCGATCCGTTTCACGGTTTTCTCCTTTTGGTGGAAGGCTTGCGTGCCTGGCGTGGGGGCATCGCGCCTGCGGCCTCGATCTCGCGCATCGACTTGTTCGTGAATTCCGAGCTCGGCGCGTTGCCGCCGATCACGAACATCAGGGTCGAGTACTTGTTCTTCGGTCCCCGGGTCACGTTCATGAAGCGGCGTATCGCGCCGGGCGGGAAGGAGATCAGGTCGAGCGGCTTCAGGTCCACGCGCTCGAGCTTGCCGCGCTCGTTCTCCCAGAGAGCGCGCCAGGTCCCCGTCATGGCGATGAAGGTCTCGTTGGTATCGTGGTTGTGCAGCATCGGGCCCTTGCCCGGGCGCGCACGACAGTAGCCTAGGTTGAATCCTTCGGAGATCTTGATCGCGGCCATCCTCGCGGCCTTCACGCCCACCGGAGACTGCTTGCCGCCGCGCTCGGTTCTGGGCGGCTGGAAGCCGATGACGTTGTAGAGAATGCGCTCGCAGCCGGGCATCTTCGAATCGGGCAGTCCGCCGTCGGAGCCTTTCAGCTTCTTGAAGCGCGCCACGCGCTTCATCATCTTTTTTCTCGAGATGCCGCGCCGCGGCAGGGTTTCCCGGTATTCCATGACGGCCTCCGTGCTTCATAATACTACCGAGGAGGAGGGATGAAAGCACCGCGCTTTGCCTACGCGCGACCGGCGAGCATCGCCGAAGCCCTGGCGCTGCTGCAGAAACACGGGGACGACGCGCGGGTCCTCGCGGGCGGCCAGAGCCTTGTGCCGATGATGAATTTCCGCGTCGCCGCGCCCAAGGTCCTCGTCGACATCAACCGCATCGGGTCCCTGACCGGTATCAAGGTCACGAAGAGTTTCGTGCGCATCGGCGCGCTCGCGCGCCATGTCGAGGTCGAGCGCTCAGCCGACGTAGCCAAACACCTGCCGCTCGTCGCGGCCGCGATGCCCCACGTCGCGCACCCGGCGATCCGCAACCGCGGCACCTTCGGCGGGAGCTGCGCGCTCGGCGATCCCGCCGCGGAGCTGCCCGCCTGTACACTCGCCCTCGGCGCGACCTTTGTCGTCGCCGGAAAAAAAGGCGAGCGGCGCATCGCCGCACAAGACTTTTTCAAGGGCCTCTACGCCACTGCGCTGAAACCCGGTGAGCTGCTCGTCGCTGCCGAGTTCCCCCTGCCCAAGCCAGGCTACGCCTCGGCGTTCGGCGAGCTCGCGCGCCGCCATGGGGACTACGCCATGGTCGGGGTCGCGGCGCACGGTTTGCGCAAAGTCGGAAAATTCTCCGACATGCGCGTCGCCTTTTTCGGCGTCGGCGACCGGCCGCAGCGCGCCTCGGGATTCGAGAGGGCTCTCGAAGGTCAGTCCGCGGTCGACGGCGCCCTGGCCAAGCTCGACGCCGATCTCGAACCACGCGCCGACCTGCACGCTTCCGCCGCGATGAAGCTCCATCTCGCCAAGGTGCTCGCCGACCGCGTGCTGGGGGGACTCGCCGCGTGAATGCCCCTCTCGAAACCGTCGAGATCGAAGTCACCGTCAACGGCGAACGGATGAAACGCAGCGTGCCCGCGCGCGTCAACCTCGCCGATTTCCTGAGAAACGAACTCGAGCTCACCGGCACCCATCTCGGCTGCGAGCACGGCGTGTGCGGCGCGTGCACGGTGCGCGTCGACGGCGAGATCGTGCGCTCCTGCCTCATGTTCGCGGCGCAGGCGGACGGCTGCAAGGTGGACACGGTCGAAGGGCTCTCGGATTCGCGCGAGATCGAGGAGCTGCAGAGCGCCTTCGTGCTCACCAACGCGCTGCAATGCGGCTTCTGCACGCCCGGCGTCCTCATGGCGGCGCAGGCGCTGCTGCGCGACGAGACTAACCCCACGCGCGAGCGCATCCGGGAGTATCTCTCGGGCAACTACTGCCGCTGCACCGGCTACCAGGCGATCGTGGACGCGATCGAGGCAGTGGCCAAGGCCCGCGCCGGAAGATGACACTGTAGAGGCCAGGCACAGATGAGCGAATTCGACGAGACAGCGCGGACGCTCCTCTTCGACGCGCCGAACAGCTACGTCGGGCGCTCGGTGACGCGCCCGAACGCGCGGCGTCTCACGCAAGGCCGCGGCCAGTACGTCGACGATATCGTGCTGCCGCGCATGCTGAACGTCGCCTACGTGCGCTCACCCCACGCGCACGCGAAGATCGTGAAAATCGGAACGAAGAAGGCCGCGGCGATGCCCGGCGTGATGCGAATCGTTACCGGCGCCGAGATCGCGATGGTGTGCAAACCGTATGTCGGAGTGCTCACTCACTTGCAGGGAATGCGCTCGCCGCCGCAGTACACGCTCGCCGTCGACGTCGCGCGCTGGCAGGGCGAGCCGGTGGTCGCCGTGGTTGCGCAATCGCGAGCCGAGGCCGAGGATGCCGTCGAAATGGTCGAGATCGTATACGAGGAGTTGCCCGCTGCGCTCGATGCCGAGCGCGCTCTCGACCCCTCCGAACCGAAGATCCACCCAGAATTCGACAGCAACCTGTGCTTCCAGCGGACCGTGGACACGGGCGGCGTCGACGCCGCGATGAGCTCGGCGCACCTCGTCGTCGAGGACACGATCCGCTTCGGCCGCCACACCGGCGTCACCATGGAGCCGCGCGCCATCGTCGCCGACTACAATCCGGCGGAAGAGAGCATGACCGTGTATCACTGCGGCCAGTCGCCGCACATGATGCAGGGGATCATCGCGAGCCGCCTCTCGCTCGACGAGCACCGCGTGCGCATCGTCGTGCGCGATGTCGGCGGCTCTTTCGGCATCAAGATCCACACCTACGGCGACGAGATCGCCGCCTGCGCGCTCTCGCTCATGCTCGGGCGCCCGGTGAAGTTCGCGGCCGACCGCTACGAGTCCTTCCTCTCGGACATCCACGCGCGCGACCACCGCGTGAAGGCGAGGCTCGCCGTCGACCGCGACGGCAACATGACGGCCCTCGAGATCGACGATCTCACCGGCGTCGGGCCGTACTCGATGTTCCCGCGCTCCTCCGGGGTCGAGTGCAACCAGATCCTCAATCTCACGGGAGGACCGTACAAGCACAAGGAGTACCGCGCCAAGGGGACGGTGGTGTTCCAGAACAAGAACATGATGTGCCAGTACCGCGCCGTGGGTCATCCGATCGCGGTCGCGGTGGCCGAGCACATGGTCGACCAGGCGGCGGCGAAGCTGCGCATCGATCCCGCCGAGATGAGGAGGAGGAACCTCATTCCCGACGACGCCTATCCCTGCAAGTCGCCTTCGGGGATGCGCTTCGAGGCGCTGTCGCACCAGCGGTGCCTGGAGAAGCTGCTCGCGCTGATGAAGTACGACGAATTGCGCGGGGAACAGGCCGAGCTTCGAAAAAAAGGCGTGTACCGCGGCATCGGGCTCTCCTCGTTCATCGAAGTCACCAACCCGAGCCCGATGTTCTACGGCGTGGGCGGCGCGAGGATCGCCGCGCAGGACGGCTGCACCATCAAGCTGGACGCGAGCGGGGCCATCGTCGCCGCGACCGGAGTCACCGAGCAGGGACAGGGAACGGAGACGATCATGGCGCAGATCGCCGCGACCGCGCTCGGCGTCGAGATGAGCTGCGTGAAAGTGCTCACCGGCGACACCGACAAGGTGCCTTACGGCGGCGGCACCTGGGCCTCGCGCGCGGCTGGAATCGGCGGGGAAGCCGTGCTCCAGGCCGGGCTCGCCTTGAAGCACAACATCCTCGAAGCCGGCGCGGTGATCCTGAAAACGAATGCCTCCGATCTCGACATCGCCGACGGCAAAGTGGTGAGGAAGGGAACCGAGCAGGGCATCACCCTCGCCGAGCTCGCGCGCATCTGCTACTACCGCGGGAACGAATTGCCGGTCGATTTCCAGCCCGAGCTTGTCGTCACGCGCCACTACCGGGTCAAGGACTACGCTTTCGTCTTCAGCAACGGCGCTCAAGGGTGCTCACTCGAAGTGGACCCCGACACCGGCTTCGTGAAGCTCCTCAAGATGTGGTGCGTGGACGACTGTGGCCGCGTCATCAACCCCAAGCTCGTGGAGGAGCAGGCGCGCGGCGGCATCGTTCAGGGAATCGGCGGCGCGCTCTACGAACACTGCCTGTACGACGAGCGCGGGCAGCTCTTGAACGCCACCATGGCCGACTACCTCGTGCCGATGGCCGCCGAGATGCCCGACATCGAGTGCGCGCACGTGGAGACGCCGACGAAGACTTCCATGCTCGGCGCGAAAGGCGCGGGCGAAGCGGGAACAGGCGGCGCGCCGGCGGCGATCATGAACGCGGTGAACGACGCGCTGCGCCCCCTCGGGGCCAAGGTCACGAGCCAGCCGATCACACCGGAGATGGTGCTGCGCGCGCTCGGTAAAGTGAACTGAAAACGGGAGGTCAAATGAAAAAAGCATTCGCCGCGATGTTCGCGTTTCTTTCGCTCCTCGGCTGCGCGCAGTCGCCCGTGCGCGAAGGCGGCTACGCGGTCGACGCCGCCTGGCCCAAGCCGCTGCCGAACAACTGGACGCTGGGGCAGGTCGCCGGAATCGCGGTCGATGCGCGCGACCACGTTTGGGTGATCCACCGCCCGAAGACGCTGATCGACGAGGAGAAGGGCGCGGCGCTCTCACCGCCGCGCGCGAGATGCTGCGTCGCCGCGCCGCCGGTGATCGAGTTCGACGGCGAGGGCAATCTGCTGCGCGCCTGGGGCGGGCCGGGTCAGGGCTACGAGTGGCCCGAGAACGAGCACGGCATCTATATCGATCGGCAGGGCAACGTCTGGGTCGGCGGCAACGATCCCAAGGACCACCAGCTCATCAAGTTCACGCCCGACGGGAAGTTCCTCATGCAGATCGGCCGCGCCGGGCAGACGGGCGGCAGCAATTCGCCCACTCTGCTCGGCCGCCCGGCGCACATGGAGATCGACGCGGCGGCGAACGAGCTCTACATCGCCGACGGCTACGGCAACAAGCGCGTGATCGTACTCGATGCATCGACCGGCGCGTACAAGCGCCACTGGGGCGCCTACGGCAGGGCGCCGAGCGACGAGAAGCTCCCCCTATACAACCCGCAGTCGCCGCAGTTCGCGAACCCGGTGCACTGCGTGCGCCTGTCGAACGACGGCCTGGTCTACGTCTGCGACCGCGCCAACAACCGCGTGCAGGTGTTCAGGAAGGACGGAACTTTCGTCAGGCAGTTCACGTTCGAGGAGAAATCGCTCGGCTCGGGCTCGTCCTTCGACCTGGTGTTCTCGAACGACGCGCAGCAGAAATATTTCTACCTCGCCGACGGTACCAACGACCAGGTGCTCACGGTCGAGCGCGAGTCGGGCAGAGTGCTCTCCTCGTTCGGCCGGCCCGGCCGCTACGCCGGGCAGTTCCTGGTGCTGCACAACATCGGCATCGACTCGAAGGGCAATCTCTACACGTCCGAGGTCGGCAGCGGCAAGCGCGCGCAGAAATTCAGGCCGGCGAATTGACCGCCTGTTTCACTTCGAAAACACAAACGACAGCACCGCGCAGATCACGGCCAGCCAGAACGCGGTGTGCTCGATGTGAACCCACAGCTTCGCGGGGAGTAGCGCGGTGTCCCAGGGGCCGATTTTTGCCCTGAGAAAATCCTCGGCGCCGTTGCTTCTGGATTGGGTGACGCTGCTGGCGACCACTCCGGCTGCGATTCCGGCCGCCAGGAAAAGAGCCACGGCGATCCAGGCGAGCGCCGGATGCAGTGCGGGTAAGACGTCCTTTCTGCCGATTTTCGACGTGGCGAGGGTGATGTAAGCCGAGGTGAGGATAAGACTAAGCCCGATGTGAAACTTCGTGTGATCGTACAAGAGCTCCAGTTTTTTCAGGTTGGCTTCCACTTCGTCCTCCTGTGTCGCGTTATGTGAACCTCCCCGGAACAGATTACTAGCTCGGACATCAATTTGGCAATGCACCCGTCGCGCGCGCAACGACCGCGTCGGCGTCGGCGGGAAGCGAGTCGCCGCGCCAGGCGACGTGGCCGTCGGGCCGGACGAGGACGAGTTTCTTCTCGTATGCGGAAACGACCGCCGGCTCGTCGATAGTCGCGACTTCGAACGGGGCGCCGCGGCGCCGGGCTGCTTCCTCGAAGCTCGCCGCCTCGGGCGTGTCCCGCGAAAGGCGCAGCATCACGTAGGCCTTCCCGAAGAGATCGAGAGTCGAGCGCCCGTCGGCGAGCCGCACGTGCGGCGCGCGCGCTCCGGGGAAGGACGTTTGCACGTACTCGGTCACGCTGACCGGGGGCGGTTCGCTTCCATCCGGACACACGATGGGCGAGCCGTCGTAGCGGTAGCCGAGGGCGATGCCGTCGGAGAGAAGCTCGCGGCCCGTGCGCTTCACGATCTCATCGCCCAGGCGCTTGCGCGCCGCCTCGCCTGCTGGCGCGGCTTCGACGAGCTCCGGGATCGGAGCGAAGCTGCGCATCTGGAAGTTGCGCGTTGCTTCCTCCACGTTGCGCAGCGCGACCGGGCGCCGCTCGGCGTCGTAGCTGTCGAGGAAGCCCGGTCCCGCCCAGCCCGCGAGGGCCGCGGCCAGTTTCCAGCCGAGATCCACCGCGTCGCCCATACCGGTGTTCATGCCGTAGCCACCGGTCGGCGTGTTCTGGTGCGCGCAGTCGCCGGCGAGGAACACCCGCCCGTGGCGGTAGGCTGCGGTCACGAGCTTCCTTCTCACCCAGGGGCTGATCGCGATGAGCTCGTAGGGAAAATCCACGCCGACGATGCGCGTGAGAATGCTCTTGTGATCGACGGCCTTCGCTGGCGCGTGTTCTTTCGCACCGCCGTGCAGCGTCACTCGCCACAGGTCGCCGCCGTTGAGCGAATTGAGCGTGGCCCACACGCCGGCGGGCCCGACGATGAAATGCAGCACGCCTTTGCCCTTGTCGTGGTAGTCCCAGAGATTCTCCGCGCGGAAGTAGATGCTGAGCGGCGCGCCGAGCACTTCGCCCTCGTTCTTGTCGACACCGAGGATGCGGCGGATCGGGCTGCGGCCGCCGCAGCAGGCGGCGAGGTACGCCGAGCGGATGGTGTGCGACTCACCCGTCGTCGTGTCGGTGACGCTGGAAGTTACGCTCTCTGCGTCCTGCACGAAGGAATCGAAGCGCCAGCGGTAACGAAGTCTTACGTTGGAAAAGCCCTCGGCGCGCTCGCGCAGCACCGGATCGAACCAGATCTGGTTGCAGCGCTGCGGCGGCTCGGGGGTGAAGGCGATCTGCCTGCCGCCCCCGTGCTGCGGGCGATCGATGCGCGCGATCAGGTGGCCGCGCAGGCTCGTGACGTACATCGCAGTGTGCGGATAACCGGGCGGCGTGCCGGCTTCCTTGACGCGCCCGGCGATCCCCCAGCGCCGGCAGAATTCCATGGTGCGCGAGTTGACGAGGTTGGCGCGCGGATGGGTCTTGTAGCCGTCGCGGTCGAGCGCCTCGACGAGCAGGCATGCCGCGCCGCGCCAGCCGAGCTCGAGGGCAAGCGCGAGGCCCACCGGGCCGCCGCCGACGATGAGGACGGGAGTTTCGATATTCACGATCGCCCGTTTAAGATACGCCGATGGGGCTTCCGCGCGCTACGGCACTGGTCTTCGGCCTGCTTCTCGCCGCTGCGGCGCACGCCCAGCCGGTTTTCCCCTCGCGCCCGGTAACCCTGGTGCTCCCCTCCGCACCCGGAGATCCGACCGACCTGATCGCGAGGGTGCTGCAGCCGAAGATGTCGGAGCGCCTGGGCCAGCGATTCG
>Ga0209473_1001618_pt1 | contig 12535 bp, 8 predicted proteins | sample GraSoiAngelo_133_FD_185890 | JGI IMG/M metagenome (GOLD analysis project Ga0209473, IMG submission 185890) | Grasslands soil microbial communities from the Angelo Coastal Reserve, California, USA - 14_0929_05_20cm (SPAdes) (version 2) | ecosystem: Environmental > Terrestrial > Soil > Grasslands ...
CTACGAGACCTCCCGCGCCGCCACACCGACGGAGTTCGTCACCCAGGCGATCTCGGGGACGAAGATCACCGTCGGCACCAACCTGCCGCTGCCGCTCTACGGCTCGTCGACGGCGACGGCAACCGTCGAGTGCGCAAGCTGCCACAACCCGCACAACAACGCACTGGGCTCGTTCCTCCGGAAATCGAATGCCGGAAGCGCCATGTGCCTGACGTGCCACATCAAATGACGCGTGCCGGTTCCGAGCACATGACGTCCGGGGAGGAGCGCGTCTCCTCCCCGGGCTTTGAGACACCTATGCGTATTCAGCTTGTGGGTTTGATACATCTGGTCCTGAGCGTGTCAGTGATGGCGCAGCTCACGCCGGTGCCATCGCACAACTCACGCCCTTCGTCGCCAGCGGACGGTGCCGTCGTGGCGCGAGTGAACGGCGTGCCGATTCTCGGCGGCGACCTCACGGCCGCGTTGAACACCCTCGTCCCGCTCAGCTCGTACCACGAGAACGTCAAACCCGAGAAGCTGGACGAACTGCGCACGAAAGCGCTCGACAGCCTCATCGACGAAGAGCTTCGCTATCAGGAAGCCGTACGGCTGAAGGTGCGGGTCCCGCCGGCGGACGTCGAGCAGGCGCTCGCCCGCGCGCGGAAGGCGTACCGCAGTCCGGAAGAATTCGAACGCGCGCGCCACGAGGCGGGCGCGACGATGCCGCAGCTGCGCTCGAGCATCCTGCGCGCGCTGATTATCCGCAAAACATACGAGCAGGTGGTCGGCAGCAAGTGTGCCGTCACCGACGACGAGGCCGCGACGTACTACCGCGAGAACACCGCGCGCTTCCTGCTCCCCGAACAGGTGCGGACGTCGATCATCACGATCGGCGTCGAGCGGTCGGCGTCGCCGCGCGAATGGGAGCGGGCGCGGCACGAAGCGGAGGACCTCGCGCAACGGATCGCCGCCGGGGCATCGTTCGAAGCGCTCGCCCGCGAGCACTCGTCCGATCCCAGCAAGACGAAGGGCGGCGATCTCGGATTCGTCCATCGCGGTCAGCTGATTGACGAATTCGAGCGCGCGCTGACCCCGCTGCGTCCCGGCCAGGTGAGCCCGGTCGTGCAAACGATCTACGGCTTCCACCTGCTGCGGCTCGTCGAGATCCGGTCGTCGACCCAGAAGACGTTTGCGGAAATGAAATCGACGATCGTGCGCGACCTGACCGAGACGCGTTGCAATCAGGCGAGCGCCGAGTGGTCGAAACGGCTGCGCAAGGCCGCGAGCATCGAGATCGTCGACGAACGCCGTCCCGGCGCGAGGATGGCGGGTTGATCGAACCGATCGCGCTGCGGGCGTCGATCGCCTGCCTCTTCGTGCTCGTTCCGGTGGTGCTCGCCGCGCAAAGCATCGACGGTACGGCCGACTGGGGCTATGGCCGTTCGACGTACCGCACCGGCGACGAGCAGACGACGAACAGTTCGTTCATGCAGGGCTATACGCTCGGCTACCGATCGTCGTTCTGGGATCCGCGCTTTCTGACTTATGCCGGGGAGCTGACGTTCAACAGGAACACGTTGACGTTCGGCCAGGACGAGGGCGCATCGAAGCAGACGGGATTCAAAGTGACGGCGAATCTGTTCCCGACGCGACCGTTTCGCGCGTCGATACACGGATCGCGTCAGATCGGCGGCGAATCGGCGAACTATCCGGAATCGAGCGCCATGCGCGGCGGGCTGGTGCTGGCGGCCGGATCGACACCTGAACTGAGGACCGAACGGTCGGAGTTCGGCGTCAACTGGCAGCTCACGGGCAAGTCGATGCCGCGCGTGGAGCTGAGCTACCAGGAAGGTTCGGCGACGATCGCCGCCGGCTCGCTCGATGCCGTGCAGCAGCAGAGCTCGCTCCAGGCGCTCGTCGCGCGCGAGGGGCCGCGCCTCAGCAACACGCTTCGCTATCAGCGCAGCGCGTTCGACAACGGCGTTTCACAGGCGTTCCGGCAGCGGTACAGCGACCTTGGGTACGAGCTCGTGGCGCGGGCCAGCGATCGAACCTGGGGGACTGTGCGTGCCGGCCGGCGCACCACCTTTTCGCTGTTCGACGTCCCGGCGCAATTCACCGACATCGGCATCGCCAGCTACCATCCGCCGCCGGGCGGCGAAATCGACCTTCTGTACGGGACGGCCACGCTCGCGCACCAGGCGAACGAGGGTCTTTCCGCCGACATGAGCGTCGGCTTCGATCGCGAGCAATCGGACGTCGGCGGCACGACCGCGCTCCTCGCAACCGCAACGACGCAGTATCGGCCGTTGACCGGCGTCACGCTGCACGGCAGCGGAACCTACGGCGATCGCGGTCAGGAGACACCCGGCACGCGGCTCGTCGTGCTGACGCGCGGCGTCGCGACCGGCGCCGAATACAGTCTCGTTCTCCGCCTCCTGCGCGCCGGCGCCGCGTATGAAGTCGGCCGCGGCTGGAACACGAGCGAGCACGGGCTCAACGGCGCGTCGCGCCTGTGGCGCGGACGCGCCGAGGCGGGGACCGGCGTGCTTCGCTTCGTGCAGCTCAACGTCGGCTACGACCAATCGCGATCGGTCGACGATCTGCTGCCGTTCGGCAACCAGTGGCAGGAGCGCACGCACGCGAGCGCCCACAGTACGCTGACCGCCCGCATCACGCTCGACGCCGGCTACGAAACGGCGTCGATCGAACGCGGCCTTGCGCCGGAGCTGTTTCGCACCCGCTATCGGCAGGCAACCGGTGCGGTGTCGTTCGCGCTGACGCGCCAGCGGCAGCTGTCGTTCACCAGCGGCCGTTTCTTCAATCACTCGTTCGCGGCCGACGACAGCAACGAGTACGTCGGGCTCGCGTTCAACGGTTCCCTGGTCGGGCCGCTTCGCCTCGCGCTCACCGTCCGGCGCGAGCACACGTTGTCAGCCGTGTCGCGGCTCGATCAGGACGGCTACTACACCAACGGTGTGATCGAATACCGGGTTCGACTATTCACCTTCAGCCTCGAGCACCGGTACACCGATCTCGCGCTCGTGTATGCAGGCCGCCTCGAGCCGCTGACGTTCACCGGCAATCAGATCCTGTTCCGGGTAACCCGAAGATTCGGGCTCGCGCGCTGATGGTGCCGATTCGACGCACCATGTCGGTCCGCGCCGCGACCGCAGCGACGGTCGTTGCCGTCGCCCTGGCGTCGCCGCACGCCCAGACCGGCGGCGTCGAACGCGGCGGCCGAACCCGTGTCGCGGCCAGGAGCGTCGAGCGCGTGTGGCCCGATCCGCCGGCCCAGGCGCGCATCCGATTCGTGACCTCCCTGGTGCCGCAAACCTCGGCCAGGCGTTCGCTCCTCCGCAGGCTGTGGACTGCGGTGTCCGGCGGAAGCGACGCGCCGGCGATGGCGCACCCCTACGGCATGGCGATGGGTCCGCTCGGCCGCCTCTACGTCACCGACGCGGCCGGCCACGCCGTGCACGTGTACGACGTCCGCGCAGGCGGCTACTCGAAATTGAACGTCGACGGTGAATCGCTGATCGGTGTCGCCACGCTCGGCGGTCGTCTGTTCGTCACCGACTCCGTAGGCGGCAGCGTGATCTGTCTGAACGCCGCCGGACGGAAGCAGTGGGCCGTCGGCGCCGAAGCCGGACTCCAGCGACCGACGGGCATCGTCGCTGCGGACGATCGGCTGCATGTCGTCGACACGCTCGCTCACCGCATCGTCACGCTCAGCCCCGAGGGGCGCGTGATCGGGTCGTTCGGATCGCGCGGCAACGAGCCGGGTCAATTCAACTACCCGACCAACATCGCGCGCGATCGGAGCGGCCGGTTGTACGTGACCGACAGCATGAATTTCCGCGTCCAGATTCTGACGTCGGAGGGGCGCTACATCTCCGACTTCGGACGTGTCGGAGACGGCTCCGGCGACTTGAATCGACCGAAAGGCGTGGCCGTCGACGGCGAGGGTCATGTGTACGTGGTCGAGGGACTGCACGACGTCGTGCAGATCTTCGACAGCGAAGGTCACTTCCTTCTCAGTTTCGGAGAGCCGGGCCACGGCGACGGGGAATTCTGGCTCGCGACCGGAATCGCGATCGTCGGCGATCGCATCTACGTGGCCGATTCCTCGAACGGACGCGTCGAAGTGTTCGACTACCTGCGGGAGGAGCGGTGAGAGCGACGGCGGCGCTTTGCACGGCGTCCGCGGTGCTGGCGGCCGCAATCGCGCTCGAGTCGACGGCGCGCGCGCAGGTGCCGGTGTCTTCGCCGTCGAACAAGCACAATCTCTCCGTCAGCGGCACTGGAACCGTTCGTTCGACGGGAACGACCGAGATCTGCATCTTCTGCCACGCGCCGCACAACGCGAGCCCGTCGGCGCCGCTCTGGAACCAGACGCAGTCGGGCGTCACCTATACGCCCTACAGCAGCAGCACGATGGCGGCTTCTCCCGGCGCGCCGACCGGATCGGCGAAGCTGTGTCTGAGCTGCCACGACGGCACCGTCGCGATTGGGTCGACGCTGTCGCGAGGGTCGATCCCGATGACCGGCGTCGATGGGTCCGGACGGCTGACCGGCGCCGCGGCGATCGGATCGAACCTCTCCGACGACCATCCGATTTCGTTCGTGCCCGTCACGGGTCCGCAAATCGTCGCACCCCGGGCCGGCGATCCGGTGAAGCTCGACGACCACGGCATGCTGCAGTGCCGCAGCTGTCACGATCCGCACCAGCAGGACGTCGATCCGGTCACGAAGAAGTTCCTCGTCAAGAACAATTCGCAGTCGGCCTTGTGCCTCACCTGCCATCAGAAGACCTACTGGTCGTCGACGCCCGCGTCGCACCGAACATCCACGAAGACGTACACGGCTGCGCAGGGAGCGCACACCGGCTATACGACTGTCGGGGCGAACGGATGCGAGAGCTGTCACAAGCCGCACACGGCCACCAACGCCAGCCGGATGTTGAAAGACGTCGAGGAGAAGAGCTGCGACGCGTGCCACGGATCGAGCGGCGTCGCGACGTCGAACATTGCCGCGGAATTCAACAAGGCCTATCAACATCCCACGTACACCGTCACGCCGTCGGCGCACGATGCCTCGGAGTCGCCCGATTCAATCCTTTTCAAGATGCCGGAGACGACCGCCACCGCCGCGCGACACGCGGAATGCGCCGACTGCCACAACCCGCATGCGAGCCATGCGGCGGCAACGACTGCCCCCAAGGCGTCCGGTCGATTGGCGGGCGTGTGGGGGATCGACAGCAACGGGCTGCGCGTGGAACCGAGCGGAACGCCGCCGTCGGTTCGCGAGTACGAGATCTGTTTGAAGTGTCACGGCGATTCGGCGAACAAGCAGCAGCCAGCGGGACCCTCTCCGCCGTACGCGAATCGCCAGGCCGCTCAGTTCAACAAACGGCTGCAATTCGATCCGGCAAATCCTTCATTTCACCCGGTCGAGGCGCCGGGACGCAGCACGTCGGTTCCGAGCCTGATCGCGCCGTGGTCGACGACCAGCACAATCTACTGCACCGACTGCCACGACAACGACACTGGTCCGAAGGCGCCCACGCCGGGCACCGGCCCGGCGGGGCCGCACGGCTCGAACTACAAGCACCTGCTCGTCGCGCGGTACGACATGGACAACGGCTCGCAGCTGGAGTCGGCCGCCGCGTATGCGCTCTGTTACAAGTGCCACGACCGGTCGAGCATTCTCTCGGACATCTCGTTCAAAAAGCACAACCGTCACCTCGTGAACGCGGCGGCCCCGTGCTCGGTGTGCCACGACTCGCACGGCATCAGCGCGACGCAGGGCACGACGACGAACAACAGTCGCTTGATCAACTTCGACAAACGATTCGTGTCGCCGAACGCGAGCGGGCTGCTTCGCTTCGAGGTCACGGGAGCCGGCAGCGGTCGCTGCTATCTGAATTGTCATGGGATTGAACATAACCCTCTCAGCTACTGATCCGCGTTCGTCACGGCGGAAGGGATGGGACCACCGTCCGGCCGCCGACGTTCGCGTTTGTACGTTCGGGTTTTTCGCAGCTCCTCGTTCGCAGTCACACCCCCAGCGCTGCTCGGAACGCGCGAGGCTGCGGCATTCGAGGTCATCGCACGGAACGGTACGTGGCTCGTCCGTCACATCAATCGATGTGTTGAGGACGACGAGCCGGGCACGACGGTCGCCGCATCGCAAAGGGCGGACCCGTCGTGCGGCGCCGGAAGACGCGCGAAAGGTCCAGCGCGTGGACTGCACCACCGGCATTCACTGGACGCGTAGTAACGCAGGGGGTGTGAGATGAGGCGTTTTCGATTAGCAGCCACATGGGTGGCGATGATAGGCCTTGTGGCCTGTCAGGGCCGGACGCCAACCGCGCCGAGCGGCGGAACTGGCAATTCTCCGGCGAGCGTAGTACTTCACGACGACTCGGGTTCGCTGAGCGCGCAACTAACAGCGTCGCCGTCGACGATCAGCTCAGCGCAGTCTTCGACTCTGACCTGGACCACGAACGACGCAGATTCTGCGTACCTGGATGGCGTCCAGGTGGCCAGGAGCGGATCGAAGACGGTTTCTCCCAGTGCGACGACAACTTACACGCTCGTCGCAGTTGATGGAGACCACCGTGTCTCGTCGAGCGCGACGGTCACGGTGTCGGGTAGCGGCTCGAGCGGCGGCAGCACTGAGCACGTTGAGGCACACCTCGTGGCGAGCCCAACGACGATCCAACCGGGACAGTCTTCAACGCTGACATGGACCACAGACGACGCGGACCATGCGTACTTGAATGGCGTCGAAGTGTCGAGGTACGGATCCAAGACCGTCTCTCCAGCCAGCACCACCACCTACACGCTGGTCGCAGTGAACGGAACCCTGAAGGACTCATCGAGCGTCACGGTGACGGTGTCGGGCACGGCGCCGCCGCCTCCACCGGTAGCCACGCCGACCGCGTTGTTGACGCCGGCGTCGGCGACGATTGTAAGCGGCCAGTCGGTCACGTTGACGTGGGCCACGACGAACGCGACGTCGGTGACGATGAATGGCAGCGCCGTCGCTGCGAGCGGATCGCAGTCGTACTCGCCGACGGTCACGACGACCTACACGCTCGTGGCCAGCAACTCTGCCGGCTCGGTCACGGACACGACAACCGTAACGGTGAACGCTCCTGCGCCGCCGCCGGTTGCAATGCCCACCGCAACGTTGACGCCGCCGTCGGCGACGATTACGAGCGGCCAGTCGGTGACGTTGACGTGGTCCACGACGAACGCGACGTCGGTGACGATGAACGGCGTCGCCGTCGGCGCGAACGGATCGCAATCGTACTCGCCGACGGTCACGACGACCTACACGCTGGTGGCCAGCAACTCCGCGGGCTCGGTCACGGACACGACAACCGTGACGGTGAATGCGCCGATGCCCACCGCGCTAATCAACGCGATGCCGATGTCGATCCAGAGCGGCCAGAGCTCGACGCTCCAGTGGTCCAGCTCGAACGCGACGACTGTGACGTTGAACGGGTCGGCCGTCAGCGCGAGCGGATCGCGAATGGTCTCGCCGACTGCTACGACGACGTACACGCTGGTCGCCAGCAACTCGACCGGTTCGGTTCAGTCGGCGGTGACCGTGACCGTCACGGCTCCGGCGCCGGTGGGGCTCACCTACGTGACCGACATCAAGCCGATCATGGACAGCAACTGCATCATGTGTCACGGCGGCCCACAGCCGACCGCGGGGCGTGATTTCTCGACGTACGCCGGCGTCATGACCGTCGTCACGCCGGGCGATCCGAATTCGCGCATCATTCAGATGACGAGGACCGGCGGATCGATGCACTTCTACCTCAATCCGAACCCGGATGTAAGGGCGCAGACGATCTACGACTGGATCGTCACGTACGGCGCACCGCAGCAGTAAACCGTAGACGGAACGACATTGACCGACGCCCTCGGCAGTGACTGCCGGGGGCGTTCGTCAATCGACACGACAAGGGGATGAAGAGGACATGTGCGGAAGCCGGTGATCCCGGCTTCCGCAGATGACGCTTTTTTACCGATCGCGGCCGCAGCTACAGCTTCGAGTCCTGCCGACGCTCTCGTCCTCGTACGCGGTCGCGCCATCTCATTGCTGGCGTCGGCTCCGTACGCTTGATGTGCCACCACTCCTACGGCGTCAGCGCAACGCATAGCACCTCTCTGAACAAACCGCCGCGCAGTCAAAGTTCGACGAACTATTCGTGTCGCCCAGCGGACACTGGTTCGATTTCGACGGGAGCAGGAAGCGGTCGGTGCTACCGGAATTGTGATGTGACGAAACACAATCCTGCCAGCCGCTGACGCTCGATCGTTGCGAGCGCAAAATTCGGATCAAGCGAGAAATCGCCGCGTGCGCGCGTGTTCGTTCGTGTCCGTTACCGCGGTCGTCGATCGCCACAATTGCACGGCACGTCGGCGTGAAATCGTCCGTCACAGTCACATCGCCCACACACTTCGTCGCTTCGGATCGAAGGACGTCATCGCATCGTGCGTGCGTCGGTCCTCGAGCGGCAGGCAGGCGCGAGCCCGCGACACGCGAAGTGACGGTGCTGCACGCACTTCGCTCGTCGGTCGCATCAATCCACATGTGGAGACGACGGGCGGCATAACGGTTGCCTTATTCAAGCTCAACGCGTCTGCACGACCGCAAGTCCGCGTGAGAACTCCACCGCGCGGACTGCATGGTCGTCATTAACGGACGCGCCCAACCCAGAGGAGGTTGTGTGATGAAGCGTCTTGGATTAGCACTCTTGTCGATAGCGGCGCTCGGTCTGACGGCGTGTCAGGGCCATTCGCCAACCGGTCCGAGCGAGGCTCCTGCTGTCGCTGCCGTGAACGGCGTCCTGAACGATGACTCCGAGGACTCGTATGTGAAGGCGCGCCTGACGGCAAATCCGTCGACGATCAGCGCCGGACAGACGTCGACTCTGACGTGGACGAGCAGCAACGCGAGATACGTGTACCTCGATGGCGTTGCTGTGGCGAAGAGCGGATCGAAGAACGTCTCTCCCAGACAGACGAAAACCTACACGCTTGTTGCCGTCAATGGATCCCACCGCACCTCGTCGAGCGCCACGGTAAAGGTGTCGAGCGGCTCGGATGACGGCGAACGCGACGATGACGACGACCACACATCCACGCCGCCGCCACCGCCAACGCCTACACCAACGCCTACACCAACGCCTACACCAACGCCAACGCTGCCGACGGCATCGTTGACGCCGGCATCGGCGACGATTCAAAACGGCCAGTCGATCACGTTGAATTGGATCACAACGGACGCAGTGTCGGTGACGATGAATGGCGTCGCGGTCGCCTTAAACGGATCGCGGACGTACTCACCGACTGTTTCCACGACGTACACGCTCGTCGCCACCAACCCCGCCGGCTCGGCCACGGATACGTCGATCATCACCGTGACGGCCACGCCCCCGCCGCCGGCGCCGATGCCGACCGCGCTGCTCATTGCGATGGGGACTTCGATCCAGAGCGGCCAGAGCACACAACTGCAGTGGTCCACGTCGAACGCGGTGACGATCACCCTCGACGGATCGCCCGTGAGCGCGAACGGATCGCGAACGATCTCGCCGACGGCGACGACGACGTACACGCTCGTTGCCAGCAATGCGAGCGGGTCCGTCGAATCGGCGGTGACCGTCACGGTTACAGCAGCGCCGACACCCCCTGCGCCAGCGGCGCTGACCTACGTGAACGACATCAAGCCGATCATGGACAGCAACTGCATCATGTGTCATGGCGGCCCATCCCCGACCGCCGGACGTGACTTCTCGACGTACGCCGGCGTCATGACCGTCGTCACGCCGGGCGATCCCAATTCGCGCCTCATTCAGATGACGAGGACCGGCGGAGCGATGCACTTCTACCTCAATCCGAATCCGGATGTAAGGGCGCAGACGATCTACGACTGGATCGTCACGTATGCCGCGCCGGATCAGTAAGAGTCGAACGTGAGCAAGAGGATTTGCGGAGGCCGGAGATTCCGGCTTCCGCAAACCTGTTCAATGTGGCGCGAGCCTTTGAGGCGAGCCCAATGTCGGGTTTCCCAGACGAACCCGTCGGTTACAGCTTCGAGTCCTGCCGGGCGCGCCAGTTTTCGCGCTGCGAATCGCGCGCCTTGCGCGTGTCGTGAAGAATCTCTTCCACCTGGAACTTCAGCCGCGCGATCAAGTCGGCGAGGAGGGCGACGGCGCCGAGCAGGACCGCCAGCAGCACGCCGCCCACGCTCACGATGATGAACGAGGTGTACGGCGCGGTTTCACCGGTCTTCAGCCAGTGCACGAACACGCCGCCGCCGATCGACACCGACGCGACGAGCGCGACAATGGACAGCGATCCGAAGAACTTCAGCGGGCTGTAGTCGCGGATGGCGCCGACGAGCACCGGCCCGGCGCGCAGCGCGTAATAGGAAAGGCTCGACGCGATGCGCGACTCGCCGATGGCGCGCTCCGCGCGGACGGGCAGCTCGACCTCGACGACGCGCTGGCCGAAGCGGCGCCACGCGAGCAGCGATTCGTGGATGTACTCGAAGTCGCTGTGCACGTCGACGCGCAGCGCCGCGTCGCGCGTGAACGCGCGGAAGCCGCACGACACGTCGGTGAACTCCTGGCCGGCCGTCAGGCTGATGATCTTGCACAGCAGCCAGTTGCCCGCGCGCTTGGTCCGTGGCATCCGGCCGGTCAGCTTGCTGTTCGGACCGAAGCGCGTGCACAGCGCCACGTCGGCCTCGCCGGTGACGATTGGCGCGACGAGCAATCGAATGTCGGCCGGCGAGAATTGCCCGTCGGCGTCGATGCCGACGATGACGTCGGCACCGTCGGCGAGCGCCGACTGCACCCCCGACATGAACGCGCGGCCCGTCCCGAGATTGCGCGGGTGACGCACCACGCGCGCGCCATGACGCTCGGCGACCGCCGCCGTTCGATCCGTGGATCCGTCGTCGACGACGATCGTCTCGAGCTCGGTGACGCCGGGGATGTCGCGCGGAATCGCGTCCAGCAGGGCGCCGATCGTCGCGGCTTCGTTCAGCGCCGGCAGGTACACGACGAGCTTCACGGTCCGGTATATTAGCGCGCCCGATGCGTGCCATTCGAATCGAGGCCGAGACGCTGCGCGCCGCCGCGCTCGCCGCTCCGCGCGAATCGCGCGACGAGATGGCGGCGCCGTCGTACCTCCATCCGAACCCGCTCATCCGCTGGCTGTTCTGGAAGCGGTTGGACGCCGTCGCCGATTTCCTCTCCGAGCGCGGCGCGCGATATGCGTCGGGACTCGACTTCGGATGCGGCATCGGCGTGCAGCTGCCGACGCTGAGCGCGATGACCGATCTCGTGTACGCGACCGATCTGGTCCTGGCGCCGGGACGTCACGTCGCGTACCGCCTTGCCCTCGGGAACGTGACCTTCGTCGAAGCCGATCGCCTGTCGTCGCTCCCGCCGCTCGACTACATCGTCAGCACCGACGTGCTCGAGCACGTTGAGGATGTCGAAGCCGTGGTGCGCCGCTTCGGCGACGCGCTGAAGCCTGGCGGAACGCTCGTTGTCAGCGGCCCGACGGAAAGCGCGCTCTACAAGATCGGGCGCATGCTCGCCGGATTCGCCCGAAAGGGCGGCTATCACCGGACCGACATCTTCCACGTTCACGAAACGATCACCCGCGATCGCGCCCGCTTCGACGTCGTCGCTCATCGCGCGCTGCCGCTGACGCATATCGTCGAGGCGTTCCACATCTACGCGTACGCGCGCACGTAGGGGCGGACCGACGCGTCTACCCCGGTGCCGCGCGCCCGCCCGGGGCCGCGTGTTCGCCCTGGGCGCTGCGCGTCCCCGCGGGGGCCGACAGACGGGTCGGCCCCTACTTCGTCAAGTGCGATCGCGCGAGCGCGAGGTTGTTGCGGGCGAGCGGGAAATCGGGACGCAGCGCCATCGCCCGCTCGCATGCGGCAACGGCCTGCGGATAGCGCTGCATGGCATTTTCCGCGGCACAGATGTTGTTGTACGCCTCCGCGTAGTCGGGCCGCAGGCTCAGCGCCTTCTCGCTCGCGTCGATGCACTCCTGGTATCGCCCGAGGCGGTACGCCGTGAGGCTGATTTCGATCCATCGCTCGGGCGTGTCCGGCGTCGTTGCCGCCGCCGCTGGGGCGTGAGGCTGCCGTGGGCGCGACTGCAGCTCCGCCAGAAGCTGCTGCGCTTCGGCATGGCCAGGGCTCAACTCGAGCGCGCGACGCGCGAAGGCGATCGCTTCGTCGACGCGGCCCACCGAGCCGAGCCAGCGCGCGTAGTAGTAATAGCTGACCGGATTGCCTGGGTCGTACTGCTGCGCCGCGCGAAAGTGCCGCTCGGCTTCGGCGGCGTCTCCGAGCGCGCCTTTCAGCACGCCGATGTTCACGTGCAGGTACGCATACTGTGGCGCGTACTGGAGCGCGCGGGTGAAGTACTGATCCGCGACGTCGTACCGCCCTTTTGCCATCTGGATGACGCCGTACGTCATCAATCCGCGGCCGTTCTGCG
>Ga0209473_1001621_pt1 | contig 12532 bp, 5 predicted proteins | sample GraSoiAngelo_133_FD_185890 | JGI IMG/M metagenome (GOLD analysis project Ga0209473, IMG submission 185890) | Grasslands soil microbial communities from the Angelo Coastal Reserve, California, USA - 14_0929_05_20cm (SPAdes) (version 2) | ecosystem: Environmental > Terrestrial > Soil > Grasslands ...
GACTGCCTGAAAAAATTCGGGCACGGTCGCGCAAATCGTTTCGTCGGCTTCTTCCTCGAATTCGCGGCAAGTATCCGGCGGACCAACCGGCACTCCTACGACGATTTTCGCGACACCGCGCTGTCGTAACCCCTTGACCGCAGCGCGCATGGTTGCGCCGGTCGCCAGGCCGTCATCCACCAGAATGACAACACGATCGCGCAGGTCCGGTGCGGGGCGTCCCTCGCGATAACTTTGCTCGCGTCGTTCCAGCTCGGCTGTTTCTCGGGCCGTCACAGATTCAATAGCCTCATCCGCGTTAGGCAAGGCGCGCATGACGTCTTCGTTCAAAACGCGTACGCCGCCGGAGGCGATCGCCCCGGCGGCGAGTTCTTCGAAGCCGGGGACACCCAATTTGCGCACGATGAAAACATCGAGAGGCACGTTCAATCGCTTCGCCACCTCGTAGGCAACCGGCACACCGCCTCGCGGGAGACCAAGAACAATCACGTCATCGCGACCGGCATACTTAATAAGCTTTTCTGCGAGCAAACGCCCGGCTGCTGTTCGATTTGGAAAAGCTCTTTCCATGCGGCCTTTCCCGTTTTTTTAATAGATTCTTCGAGGCGCGGGAGGAATCCTCCTTTGTGATTTCGCTTCTCGACGCCGCGGCGCGTGTTTCCGTTCTGGCGATCGAGCTTGTTTTCCACGAAAAACTGTGTCTCCAATTTCGCGTCGATGAGAATCTGAACGTTCGTAAGAATCAAGATGGCGGAAGGGGTGGGATTCGAACCCACGGTGGGTTACCCCACGCTCGATTTCGAGTCGAGTGCCTTAAACCGGACTCAGCCACCCTTCCCTTTTTCGCAAAGCGCCGGTGTTCCGGCGCTGATTATCAATTGCGCGGGCGTTATTGTAAACTCCGGTCTCCGCATAAACGGCGGGGCCGAGGAAGGAACAGACTTTAAATCCGTTATGGCTGGTCGTGATCCCTTTCCAGAATCTCCGCAAAACGGGGATACAAAAAATGTTACAATTTTAGGCTTGCCTCGGGGGCTTCTGGTACTGCATATTGTGTGTCCGCTGGGCAACGCCCGCTATTACTTGTTGTTGACTCGATTTCACAGGTTATTAGCCCCGCTGTTCACGATTATTCGCACTTAATTCACAACCCCAACCCGCTTCACCGCCATGATTCAACTAAGAACCGGAATTCCGCCTGCTTCACTTAATGAACCGCCGAAACTGGCCGAGCGCCAAAAAAACAGGGCTGAAAAAAAGAAAAATACCGGTCTGCGTTTTAAGCGCGTGTTCAGTGATTCTACCGTTTCGCCCTTCGATCAAATCGAATGGGAACGGCGCACAGCGGAGATCAATGATGACAGTGGCAAGGTTATCTTCAAGCAGGAGAACATCGAGGTCCCAAAAAGCTGGAGCGCGCTGGCAACCAAGATAGCCGTCTCAAAATATTTCTACGGCGACATCGGGAACGGCACCGATCCCCACAAAGGTGGGAGAGAAACTTCAGTGCGGCAATTGATTCATCGGGTCACGCGCACGATTTCCGATTGGGGACTGGCGGATGGTTACTTCGCGGATGCGCAAGCTGCCGAAAATTTCTACGACGAGCTGACCTGGCTCTGTTTGAACCAGTACGGCGCGTTCAATTCGCCGGTCTGGTTCAATGTCGGTTTGTATCATCAATACGGCGTGGGCAAAGGCGCAGGAGCCGGCAATTATTTTTACGATCGCGAGACCGGCAAAGCGGAACGAGCCGCGTCGCAGTACGAGTATCCACAGGGCAGCGCCTGCTTCATCCAGAGGGTGGGCGATACGATGGAAGACATCATGCGGCTGGCGACGAGCGAAGCGATGCTCTTCAAATACGGCAGTGGCACGGGGACGGATCTTACTTCGCTGAGATCGACAAGAGAAAAATTGAGCGGCGGCGGCAAGCCGAGCGGGCCGCTTTCGTTCCTGAAAGTTTATGATCAGGTTGCGAACGTGGTGAAGAGCGGCGGCAAAACGCGGCGCGCAGCGAAGATGAACACGCTCAAAGATTGGCATCCCGACATCGAAGAGTTCATCGACGCCAAACAGAAGGAAGAGAAAAAAGCATGGGCATTGATCGAGCAGGGCTATGACGGCAGCTACAACGGTGACGCGTACGGCTCCGTCATGTATCAGAACGAAAATTTGAGCGTGCGAGTGAGCGACGAATTCATGGAAGGGGCGTTGGAAGGCCGCGAGTGGTGGACGCGTCGCGTCACCAATGGGCAACCGTGCGAATGCAAAGATGCTCGCACGCTGCTACGCAAAATCGCCGAAGGCACGCATGTCTGCGGCGATCCCGGAATGCAATTCGATTCCACAATCCACAAGTGGCACACGTGCAAAGGCACGGATCGGCAAAATTCCACCAATCCCTGCTCGGAATATCTTTTTCTCGATAACACAGCCTGCAATCTTGCGTCGCTCAACTTGATGAAGTTCAAGACTGCGGACGGCGACTTTGGTGTCGAGCGATTCAAGGCGGCCGTGCGCATTTTCATCACCGCGCAGGAAATCATCGTGGACAACGCAAGTTACCCCATAAAAGAAATCGCGGAGAATTCGCATGTTTTCCGGACATTGGGACTTGGCTACGCGAACCTTGGCTCGCTTGTTATGAGCTACGGTTTCGGTTATGATAGCGTAGAAGGCCGGGCGCTCTGCGGCGCGATCACCGCAATCATGACCGGCGAAGCATACGAGCAAAGCGCACGGTTGGCGCAGGCGATTGGACCGTTCCCCGGTTATCATGATGCGCGCGCCAGCGGTGTGCCCAAGCCGGTGGCCAAAGACAACGTCTCGTCAATGCTGGAAGTCATTGATTTGCACCGTTGCGCAGTGAGGGAAATTTCGGACGCGGAAGAGTTCGCGCACTTGAAAGAGGAAGCGGCGAAAGTTTGGGAAAGCACAGCGGAACTCGGGAAGCGCTGCGGCTATCGTAACGCGCAGGTCACCGTGCTTGCCCCGACGGGCACAATCAGTTTCTTGATGGATTGCGATACGACCGGGATTGAGCCGGACATCGCACTCGTAAAATACAAGCTGCTCGCGGGCGGCGGAATGCTCAAAATCGTCAATCAGACGGTGAAACCCGCACTGGAGAAACTGGGTTACAATTCCGAGGAAATCGAACGGATCATCGCACACATCGACGCGTTCGATACGATCGAGGACATCACCGACACCGATGGATCGAAAATCTCATCCGGGCTCAAGCCGGAGCACTTGTCGGTCTTTGATTGCGCGTTCAAGCCATTTAAAGGCGAACGCAGCCTCAATTACATGGCGCACCTGCGGATGATGGCCGCTGCGCAGCCGTTCCTAAGCGGCGCAATTTCGAAAACGGTCAACATGCCGGAAACAGCTACGGTCGATGACATCATGAACACGTACGTGGAAGGCTGGCGGCTCGGATTGAAATCGATCGCCATTTATCGCGACGGCTCGAAGCGTTCCGCGCCGCTCAACACACGCAAAACAAAACACATGGGCGCGGTAGAAGACGTCGATGTTGCGTTGGATGCCACGATCGAGCGCGAGCAATTTGAGAAGCGCATTCTCGAGCTAGAGGAAGAACTCGGCATGCTGCGGGGTAAACTTGACAAGCCAATCAGGCATCGCATGCCGGACACGCGAATGTCATTGACGCATCGGTTCGAGATCGCCGGACATGAAGGTTACATCACGGTTGGCCTATACGAAGATGGTCAGCCGGGGGAGCTCTTCATCACGATGTCGAAGGAAGGAAGCACCATTGGCGGATTGATGGATACTGTCGGCACTCTCACTTCGATTGCTCTGCAGTATGGCGTGCCGCTGGAGAGCCTCGTGAAAAAATTTGCTTACCAACGATTTGAACCGAGTGGCTTCACGAAGAATCCCGACATTCGAAACGCAACCAGTATCACTGACTATGTGTTTCGCTGGCTCGCCTGCCAGTTCATCAAAGGTTACAAGGAAGCTACGTCACCAACACGTGGCCAAACGGAATTGCCGTTGAAAGAAATTCCGGAGATGGAGAAAAAGGCGCTCAATCGACCCGTCTCCGATCTGGCGCGGACAGGCGAAAAGGAGCTGATCGACGTAATCATAAGTCATTCGCCGAACGATGGCTCACCACAGGTAGTAGTGGGCAACGGCAGCAGCCATGCCGAACGGGTGCAAGAGGCGCTTGGAAATATGTTCATGGATATCGTCTGTTCGCATTGCGGCAGCGACAAGGTGATTCGCGCTGGCGCCTGCGGCGTTTGCACCGAGTGCGGCACGAGCCAGGGATGCAGCTAAGGAGAAGCTTCAACGGCTCCAATTTACCAGCTCCCACCCCGCCGCCATTCGCATGATGTGCAATTGGATGTTTGGTGTTTGTTTGAGGCAATGTTGAGGTTCGAGTGTTTGACGGCCGCGTAATCCGCGTGAGTGGACAGGGCGGACGTGTTCGCTACAGTGCGTGACCGCCATCTTCGGCGGCAAATTTTTTATGAACAAAGTCGAAGCACGGCAAAAGGAAATTCAGCAGGCGGAGGAACTGCTTTTCGCCGGTCCGCAGGCAGTTGGTTTTGCCAAGGGGCTTTTCCAAGGGTATTTCGTCTCGGATTGGGTGATGCCTTATCCACGCATCCCGGCAACGCAGCAAGCCGAGTTGGATAAAACTCTTATCGAGCTCCGCCAATTTCTCGGCGAACATCTCGACCCCGCCGAGATAGATCGACAAGCAGATATCCCGCGCGACGTCATCGATGGGCTGGGGCGCGTCGGTGTGCTTGGTGCGACCGCGCCAGTGGAATACGGCGGACGCGGTTTTACCCAGATGGTTAACTGCAAACTGCTGGAGGAAATTGGCCGTCGGTGTGCATCGACGTCGGTTTTCGTAAACGCGCATCATTCCATCGGGATTCGCGCGTTGCTGCTTTTCGGAACACATGAGCAAAAGCAGAGATGGCTTCCCAAATTATCGACTGGCGAACAACTTGGCGCGTTTGCGTTGACCGAACGTGAAGCAGGCTCCGACGCGGCAAACGTGCAAATGCAGGCGCACCCGACCGAGGACGGCGCCCACTTTATTTTGAACGGCGAAAAGCGTTACATCACAAACGCGGGAATCGCACAGGTGCTCACAGTGATGGCGCGCACTCCCATGCCCGGGTCAGACAAAACTGCGGTCACGGCATTTCTCATCACGCCCGACATGCCCGGCTTCACGTTACTGGAGGCCCGCATGCCGAAGCTGGGAATTCGGGGGACTGCGACCGGCCGATTCGCGCTGCGCGACGTCAAGGTTCCAAGGGAAAATATTCTCGGCCCGATGGGCAAAGGGCTGAAAGTGGCATTGACGGTGCTCGATTTTGGGCGAACCACATTTGGCGCTTGTTGCACAGGCGCGGCCAAGACGTGTCTGCAGCTGGCGGTCGACCACGCGAACACGCGCAAGCAATTCAATAAAACGCTCGGTGAATTTGATCTGGTCAAAAAGAAGATCGCACGCATGGCGGCAGACGCCTACGCGATGGAAGCGATGACCACTATCACTGCGTCGCTTATTGACCGTGGACTGGAAGATTACATGATTGAGACTGCCATGCTCAAAGTCTTCACGACTGAGCGGCTTTGGGAAGTGGTCAACGACGTTTTTCAGATTTATGGCGGCTCGGCTTACTTTGTCGATCTTCCGCTGGAGAGAATGCTGCGCGATGCGCGAATCAACCAAATCGGTGAAGGCAGCAACGAAGTGCTTACTTCGTTTATCGCGCTTGTTGGCATGCGCGGGCCGGGAATGGAGTTCAAGGAAATTTACGATACAGTGATGAAGCCATCCCGGGATCGGATGAGCAAAGCATGGGCTGCAGGGATGAATCGGCTTGGAGCGGCTATTCGTGTTCCTGATGTGCCTGTGCAAAGCGAGCAGCTTCGCGGGCATGCGCGAAAGCTTGGTCGCTTGATCTGGCGTTTCAACTTTGCCGTTAATCGGGCATTGATCATTTATCGCGAGCCAATCCTCGACATGCAGCTTGTTCAGGAACGGATTGCCGGCGCGGCCATGGACCTTTTTGCCTCGACATGTGTGCTCAGCCGCCAGGATGCCGAGCTTCAGTTCGCCCGCCGAAATGGAGACTCTGCGCCACTTGATCACTCCGCCGCCGACTTGTTTTTGCGTCAATCGTTTCGCCGAATTCGTCGCTTCCTTGGTGGGCTTACTGATAATGACGACAAATCGATGCTCGCGACAGCAAATTCGGTTTTGGGTAAGCCGCGCAGCTAGATGTGGCCGCACGCATTTACACCGACAAAGACGCCGATCTTCGCTGGCTGAAGAGAAAAACATGCGCGGTGATCGGGTTCGGAGCGCAAGGCCGCGCTCACGCTCTCAATCTTAGGGACAGCGGGATCAGTGTTATTGTCGGGCTGTATCCTGGCAGCAAGTCCCGGGTGCGGGCCAGGCGAAGTAGTCTCGAAGTACTAGATACAGCTGAAGCCGCGCGACGCGCGGACATTATTTTTTTCGGGCTCTCGGACACGCAAATGCCAGCAATCTATGCCGAACAAATCGCTTCGAGTTTACGTCCTGGCCAAACCCTGCTTTTCGCGCATGGATTTGCAATTTATTATCGCACGATCATCCCACGCAAAGATGTCGATGTTGTGATGGTCGCTCCCAAAGGCCTGGGACCGATGGTGCGCCGGGAGTTTGTGAGAGGCCGTGGTGCGCCCGGACTGATCGCGATTTATCAGAATCCCAGCCGGCACGCCAAGCAAACAGCCCTGGCTTGGGCAAAAGGAATCGGCTGCACGCGTGCTGGGGTGCTCGAAACCACTTTTCGTGAGGAGACGGAGACAGACCTTTTCGGCGAGCAAGCAGTACTCTGCGGCGGCACGTCAGCACTCATTCGTGCTCGCTTTGAAACGCTTGTTCGTGCCGGCTATCCACCCGAACTCGCATACTTCGAATGTCTGCACGAATTAAAGTTCATTGTCGATCTCATCCACGAAGCGGGAATTGCCGGAATGCGCAGATTGATTTCCGATACGGCCAAATGGGGCGAGTTGACGGTCGGCCCGAAGATTGTCGATCAAACAGTTCAAAGGCGGATGATGGCGGCGCTGCGAGAAATCCGCTCAGGAAAATTCGCGCGCGATTTTATTCAAGAGATGAAGACCGGCGGGCGTCGTTCCGCGAAGCTACTAACGGAAAGCGAAAAGCATCCGATCGAGAAAGTAGGCGCGCGGCTTCGCGGACTAATGAGTTGGAAAGCGAAAACAAAAAACCCTTAGCGGCGCTGCCGCGCTGGGCAGCGCGCCACTTTCGGCGAACGCGGTCTTCCCGAAATTATTATTTCTGCGCCACGCGCCCGATAACTTCCATCGGGCTTTCGGTAGTCGGATCTAATCCCTCGAACCGAACACATGCTTGTGGAATGCCAGACGCTATCGTCCTCACGTAGCAGATTTTGATGGCCCTTTTCTGGGTGATCTGCTGATTTGGCGCCACAACTACGTTTTTGTTCGGATCTGCAAATGCCGATGCGCAAAATGCGAGTGCGAGCACGCCACTTGCACATCGAGCCGACCAGCCGCAGAGGCGACTGAACCTAATTCTTGTTTTCATGCCTGAATTGTGATCCCGTTCCAAATTTTGTGCAAGCCTATTCGGAGTGGCTTTAGGACAAAGAAGCGATCGTTTCGGCCACCGTGAATGCGGCTAACTGGCAACTCGTAAATGCCGGCATCAATCCGGCCAGAGAAAATGCTCCAGACGCAGACGTTTGAGCCGCTCCTTTGCCTCTTCGCTCCGGGTGCCGCTGGATGCGGCCAGTTTCTGGTAGACAGCAGCAGCAGATTCCCATTTTGAATTGTCTTCCAACAGCCGCGCTGCATTGAATCCGGCTTTGTAATACCAAAACAGTTCACGCTTCCGATCCGGGCGCAGATCATCCTCCAAGACTTTGTAAAACGTCGCAAGGGCGCCAGTTCGGTCGCTTTTTTTCTCCAAACAGAGGCCCTTTTTGAAGAGTGCTTGGTTGCGCCAGTGAATTGGCTCGTTTTTGTCGGATGCCAACTGATCATAGACTTCGATCGCGCGCTGATAATTGTTCGAGTCGCTTCCGCCCATCTCGAAAAAGATGTCTCCCTTGCCGCAAAGCGCCTCTTGCTTCTCCGATGTTCCAGCCGCGCTTTTTAACACCTCGTCGTATAACAAGAGCGCATCCTGCGGCTTGCCCAGCTTGCGTTCGATAACAGCTTGTTCGTTGCGTGCGGCCCATTTCAGGTCGCCATTTAACTGCGCCACCTGATCAAACAGCACAATCGCCTGGTCGAGCGAATGCTTACCCATGCTCGACATGGCCGATTCCGCCGCAAAAAAGAGCGCTTTCTCGCCAAGCGGACCGCCCGGATTCTGCTGCGCGAGCATTTCAAACTGCGTCTGTGCGTTTGCAAAATCCTGACGCCGGTAATAAATCTCCGCTAATTTCATTCGAACCTCTGCAGTGAATGACGAGGCGGCATGTTGTTGTAGAAAGCGATTCGCAAGTTCGATGACTTTCGTCTCGTTAACATCTGCTGAATCCTCAATCCAGATCATGAGATAATCGGCGCGCTCCGCCGCCGCTGTCGTTGGGCTTGAATCGGCCGCTCGAGCTAGATTCTTCCGCGCTTCATCGAGACGAGGCGGCGTGGAATGGAATGCCAGTTCAGCCAAACCAACCCAGGCTTCTGAGACGCGGGGATTCTTGGGAAAATCGCGAATAAATTGCTGCAGCGATTCTGTCGCTTTCTTATCTCCTTTCGCGGCTTGCATCAAACCTTCCTCCAAGCGTAGGCTGGCGCGCGATTCTTCATCGCCGCCCTGCTTTTCAAGTGCATTGTAAGCAGCCAAAAAACGGGCGTGATCACCGAGTTGCAGCCAGCCCGTGGATGCGTTGAAAAGTGCGAGCTTCGCCCACGGCGAAGTGGAACGCCCGATTTGTTCGAAGGCCGCCGTTGCCACCTCAAAGTGTTTCGCGAGGTACTGCGTTTGCGCGGAGAGAAGATTGATTCGATCGACCAACTGCGCTTCTGGATGAAGCACACGCGCATCGTCCAAAATCGCAATGGCTTCATCGAAATGTCGATCTTCCAGTTCAAGTTGTGCGAACTCTAATAAAGCGGGCGCGAGCGCCGGAGATTTTACCTCGATATGGCGCAGATCGCCGAGCAATTGCCGAGCTCGATCTCGGTGCCCTGCGCGAACTTCAAGGTCAGCAAGGTGCCATCGGGCGAATTCGCGTCGTGGTTCTTCCGGATTGCGCACCCATTTTTCCAGTTCGCTACGTGACGCTTTCCGCTCCGCGCGGTAGAGGTCGTCTAGCTTTGCGAAGAGAACAGGCAGGTCCGGATCCGCCGGATGACGATCGATAAATCGCTCAAGGACGTCATCCCCGGCTTCCGGTGTTTTTAATTGCAAGTGCGCGTCGGCGATTCCAAAGAGTGCCGCGATCAGGGTGGCATGAGTCGCCCCCTCCGGTCTTTTCAGAAGCGCTTCAAACACACCGATTGCTCTCTCGGGTCGTTGTAAAATCAGCTCCAAACGTCCGCGTAGAAGCCGTCGCTCCTTTCGTTCCGCGACCGACTTGGGTTGGATTTCATCAAGGATGCGCCGCGCGTTGGCGGCGTCGACCCTCTCGATATACAATTCGGCCGATCGCAATTGTGCTCGGATACGCCATTGTTTGTCGCGAAGGAGAATCAATATCTTCGCCAGGGCTTCATCCTGTCTTCCCAACGCACGCAACATTTCCGCCGCTCCAAAAATGGCTGCTTCGCGAAATGATGAACTTTGGTCCGCCTCCAGTTCCTTGTAGAGCAGCAGTGCGTCGGCCCATCGATGCAAGTTGGCAAAGGCCTGCGCACGCCAAAACTTTGCTGCAGGAAGATCGCGCAGTCTGGAATCCGCAAGCAACACCAGCGCGTCCTCTGGTTGCCTTGCGGTCACCTGAGCTTCGGCAAGCTTTGCGGCGACCGCGCGCCACTCTTCATCGGCCAACCCGCTGTCGAGCAAGGCTCGCAAACGTACGACGGCCACTTCCGGTACGCCTTCCATTAACGGTCCCGTCGCCTCCATCAGTGCTGGCGAAATTTCTGCGCGCAATGATTGGGAAAACCAGATCGACAACCCGATCAAAGCGATTCCCCGCACCCGTCTCTTCCACCAAAGGCCGAGCCCGCGGTGGTCCGCACTGGGCGTCTTCTTCATGGCAGCTTCAACATCGGTCGCAGATACCTGCCTGTGAAACTATTTGGAAGATCGACAATTTGTTCCGGCGGACCAGCCCCGACAATCTCACCGCCGCGTTCGCCGCCTTCAGGCCCTAGATCAATAATCCAATCTGCGCATTTAATCATCTCTAGATTCTGCTCGATCACAATCACCGTGTTACCCGCGTTGCGCAGCTTCATCAATACTTGCAGCAATTTCTCGATATCGGCGAAGTGCAATCCAGTCGTCGGCTCATCGAGAATATAGACCGTCCGGCCGGTCGCCTTTTTCGCGAGCTCCGCAGCGAGTTTGACGCGTTGCGCTTCCCCTCCGGAAAGGGTGGTTCCAGCTTGACCAAGTCGCAGATAACCGAGGCCCACATCTAGCAAAGAATTTAATTTTTCGGAAAGGCTCGGCACATTCCGAAAAAAGCGCGCCGCTTCATCCACCGTCAGATCGAGAACGTCGGCAATGTTCTTACCTTTGTAAGTGATCTCGAGCGTCTCGCGATTGTAGCGCTTGCCGTGGCACACTTCGCATTCCACGTAGACATCCGGCAAAAAATGCATCTCAATCTTGATCAACCCACCGCCTTCGCAATTTTCGCAACGGCCGCCTTTGACATTAAAGCTAAACCGCCCCGCATCATAACCGCGCACCCGCGCTGCGGGCAATTGACTGAATAACTGGCGGATAGGCGCGAAGGCGCCGGTGTAGGTCACTGGATTGGAGCGGGGCGTCCGGCCGATCGCACTTTGATCAATCACGATCGTTTTGTCGATCTGTTCCACTCCGCGAATTGCCCGATAAGCGCCGGGTTTTTCTCTTGAATTGTAAAAATGCCGAAAGAGAGCGCGGCGCAGAATATCATCCACCAGCGTCGACTTGCCGCTACCGGACACGCCCGTTACACAAGTGAGACAGCCGAGAGGGAAACAGGCGTCGATTTTTTTGAGGTTGTTCTCCGCTGCGCCTACGACTGTAAGCCAGCCATCATAATGGTTGTCGGTTGATAGCGGATGGTTAATTGATTGTGGCCTAACACGCTGCTTTGGAATCGGAATGCGCGCGCGTCCAGAAAGATAGTCTCCAGTTAAGGAATTTTTCGCGCGAAGAATTTCTTCGATGCTCCCTTGAGCAACGATCTCACCGCCACGCGGACCCGCGCCCGGACCGAGATCGACGATGTGGTCCGCCGCGCGGATGGTTTCTTCATCGTGTTCAACCACAATCACGGAATTGCCGAGATCGCGCAGTCGCCGTAGCGTCCCTAGCAAGCGCGCGTTGTCTCGCTGATGCAAGCCGATGCTCGGTTCATCTAAAACGTAAAGAACCCCGGCCAGGCCAGAGCCAATCTGCGTTGCTAGCCGGATCCGCTGCGCTTCTCCGCCGGAAAGCGTGCCGCTCTCGCGATTTAGGGTGAGATATCCGAGGCCAACTTCGATAAGAAATTGCAGGCGCGATCGAATTTCGTGCACGACCTCGTTCACGATCAATCGTTGCTGCGCGGATAGGTCGAGATCCGCAATGTAGCGCGCCGCCGCCTCGATCGTTTGCTCGCTGATTTGGGTGAGATATCCGAGGCCAACTTCGATAAGAAATTGCAGGCGCGATCGAATTTCGTGCACGACCTCGTTCACGATCAATCGTTGCTGCGCGGATAGGTCGAGATCCGCAACGTAGCGCGCCGCCGCCTCGATCGTTTGCTCGCTGATTTGATGAACATTCAATTCGCGGGCATGTCGATCTTTAATTGTGGCAGAGAGAATCTCCGGTTTAAGCCTGGCGCCGCCGCATACTTTGCACGCCTCGCGCGTCATGAACGCGCGGATGCGATTGCGAGTGAACTCGCTTTGAGTTTCTTCATAGAGCCGCTGCATCTGGGGAACGAGTCCTTCAAACGGGCGCCTTTTATTGGACCGGCCGTTACTGCTTAGACTCATTTCGATTGGCTGATCGCGGGTGCCAAAGTAAAGCGCTTCCTTAAATCGCTCGGGCAATTCGGCAAAAGGCACGTTTTCATCAACATCAAAGTGTTTCACGAGCGCACTTTGTAAGTGACGATAGTATGCCTGCATTCGCTTTGTCCCGCGCCGCCATGGCGTGATCGCGCCTTCAGCGAGTGTTTTATCGGGATCGGAAATCATCAACTCCGGATCGCATGCCAATTGCGTGCCAAGACCGTGGCATGCCGGACAAGCTCCGAGGTGACTATTGAATGAAAAGTGTTTCGGAGTCAGCTCGCCTAGCGTGAACCCCGTGTCTGCATTTCCG
>Ga0209473_1001624_pt1 | contig 12522 bp, 10 predicted proteins | sample GraSoiAngelo_133_FD_185890 | JGI IMG/M metagenome (GOLD analysis project Ga0209473, IMG submission 185890) | Grasslands soil microbial communities from the Angelo Coastal Reserve, California, USA - 14_0929_05_20cm (SPAdes) (version 2) | ecosystem: Environmental > Terrestrial > Soil > Grasslands ...
GAGAGTGCGGGAATGACCCACACCCACCCTGGCCAGATGGCTTGGGTCCAGCGACCAGCCAAAAGCGCAGCAACAACGCCGAACATGGCTGCTCCGAGTGCAGCCGTCGCCGCCCATCCGTACCAGTACATCGCAGGAGCCAGAAACCCCATCGCGGGGTCGGCGACGTCTCGTGAGTGATGCGTACCTGCAAGCACGATGCCGAGCGACGGGAAAACAGTAAACAGAGCCAAATCCTTTGCGACGGCTACCACGTAGAGAACCGCGAATGTCGGCCCGAACGCAAATGCAAAGCGGCCAAACCGGTCGGATGACGTCATGAGCCGAAACCCATGATGTTGTTGGCGACATGGCCAGTCAGAAAACTCCACCAGACGATGAAGGCAAGGATCGAGGTGAGCGTTGTACGCGTTTGAGCGGGCTCATCGGCATGCGGCCGACGCCAACAAACCAGGTAAGCGGGTAGTAGGGCAAGCCCGATGGCTGCGAAGTGCTCCTTCAGGTCGAAGAAGCCGAGGACATGCCAGTGACCCGCGCGCTCTAACTCGGGTCGCACGTCCACACGGAAGTAAAGGTACACGATCCCACCTAGCAGCGTGGAGGCTGCATATAGAACGACCACGGCGTTAGCGAACGAGGCCGACGGCACGGAACGAAAGCGGCCGAAGAATGAACCGGGTCGGGCGTCCGCCGATGCCCATGCCGCCAAAGTCTGGTGTGTTACCGCGCCAAGCAGTGCCACCGCGACCAAGCCGTGAATGATCAGGAGAATTGTCGCCAGAACCTCACTCCCGCTAACGCCCGCTCCCTGTCACATGAAGAGTTCTTCAGTTCCGAATGGCTCTGCCGACCATGGCCGGAAGCGATTGAGGGTGAACTTCGTCTTCTGGCCAGGTTCGACCTCGACGAGGACGTAGTTGTATTCTTCCTGTGGAGGCTGGCCCTTCCAGTAGAGATCGGGCGGATAGTCGGCGGGCACCTTGATGCTCGTGCGACCGGGAAGGATGGGGTCCTGTTCAGCGCCACCACCGCCCAGCATGAGGTATTTTACCCCATCTACATCGTAGATTTCGGTCGTGTGGACGTGACCATTTAGGACGACCACTTCCATGTCCCTGGCATACGACGCGATTACCTTGTGTGGATTGTCGGAGGTCGGGATCGGGCCCAAGCCCGACCGGGCAAACACCGGATAGTGGAAGACGATAAAGGCCTTACGAATGCCATTCGCCTTGGCTTCGTCCATCCATTTCTGGAGCTGTGTCATTTGCTCGGCATACTTTGGCCGATCAGCGTCCCACAGTGACGGCGAACGGTAGTCGTACTTGCCGCTCCAGAGATAGATGAAGCGCGTGCCTTTGAAGTCGAATTTGTAAATGAGGTTTTCCGGTGTGACGCCGAACTTCTTCAGATAGGGCAACGCCGAAAGAACGCCCTCAATCTTCGGATCAGCCCACACTTCATGGTTACCTACACTCATGAAAAATCGCCCATCCAGACCGGCGGCGCGCATCTCGTCGTCTGGCGGGGGTAGCTTCTTCAACATTGTTTCGTTCACGCGCTTCCAGTATGGGCTATCACTCACGGTCAAGCCCTGATTACCCCACCATACAGCGTCACCGCTATTGACCACGAATTTGGCGCGGCCGGATTGAACGTCCTTGACGATTTCACGCGTCACCCATTCGCCGCCCTGAAGCCGGAACATCGTTCGATGCACTCCGGGAAGCAGTTTCAAGTCTTCAACGGATGCCTCGGTGACCCAACCTTTATCCACCGTCAGGGTCATGACTTCCGTCTTAGACGCGAACGGCATGACTACCTTGATCAGGTCCTTTGTGGCCGGATCGAAGATCATCTTCACATCCTTCGTTACGACAGCCTCGGCGACCTTTTCCGGCATGACCAATCCGAACATCTCGACGAAGAACTTACTGAGGTCCGGTTGTCCCTCTTTCAATGGGAGGTACATCATCGGTCGGGTATCGCCGACCGCCGCGAATGAAAAACCGGCCCCCGTGCGAAGCGGCGCCCCCGGGGTCGTTGTCTGCGCCTGCGCACTGGCGACGAACGGTAAGTGGAGGGTTGGGAGAGCCGCGAGCGCGCCGAGAACAAGGCGACGGCTCGGGCTGCTGGGGTTGGATGATAACGGCATGATTATCGATCCGTTGATGGAGTAATTGATGCCTGCGCATCGTCGCTTTGTGAAATTAACCCCGATCACTAGCATGAGCCTATGCAATTTCGGCCAGCGGCCAAAAAGTTGAACGTCGAAGACGCGTTGATCCACATCGACTTTGAAGCCACACTGGGGCCAATGTGCGCAGTGCCGCTAACGCGCCTCCGCAAAATCTCAGGAGGGAGGTCGATCATGCCCGTACTCGAGCCTTTGCCGTCGTGGAATGACGGCCCGGCGAAACAGTCCATCATCGCCTTTGTCGAGAAGGTCACTAAACCCGGCTCGCCGGACTTCGTACCCGTCTCCGAGCGCATCGCAACCTTCGACAACGACGGCACTCTATGGTGCGAGCAGCCAGTGCCTGTGCAATTGTATTTTGCGCTTGATCGCGTCAAGGCGCTCGCGCCGCAACACCCGGAGTGGAACACCACGGAGCCGTTCGCCTCGCTGCTCAAGGGTGATTTGCAGACAACACTTGCTGGCGGCGACCATGCGCTGATCGAAGTCGTCATGGCCACACACGCCGGCATGACCACGGCCGAATTTGAGCAGATCGTGAAAGACTGGATCGCCACAGCGAAGCATCCGAAAACCGGCCAGCTCTTTACTGACATGGTTTATCAGCCGATGCTCGAAGTGCGCTCCTATTTGCGAGCGAACGGCTTCACGAACTTCATCGTTTCCGGCGGCGGCATCGAATTCATGCGCCCGTGGACGGAGCGGGTTTATGGCATTCCGCCGGAGCAGGTCGTCGGTAGCAGCATCAAGACGAAGTTTGAAATGCGCGATGGCAAACCCGTCCTCGTGCGTTTGCCTGAGCTGAACTTCATTGATGACAAGAGTGACAAGGCGGTTGGCATCAACCAGCACATCGGCCGCCGTCCCATCGCCGCGTTTGGCAATTCCAATGGCGACAAAGAAATGTTGGAATACACGCAGGGCGACGGCGGCGCGCGCTTCATGTTGTTGGTGTTTCACGATGATGCGGCACGCGAATACGCCTACGGCTCGGCCATGGGATTGCCTGACCCAAAACTCGGAGCCTTCACGCGATCGCTTTACGACCAAGCGAAGAAGGAAGGCTGGACCGTTGCGAGTATGAAGAACGATTGGAGCCAGGTCTTCCCGTTTGAACAATCCCCAGTCACCGCCATCGACATCCTGTTGGAGCCGGACGCTACGATGCTCCGGCGCGCCGAAGCCGCGAACGCTAGCCAGCTGAAGATATTCCCGCAAGGGTTTGCCCTGGATGCGACGCATCGCCCTCACGTCACGATGATCCAGCGTTTCGTCCGCACCGCAGACCTCGACAAGGTCTATGATGCCGCTAACAAGGTCTTCGCCCGTGCCAACGTGACCGGGATGAAGCTGGAAGCCTTCAAATACTACTACATACCGAGCAAGGAGTTGGGTCTTTCGGGCATTGTAGCGAAGCCAACGCCTGAGTTGCTAAAACTGCAAGCTGACTTGATCGCCGCCGTGGCCCCGTTCACGGTGCCGAGCGGAAACTCAGGCGCGTTCGTCACGACGCCTGATGATCGCGTCATTGACCCTCTCCTGATCGAATACGTCTCAACGTTTGTTCCAAAAGCCTCTGGCGAGCATTTCGGTCCGCATGTCACCACCGGCCTCGCACCCCGGACCTACCTCGACAAGCTGCTCGCCGAACCGTTTGAGCCATTCACTTTCTCGCCCGCAGGCGCGGCCGTTTACCAACTCGGCCAGTTCGGCACAGCAGCGAAGAAACTCAAAGAATTTGATTTGAAACCGTGAGCCTCGTTTTCAAACCCATGTCCGCTCAGGGTCTTGGCCGTGTAAAAACACCCTTTCCAGGGAAGTCAGTGAGAAGTCAGGACCGGCTCAGTCTCAGGCCACGATCGCAGCCATCAGCGGCTTGGTCCCGACGATGTTCATGACCCGCGTCAGATTGTAGGCCAGGACCGAGAGAGCCATCTCGCCGGTTACTTTTGGGAGCGTTTTGGTGAGGAAGTGTGTCGCGCCCATGCGGGCCTTCATCGTTCCGAACGGATGCTCGACTGTCTCTCGACATTGGCGCATGGCTTGTGGGTTTGCATCAAGGCGCTGCTGCACAACGTCGAGCAGATGCTCATGCTCCCATCGTGTAATCCGCCGCTCTGGCCCTGTCGTGCATTGGGATTTGAGCGAACAATTTTGACAGGCTGTGGTCCAGTAACGCCGTAGGTGCTTGCCGTCTTCCTCGTTCGTATAGCGATACGGCAGCCGCTCCCCAGCTGGACAGCGATAGGCGTCCTCTTCTGGCAAATACACAAAATCCTGCTTACCGAAGCGCCCCCTCCGATTTGGCGCCCGACGTCTGCGGCTTGGGCAGAGTTACCGTAATGCCGGCCTCGTGGCACGCGAGGATCTCCGGACTGCTGAAGTAGCCGCGATCGGCAACGGCCTCGAGCGTCTCGGTCTTTAGAACCCCCTTAGCCTGCTTGGCCATATTGGCAAGTTGCGCCCGATCTGAGCCGCTGTTCGTTACCTCGTGCGCCACAATCAAATGATGCTCGGTATCGACAGCAACCTGCACGTTGTAGCCGACGACGCCGGAACCGCGGCCGCTGGTCGGCATCGAACGGCTGTCGGGATCGGTCAGCGAGATTTGCTGGTCGGGAGAGGCAAGCATCTGCTTCTCGTAGACAGCAGCTTGCCCATCTCCTCCTTCAGCTTCGTCAGCTTCTCGGTAAGCCTTGTTACCTTCGCGGCCAGCGCCTCCGTCGGCTCCGCAAAAACGGCTGGTTTTGGAGTGCCCAGTTCCTCCTGACCCCCAGATTCGTAGTTTAGTTAAAGGGCCAGAGGAGATGGCTCATCGTCCGAACCGCGAAATGGGCAACCGCACCAGTTTCGCACCAGAAACGACCTGAACGAAGCGCAACAAACGCGATCGAAGGCAAACGAAACCACAGCAAAATCAACGAAGCTGATCGATATCCCGCCGCTCATAACGGTCTGGTTGCAGGTTCGAATCGCGCTGTCCCACCAGTGAATTCAGCGGATCCTCGAAACGTCGGTTTGGATTAACGCACCAGACAGTACTCAATTGCGTGAAATCCCATAAGCCTACTCTGAGATGGTTCACGCACGGGGACCTGTCCGATTTCCACTCCAAACTAACCGAATGCGCGACGGACGGGCTTCTGCTCTGTTCTCAGCAGCTCTCTCGGCTTTGATCACAAAGATTCCCGGCAGTGGGAGCGCTGAATGATCGAGCCCCGTGTCTTATCGAAAGAACAGGCTGCGGCCTACGCCGGTTGCGAGACGTTATCGGCGTTCAACGATTGGATTCGCCGAGAGATCGTGCCGGGACCGATTCCTGGAACACATAAATGGGATAGAAAAGCTATCGATGCAGCCCTTGACCGGCTATCCGGTCTTCAGCCTAAAATTGAGTCCGAACTATCACCATACGACGCGTGGAAGGCATCCCAAAATGCGAGTGCGGCTGAAGGGAATCAATTGGTCAATCAAAAAGCTCGCTGACGGAACGTCGAAGACCTACTGGTACGCTTGGAAGGGCGGCCCGCGCATCGACGCTGAGCCGGGTACCCCCGAGTTCATGCGGCTCTACTACGAGGCTGTTGCCTCGTACAAGAAAAAGAGCGCTGAAACATTCAGCTCGCTCGTTGACTACTTTAAGGATTGCAGCGAGTACAAAGAGCTTGGTGAGAAGAGTAAGCGAGCATATGACGGCTACCTCAAACTCATCGAAGCCAAGTTTGGCTCGATGCCAATCGGCGCTCTCGAAGACAAGCGTGTGCGGGGTGACTTCAAAGAGTTTCGTGATTCATTCTCCGACAAGCCGCGCAAGGCGGACTACGTCTGGGCAACCATCGCCCGCGTGCTATCGGTCGCGAAGGATCGCGGTAAGATCGCGGTGAACGTCTGCGAGCGCGGCGGCCGGCTTTATGAATCTGATCGGTCGGAGATAGTGTGGACCGCCGAGGACATCCGTACCTTCTGTGGTGTAGCGTCCGTCGAGCTGCAGGCCGCTCTCCTGCTCGCGCTATGGACGGGCCAGCGCCAAGGAGACCTGCTGCGACTGACCTGGAAGGACTACGATGGCACGTACATCCGGATGCGTCAGTCGAAGGGCCGCGGCAGCAAGGGCCGGCGCCGTGTAACGATACTGGCGGGGCCGCCTCTGAAGGCGGCGCTTGATGCTGCGCTGAGGGAGAAGCGCTCGGCCGTGACTATTTTGGTCAACTCATTCGGCCGCCCGTGGACGGAGGACGGTTTCAGGACGAGCTGGGACAAGGCGTTCAGGAAAACGTCGCTGAAGGACCTGCACTTCCATGATCTACGCGGCACCGCTGTTACGCGCCTTGCGCTGTCGAATTGCTCGGTGCCAGAGATCGCCGCGATCACCGGCCATTCGATGAAGACGGTGCAGGAGATCCTTGACGCGCACTACCTGGGTGGCCGGCTCGAACTCGCGGAGGCAGCCGTCAAAAAGTTGAGCGAAGTATACGGGTAGGAACAGAATGAGTTGGGGATGTGGATCGATTCCAGGTGAAGGCGTCCTCGGTCGCCAAGGCTTCCGCGTGAGAGAGTGCTTCACGCCGCCGGGGAGCGAGCTAGCCGCTGTGGTAACGCGCAGCCATCCCGCCACTCCTCGCCGGCGTACGGACGCCGAACAAATTTCTCAAACCGCACGTCAAACCAAAAAGTCCGTTCTGATGCCTATGGGTGCTAAGCGCTTGAAAGACTTGGTGGGCGCACCAGGGCTCGAACCTGGGACCCGCTGATTAAGAGTCAGCTGCTCTACCAACTGAGCTATGCGCCCGGAACCGGTCCGGAAAGCCTTCGCAAGAGGGCGTCGTTTAGCAAAGCGACCCCCCAATGTCCAGCAAAGGGGGAGAGGTTTTCCGGCGCTTCTGCCCGGCCCGCGAAGGCGAAAAGGCCGCGAGATTCGGCGGCCTTTTCAAAGATTTGAGAGGTCGAGGCGGCGCGATCAGAGCCGCTCGCCACCTCGATCGCCGCCGTGGTCATCGCGATCCATGCCGCGCTCGAACCAGCGATGCCGCCAGCCTTCGCCGCCAAAGCGGCCGCCACGATGGGTCAACAGCGCGAGGCGGCGCTTCTGGCCGTCATCGAGCGCCTTGTAGAGCGGGTCGGCCGCGTCCGCGATCTTCTTCAATGCCGCCGCCGACACCGCCATATTGTCGGCGCGCTCGCGCAGGCGAGCCACTAGATCCTCAGACTTCTGCTGATCCTGCTGGTCATTCTCCGCCTTCATCCGCGCGTTGGCGCGATCGATCCGGAGCTTGGCGAAATCCCGCACCGCGGCTTCGACCGGCGGCCACAGCTTCTCCTGGTCCGGCGTCAGCTTGAGCCCGGCATGAACGGCGGCGATCCGGGCATCGAGAAACGCGGCCCGGTCCTCCGGATTCATTCGCGCGTGATGCATGTGCCCAGAGAACCACGGGCGGTGCTGGGCATAGACGGCGGTCGAGCCGGCGATGGCGAGCGCCGCGATGGCGGCAACGGTAAACTTCCTCATGCGAACCTCCTTGGAAAGCTCGGCTGATGATGGTCGCGGTCGGACGCGCAATCAACTTACAGTTTGGACAGGGTACCCTTCTTACCAAGATGTAATTTCTCTCCGTTAACCGAAACAAAAGGCCTCACATCATCCCGAGCAGGTGCGGCAGCCACAGCGAAATCTCGGGCACATAGGTGATCAGGCCAAGGAATCCCAGCATCGCGCACAGCCACGGCAACACCGCGATAGTGATCTCGCTGATGCCCATCTTGGCGATACTGGATGCAATATAGAGATTTAATCCGACCGGCGGATGACACAGCCCGACCTCGGTATTGACGATCATCAGCACGCCGAGATGGACGGGATGCACGCCGAGCTTGGTGGCGAGCGGATAAAGGATCGGCGCCATGATCAGGAGGATCGACGATGGATCCATCACGTTGCCGGCCAAAAGCAGGATGACGTTCACGACCAGCAGGAACATCCAGATCGAGAAATTCTTGTCGATGATCCACGCCGCCATGGTCTGCGGAATCTGCTCGTGCGTCATCAGGAACGAGAACAGCACCGCATTGGTGATGATGTAGAGCAGCATCGAGCTCATGCTGGCCGCCTGCAGCAAGACTTTCGGCACGTCGCGGAGATTGAGCTCCTTGTAGACGAACACGGTGATGCAGAAGGCATAGACCGCGGCGACCGCAGCCGCTTCGGTTGGCGTGAAGATGCCGCCATAGATGCCGCCGAGCACGATGCCGATCAACAGCAGGCCCCACAGGCTTTCGCGGAAGGCTTTCCATTGCTGGCCGAGATCGGCCCGCGGCATCCGCGGATAGCCGTTGCGCCAGGCCACGAACCAGGTCACCGCCGCCAGCATCGAGGCCAGGATGACGCCCGGCACGATGCCGGCCATGAACAGTGCGCCGATCGAGGTGTTGGTGGAAACGCCGTACAACACCAGGATGATCGAGGGCGGCACCAGGATGCCGAGCGCGCCAGAGGTCGAGATCACGCCGACGCCGAACCGTCTGGGATAGCCGTGTTCCACCATGGCCGGCATCATGATCGAGCCGATCGCAACCACGGTTGCGACGCTTGATCCCGAGATGGCGGCAAACATCGCGCAGGCCGCGACGCCGGCAAGCCCCAGTCCGCCCGGCAAATGGCCGACCAGCGAGGTCGTAAATGCGATCATCCGCCGCGCCACGCCGCCGCGCGTCAAGAACGTGCCGGCGAGGATGAAGAACGGGATCGCCATGATCCCGAAATTGTCGAGGCCGGAAAACAGCTTTAGTCCGACGCTTTCGATCGGCACTTCCGTCATCGTGAACAGGAAGGTCAGAACGGTAAGGCCGAGCGAAATCGAGATCGGCATGCCCGTCAGCATCAGGACGAACAGCAATCCGAAGATGAGAGCGGCGCTCATCACGCTTCTCCAAGCGCGATCGGCGCTTTCTGGCTGACCTCGATGCCTTCGACACGCGCGGCATCATGATGCGGCAGCGCGTTGGTGCGCCAATAAGCCCACATCACCTGCAGGAAGCGGAAACACATCAGATAGGAGCCGAGCGGGATGCAGGCGTAAACCAGCCAGCTCGGCAATTCGAGGTCGGGCGAGACCTGGTCGGTGTGCATCAGCTCGATGACGAATTTGGCGCCCATGGTGCCGACGATCGCGGTGAACAGTGCGCCGCCGGCAAGGCCGAACAGAATGACGCCCTTGCGCCAGCGGTCGTTGAGCCGGTTGATCAGCACGTCGACGCCGACATGGATGCCGGTCCGCACGCCGTAGGCGGCGCCGAACTTCGCCATCCAGATGAACATGTAAATACACAGCTCCTGCGTCCAGGCGATGTGGATCTGGATCAGATAGGGATAGAGGAACGATATCCCGGTGCCGAAGCGGTGCAGGACGGAAACGAAAATCAACAGCGTCGCGGCGCCCATCAGCGCGCTAATCAGGATTTCCTCGAGCCGATCAAGGATTCGAAGCATCTTACCCCCCGTGCATCCGATCAAACACCGGGTGCATCGCGTTCATTCCTGTGAAGTCGGCGCCAGTCGGTCCCCTGAACCCGGCGCCGCACAAGGCCCCCCGAAGGGCTCGACGAGATTTTAGTGGCTGGCCGCTCCGGTTTCCTTCAGGAATTCGTCGATCAGGGGCTGACCGACCCGGCTCGCGACATCCTTGTAGACCGGCTCCATCGCCTTGCGCATCGCGGCGTCCTGTTCCGGCGTCAACGTGATGATCTCGGTCTTGCCGGATTTCTTGATCGCCTCCAGTGCATCGTCGTTTTCCTTCGCCGACTGACCGTTGCCGAAGGCGGTAGCTTCCTTCATTGCCTTCTCGCAATTCGCGCGAATGTCCGCCGACAAGCCGTCCCAGAACTTCTTGTTCACGACCACGACGTAGCCGATATAGCCGTGATTGGTCACGGTCGCGTACTTCTGCACCTCGTGCATTTTCTGGGTGTAAATGTTCGACCAGGTGTTCTCCTGGCCGTCAACCACGCCGGTCTGCAGCGCCTGGTACACTTCGCCGAACGCCATCACCTGCGGGATCGAACCGAGCGCGCGGAATTGCGCTTCCAAAACCTTGGACGACTGGATGCGGAACTTCACGCCTTTGTAGTCGACCGGGCTGATCAGCTTCTTATTGGCGCTCATCTCCTTGAAGCCATTGTCCCAGTAAGCGAGGCCCGTCATGCCCTTGGAATCAAGCAGTTTGAGCAGCCGCGCGCCGAGCGGACCGTCGGTCACTTTTCGCAACGTCGCAAGATCGGGGAGGATGTAGGGGAGATCGAACACCTCAAACTCCTTGATGCCGATCGGCCCGAACTTCGAGTTCGACGGTGCCAGCATCTGCACTGCGCCGAGTTGCAGCGCCTCGAGCTCCTCCTTGTCCTTGTAGAGCGTCGAGTTCGGATAGATTTCGACCTTGACCTTGCCGTCGGTGTATTTTTCCGCCAGCTCCTTGAACTTCTCCGCCGCCTTGCCCTTTGGCGTGTCGGACGCGACGACATGGCTGAACTTGATGATAACTGGCGATTGCGCCGACGCCGGGCCGATCAGGGTTAGCGCTGCGATCGACGCGGCAGCCAGGACCAATTTACGCATGTTTCCTCCGCGCATGATGGTTGCGGAGCGCGCCCACGCGCCGCCCCCAACCTTGTATGCCAGCCGCACCAATACAGAGAAGCCGGCCGGAACGCCATTGCCCCTTTAGCAGGGGCTGTTTGGCAGTTTTGCTGCGATGCAAAACGCGATATCGCGTCGTCATTCCGGGGCGATGCGAAACATCGAACCCGGAATCTCGAAATTCCGGGTTCGCGTCTTCGATGCGCCCCGGAACGACGCATGCGCCGCGATCAGCCCGCCGCGGCCGCCGGCATGTCGCGCTGGCGCTTCATGACGATCTTGTTGAGCGCGCCGAGATAGGCTTTTGCGGAAGCGACCAGCGTATCCGGATCCGCCGCCCGCGCCGTCATCGAGCGGCCCTCATGCGCGAGCCGCACCGACACTTCGGCCTGCGCGTCGGTGCCTTCGGTGACGGCGTGAACCTGATAGAGCTCGAGCTTGGCCTCGTGCGGCACCAACGCCTTGATGCAGTTGAACACCGCGTCCACCGGGCCATTGCCTTCGGCCTCCTCGATCCTGATCTGGCCTTCGACATCGAGCTTCATGGTGGCGCGCTGCGGCCCATGGGTGCCCGCGATCACCGTCAGCGAGGTCAGCTTGATCCGGTCATGAGAAGCGGCGATCTCCTGATCGACCAATGCCTCGATGTCCTCGTCGTAGATGTCCTTCTTGCGGTCGGCGAGCGCCTTCATCCGCACGAACGCATCCTCAAGCTGGTTGGGGCCGAGCTTGTAGCCCATCTCCTCCAGCTTGTGCACGAAGGCATGACGGCCCGAATGCTTGCCCAGCACCAGCGACGACTGCTTCAACCCGACCATTTCCGGCCGCATGATCTCGTAGGTCGAGGCATCCTTCAGAACGCCGTCCTGATGGATGCCGCTTTCGTGCGCAAACGCGTTGCGGCCGACGATCGCCTTGTTGTACTGCACGGGGAATGAGGTCGCCGCCGACACCATCTTCGAGGCGCGCGTCAATTGCGTGGTGTCGATCCTGTTCCACCACGGGAATTTGTCGTTGCGCACGTTCATCGCCATCACGACTTCCTCGAGCGCGGCATTGCCTGCCCGCTCGCCGATGCCGTTGACGGTGCACTCGATCTGCCGCGCGCCGCCGGCGATGCCGGCCAGCGAATTCGCCACTGCCATGCCGAGATCGTTGTGGCAATGGACCGAAAATACCGCCTTGTCGGAATTCGGCACCCGCTCGATCAGGGTGCGCATGAAATGCGTGTATTCCTCAGGCGTCGTGTAGCCGACGGTGTCGGGGATGTTGACCGTGGTGGCACCGGCCTTGATCACGGCCTCGACGATGCGGCAGAGGAAATCCATTTCGCTGCGGGTGCCGTCTTCGGCAGACCATTCGACGTCGTCGATATGGTTGCGCGCGCGGGTGACATTGGCGATCGAGGTCTCCAGCACCTGCTCGGGCGTCATGTTGAGCTTGACCCGCATGTGCAGCGGCGAGGTCGCGATCACGGTGTGGACGCGTCCGCGCCTGGCAAATTTCACCGCTTCCGCGCAACGATCGATGTCCTTGGGATGGGCGCGCGAGAGACCGGCGATCACCGCGTTCTTGGAGCGGCGGGCGATTTCGCTCACCGCCTGGAAATCGCCTTCGGACGTGATCGGGAAACCGGCCTCGATGACGTCGACGCCCATCTCGTCGAGCATCTCGGCGACCTCGAGCTTTTCCTCAAACG
>Ga0209473_1001627_pt1 | contig 12503 bp, 8 predicted proteins | sample GraSoiAngelo_133_FD_185890 | JGI IMG/M metagenome (GOLD analysis project Ga0209473, IMG submission 185890) | Grasslands soil microbial communities from the Angelo Coastal Reserve, California, USA - 14_0929_05_20cm (SPAdes) (version 2) | ecosystem: Environmental > Terrestrial > Soil > Grasslands ...
GCGTCTCGTTAACGGAAGACAGCATTCATGAAATCCCAGTGGCGAAAGCGCTGGTCGATTCTGTAGCGGCGGGCGTGTCGCCCGCAAATTCGCAGAGATCAGACGTCGGCGATCAGAGGTCAGAAATTTCATTCGATCCGTTCTCCTATCAGCGGCGCACGACGAAGAAGTTGGAGCGCGAAGGCGTGCCAGTCGGCGGCGACGAACTTGTGCGCGTTGTCATTCGCAAAGAACAGCATGAAAAAATCGCGCACAAGATCGACAAGATGGGCGATTACAAGCCAGAGATCGTTTTTGAAAACGCCCACGTCAAAGAGCTCGATCCGCGCGATGACGAAGCCGTTACGCGGGTGAACGATTCCGCGAAGACGCAACTTGTCACGGTCAAAGATGGGATCGATCTCCCGATGATCGCGGCCTTTCGCTTGCTGGCGGCGAAGTTGCAGTCGCGGCACCCGATTTTACTGAAAGATGTGCTTAGCCGCCGTGCGGCAAATGACGACGCACCAATGACGAAAAGCGGTTCTGGTTTCGTCATTCCTTCGTCATTCAACGCCAGTCCGGCTCGGACCATTCGTCATTCGTCATTTCTGCATACGTTGCTGATTGCCTCCACCAACATTGGTTCCCTGCTTTGCGATGGAATTGGAGATGCGATCCTGCTGCAAGGTGAAGAAGCCCCCGGACAATCGTTGCGTTTAAGTTACAACATTTTGCAGGCGGCTGGTACGCGCATTTTCAAGACCGACTATGTCGCCTGCCCCAGTTGTGGCCGCACCTTGTTTAATCTGCAAACGACAACGGCCCGAATCAAAGCCGCCACAGTGCACTTAAAAGGAGTCAAAATCGCGATCATGGGCTGTATCGTAAACGGGCCGGGCGAAATGGCGGACGCAGACTTCGGCTATGTTGGCGGCGCGCCGGGCAAGGTAAATCTTTACGTTGGGAAACAGGCGGTAAAATTTAATATTCCTGAAGCCGAAGCAGTAGATCGACTAAAGGATTTGATTCGTGAGCACGGCAAGTGGGTAGAACCAGTTACCCAACCGGCCTTGGCGGAAGCGAACGCTTAGTCCGTCTCTGTGAGACTCTGACAGAGACACTCTACAGCTCGTAAGTCGTGATCTCGATTTCGTGACCGTCGGGGTCGCGAAAATAGATTGAGTGCGAAATCTCGTGATCCTGAAAATCGAATGGAATCGCGCGTTTCTTCAGCTCATCCTGTGCATGTAGAAAATTTTCGCGATCGGCGCGAAAAGCAAAATGAAGCGTTCGGACCGCGGCACGATCGTGGGACGTCGATCCTGCTGATCCTGCTTTATCGCGCGCGGGAAATAACGCAATGGCTGCAGTGCCGTTCCCGACAAAGATCGGAACTCCATCCCACATTCCTTCATGCTCTTGTTTAAATCCGAGCACATCAGCATACCATCCGGCGGAACGTTCAACGTCGCGGACGGCCAACGCGACATGATCAAGAGCCTCAATCTTAAACATTGAGATAACGATACCCTAGAATTCACTGCTCATCTCACAACATCGATGGCGCTTCCAGTGACCGCGGACCAGCCTGCTGGCTGAGAAATCGGCCTTTTCACGTTTCTGGATGGGCTGTGTTCCAGGTTTATCGCGAACAGATTGATCCGTGAATCGCGAATAAAGGCGTCCGGCGTTCGTCTTAATCCGATATAAAATTACAGGTATGAAATTGAAAATTGGAATACTTCTGGCAATGCTCGCAGTTATGGCACCCATGGCAAATGCTGTCATTGTAAATGTTGAGGTCGGTGACCGCCCCTATTATGTCCATGGGCCGGGCTATTACGTCGGTCGCGCGTATTGGGTTTGGGTTCCGGGACACTGGCGTTGGCGTCACCATCAGCGATACTGGGTCCACGGCTATTACGCACGGCGGTAATCGCGCGTGCTGATTTCCAAGGCGGACTAAGAGTGTTTGCCGGCACTGGGCAGTTTTTCTTTCCTTTCATTAGGTAAAAGAGGCTACACTTTTACCGGAATTAGTGATAATATCGCGGTCACCGTCACGCGGGTCTGGCGTCCTTCAAAACAAGCCTTCCCGCGCGATCACATTGCATGTTATCGTCTTTATAACTATTACTTCCATAAATATGAAAAAGTTCTTTACGCTAGTCTTCTCCGTCCTCTTGAGCGCAGCGGTCAACGCTCACGCGGGCACTATCGCTGCCAATACCCCGAGGTTCATCAGTAAGGCCACTGATATGGGACCGCTGGATCCCAACAGCATGATCAATGTAACGGTCTGGCTGCAGCTTCACAACGAAGGGAAGTTGGACACGCTGGTTAACGAGCAAAAGCAAAAGGGCTCCGCCAATTATAAAAAGTGGATCACGCAGGATCAGTTCAATGCCAGCTTCGCACCGACAGCAAACGAACTTGATTCGGTTCAGAAGTTCCTAACCTCGCGCGGCCTCTCCGTGCAGGCGATCGCTGAGAATAACATGTACATCAAAGTTCAAGGCACCGTCAGAGATATCCAGAAGGCGTTCCACGTCCAAATCGATCAGTATAAATTCAACGGTAAAACCTATCGGGGCAATAAGGGGAATCCTTCAACTGATGATATCCCGGGTGCTCGCATTGCGGCGGTCACGGGACTGGATGATTTCGGCTTCGAGCCAGCTTTTGCCAGACCTACGGAGGGCGATGGGAAGCCCGTTCCATTTACTCCGCTAAATAAGGTCCGCCCCGGCGGTTTATTTTTCGAGGGTCACGCTTTTCGCCCGCCTGAAACCCATACTTTTACTGATACCACCGACACAGCCACCTATACTGGCAATCGTTATGGATCTGACATCACTAACACCGCGCTGGGCCACCTCCCGCCGCAGGGATATTCCCCCGACGAGGTACAGACTGCCTATAAACTGAAACAATTGCACTCGGCGGGCCTTAACGGAACTGGCGAAACCATAGTTATCGTCGATGCCTACGGCTCGGCAACAATCGCCCAGGATGCTGCAGCTTTTACGCAGATCTACGACCTTTCGCCTCTCAATTTGCAAATCGTAAAGGCCCCGGGCCTCGCCCACAATCCACATGGGCCGCCACGAAACTGGGCAATTGAGACGACGCTGGATGTAGAATGGTCGCATGTCGTCGCCCCGGGCGCTAAGATTGCCTTGGTAGTTGCGACCGACAGGGCCTCGCTCGATGAGGCGATTCATTACGCTGTCATTCATCATTTGGGCAACACCATTTCGAATAGCTGGTCGAGCCCGGAGGGCTTTGGCAATCCAGCTCAGTTCGGACGTGTAAACCGGATCCTGCAAATGGCGGCGGCACAGGGTATCGACGTGAACTTTTCAAGCGGTGATTTCGGCGATGACCTGATTAGTGACGGGTTCATTACAGTGGAATTTCCACCCAGTTCACCGTATGCGACTGGCGTTGGCGGGACCAGTCTGGCGCTGAATAACAACAACACTAGAAAATTTGAAACAGGCTGGGGCACAAATTTGACGCGGATTGCAGACATCAGCCCAAGCGGAGGGGCGGTCCCGGATGACAATCCCCCCGTTGTCCCTCCCCTCAATGATCCGGCCCTAGGCCTGGGCTTCCAAGGTGGTGCTGGCGGTGGGGCTAGTCTTACCTTCGCCAAGCCGGCATTCCAAAGTGGACTGCCGGGTAACAAAAGATTGGTGCCCGACGTTTCCATGCTGGCGGATCCGTTTACCGGGGTGGAGATCATCCAAACGATAGATGGCCAATTATCAGTTGGAACGGTCGGAGGCACTAGCCTGGCATGTCCGATGTTCTCCGGTGTAATGGCGATTGCAGCGCAGAAGGCGGGCCACGGCCTGGGGCAGGCGGCAGCCTTGGTTTACGATTTACCGGCGGGCGCGGTCCTTGACATCGTCCCGGTGGGCTCACCGACTAATCCCACTAGCGTGATTGACGGTAACCCCTTCTCCGCCGACGATCTGGCGCAACCGCTGGAAAATACGACCACCTATTACAGCGCCCTATATAATAGTCCCTTCTCAACGCGTTGGTTCGTCATCACGTTCGGCACCGACTCCTCACTTACCGTCGAGCCTGGCTGGGACAACGTGACCGGCGTCGGTGTTCCTAACGGCGCTAATTTCGTAAACGCCATCGCGCAATAACTGGAGTATTATTTTCGGGCCGGACACTCGGTGAAGGGTCCGGCCCGAATTGTTTACGTCTGGTTAGCCGGGCGCTTGGGAAGAAATGGATAAGATCCGCAATATTGCCATCATCGCGCACGTTGACCACGGCAAGACGACATTAGTTGATCAACTATTGCGCCAATCGGGCACCTTTCGCGCCAACCAAAAGGTGGAGGAACGGATGATGGATTCGATGGATCTCGAGCGCGAGAAAGGTATCACCATTCGCGCCAAGAACGCCGCCTTTCACTGGAATGGTTATCGAATCAACATCGTGGATACTCCGGGCCACGCCGATTTTGGCGGTGAAGTCGAACGCATCATGAAAATGGTCGATGGCGTCCTGCTCGTGGTCGATGCCCACGATGGACCTCAGGCACAAACTCGTTTCGTTCTGCGAAAAGCATTGGAAAATAAAGCCAAGCCGATTGTCGTCATCAACAAAGTAGATCGCGAAAATGCGCGTCCGCACAAGGTGCTGGATATGGTCTTCGATCTGTTCGTCGAATTAAAGGCAACCGATCAACAACTGGACTTCCCAGTCGTTTATACCAGCGCGAAAAACGGTTTCGCCCTGCGCGAGTTGCACGAAAACAATGAAGACATGACGCCGCTTTTTGAGGCGATCGTGAAACATGTCCCGCCGCCCACAATTTCAGCGGACCCATTTTTTCAAATGCTCGTTTCCAACCTTGATTACAGCGATTATCTCGGACGAGTTGCGCTGGGACGGATCGTGAGTGGGCGGGTGAAGGTGGGCGATTCGATCGTTTGTATTCACCGCAACGGCGAACGCGAACGCGCCACAGTGACGACGCTTTTTACTTACTCCGGATTGGAGCAGGTCGAGATCAAACATGCCAGCGCGGGTGACATTGTCGGGCTGACCGGGTTTGAAGAAATTTTTATCGGCGAAACGCTGACTGATCGCGAGGAACGCGCGCCGTTGCAATTTGTGGACATTGATCCGCCGACGATCCGGATGCGAATTCTGGTCAATGATTCGCCGTTCGCCGGACGGGAGGGAAAGTTTGTCACTGCCCGTCACATCAAAGAGCGACTCGTGCGCGAGACGCGCACCAACGTTTCGTTAGAGGTTAGTGAGACAGAAACAGCCGGCGCTTTCGAAATCAATGCTCGTGGTGAAATGCAGATTGCGATCCTGGTGGAACAGATGCGGCGCGAAGGTTACGAGCTGATGGTCTCGCGTCCGGAAGTGATTTTTCGCCGCGACGCCGATGGCAATCTGCTCGAGCCAATCGAAAATCTTTACGTCGAAATTCCAAATGACAATGTCGGGGATGTGATGCAATCACTCGCAGGCCGCAAAGGCGAAGTCGTGGCCATGGATCATCACGCGAATCGCGTTTCCATCGAAGCGATCATTCCGACCCGTGGGTTGATCGGATTCGAAACGGACCTGGTGAATCTGACCCGCGGCGAAGGATTGATGAGTCACCTCTTTCGCGAATACGCACCGTTCAAAGGAGAAATCGAAGGGCGCAACCGCGGGGTGATGATTTCGATGGAGCCGGGGACGAGCACCGCCTATGCGCTTAACAACATTCAAGCGCGCGGGAAATTGTTTGTCGGCCCACAGCAAGAAATTTACGCAGGCATGATTGTGGGCGAAAACGCGCGGCCGGAAGATTTGCCGGTGAATCCGTGCAAGGCGAAACATTTGACCAACATGCGCAGCCAGGGCGAAGGCAAAGGCATTCAGCTGGAAGCGCCGCTTAAGATGAGCCTTGAGCGGGCGATCGAGTACATCGACTCCGATGAATACGTCGAGGCCACGCCAAAATCGCTGCGAATGCGCAAACGGATTCTAAGCGCCACCCAACGCAAGCGCGCCGCGAATGCGCTGGCGTCGGCGTAACGTGACGAGCAGTGGTTCAATTGTTTGCAACACGGATGGCACAAACTGTTTTTGCGTACGCGGCCCTTTGCGCTTACTGCCATGTTGCCCGTCGCCATCGCTGAAGCATGGCCGGACGAGCGTAAACAGACTGAGACTGAAATCGTCAGGTCATCCGGAATGGCCGACTCCTCCACAAAAGAAGAAAATGATCGGGTGAAAGGCGAAGTGCCGCAGGCAATCTTAGAGGCAATCCTAAAGGAAGTAGCTGCGCTGGCTCAGGTGGGTCCCGATCAAGTAGCGATCGCGCATGCTGAGTCGGTGGTCTGGAGCGATGGCTCCCTGGGCTGCTCCGAACCTGGAATGGCGTACACCCAAGCTCTGGTTAAGGGATATTGGGTAATAGTCGAAGCAGCGGGTAAGAAATACGACTTCCGGGTAGGTAGTGGCGGTACCTTCCGATTGTGCCCGCCGGGACAGGGCAAGCCACCATCACCGCCTGCCGCAAACTGACTCCGGGCGCTGCCGTTCGCCGTCATGAACAGTTGCAACGACGGGTCGCTCGGCTACCTAGAGCCGGGAGGATGTACACCCAAACATTTCGCTGGCTAACGACTATCGGGTAATAATCGATGCGGCGGGTCAAACACACGACTTCCGCTTGGATCGCAGCGGCAGACTCCAACTCTTGTGCGGCCGATCGGTGTTCGTCGCCCGATGTTCTTATTGGCACGGAGCAATGGAAAAACATTACGAAAACGTAAGGTAAAAAGCTGTTGACCAGTCCCAAGAAGGAGGACGAATCTGACTCTTCATCTCAAATCTTAGTTCTTTTCTTAATACCAAAATCTATGAAAATTCCTCGTTGGTTTAGTCGTCCAAATTCGGTTCTGTCATACTTGCGAATTACCATCGCGGGTTCACTGGTTATCGCGGCCGCCGCCTTGGGTTATACTGCGGTTAAAGTCTCCAGCCCGCCGTTGTTAGGCGAATCAAGGGCTCCCTTCGCCGGGAAGATAACCTCTCAGGACCTTGCGGGTAAGGGTGGGGAGCCCGACGCAGGCGGTATCAATCGCGCGGCGCAGGAAGCCTATCGACACCGCGCATATCCCTCCGCTAACATTCGAATTGCGGACACGCGGAACGCTCAGAAGGCGTGGGCGAAAATTAAAGGCAAGTCAGCGGCGGCGGGAGTAAACGCGCAGGGGCAGTGGACTTTGGTTGGCCCGAGCATTGCGAGTTATCCGGGCACCCTATCATTTACCGGCCACGATTACATCGCGTCGGGTCGCACGACGGCGCTTGCAATCGCGCCGAATTGCACGCAAGCCAAATGCCGTCTCTACTTGGGCGCCGCTGGCGGCGGAATCTGGCGGGCGGACAACGGTCTTGCGACGTCGCCTAACTGGACATTTGTCTCGGACAGCTTCGCCACTAACGCAATCGGCACGATCACGCTCGATCCAGCTGATCCTACTGGTAACACGCTCTACGTCGGCACAGGCGAGCCCAACGGTTCGGGCGACTCCAATTCAGGTCTTGGCATCTACAAATCGACTGACGGTGGCAACAACTGGACCCATCTCGCCGCCAACACAACAGTCGCCGGCGGCACTGGTTGCGGGGCGACGCCAGTCATACCCCCGTACAGCGGGCCAGCATTCGACGGTCGCTCGATCGCCTCGATCATCGTTAGCGGGAACACTCTTTACGTTGGGTCGGCCCGGGGCGTCCTCGGCGATGGGGTACCATCCGGTGGTTCGTTCTCACAGAATCCCAACTTCCCGCCCGTCGGGATCTGGAAATCGACTGATGGCGGCGGCACCTTCACGTTGATCGGAAGCCCGGTTCCGGTTTGCAATAATCCGCTACTTCCTGGCGGCGCATTCATATCGAGCTTCGGCTCCCTTCGCGGGGTGAATGACGTTGAATTCGATCCGTCGACGACCAGCACAATTTATGTGGGCGTCTTCGGCAGGGGAATCCGACGTTCTAGCGACAGTGGCGCGACCTTTGCGCAGATCTTTAAGCCGGCCAGTTCCTCGAGCTCGGATCGGACAGAGTTTGCCGCTACGCATCTCCCGAATGGAAAGACGCGAATTTACGCCGGGGACGGCGCCAACAGCTCGACCGGCACAGCATTCTATCGAGCGGATGACGCTACGCAGACGGCGAGCGGCCTATTCGATGGGACGAACAATACTGCCGCATGGAAAAACTTAACGAGTTCGGACCGTACCAATCCCTACTATGCAACATTCAACTACTGCACGGGTCAGTGCGTCTACGACAACTTTGTCGTTAGTCCGCCGGGCCACCCGGATGAGGTCTACGTCGGCGGGTCGTACCAATACGGCGAGTACGGCTTCCGCTCGAACGGCCGCGCCGTCGTGCGCTCAACGGACGCCGGCGAGCATTGGTCAGACATGACCTTCGATGCGACCACGCCCCCGGTGCCTCCAGGTAGCTACGCATCGACCTATCCGCCTATGTTGGTCGCGCCAAACGGCATGCATCCGGACCAGCACGCGCTCGTCGTGAATCCCAACAACAGCGGCGAGTTCTTCGAGGCCTCCGACGGCGGTGTCGTTCGCTCGAGTGGCTCGTTTACCGACATCACGTCTCAATGTGACGACAGGTTTAACGCGGGGCTTATCGGCTCCGCGAGTAGGACGGGCTGCCATCTTTTGTTGTCGGCCGTGCCATCGCACCTGTTCAGCTCGAACAAAGGGCTTTCCACGCTCCAGTTCTCCACGTTGTCCGTTGACCCGACCAATCCGAAACATTTACAGGGCGGGACGCAAGACAACGGGACGTTTGAGACTTACGGCTCCGCTGTTCAATGGCCGCAGATTATCTACGGCGATGGCGGCGAGTCCGGTTTCGACATCGGGAACCCGGCGATCCGCTTTAATCAGTTCTTCTTGGGTGCCACAGACGTAAACTTCCAGAACGGTGATCCAACCAAGTGGGTCATCATCGGCGGACCACTCGCTCAGAGCGGCGAAGCGGTCGAGTTTTACTGGCCCGAGCTGATGGACCCGACAGTGCCAGGCACAATGTACACCGGTTTCCAGCACGTCTGGCGCACGTTCGACAATGGCGGCAACCAAGCCTTTCTGGAGGCGAACTGCCAAGAGTTCACCGTTTCCTTTGACAACCCGGCGTGCGGCGACTGGGTGCCGCTCGGCGGCGCCAACGGCGACCTAACTTCGGAGTTCTGGGGAGATCGGCAGTTTACGCTCGGATTCCCGAGTATCGTCGCCCAGGTCGAACGGTTTGCAGGCGACAACGGCACGCTGTGGGCGTCGACGGATTCGGGGCGGCTGTTCATTACGAATAACGCAAACGCGGCGAACCAAGCTGACGTGACCTACACGCGGATTGACCCGCTCGCATCGAACGATCCCGAGCGCTTCATCAGTTCGATCTATATCGATCCGGCGAACAAGAACCACGTTTGGCTCTCGTACTCGGGCTACAACGCCCATACACCATCAACTCCGGGCCACGTGTTTGAGGTGACCTACAACCCGAACGCTGGCACGGCGACATGGACGGATCGGAGCTATGATCTCGCCGATCTGCCGATCACAGATCTCGTCCGGGACGACAAGACAGGTGATCTCTACGCCGCCAGCGACTTCGGGGTAATGAAGCTGGCTAACGGAGGGAGCACGTGGACAGAAGCAGGCGGCAGTCTGCCCAGGGTAGAGGTCTCCGCCCTGACAATCGTGCCGAACGCGCGTCTGCTTTACGCCGCAACGCACGGACGCAGCGCTTGGAAACTGACACTTCCGTAAATACAAAGCGTAATTTACATCGTGGGCGGGGTAGTTAGTCTATCCCGCCCATTTTTCTCGAGGTAGGGTATGTTTGTCAGAGACGTGATTCGCCTATCCGTCTTGTTGATGTTGATCAGCGGGACGATGTGGAGTGGTCCTGAGCCGCCAGGTTTTGTCGAGGGGCATGTGAAGATTTTTCCGCTCAGTGATGTCAACCTTTCCGATGACACAGGCGCGCCCAATTCAGGAAATGCACAACCGTATTTTGAGTATCGACTGATCGTCCGGAGCCGAGAAGGAAAGAAGGAAATCACACCGGTCACGGTGAATAAAAAGGGAAACTATCGCGTTGAACTGCCTCCGGGGGACTATATCCTGGATGTCCTGGGACCTGAATCCAGGCCCGCCGCCCGGGTAAAGCCTCGACCTTTCACCGTCGTCTCAAACCAGCTGGTGCGCGTGGACATGGATATCGATACTGGAATCCGATAGCTTGTATTGCCGAATCGGTTCTGCTCCTAAAGTTAAGTCAATAAGGTTCGCCTTCTCAGAGTTTTCTCTTCGAAGCAAGCCCGACATGGATTCGCCGTCGGCCCTTTCCGAGGTCAACTGCAAGGAACGCATATCGCAATTCCTCTTGCGGAAATGATCTCTGCTCAAGCCTTTGAGATTCCCCAACTCTCGCTGACGGACGTCGGAAAAAGATTATAAAAATCTCAAAAAGGTCATGACCGGCATCGATGGCGCGAATGCGGCATGCGTCAAACGCTGGTCTGGCGCACCTAACGAATCGTATATTGAGAATTTCGTTAGCGAAGATTTCGGATCGGAAAACTTCCTTTCGGACTTCCCAATTCCGAGTTTGGGCTGTGGGCCGTGTCGGGTCCGGCTTTCTCAATGCTGGTCCCGAACATTACGAAAACGTAAGGTAAAAAGCTCTTGACCCGTCCCAAGAAGGAGGACGAACCTGATTCTTCATTTCAAACCTTAGTTCTTTTCTTAATACCAAAATCTATGAAAACCTCTCGCCGTTTTACTCAGCTTAATCGGATCCTCTCTTTTCTCCGCTTTGGAAGCGGAGTCGCGCTCATTTCCGCGGCGGCTGCAATGGCCTTTGTCGCCAGCGGCGATAGGCTCTTTACCGTCAGCAGCCCGCCGAGCCAGCTCTCGCAGGACCGACTGGTTATATCCAAGATCGCCGGCGATCCGGACGCAGTATTGAGAAATGACCGCACTACACCGGGCGAAGCCCCGCCAACCGGTTACGAGGCGTACAAGTCCGCGGCGCGGACCTATCCGGCCAACGTGATCCCGACATCGATGGTGCAGAACGCCAAGAAGACGTTCAACAAGATTGCCACGCAGACTGTCAATCAGGCTGGCCCGAGCAGCAACAACCACTGGCAGTCGTATGGGCCGATTCAAAACTCCGTCCAGCCCGGTGTGTTGTCGTTCTCGGGGGCCACGACACCGACGGCGAGTCGTGACACGGCGCTGGTTATCGCCCCTACATGCGTCCCAGGGAACTGCCGGCTCTGGGTCGGCACTGCAGGCGGCGGTGTCTGGCGAACGGACGACGCGCTCGCTGCGAGCCCGAGCTGGACATGGCTCACCGGCGTCCTGGCTCTCAATTCGGTTGGCGCTCTCGTCGCAGATCCCAACGACTCTAGCGGGAACACCCTCTATGTCGGCACGGGCGAGGGGAACCGCTGCTCCTCTGGGTGCGAATCCGGCGTCGGTATCTACAAGACTACGAACGGCGGCAACTCGTGGACGAAGCTGCCGGACGCGTGCGTCAACAACACGACCTACTCCTGCGCGAACTCGGGCGACGCCTTCCTGGGGCGCGGGATCAACCAGATCGTCGTTGATCCGACCAACCCGAAGCATCTGTTCGTCGGCTCCGCGCTGGGCGTGCGCGGGCTCTCGCACACGGTCGGGGTCGGGACGACCGAGTCGCAGCGCTTCGAGCCGGGCGCAAACCCCGTCGGTGTATACGAGTCGACTGATGGCGGCAACACGTTCACTGAGGTCTGGAACGGCAACAGCAACGCCTCCTTCGGAGTCACCGACGTCGGCCTCGATCCACTCGACCCGACGACCGTCTACGCGTCGGCGTTCGATCAAGGCGTCTGGCGGCGATCTCCCTCACTCGACGGCACGACCTCGCCAACGGCCTTCAAGCAGGTCTTCGCCCCGCAATTCCCCGGCGGCGGCGTTGATCGGACAATGTTTACCGCCACTGTCAAGAACAACATGACGCGGCTTTACCTGCTCGACGGCACTGCTGGTCCTTCTAGCGGTAACCCGACTGGTGCCACCGCGGGTAATTTCTGGCGGACGGACAACGCAGGCCAGACGGCCGCCGCCCTGCTTGCCTCGCAAGCGGCCGGCTCGACCGTGCCTGCGGGAAACGGCAACCCGTTCCCCGCCTTCTACAATGGCTGGCAGGTGTTAACCGCAAAGGTCACCTCGAGCCCATACTACGCCAGCAACAATACCTGCACCGGTCAATGCTGGTATGACGAAGAAGTTTACACGCCGGCCGGTCTGCCCGACACAGTGTATCTTCTCGGCTCGTACAACTATGGCGAGCAGCCGTGCAACACAAAGGGTGTGGGCTGCGGGAACGGTCGCTCGAACGGGCGCGCAGTTATGTACTCGACAACGGCGGGCGATCCGGACGCC
>Ga0209473_1001632_pt1 | contig 12477 bp, 7 predicted proteins | sample GraSoiAngelo_133_FD_185890 | JGI IMG/M metagenome (GOLD analysis project Ga0209473, IMG submission 185890) | Grasslands soil microbial communities from the Angelo Coastal Reserve, California, USA - 14_0929_05_20cm (SPAdes) (version 2) | ecosystem: Environmental > Terrestrial > Soil > Grasslands ...
GCGATCTGCACTCCGCGCGCGGACGCACTCAGCACACCGGTAATCAATCGTGCGCGTTGCAATGGCGCAACCACTTTGCCATCCGTGATCAATAAGCCGATAGGCGCGAAGTCCGGACTGAAATATCCGCCGTTAATTCCGGCCAGACATTTCCTGCGAGTCATCACTTCGGCGAGATCGCTGGCGCCGTCCTCATTTTGAATCACGCGCAACGTGCACGATTTCGCGGAGAAAATAGCAAGATCGACAACGGCACGGTCATTTATACCGGCGTTCTCCAAGATAACATGCTGATGCACAATGCCGGCGCCTCCCGCCTCTGAATCAGCCGAGAGAATTGTCCAATTCCCGTGCGCCGTCGTCGCAACGGCGAGGAAAAGGACGGCGACCCTAAGCTTCGGCACCGTGTTTGTTCAGCAAAGCTTGAAACCGAGGATCGTTTCGCAACGGGTCCCAAATCGGATTTATTTTCAGACCCTGCACGGTGACACCGCTCGGTCGGCTCAACAGTCCATCCAGAATTTCGATCGCGCGACCGTTGTCGCCGAGAATTGCGTGGACTTCGGCCACCCCGCTCGTAATTTCCGGGCCGCCAAAAGCATCCTTGCTTTCCGGAAGCAATTCGGTGGCGCGTTGCGCTTCAGCCAGCGCGGCATCTTTTTCTTCGAGATAAGCGAATACTTTTGCGAGCAAAATATGCATGTCCGGCGAATCAGGACTCTGTTTTAATTGTGCGTCGAGGAGCTCTTTCGTTTTCAGGAACGCGGTTCGCGCGCCCGCTTCGTCCTGAAGCGCTTTTCGCGCAAAGCCGATGAGATAATATTTGCCACCCAGGCCTTTCGAAAAACTTGCAAGCATGTCGTCCGGCAGGCTTTCCGCTTCCTGCAATCCTTCTTTGTACTTACGTTGCAAGATAAAGACGTCCGCGCGCTGACTGGTGATCTTCGCTTTCTGCTCGTTGGTCATGGGGATCGATTTCACAGCCTCAAATGCGTTCTCGGCGACGCTGAAATCACCTTTCCCATAGATGACCAGCTTGGACTTGACCTCCAAAGGTTCTAACGCATTGGGGTCAATGGCTAGCGCGCGGTCGATGGTTTTGTTGGCCGCGTCGTAATTTCGCAGCATCGCGTAATTGAAAGTGAGGTTTTGCAGCGGCCAGATCTCCTTCGGATTTAAACCAACAGCTTTCTCGAGATTGGCGGTCGATTCGGCCCATTTTCCCTGCCGGCGCTGGATTGCGCCGATGGCGAGGTAGGCGTCCGATTCGTTAGGCAATCCACGCTGGGCGATTTCGAATTCTCTCAGAGCCGCGTCATAGTTGTTATCGCCATAATAATATGAGTATCCCACGGCCAGATGCGCTTCCGGGAGGTCAGACTGCAGTCGCAGAGCGCGTTCAGCAAGAGCACGCGCTCTTTCGCGGCGCTCCGACGTGCGGTCGAAATTGTGCACGATCCAACTTTGCAACAGGGAGGACCGCGCCAGGGCAACCGCAAAATTCGGGTCAAGTTGAACGGCGCGATCGTAAAGCTGCTCACTTTGTTTCAGTTTGTCGAAATCCTCAAAGGCGCACCCGAGATTATTTGCCTGGACAAAGGCGAGATAAGCTTCGCCATTTTCGGTAGGCTTGCGTTCCATTTGCGCTTTTTCAGCAGGTGACAATTTCGCCTGCAGTTCGCCACTGATTTTTTTTGCGAGATCGGTTTGGATCGCGAATACATCGGTCAGGTCGCGATCATAATCCTCCGCCCAAATGTGCTCGTCGTTCTCGGCGTTAATCAATTGCACGTTCACGCGCACACGATTGCCAATGCGGCGAACGCTGCCTTCGAGAATAGTAGCCACACCCAGCGCCTTCCCGATTTCACGAAGGTTGGATGCTTTCCCCCGATATGGCATAACCGAGGTACGGGAAATCACTTTGAGATCGCCAATCTTCGACAGATTGGTGAGCACGTCATCCTGGATGCCGTCGGCGAAATAGGCGTTCTCTTTTTCATCGCTCAGATTTTCGAATGGCAGGACCGCGATCGACTTGTCGATTTTGCGCGCGGAAGCGCGGGGCAGGAGAAAGAATCCTGCGACCGCCGAAACAATCACGCCTGTTGCGACAAGCATCATCACGTTGCGCCGACGGTGTGTTCCTGGCAGAGCCGTTGGCGTCGTCTTTATACCTTGTGCCGTGACATCGAAAGCCCATGCGAGCGTCAGCGCGATCGGAAACCCGATCAGCAACAGCACGATCACAAAACGCAGCGCCCAGTTTGGCAATTCCCAAGCTGGAAAGGCGGCAGAGGCTAGTTGAATAATGCCGCCGGCAGCGATGACATAGGCCGCTGCGACGCGGTAAACCTTGCGCCGCTTCACCTCTTCGAAGAAGCCGTTCATAACAAGAGATTCGGGGTTTTCTCGATTATAGTTCAACGGCGAAGGTACAGACACGAAAATGAAGCGCGGCGTTCACTTTACGCCTGTCCCGAAGACGGTTTGAAAATGCGGACTCTGCTTCTCGCGCGCGACGACGCTCACTTCGATTTCCCGGAAGCCGGCTTTTTCCAACAATTGATGCAACTCGACCTCGCTAAATCCGAGCCAGCGGTCGGCATACAAGTCGCGCGCTCGTTCGAACCGATGGCTCAAAAGATCGAGAATCACCAACCGGCCGCCGCGCTTCAAAATCCGGTGCGCGGCCGCGATCGCCCGCTGCGGATGAATGGCGTGATGTAACGCCTGGCTCAGAATAGCAAGATCGACATTGTTTTTCGCGATTGGCGGATCTTCGATATCGCCGAGCCGGTATTGGAGGTTCTTGAAGCCATGCTTTTTTGCGAGTTTGGATCCGAATTCGACCATTTTCGGCGAACTATCAATTGCGATAACTTTGCGCGCGTTTTTGGCTAGCAACTGCGAAAGCGTCCCTTCGCCGGCTCCAAGGTCCGCAACGGTGAGCCGTGGGAGCAGCGTTATGAGAGCGTGGGCCAAAGCCTGCCACGATCGCCCTGGGCAATACCTCCGGCCAAATTTTCCCGCGAGCTCGTCGAAGTATTCTCGCGCCTTATCCTGGCGTTTGCGTAGAACAAGCTTCAGACTCGTGCGATCGCGCGATGTTTCCGGCAGCTCGCGCGCAAGCGTCCGGCTCAACTCCGCGACACGCGCCCGCCCGGAACCCTCTCCATTTTCGCTGGCGCCATAGTAAACATTTTTTCCGGCCCGCCGATCTTCGACCACACCGGCTCGCTTGAGCTGCGCGAGGTGACTTGAAATGCGCGATTGCCCCATGCCCAGAATTTGTTGCAGCTCCGCTACCGAAAGCTCTTCCTGCTCGAGAAGAAGAAGCAGCCGCAAACGGGTAGGGTCCGCGAGCAGTCGCAGGAAATTAATCGTTGACGCCATCGTGCCGTCCAACGATATATCGACGTATCATGATTGGTCAATATGTTGACTGCCTAACTTTTCCGAGTTCAGGTTTCAGGATTCAGATTTAAGCTTCGGTTCAGATTTCGATTTTCCCATGTCGCATCGTTACATTTTTTCCTCCGAATCGGTCACTGAAGGTCACCCTGACAAAGTTTGCGATACCATCAGCGATTACATTCTTGACGCCTGTCTCGACCCGGACCCGCTGAGCCGAGTCGCTTGCGAGACGCTCGCCAAAGGCAATCTCGTTGTTCTCGCCGGGGAGATTACGAGTAATGCGAAGTTTGATTTCGAAGAGCGGGTTCGGGACGCAATTCGCAGCATTGGATATGTAAACGGCGATTGCATTTTTCACGCCGATACCTGCCGGGTGATTTGCGAAATGACCGAGCAATCGCGCGATATCAAGCAAGGTGTGGATCAAGCGGCGGCCGAAGGCAAAGGCACTGCCGAGCAAGGGGCCGGGGATCAAGGCTTGATGTTTGGTTTTGCCTGCAACGAAACCCCCGAGCTCATGCCGGCACCGATTTCGTTCGCACATAAACTCGGGCGCGAGCTCACACGATTGCGCAAGTCCAGTGAAATCCCATGGCTGCGTCCGGATGCCAAGACACAAGTCTCGATTGAATACGACGGCTATAAACCGGTTCGCGCCACCACCGTGGTTGTCTCGTCTCAGCATGCCGCCGATGTAAAACAAAAAGAAGTGCGCGAAACTTTGATCGAACTCCTGATCAAAAAAGTCATGCCGCCGGAATGGCTGGACGAAAAGACGACTTATCTAATTAATCCCACCGGGCGGTTTGTAATCGGAGGACCCGAAGGCGACGCCGGAATCACCGGACGGAAGATTATCTGTGATACCTACGGCGGTATGGGCAGACATGGCGGCGGCGCATTTTCGGGCAAAGATCCCAGCAAAGTCGATCGCAGCGCTGCTTATATGGGACGGTGGGTCGCGAAAAATGTGGTTGCTTCTGGATTAGCGGACCGTTGCGAAGTCCAATTCGCCTATGCGATTGGCCATCCAGAACCGGTAAGCGTTAGCGTCGATACCTTCTGTACTGGCAAAGTGGATGAGCAAAAATTGGAGCGCGCGATCTGGGAAGTATTCAACTTCAAACCCGCTGACATTATCAAACAGCTCAATTTGCTTCGACCGATTTATCGCAAGACAACTAACTACGGTCATTTCGGTCGCATCGATGATCTGGATGCGCTCACCTGGGAGCAAACCGATAAAGCACAAGAGCTAAAGAAAGTGGCAAGCTAGTTTCTGGGGGAAACATTCAGGTTCAGTCAAAATGAAAACATCGACAATTGCTCCGACGAAAAGCGATTACAAGATTCGCGATATCAATCTGGCGGAATGGGGGCGCAAGGAGATTTCCATCGCGGAAAAGGAAATGCCGGGACTGATGGCGATCCGCGAGAAGTATGCTCCGCACAAGCCGCTCGCGAGCGTGCGTGTGACCGGTTCGCTGCACATGACCGTCCAAACCGCCGTTCTTATTGAAACACTTATCGATCTTGGCGCGAACGTTCGCTGGGCCAGCTGCAACATTTTTTCAACGCAGGATCATGCGGCGGCGGCGGTTGCGAAATCCGGCGTCTCAGTCTTCGCGTGGAAAGGCGAAAGCCTCGAAGAATATTGGTGGTGCACTTATCAAGCGATCTCGCACCCAAATGGTAAGGGGCCACAACTCGTGGTCGATGATGGCGGCGATGCCACCTTGCTCATTCATAAAGGTTACGAACTCGAAGAAGGTAGCGATTGGGCAAAGACCAAGTCCGCGAACAAGGAAGAACAAGTGATCAAAGACTTGCTCCTGGAAGTTCAGCGCGAGAATCCGTACCGCTGGCATGAGATCGTAAAAGATTGGCGGGGCGTTTCCGAGGAGACGACCACCGGCGTCCATCGGCTTTACAAAATGCATCAGGAAAATCGGCTGCTCGTTCCTGCGATCAACGTCAACGATTCGGTCACGAAATCGAAGTTCGACAATCTCTATGGCTGTCGGCATTCGCTGGTCGATGGATTGAACCGCGCGCTCGACGTCATGATCGGCGGCAAAGTCGCTGTCGTGTGCGGTTACGGCGATGTCGGCAAAGGCTGTGCGCAGTCATTGCGCGGCCAGGGCGCTCGAGTCGTCATCACCGAAATCGATCCTATCAATGCATTACAGGCAGCGATGGAAGGCTACGAAGTCACTACGATTGAGGACACCCTCGGCCGTGGCGACATTTATATCGCTGCCACCGGTAACCTCGACATCATTATGCTCGAGCACATGGAGCGCATGAAAGATCAGGCGATCGTCGCCAACATCGGCCATTTCGATAACGAGATTCAAGTGGACGCGCTGAATTCTGCGAAAGGCGTGAAGCGCGTCAACATCAAGCCGCAGGTCGATAAATACACGTTCCCCGATGGCCACGAGGTTTTTCTGCTCGCCGAGGGCCGATTGGTGAACCTTGGCTGCGCCACCGGCCATCCGAGCTTCGTCATGTCGAATTCATTTTCCAATCAGGTGCTCGCCCAGCTCGATCTGTGGAAAAACCGCGAGACCTACAAGTCGGGCGTTTACGTCTTACCGAAAAAACTCGACGAAGAAGTCGCGCGCCTGCACCTGCAAAAAATCGGTGTCAAACTCACCAAACTCACGAAAGAACAAGCTGATTATCTTGGAGTGCCGATTGAGGGCCCGTTCAAGTCAGAGCATTATCGATACTGAGCTGGAGGGACATAGTCTTCATGGCCCTAAAATAAATGGGGCGCGACAGCGGGCGTCCCTCCGTTATTTTTCGAACTCACGACGCGCTTGCGGCGGCGTGATGAAGAACAGCGGTGTGACCGCGTAAGGCACGAACGCGACGCGTACGTCACGCAAAGTCGCGGCAACGCCAAGCAGATAGGAAACCACGCCGACAAATGATTTCCGTGTGAGATGCGGGGCCTGTGCGGGGATTAGCTCGGGCTTAAGCAGGTTTCGGAGGATGTATGGCTGCAGCACCGATAAAAAGCAGCGTGTTCACCGCCCATGGCTATTCCGAACAAACTCACTGCGAGCGGATTCGCCGGATATTCGCCCATCAAGGCAACATGCGGATCCCATCTAACCAAGTTCATCTATAACTAGATCCTTCCGCTCTTCTCGAGTAGGTCGTGAATCAACCGCATTCGTGCTTCCACGTTTCGGCTGGCGCGAAGATGTGCGACCCTTCTTTGCATTCGCCGCGTCCAATTTAAATTTGCCGCTGTGCCGGGAACATTGAACCGGTATCTGCGCGCCAGCAGATCGGTGATCATCACGATAGCAATCCAGGCCTCGCTTTTGAAAAGCGCTTCCATGATCGCCGGATAGAAATCCTTTTCGAAATCGATCTTGTCGATCTTTGGATCGAAGCCTGCGAACAGTGCGATCTTGGCCAACTCGAATTTCGATTGTTCCGATGTAGCCGTTGGATGCTCGAAAGCTTCCTCCCACAAAGCGCGGATCGGTTTGTGGTCGTGGGTGGTGTAAGTCGCAACGGAAAGCCGCTCATACTTTTCTCCGGGCGTGACTTGTTCATGGTAAACCTCCCATTGCGGAATTTTGAATCCCGCGATGCCGAGCGAGCACAGGCTCGGTCGGACGTAATCAGGAACGGCGCCAAGGTCTTCGCCAATCACACGCGTTGCACCAGCCTCTGCCAGAGCAACGCGCAAATACTCCTCGCCCTCCTGCTTATTCGCGTCGCGGTTTTCGGCCGTTTCGTCGTCACGTGGTGCGAAATGCGGCTCGCGCCCGCCAGTTCGCGCCAGCATTTCTTGCCGATCGAGCGGCAGAAATTGTTTGTTCTTCCGCGGTCGCCAGGGAAATGCGTAGATGCGATAAAATCCGAGCACGTGATCGATGCGAAAGAGGTGGAAAATGCGTCTGACGGCACGTACACGCTCGCGCCACCATTCGAAATTGTTCGCACGCATCCGGTCCCAGCGATAGAGAGGAATCCCCCAATTTTGCCCCCATTTCTGCGTGAACTCGTCGTCCTTAAAATATGGTTCGGGAGGTGCGCCTCCGGACCATTCGAGCGCGAATTCATCCGGCCGCGCGAAAACGTCTGCGCTGTAATAACTGACGCCAAATGGAATATCGCCCATCAATGCAACTCCGCATTCTTCAGCATAAAGCTTGATCTGACGCCATTGTTTATGGGCTATCCACTGCACATAGCAGAAGAAATTTTGTCGATTTCCCAGGGCTGCCTGTCGATCTTGCGGCAGATCGTGCAGCCAGTCGCGCGCCCTCTTAACGGATTGATGTTCGGCTGACCATCTGGTCCACGTAGCGCTCTCGTCGTTCTTCTCCATTAGAACACGGAAGAACGCGTAATCATTAAGCCATTCCGCTTCTTCTTTGCAAAATTTCTCAAACTCCAACTGTCGTTTTTTTCCGGCACGCCCAGAGAAATTCGCGAATGCCTTCTCAAGCAAGCGCCGTTTCAGTTTTTTGACATGTCGATATTTCACCTCGCCACGCCGCAATCTCCCAAGATCGACATCCGCCATGACCGAATTAAAATCCTTGCGCGTTAAGTCTTCTGGGGAGTTAGGCGCAAGCTCCAATGTGGTTGGCTCAATCGCCATTGCGCTAACGGCGTTATAAGGACTGTTGTCGGCTCCGGTCTCATTGATCGGCAAGAGCTGGACAAGTCTAAATCCAATTCCGGCGGACCAATCGATAAACTCCCGCAGAGCACCGAGGTCGCCGATGCCAAGATCGTCTTCGCCGCGTAGCGCAAAAAGTGGCACAAGCACGCCTGCGATCTTTTTGTCCGGCGATAGGTTCACAGGAAAATGACGAAACAATGACGACATCCGAATGGCGAAAGAAACATCGGTGCGCCTTCGATCATTTGAACATTCGGACTTCCTGCGACATTCGTGATTCGCGCTTCGTCATTTTCTCTGCACCTGCCAGTCTTCGACGAGTTGGTTTGGAATTTCTTGCAGGAATCGTGACGGCCGCTGGAAAACGTCGCCGTAGCCTCCACTTAATCGCATGTGCGGAAAGGTGAGATAAAGTTCATTGCGCGCGCGCGTGATCGCCACGTAAAACAGTCGCCGCTCTTCCTCGATCGCGTCGCGCGTGTCGAGCGAGCGGCCGCTCGGAAACATACCGTCAGTCAACCAAATGATGAACACGGTATTGAATTCGAGTCCCTTGGCTTGATGCACGGAAGAAAGATTGACCGCCTCTTTTTCGGCGGTTTGATTTGGCACAGCCTCTGCATCGACATTGCTGATGAGCGCCAGCTGCGCGAGGAATTCGTGCACGTCCTTAAATTGGCGGGCAAACACGGCAAGTTGATTCAAATCTTCACGGCGCAGCTCGTAGTTTGTGAAATTCACTTTTGCGTAGTCATCGTAAATCGCTTCGACAATCGATATGATCATTTCCGACGGCGGATTGGGCCGTCCCCGCGGCGCGATCTCATCGAGCGTATGCGCGAGCTGCTCCCAAGCTTTTCTTGCTCTCGCGCTCACATTCATAACGAGTAAACGCTCAACCCACGATGTAATTTCCCCTCGTTCATGCAGCGACCTATCCCACGCGTTCCAAAGATTTTCTGCGTTGCGATTGCCAATGCCGGGGAGCAATTTCACCATTCGTTTGAATGCGACCTCGTCGCGCGGGTTCCCTACGCATCGAATAAAGGCCGTGACATCCTTGATGTGCGCCTGCTCGAAAAAACGGATCCCGCTGGTGATTTGGTACGGAATGCCGCGCCGCGAAAGCTCAAGCTGCAGTTCAATCGCGTGATAATGCGCCCGGTAGAGCACGGCGATCTCGTTAAGATCGACATCTTCATCGCGCAATTCGAGGATGCGTTGGGCGACGAATTGCGCCTGCTCGGCGCCATCATTGAGCGCGACAAGCGCCGGCTTCACGGCGTTTGATTCGCGCGTTGCGCTCAAGCGCTTGCGAAACTGCTGAACGTTGGCGGCGATTGCTGCGTTCGCGACTTCCAGAATTTCAGGGACGCTGCGGTAATTCATCTCGATCTTGAAGACCCGCGCGTCCGGATAGCGTTTGGGAAATTCGAGAATGTTCTGAAAATTCGCGCCGCGCCACGAATAGATCGACTGGGCATCATCGCCAACGACCATCACGTTCTTGTGATCGAGCGCCAGCGTATCAACGAGATCAGCCTGGATTTTGTTCGTATCTTGATATTCATCGACAAGAATAAATTGAAATTGCCGCCGATAAAATGCCGCGATCCCTTCGTGTTGTTGTAACATCGATAATGTCTTTTCGAGCAAATCATCGAAATCCAGCGAATTGGTTGCCTTCTTCTTTTTCTCGTAGCGGTCGTGGACGTCTTGGATCTTCTCGAGCAACGGCAGGAAATACGGGAATTTTGCGGCAAGCAATTCTTCCATCGACGTCTCTGTATTGACGACAAAGCTAAATATCTCGGCGAGCACATCGCCTTTCGGGAACCGGATTTCTTTCGGATCAATTCCCGCGCTTGCTACGACCGAGTTGATCAAATCCTTTTGATCTTCGCGATCCATGATCGTGAACCCGCTCGAATAACCGAGCGCGCTTCCGTGACGTCGCAGGATTCTGTTCCCCACCGAATGGAACGTCCCGCCCCAAAGCCCGCTCGCATCGACCGGGAGCAAATTCGCGACGCGATCCAGCATTTGTCGGGCGGCTTTATTCGTGAAGGTGAGCAGCAAAATATTTCGCGGATCGATCCCGTTTTCGAGCAAGTACGCAACGCGGTAGGTAAGTGTGCGCGTTTTGCCACTGCCTGCGCCCGCAATCACGAGCAATGGCCCGGGCGGCGCCGTCACCGCCGCCAGTTGCTGCTTGTTTAGCTCCGCGGCGTAATCGATATGAATCGATGTCGATGTTGGTGCGCGTTGCAGCGTGTATTGGCGAGGCATAGTGCCTGTCCAGTCCTCCAATCAGACGCATTCGTCCAGCGGCGAACTCGGACCTGGTTACGCTGCTGTCGCGACAACCTCTCTTCAACGGAAATTTGGAGGGGCCGACGAGACGAAGGCCCGCTCAGCTTTCGCGTTTGCGACCGATTTCTTCGAGCAATTCGATTTGAATTTGCTGAATCTCGAAGAGCCGATTGTATTGCCGCCGCAACAGGTGGTCGATCTTCTCGTGCAAGTGCCGAATCTCCAGCTCGGCTTTGAGATTGACCTTGTAATCATTTTCAGCACGCAACCGGTCACGCGCTTCCACCCGATTCTGGCTCATCATGATGACCGGGGCTTGGAGAGCAGCGAGGCATGAAAGGATCAAATTAAGCAGAATAAATGGGAACGGATCGAAAGCGCGGGTCGCGAGAAGGACAACGTTCATCGCGATCCAAAGCACGATCACTACGCCAAATGTAATGATGAATTTCCAACTCCCACCAAATGAGGCGATCCGATCCGATAGCCGCTCACCGAAGGTCAGCTTTATCTCGAATTGCTCGGCGATGTTGCTCGCGAGGATTTCATGTTGCTGCAAACTTTCGATAACTTCATTGTCGAGCGTAGATAGTTCGCCGAGTTCGTCTTCGAGCACGTCTTTGACATATTCCTTCCGGAACTTCCCGAGATCCTCCAGGCAAATGAAATCTTTCCCGTCGATGTCAGGCATGCGTTTCTTGATGAATTCGAGAAGTGACGGCCGAATCAATTCCGCCACCATGCCGTCGTGCGGCGACTTCGGTTTTTTGCAAACCTGGCAGATGTTAGCGGACGCGGTTTCTCTCATAAATTTTTGATCGTGACAATAGAACCGCTTCTGTGTGGCTTGTCGATTCGCCTTGAATCGCCAATTGTCAATCTTAAGGTCTCCGCGCGCATGGAAGAAGCGGAAGTTCCTTTCGAGCATTTACAGGAACATGTTCATCATAGTGCCGAGCACGGCGGTCCCCCATGGATTTCCTGGGTGGCGTTGAGTACGGCTCTCCTTGCGGTCCTGGCCGCGATCGCGGGGCTTCTCTCGGGCAAACATGTGAACGAGGCGATGATGAACCAAATCGAAGCGTCCGATCAATGGAGCTACTACCAGGCGAAAAGCATTAAGGCGGCCGTGCTCGATGCGAAAATCGCGCTTTCGGGAATGCCATCAGAGCAAGATCGGAAAAAAAACGCGAAGTATCAGGAAGAGGAATCTGAAATCAAATCGGAAGCCGAGCACAAGGAAGCCGCAGCCAAATCAAACTTTCACAAGCACGAAGTGTTCGCGCGCGGCGTGACCATGTTCCAAATCGCGATTGCCATCGCTGCGATCTCCGCGCTTACGAAAAGGCGCCGGTTCTGGATCGTGAGTCTACTCTTCGGGGGCGTCGGATGCGTTTTTCTCGTGCTCGCCGCAATCGCGCACTGACTGATGCCTACATCTGCGGTGTAGTGGCGCGTGTCCTCACGCGCAATCTCTGAAGTCTTTGCGGCTGGGAACAGCCGCCTCTATAACCCGGATAAGCCACGCTCACCAAGCCACGGGAAATATCGTCGGACGCGCGCGACGCGTTTGAGCCCGAACGGTTCGATCGCTTTGCTCCGAATGTGCGCGATGGCTTCCTCGACGGAATCGGTGGCGTAGATCAGGTTTAGATCAGAAGCGCTGATCATTCCGTGCTGCGCCATTTTGTCGATAAAACCCATCAGTTCTCGCCAGTAATCGGTACCCATGATCACGATCGGAAAGTTTTTGATTTTCCCCGTTTGAATGAGCGTGACCGCTTCGAATAGCTCGTCGAGCGTGCCTGCGCCGCCGGGCATGACGACGAAGGCGTAAGAATATTTAACGAGCAGCGCTTTGCGGACGAAGAAGTAATGCATCCGGACGCAGCGATCGAGATAAGCATTTGCCGCTTGCTCGGACGCAAGCTCGATGTTGCAGCCAACCGAATGGCCACCGACTTCTTTCGCACCGCGGTTAGCCGCTTCCATAATGCCAGGCCCGCCGCCAGTCATGACAGTGAATCCGAGCCGGGCAATGGCTGCGCCCATTTTTCGAGCCAGTTCGTAATTCGGATCGTCGCGCTTAA
>Ga0209473_1001633_pt1 | contig 12477 bp, 7 predicted proteins | sample GraSoiAngelo_133_FD_185890 | JGI IMG/M metagenome (GOLD analysis project Ga0209473, IMG submission 185890) | Grasslands soil microbial communities from the Angelo Coastal Reserve, California, USA - 14_0929_05_20cm (SPAdes) (version 2) | ecosystem: Environmental > Terrestrial > Soil > Grasslands ...
TCAACCGTGACCGCCTGGCGCGCGTACGCCGGCGGCTTGGTCGGGAACGGCTGCGTCGGCGACGTCTTCTCCATCGGCACGTCGCTCTGCGGAACCGGTTTTTCTTCGATCGGCCACACCGGCTGTCCCGTGATGCGATCGAACACGTAGAGAAACGCTTCCTTGCTCGGCTGTGCGACGGCTTTGATCGCCTTGCCGTTCACCGTGATGTCCATGAGGATTGGCGCAGACGACAGGTCGTAGTCCCAGATCGGATGATGCGCGACCTGGAAGTGCCACTTGCGCTGTCCCGTCTTCACGTCGACACAGACGAGGCTGTCGCCGAACAGATTGTTGCCCGGACGATGGCCGCCGTAGAAATCCGACGTCGGATCTTCGATCGGCAGATACACGAGGCCGGCGTCTTCGTCAGCAGTCATCTGCGTCCACACGCCGGTGTTGCCGTTGATCGCCCACGACTCGTTCTCCCAGGTGTCGTTTCCGAATTCGCCGGGACGCGGAATCGTGTTGAACGTCCACAGCAGCTTCCCGGTCTTCACATCGAACGCGCGGACGAGCCCCTTCGTGTTGTTGTGCGTCTTCACCGTCATCCCTTCCTTGAACGAAGAGCCGACGACGACGACGTCCTTGACGACGAGCGGCGTCGAGTGAAGACCGATCTCGCCTTGCTCCAGATCGATCTGCTGTCCCTTGCCGAACACGGCGCCTCTCTTCAAATCGACGATCCCGCCCTCGCCGAACGACTGCACCATCGAGCCGTTCTTCGCGTTCAGCTCGATGAGGCGGTAGCCGGTCGTCACGTAGACGATGCGCTCGTCGCCTTTGCCGTCGGTCCAGTACGCGACGCCGCGGCCTGAGAGCTGGCGCGGCGCGATGGCGGCGCGATTTCCCTCGCGGTAGCTGTGCGACCAGATCAGCTCGCCCGTTTTTCCGTCGAGTGCGATCACCGATCGACGCGTGCCGGCCGTCGTGTAGAGCACGCCGTTGATGGCGAGCGGCGTCCCTTCGAGCTTGTACTCGGGACGCGTGCCGAGGTTGTCGGTCTTGAAACGCCACGCCACTTCGAGGTTCTTGAAGTTGCCCGCGTTGATTTGATCGAGCGGCGAGTACTTCGTCCCGCGAATATCCGCGGTGTAGTACGGCCAGTCGCCGTTCTTCGTGCTCGGCACCGGACGCGGCTGACCCGCCGTCGTCGCGGTCCAGAGCACCACTCCGGTCGCGACGACAGCTAGCGCCGGCGCGAGACGTTTCACCCAGTTGTGCATATTGGCTGTCTCCACAAACGAAGAACGCAGAGACCGCGGAGCGATCTCTGCGTTCAAGATTCCCTGGCTGACTTCTGGCTTCTACGCTGCCGCAGTCGAGGTCTTCTTACCGAGCACTTCGCCGAACACCTGGACCGCCTTCTGCATTTCGGCCATCGTGCCGAGTGTGATGCGGGCGTGGGTCTTCTCGAACGGCGGGAAGTCGCGCGCAACGAGGACGCCCTTGGCGCGACAGGCCTCGCGGAATTCCTTCGCCGGCGTGCCGATGTCGACGAACATGAAGTTCGCCTGGCCGTCGGTCGGCTTCATGCCGCGATCCTTGAACCACTTGGTCACGAAGTCGCGGACCTGCTTGTTGCGATTCCGCTCGTTCGTGGTGAAGCTGGCGTCCTGCTGAATCGCCACGGTGGCAGCCGACATCCCGAACAGGTTGAGCGATCCGGTGCCGCCAGACGCGGTCCACATGCGCAGCTTCTTGATCGTCTCCGGATGCGCGATGGCGTAGCCCTGGCGCAGGCCGGCCATTCCGTACGCCTTCGAGAAGGTGCGCGCGACGATCACCTGCGGGTGCTCGATGGCGAACGGCACGTGCGTCTCGTGATCCGGATCGGTCACGTAGTCGAAGTACGCCTCGTCGACGAGGACCGTCGTGTCGGGCGACGCGGCGATCAGCTTCGTGAGGAAGTCGCGGGTCGCCCTCGCGCCGACGTACGTCGCCGTCGGGTTGTTCGGGTTGCAGTAGAACACGAGCCCCGCGCCTTTCGCCGCGTTGAGCATCATGTCCAAATCGATCTTGAACTCCGAATTGAGCTTCACGCCGACGACCTTGTTGCCAATCAGTTCGGCGTAGCCGGCGCACTCTTCGTAGGTCGGAATCGTGCCGACCAGCGGTTTGGTCTTGGCCGTGAAGACCTGCGTGGCGGCGCGGAGGACTTCGGTGGATCCTTCGCTGAGGAGCACGTTCTCGGTCTTCACCTTGAAGTGGCCGGCGATCGCGTCCGTGAGGTCGCCCATCTGACCCGAGTAGCGGCCCGGCTTCTTGCCGCCCTCGAGCAGCGTGCGCAGCGAGTCGAGCACTCTCTGCCCCGGTCCGACCGGGTTCTCGTTGCTCGCGATGCAGATGACGCCGCGCTCGACGGCCTGCAGATCCGGTTCGATGGCCGACCAGATGGCGTTCTCGCGGCCCCGGCCCCAGATCTGGCTCGTGAGGGCCGCGCCGGCGCCAATCCCGACAGTCTGAACGAAGTGACGTCGTGACAGTGTCATGGCTCGACTCCTCCTACTGCGCCTTCCCGGCCGTCGTCGTCGACGGGCGGAGCACTTTGCGGAACACTTCAGTGGCCTTCTGCATCTCTTCCATCGTGCCGAGCGAGATGCGCGCCCACTGCTTCTCCAGTGGCGGGAAGTCGCGGCCGACCAGCACGCCCTCCTTCGCACATGCGTCGCGGAACGCCGCGGCGGTCATCGTCTTGCCGATGTCGGTGAAGATGAAGTTCGTCTGCGAATCGGTGGACGGATAGCCCAGATCCGCCAGCGCTTTCACGGTAAAGTCGCGCACGCCTTTGTTGCGCGCGCTCTCTTCCTTGATGTGCGCCGGATCCTTGAGCGAGGCCACCGCTGCGGCGACGCCGAACGTGTTCACGTTGTACGGCATGCGCCAGCGCGCCATCTTGCGGATCGATTCGACGTGGCCGATCGCGTAGCCGATGCGGACGCCCGCCATGCCGTACGCCTTCGAGAAGGTGCGCGCGACGATGACGTTCGGCGTGGCCAGCGCGAGCGGAATCGCTGTCTGGAACGACGAGTCGGTGACGTAATCACAGTACGCCTCGTCGATCAGGATCGCGGTCGTCGGCGACGCCTTACGCACTTCGGCGGCGAAGTCGCTGATTTCCTTGGCGCTGTTGATCGTGGCGGTCGGATTGTTCGGGTTGCACAGGTATACGAGGCCCGCGCCCTTGACGAGCGGCACGAGCGCGCTCAGATCGGTGCGCAACGTCTTCGCGTCGACCGGCGCCGTCTTGAGGGGTACTTTGAGCATGTGCTCCGCAAAGCCCGCCGGGTCGCCGTAGGTCGGAGACGGGATGACGAGATGCTTGGTCGGCGACAGGAACACGCGCGCTGCGTTCTTCAGGATCTCCTGCGACCCGACGCCGAGGACGACGTTCTCGCGCTTGCCGTTGTTCAGCTTCGCAATGAGGATCTCGAGATCCGCATCGAGCGGCGTGCTGTTGAACGGATATCGATTGGCCTCGGGAAACTTGCCGAGGATGGCGTCGATCGCGGCTTTACCGGGACCGAGCGGGTTCTCGTTGCTGCTGATGCGGATGGCCTCCACTCCGGGCGGGAGATTGGGGCGGTTCACGCCGCGGCCGGGTTGACGGCCCTGCTGCATGAGCTCGGCCACGAACTCTTCGTGGCCGCGAGCCGCCAGCCACTGACTTGCCTGGCTGGCGTTCCCCACTCTCAGACCCTGAAGGAAACCGCGGCGCGACACCGACATGAGCTCCTCCTTCAGTTACCGACGACTACTTGACGTGTGGATGATGACCGAGAAAACACGTTGACAGGCGATTCCGCGAATTTTACGCCCGCGCTTACGGGGGTGTCAACGAAGGGTCATGTCTCCAAGTGTCACAGCTGCCGATGGTTATGTTATTCTGAGGAGGCCTTCCCAGCGGCTGTCCTACATCAGCTACCAGCGTGAGTTGCGCGCGGTAGCACCGGCTTTCGTCGGATTGATCACTGCAATGAGGGTTATGCACAAATCTGCTCTTCGACTGTACATCGCCGCGCTCGCCTCGGCCGCGACTATTCTGCTGGTGGCCGCGCCCGCTCACGCCCAGTACAAACCTCGCCCCATCGACGATCCCGCGACGGGCGAGTCGTATCACATCGAAGGCGCCGTCGGTTTCTGGTTTCCGACGGCCGACATGACCGTCACAAGTGGCGGATCCGGATCGCTCGCCGGCATCACGGGAACCTCGATCAACGCCGAGCGCGATCTCGGCATGCCGGCCGATAAGAAGCTGCCCGATTTCGAGCTGATCCTGCGGCCGGCGCGCGCGCACAAGTTCCGCCTGAACTACGTGCCGATCCAGTACGACGGCAGCGCGACCGTCACCAGGGACATCGTCTTCAACGGGCAACGGTACCGGCTCGGTTTGCCGGTGAACTCGACGCTCGACTGGAAGTCGGCGCGCTTCGCGTACGAGTTCGATTTCATCTCGAGGAACCGCGGCTTCGGCGGCTTGATCGTCGAAGCGAAGTACACCGACGTGCAGGTCAATCTCACGGCGGCGCCGCTCATCAACGAGTTCGCCCGGGCGCGCGCGCCCATTCCGGCGCTCGGCGGCATCGGCCGCGTCTACGTCGTGCCGAACATCTCCATCACCGGCGAGGTCACCGGCTTCAAGCTGCCCGACAGCATCGACAGCCGCTACGGCGGGCATTACGTCGACGTCGACGTCTATGGCACCGTCAACTTCACGAACAACATCGGCGTGAAGGGCGGCTACCGGTCGCTCGACATGGGGTACCTCGTCAAGCAGGACAACGGATCGTTCACGTTGAAGGGGATGTACTTCGCGGGCGTCTTCAGGTACTGAACGGCGGACACATTGATCCGCGGCGGACACACTGGTCCGCCGCTACCTTTCACCGATCCAACATTGCGACAGGCAGGGCCGACCAATATGTCGGCCCTGTGCGGCGTTCTTGGCCCTGCGCCGGTTCTTAATGTAGATGTATGCCGACCGCGACGAGCTTCTCCAGCCGCCGATCCGCATCCTGCAGCGTCTCGTCGCGCTTGCAGAAACAGAATCGCAGCTTCGTGCGGCCGTTCGCCGAATTCTTGTAGAAGCTGCTCCCCGGCACGGCGGCCACGCCGATGTCCTTCACCAGATACCGCGCGAACTCGACGTCGTCGCGGAAGCCGAACTTACTGATGTCGGTCATGATGTAGTACGCGCCGAGCGGCTTATAGACGGTGAAGTGATGCCGCTCGAGGATGTCGAGCAGCACGTCGCGCCGACGCTGGTAGTCGGCCGCGAGCCTCCCGTAGTAGTCGTCCGGAATCGCGAGCGCAACGGCGCCGGCCTCCTGCAGCGGCGCCGCGGCGCCGACCGTCAGGAAGTCGTGGACCTTGCGGATCGCGCCGGTCAGTGACGGCGGAGAAATCGTCCAGCCGACGCGCCATCCCGTGACGCTGTAGGTTTTCGACAACCCGTTGATCGTCACGGTGCGATCGGCCATTCCTTCGATCGTCGCAATCGGGACGTGAAGCTGGCCGTCGTAGATGATGTGCTCGTAGATCTCGTCCGAGATGGCAATCGCGTCCCACTTGCGGCAGAGCGCGGCGATCGTTTCCAGCTCCTCGCGCGAGAAGACTTTTCCCGTCGGATTGTTCGGCGTGTTGATGATGATCGCCTTTGTCTTCTCGTTGAACGCCGCTGCGAGCTCGTCCGGATCGAACGTCCAGTCCGCCCTGGGCGAGCCGGGGCGAGCCGAAGGGTCCGGCTCGCGCAGCGTGACGTAGCGCGGCGTCGCGCCGGAGAGAATCGCGTCGGGTCCGTAGTTCTCGTAAAACGGCTCGAAGATCACGACTTCGTCGCCCGGATCGATGATGGCCAGCATGGTCGACATCATCGCCTCGGTCGATCCGCAGCAGACCGTGACCTGCTCGTCCGCGACGACGCGGACGCCGTAGCGCCGTGAGAACTCACGCGCGACCGCTTCGCGCAGCGGCCGCGCGCCCCACGTGACCGCGTACTGATTGACATCCGCGTTGATCGCCGCGCACGCGGCCTCTTTGATTGCGGAAGGGGCGGGGAAGTCCGGGAATCCCTGCGACAGATTGACGCCGCCGTACATCTCGTTGAGCCGGGTCATCTCGCGGATAACCGACTCGGTGAATTGGGTGGCTTTCTTCGATCCGGTGAGTTTGCTCATACCTCGCACATCATCCACGAAACACACGAAAACACGAAATACACGAAATGATCTAGAGATCTTTTTCGCGGCTTTCGTGTTTTCGCGAGTTTCGTGGCTACGCTGCCTTGCGGGTTCTCTTCGCTGACGCCTTCTTCTTTGCCGGCGTCGCTTTCTTCGCCGGAGCCGGCGCGTTCGCCGTCGCCTTTTTCGCGGGCGGCGGCGCCGCCTTGTGCGACACCGCCGGCTGCGCGTCGACGTCGTCGGCGTTGAAAGCGCCGCTCCCGGTGCCGCCGTAGAGGCGGCGATAGTCTTCGGCGGTGCCGAGGATTCGCTTCACGTAGTTCTGCGTTTCAGGGAACGGGATGTCGTCGATGAACTCGTCCTGGTCGATGCCGGGCCGCTCCGAAATCCAGCGCGCGACCCGGTTCTCGCCTGCGTTGTAGCTGGCGAGCGCGTAATGGGCGCCGCCGAACTGCCGGACGAGATCCGCGAAAAGCGCCGTCCCCATGCGAACGTTCGTCTCCGCCGTCGTCAACATGCTGACGCTGAAGCGTCGCGGAAGGCGCAGCGACCGGGCGTACTGGCGTCCCGTCGATGGCAGCAGCTGCATGAGGCCGTATGCGTTCGCCGCCGACCGAACGTCGACAGTGAACGTCGATTCCTGCGCGATCAACGCGGCGATCATGAACGGATCGAGCTGATGCTCTTCCGAATAACGCCGGATCAGCGGCCAGTAATTCACGGGGAAGAGCACCTTCATCAATGGCGTCGGAAGTTTTTCGCCGCCGGCCGCCATGTACTGCGGGTAGGCGCGCTTCATCGCGTTGATGCCCGCTCGCAAATCGCCGCGCCGGTTGTAGATCCACGCGAGCGTCGCCTGGATCGCCGGCACGTCGCCCCACGCTTTCTGCGCGTAGTGCAGCTCGTCGATCGCCTGGTCGTAGAGCTCGAGGCCGAGCAGCGCGCGAACGATGTGCTCGTTCGGCGGCAGCGGCGCGTCGGGCAGCGGCGCGTCATCGGCCGGCGTGTCGACGATCAGGCGGCGCTGCGGCGCGCGCCCGTCGAGGTGCTTCAACGCCAGGCGGCCGTAGTAGCTGTTCAAGTAGTCAGTCGCGACCAGCGTATATCGCGCCTCTGCGAGCGCCGGCTCGTTCAGCCGGCCATGCGCGCGCCCGCACCAGTACAACCAAGACGGCCGGTAATCCGAGCGCGGGAAATGGGCCGCGGCCGATTCGAACAACCGGATCGTCTCTGCGTACGATCCGTTCTTGTACGCCCACCAGCCGATCTTCCATGCCGCGCGCTCCGCATAGTGACCGGTCGGATACTTTTCGTACATCTCGCGGAAAGTCGCATCCGCGGCCTCGTCGTCGTTGCGGACGATGTAGTGGCTCGCCAGGTTGTTGAGCGCTTCTTCCGCCCAGCTCTGGTCGGGGAACTCGGCGACGATCCGGCGGACCGTGCGCATGTATTCGGCATCGTCGCCGAGCTCGCGCGTCGCGACGGCGTAGAAGAACAGCGCTTCGCCCTGCCGCGACGCCTTGTCGATGTATGGCCTGACGCCGTCGCGCGCGTTGCGCTGGCGCTTCAGGTAGTAGTCGCATTCGGCGAGCCGCAGGTTGATCAGCTCGCGATCGTCGATCGCGGCGGTGCGCCGCAGCGTTTCGTACAACGGGCGCGCCTGCGAATAGCGCTTCGCGCCGAAGAGGCGCTCGGCGCGGCCGATTTCGAGCTTGTACCGGTTCGTGCCCGGTTCGATCGGGGCGACGGGTAGAACTTCGAGCTCGCTCGCCGCGGTCGACGCCAGATCGCTGAACGGGAATTCGTAGACGACGCGCGAGAACGCCTCGGTCGCCTTGTCGGTGCGGCCGACGGCTTTCGCCGCGCGCGCCAGGCGCATCAACACGTCGTCGGGCGCCGTCGTCTTCGCTTGCGACAGTCGATCGTAGACGGCCAGCGCGGCCGCCTGATCGCCGAGCGCTTCGTCGCTTTCGGCCTCGCGCATCGAAGCCGCTTCGTTCAGGTATCCGATTGGTGCCCTGGTCTGCAGCGTCTGAAACGTCTGGCGCGCATCGGACGCGCGTCCCAGGCGCAGTTCGGCGAGGCCGCGGTAATACTCGGCGTAGTGTCCGAGCGTTCCCTGTTGTACCGCCGGCTGCGAAAGGATCAGGAGCGCCTGCGCGAAATTCGAATCGACCTCCAGCTTCACCGCCTCGGCCAGCTGCGCGAGCGGCCCGGTGCGTGCGCCTCCACCACTCGCCCCTCGACCCTGCTCAGCGCGACCCTGAGGCTCTCGAAGGGCCGACGTATCGGGCGCCATCCACAGCTTCGACGGATCGGCCGACAGGCGCGGATGATTCGTCGGCTGAAGCGGATCAGCGGCAGGTTGCTGCGCGCGCGGCGTCGATACAACAAGAAGGGCGAAGCCCGCTGCCACCCATGCGGTCCTGGTCATAATCGTCTATCGTCCCGCCTTCGTCCTTCGTGACTTCGTACTTCCCACTTCGTACTTCCTACTTCGTACTTCCCACTTCGTACTTCCTGGTTTCCACCAGGCTTGCATCGCCCTCGGCGAGCGTCCTCACGAGCTCGTCATTGAAATAATCGGCGCGCCGGCGTACGTGCGATGGAACGCGCTGATCGTACAACACTCGAGCGCGTGTGATTTCGCCGCCCAGACGTGACATCAGGTCGCGCTCACGGCGGCCGGCGACGACCTCAGCTTCGTGGTACAGCTTGATCTCGGACACGAGCAATCGCGCATATCGCCGCGCCGACACCTCCTCGTCGCTACCGGTCTCGTCGCCCGGATGCTGATCCTCGCGTGCGAGCGCGCGTGCGGTCTTGAACGCGGTCATCGATTCGAGGCACCGCGCGGCGTGGCGCACGAGGATCTCCAGCGCGGTCACCCGTCCGTCTTCCGCGTAGAGCGCGCCAACGGTCTCTCCGCTGATCGCAAGCGGCAGGCGCACGCGTCCGCGCGAATCGTGGCTGGCGTCGGCCGCCACCGCGGCAAGGGTTGCGACGTCCGGCTCCTGATCGAATCCGCTCGTGCGCCACGCCCGCCACTCTCCTCCGCTGGTAAGCAAGACGGCCACGCGAGACGCGTCGCGGGCCGCGGCGCTCGCCAGCGCATCGAGGATCTCGCTCAGCGAGCGGGCGTTGTCGATCGACCGGATGCCTTCAACGAGCCGTTCGTCGGCTTCGGCGCCGCGCGCGGACGGCGCCGCTTCTTCTTCCTTCGGCGGCGGTGGCGGGGGTGGCGGCGGAGCCGCAGCGGCCAGCACGGCCTTCGCGGCGTCGATCTGCCGCTCCAGCTCGGTCTGCAGGCGCGCGGTCAGCGCCTCGAACGCGTGTTTCAGTTCGTCGTCGAACGTCATGCGTATCGTTCCTGGACGTCCTCGGATGTGAAGGGATGGATTGGGGGCATTATACGGCAATATCGGTGCGGGCCGTCGCCAACTTCATGGTACAGAAGGGTTTGACGGTTCAAGACCGCGAAACTACAATAGGACTGCACCAACGCGCGTACGTCGCGGCCCATCCTTATATATAGGGGGCGACACGGTTTCGACGGGGGTAAGGACTCGCGGGATGCATGCCGAGCGCCATCGCCTCGTAAATCCGGTGGACACAACGTAACTGCGAACACGCAGCTCGCTCTCGCTGCTTAATTAAGTAGCGACGTCCTCTCCGTCTTCGCCTTCGGGGCGGAGAAGGATGTCATAACAGAAGGCTGGTCGTCACTGGCGGTTCCGACGGGTGACGGCGAGATTCATCGGAGCTAGCGACCGCCGGTTTCCGTCGCTCTTCGACGGCGGTCGCGAACCTTCAAGGGCGGCTACGCATGTAGATTCCTGCGACGGCGTACTCTCGGACGCGGGTTCGACTCCCGCCGCCTCCACCACTCTTCATCAATGAACATGGGCCTTCGGGCCCTCCGTTCCCGCCGCCTCCACCGGGCGGCTTGGCTCGAAGTTTTTGCAACACTTTCCGCGCGAGATCGCGGCCGTTATGGTGGAGTCGTGCCGCTCGAAGCGCTCCGTCAGTTCCGGCGTGAAATTCTCGATCTTGCCGCGCGCCACGGCGCGCGCAATGTGCGCGTGTTCGGGTCAGTCGGCGATGTATGCGGTCGACGCCGACGACCTCACCGTCGCCCACGACGCGCATCCGGAATACGCATCGACGGCGTTCGCACAGAGCGTCCGCTCACCGCGTGCCATTGCCGTCCAGCATCATCGCGCCCACGTGGCGAGCGTGGGGCGGAGAGTTTTTCGTCGGCAGCCTTCGAGAGGGCTTCACGCGCGTCGCGCACCTGACGCCGGCGGTTCTCGACGGCGGCGATGCCGCGGCGAAACATCCGGTTCAAGCCGCGGCGGGCTTCGTCGTCCAGGTGGAATTCGTGCCGGACCTCACCTAGCCGCCGTTTTGTTTTTCAGGAAAGTACCGCGATGCTCTCGCCCTCGTGCGCAGCCGCGTCCGCGTCTATCCGACGACGTCGGCGGGCCGGTTGTTCGATACCGTCGCGGCGCTCCTCGGCTTCACGCGCGCGATCACGTTCGAGGGCCAGGCGGCGATGTGACTCGAGCATCTCGCCGCGCGGCGCAGCCGCGGATCGAGTCGATCTGCCGTGTGAGTTCACCGGAACCGCGTTTTTCAACAGTCTGCTAAAACGACAGGCGGAATCCGATCTGTCCCGTTCGCGTCGATGCGACGCTCGTAATCTGGCCGAAGTTGGGCGCCACGACGTTCAGGACAGGGTTGTTGTATTGCGGCCAGTTGAAAACGTTGAATGACTCAAAGCGGACCTGAAGCTGCGTCTGGCTGGGCAGGGTGAACGCCTTCGCAACCGTCAGGTCCACTCGCCGGCGGCCCGGCCCCTGCACCTGAGAGGAGTTCTGGTTGCCCGGTCGAATCGTCGCCCGCGTACTCGGGGAAGTCGGAACCAGCGTGTAGGCACTGCGGTCGAGATACTGCAGCGTGTCGCGCCAGTTGTCGAACACCTGGTTCCCGCCGTTGTAATCCGGCCGGCTGTTGCCAATGCCCGACGCCTGGGTGATGCGCAGCGGTTCGCCCGTTCGAAAGTTGAGCACGCTCGAAAGCTGCCACCCGCCCAACACGCCGCCGACCGCGTCCGTGCGGTCACGCAGCCACGGGATGTCGTACACCACCGTGCCGGTGACGCGATGACGCACCTCGCCGGCCAGCGGCGAGTAGTCGACGTCCAGGAAAGGATTGAAGAAGTCCTGCGTATTGTTGTAGGTGTCAGCACCGATTGAGCTGTTGAAGTTCCCTATCAGGTTGGCTCCCTGCTGCGACCAGCCTTTCGACAACGTGTAGTGCAGCGCCACGTCGGCACCATGGAATCGACCGAGTTTAGCGTTCCCTTCGAACGCGTTGTATTTCATGGTCTGCCCGCTGATGATGTACCACCCACCCGGATTGATGGCTGGGTTGGGCCGCGCGCCGGTCACTCGATCGTACGCGAGCGCAGAGTTCAGCAGGATAGGAAGGTTTTTCCCGCTGGTGTGGACGTACCCAGCCGAGACCGACGCCAGTCTTCCAATTTGCCGCTGCACGTCGAAGGTGGCCTGCACGGTTTCGGGACTCTTCATGTCGGTCTGAAACAGGTAGTAGAGGTTCTTCTTGGCGCCCGAGTCGCGGATCGCGATCTCATTCGCATCCTCCGGATAGGTAGGCCAGCCGATGCCGCGTGCCTCGAGCTCCGTGCGGTTCCAGCCCTGGCGCACCGGGGTGAAGGGGCGCGCCACCGCATTCTGGAACAACGCCATGAGGTTGCCGGTGGTGAACACTCCGACACCACCGCGAATGACAGTCGCGCCGGCGCGATCGATGGTCCAGGCAAATCCGGCGCGCGGGGCGAAGTTCACCTTGTCGTCGTCAATAGGCTTGTCCAGAGGCCGCGGCGCGCCGAAATCCATCTTGCGAATGTCGGTCGGATTGTTCAGATTGTTGACTTCGGCCGGATCGGCCGGATCCAGCGATTTGTAGCCAAACCCGGGGTAATAGTCATAGCGCAGACCCAGGTTGAGCACGAATCGATCGCTGGCCCGCCAGTCGTCCTGGATGAAGCCGCCGAGCTGGTCGACCCACGCGCGATGGGGTGGATTGCCCATCGCGAGCAGGAAGTCGCTCGGCTTGTTCGCGAGCAAGTCGTCGAGATTGGGGAACGTAAACCGGTTCGACTGCGGATTCGACTTGTAACCAATCTCGCGCGCCCAGCGGAACCCGAACTTCACCGTGTGCGCTCCCATGAGCC
>Ga0209473_1001637_pt1 | contig 12454 bp, 9 predicted proteins | sample GraSoiAngelo_133_FD_185890 | JGI IMG/M metagenome (GOLD analysis project Ga0209473, IMG submission 185890) | Grasslands soil microbial communities from the Angelo Coastal Reserve, California, USA - 14_0929_05_20cm (SPAdes) (version 2) | ecosystem: Environmental > Terrestrial > Soil > Grasslands ...
TTCGCCCTTGTACGCGAGCTTCTCGGGAATCCAGAAGCGCGCCTTCTCGCCCTCCACCATCAGCTGCACGCCTTCGGTCCAACCTGCGATGACGCCGTCGAGCGGAAATGTCGCCGGCTGGTTCTTCACGACGGAGCTGTCGAACATCTTGCCGTCGGTTGTCCAGCCCGTGTAATGAACGGTCACCTTGTCACTGGTCTTCGGGTGACGTCCACCGGTCCCCTCTTTCAACACTTTGTATGCGAGACCGCTGGCTGTTTTCTTCGCGTCCGACGGCGGCGCCTTGACGTCGCTCGGCGCCCTGCTCGGGATCGACATCAGCTCGACGTCGAAGACGACCATGCCTTTCGGCAGGTTCCCCCGTCCCTTGTACGCGAGGTTCTCGGGAATCCAGAGCCGGCGTTTTTCACCGGTGACCATCATCTGCACGCCCTCGGCCATTCCTGGCACGAAACGCGCGACCGGATACGTCTGCGGCGTGGCGCGCGATACAGAGCTGTCGAACATCCGTCCATTCGTCGTCCATCCGGTGTACTGAACGATCACGATATCGTCTTTCGTCGGATGGTCCTTCCCGGTACCGGGCGTGATCACCTTCGTGGCGAGTCCTGACGCGGTTTTCATCGCATCGGCCGGCGGCGCCGCGACGTCGGGCGGAGCCGGCTGGGTTTGTGGCGTTCCGAGCGCGAGTGTGAGAGCGGCAGCAAGAATGAGCATGAATCAATTTTAACGTGATATTCTGCCCACCGTACCTAGCGGGGTCTCATCAGCTATCAGCTGATAAATAGAACCCCTACCTGCCTCCCGTTCTCGCCGGGATCGCGGACGTAGGATCAGCGAGCACATCACGCGAGGTGTGCCATGACCCTTCAGCCGCTCAAAGCCGCGAAGTCGCTCCAAGCAACGAAGCTCACGCCGAACCTGATCGTCTCGAGCGTCGAGCGAAGTCTTGCGTTTTACACGGAAGTGCTCGGATTCGCACGGGGCATCACCGTGCCCGCCGCTGGCGTTCGCGGCGGTGACGAGCGGCTCGGTGGAGATTTTTCTCAACGACAAATCGACAGTCTCGAAGGAGAGCCCTCAGTTCGCCCGTCTGTCGATTGGCGGCGGCGGCAACATGATGTTCATCGAAGTGGAGGAGGTCGATCCGCTCCACGAACGGCTGAAGTCAAAGCCGAACGTGACGATCGTGATGCCGATCGTGACGCAGTGGTACGGCATGCGCGAGTTCGCGATCGCCGATCCCGATGGGTACGTGATTACGTTCGCGCAGCGCGTGGAGCAGCCGTAAATCGCCACGTCCTACCTTCGGCGCGACGCGAGCTGTTCGAGCGCCCGCTTCAACGCCTCCAGCTTCTGGCCCGCCTCGCCCAGCCTGCCTTCGGCGGTCAGGCGCTGGTAGTCGGCGAGGTCGCGCGCGGCTTCGGCGATCAGCGCATCGGCGTCGGCGTTCGGCGGGGCGCCGGGCGCTCTCGAGACCGGCGCAGCGGGCGCTTGCGGCAGCTCGGGTTGGGCCGCCGCCGCGCCGGGCGGCGGCGCGGCAGGCGCGATTGTTGACGGCGCGTTGCCGAACAACGCGGCCACCGCCGACTCGAACGTCGGCCCGTACGCGAGCCGATCCTGCATCGCGAGCACGACGAGGCGCAGCTCGGGCATCGGGCTGCGCTCGGCCTGAAGATAGATCGGCTCGGCGTACAAGAGCGCGCGGCCGATCGGGATGACGATCAGGCTGCCGCGGCGCACGTGCGATCCCTGCTGATTCCACAGCGACAGCTGCCCCGACAGCTGAGGGTTCTGATCGATCCGCGCCTCGATCTGCAGCGGCCCGTCGATGAGCCTCGTTTTCGGGAAGTCGTAGACGATCGCGGTCCCGTAGTGCGGATCGTCGCTGCGCCCCGCGATCCATCCGATCAGATTGTTCCGGTTCGCAGGAGTGAACGGCAGGATCTCGATGAATTCCGTCGTCCGTTCGTCGGGCAGCTTCATGAGGACAAAATTCGGATCCATCGGCAGCGTCGCCTGCTGGCGCTGCTGGTTCATGCCGACCTCGCTCGCGACGCTCCACAAATCTTCGCGGTTGTAGAACACATCGGGCGCCGTCATATGGTAGAGCCCGTACACGGCCGCCTGCACCCGCAGCATCAGCTCGGGGTAACGCACGTGCTTGCGAAGATCCTGCGGCATCGCCGGCGCGTCCTTGAAGAGCGACGGGAAGATCGCGCGATAGCCGGCAACGACGGGATCGTCGCTGTCGAACACGTAGAACGTCGTCGACCCGTCGTAGGCGTCGACGACGACCTTGACGCTGTTGCGGACGTAGTTGACGCGGTCGCGCCCGAGACCGTAGTGCCGCGCGTAAGGATAGGAATCCGACGTCGTGTATCCATCGGCGATCCAGAATAGCCGGCCGTCGTTCCCGATGACGATGTAGGGGTCTTCGTCGAAGGTCAGGAAGCCCGCAATCGTCTCGAGGCGATCGCGGATGGAGCGGCGCATCAGCAGCCGGCTTTCGGTCGTCACCGAGTCGCTGAACGGCAGCTTCGCGAGATCGCCGCGGTCGAGCGCGATGAGGAGCCGCCGGAAGAAGCCGCCGAGCACGATGCCGCCCTTGCCTTCATACGATGCGAAGGCGTTCGTGTCGCCCTGCGGGTAGTTGAACTCCTTCTGCCGCGTGTTCACGTACACGTCGGTCGTCGTCAGCTCGCCGAAGTAGATTTCGGGCCGCGTCACCTTCAGGGCGGGAATGGTGCTTTGCACCGGCATGTTGCTGAGAATCAGCGTCGGCAATCCTTCGGGCGTGAAGCCGTTGACCGGGTTCATCGTGACGCCGTAGCCGTGCGTGTAGATCAGCTTTTCGTTGATCCAGTTGCGGCTGCTCTCCGGCAGCTTGTCGACGTTCAGCTCGCGCGCGGCGAGCATCATCTGCCGCGTCGAGCCGTCAATCTCGTAGCGATCGATGTCGATGTCGGGGAAATCGTAGTACGTGCGGATCTCCTGCAGCTGCCGCAGCGTGTCCTGCAGCGCGCGCCAGTCCCACAGGCGGATGTTTTGAATCGTGTCCTGGTTGTTGGGGGCGTCGGCCGCCTCGACGGTCGTCTCCGCCGGAAACGGACGCTGCGCGATGCGATTGAGCGCGTACGCGACGCGTGTCATCTCGATGTTGTGCGTGATGAACGGCCGCTCGCGGACGAGCTCGTTCGGCTTGACGATGAAGCTCGTGACGTACCAGCCGAGCACGCCGACGACGACGTAGCACAGCGCCGCAGGTGCGATCGCGGCGACGAGCCATCGCAGCTTCGGCGACGAAGCAGCGTTCACGAACGCGATCGCTGCGCCAAGCGCCAACGCCGCCGAGACGACGAGCGCGCCGGTGAGCGTGATGTGCGCCTCGGTGTAGGTGACGCCCGAAAAAATGGTGTGGTCTTCGAACAGCTGCGCGAAGCGACCGAGATACGTCCGCGCCGCGAGCGCCAGCAGCACCACGGCGTAGGCGACCGACAGTCCGCGCCACGCCCCGGCGCCCGGATAATCGCGGCGGGCGCCGAGCATCCGCGTGCCGCCGGTGACGACAGTGAAGAACAGCGCGACGCCGGCAACGATCACCGCCAGCGTCATCACCCACCCGGAAAGGAGCTGCCACGCCGGCAGCGTGAACAGATAGAACGGCAGCGGCCTGCCGAAGATTGGATCGACGACGCCCGCCGCCGCCCCCGGCAGCGCGTCGCCCCTCGCGTACCACCACAACGCGAGCGTGGACCACTGCGCCATCATCCCGGCGCCTGTGGCAAAGGCGATCAGCAGCGAGGCGACGATCGCGATCAGCCGCAGCACCGGTTCGACCGGCAGCTTGATCGGCTGTCCGTTGATCAGAATCGGAAAGCCGGTCAGCTCGCCGAGGCGCGGCGGCTTCAACGCCACGAACGATCCGTACAGGATGACGAACGTCGCGAGCGTGAACGTGCTGAAGACGGTCGCCTGCAGGTTCAGTGTTTTCCAGAAGACGGCGCCGTAGCCGAGCGAATCGAACCACAGCGCGTCGACGTAGTAGGAGAGCGCCGTGCCGCCGCCGAGCAGCAGGACGCCCGCGACGACCAGGAGAAGGATGAGGCCGCGCCGCCGGGAGCGACGGTGCGGCGGCCAATCGATGGTCTCAGGCATTTACCAGTCGAACTTCAATCCTAGCTGAATTTCGCAGACGCGGCGTTTCGGCAGCTGAGCGAATCTACGGAACAAGAACGATCTTGCCGAGCGCGCCGGGTTCCATGATGTGCTCGTGCGCCTTAGAGGCGTCAGCGAGCGGCAATTCGCGTCCGACAACCGGGTTCAGCGCGCCGCCCGCGAGGCCGGCAATCAGCGCGGCGTGGATTTCGGCCATGTCCCGTTCGTTGACGTTGAACAGCGTCATCCCCAGAATCGCAGCATCGCGTCCCATCGCCTGGCGTGCGTCGATTTCGACGCGACCGCGATTGCCCACCACGACCACGCGTCCGTGTTTGGCGAGCAGGCCGAGGTCGCGATCGAGGTTGACGTGCGCCGCCATCTCGACGATCACGTCGACGCCGCGGCCGCCCGTCGCGCGCACGATTTCGTCGGTGTAGGCCGGCGACTTGTGGTTGACGAGCACGTCCCCGCCGTGATCGCGGACTGTCGCGAGCCCTTTGTCGGTTCCGCCGCTGCCGATGACGGTCAGGCCGCGCGCGTGCGCGAACTCCACCGACGCGAGCCCGACGCCGCCGGTGGCGCCGTGCACGAGCACCACTTCGCCCGGCCGCGCGCCCGCGCGCTGAAACAACGCGCGATACGCCGTGCAGTACGGCACGCCGAGCGCCGCGCCCTGCCCGAACGATGCGCGCGCGGGCAGAGGATGCAGCTGCGACGGACTGCACAGCGCTTTGTCCGCGTACGTGCCTGCGCCCGACACAGTGTTGCCCGGCCCCGCGATGTACACGCGATCGCCGGCGGCGAAGCCCTTCACATCCGCGCCGACGCTTTCGATTTCGCCGGCGCCGTCGAATCCCGGCGTATAGGGCAGTGGCGGCTTGCGCGCATACGTGCCGGTATGCATGTACGCGTCGACCGGATTGACGCCGGCGGCGCGAACGCGCACGACGATTTCGCCCGCGCCCGGTTTCGGATCGGGAATTTCTTCGAGCTTGAGGACGTCGGGACCGCCGAATTGATGAACTCGGATCGCTCGCATAGTCTCTCCCGCTCGCCTGAAAGGCTCGCGCCACGCGGCCTGCCAGCAGCGCTCGCCTGAAAGGCTCGCGCTACGCGGCCTGGCAGCAGCGCTCGCCTGAAAGGCTCGCGCTACACGGTCATGCTGGAGCGCTACGCGCCTCGCTGTAGCGCGAGGCTTTCAGCCGAGCGATCGACCGACGATGCTAACATGAGAACTTCGATGCCACAGGTGAAGCTTCACAGGACTGTGGGCGTGAAGGTCGGTCACGTCCAGGTTGGCGGCGGTGCGCCGATCGTCGTGCAGTCGATGACGATGACCGATACGGCCGACGCGCGCGCGACGGCGCAGCAATGCATCGAGCTCGCCGAAGCCGGATCCGAGCTCGTACGCGTGACCGTCAACCTGCCTGATGCGGCCGCTGCAGTTCCCGAGATCAAACAGCGGATGCTCGAGGCCGGCTGCTCCGCTCCGCTCATCGGCGACTTCCATTACAACGGTCACCTGCTGCTGACGAGATACCCGGACTGCGCGCGCGCGCTCGATAAATATCGAATCAACCCGGGCAACGTCGGGACGGGAAAGCGACGCGACGAGCAGTTCGCGACCATTTGCAAGGTCGCCGTCGACAACGCGAAACCGGTGCGTATCGGGGTCAACGGCGGGTCGCTCAACCAGGAGCTCGTCGTCGCCAAGATGCAGGAGAACACGGATCGCGATCTCGGCAGGACGTCCGAGGAAATCATCAACGAATGCATGGTGCTCTCGGCCATCGAGTCGACGGCGCTCGCGATCGAAAGCGGTCTGCGGAAGGATCAAATCATCATCTCCTGCAAAACATCGCGGCCACGCGATCTCATCGCCGTCTACCGCGAGCTCGCGCGGCGCACCGATCAGCCACTGCACCTGGGCCTCACCGAGGCGGGGATGGGCACGAAGGGTCTCGTCTGGTCGTCGGCCGCGATGGGCGTCCTCTTGGCCGAAGGGATCGGCGACACGATCCGCGTGTCGCTCACGCCGAGGCCGGGCGGCGATCGGCGCGAAGAAGTGTACGCGGCGTGCGAGATGCTGCAGGCGCTCGGCCTGCGATCGTTCTCGCCGAGCGTCACCGCGTGTCCGGGGTGCGGCCGGACGACGAGCACCACGTTTCAGGAGCTGGCCGAACGGATCCAGGGATACATCCGCGGCAAGATGCCTGAGTGGAAAGCGACGCACGAGGGCGTCGAGACGATGACGCTGGCGGTCATGGGATGCGTCGTCAACGGGCCGGGCGAATCGAAGGCCGCCAACATCGGCATCAGCCTGCCGGGAACCGGCGAGGCCCCGAACTGCCCGATCTACATCGACGGCCAGCACGTCACCACCCTGCGCGGCACGTACGACGAGCTCGCCGTTGAATTCCAGCGCCTCGTCGACGCGTACGTCGAGCGGACGTACGTGAAGAAAGGGTAGGGGCGGACCAATGTATCCGCCCGCCCTTCGACAAGCTCAAGGCGGTCCCGAGCCGAGTCGAGGGACCGGCGCCGACACGCCGGCACGGGCCGGCGCAACGGCCGGACCGTATGACGCGCTCCTGCTGGACGTGCTCCACCGCGTCTGGGGCTTCTCCGATTTCCGCCCACTGCAGCGCGACGCCATGCACGCGGCCCTCGACGCGCGCGACAGCCTCGTCGTGCTGCCGACCGGCGGTGGCAAGTCGCTCTGTTTCCAGGCTCCGGCAATCGCGTCGAATCAGCTCGCGATCGTCGTCTCGCCGCTCATTTCGCTGATGAAGGATCAAGTCGACGGGCTGCGGGTCGACGGCGTCGCCGCGTCGTACTTGAACAGCACGCTGCTGCCTGGCCAGCGCGACGAGGTGCTTGCCTCGATTCGCGACGAGCGCTGCCGCCTTCTCTACGTGTCGCCCGAGCGAATCGTCGCCGACGGCGCGCTCAGACGGCTGCTGCAGCAAACCGGCATACGGTTCATCGCCATCGACGAAGCGCATTGCATCAGCCAGTGGGGCCACGACTTCCGGCCGGAATATCGCCAGCTGGGCGCGCTGCGCGACGAGTTCCCGGGCGTCTCGGTTCACGCGTTCACGGCAACGGCAACCGAACGCGTGCGGCGCGACATCGCGTCCGAGCTGCGCCTGCGCGATCCGCTCGTGCTGGTCGGCTCGTTCGATCGACCCAATCTGATCTACCGCGTGCTGCGCCGGGGCGACTTCCACAAGCAGCTCGGCGACGTGCTGGCGCGCCACGAGCACGAAGCAGGCATCGTCTACTGCTCGTCGCGCCGCGAGGTCGAAAGCATCGCCGCCAAGCTGCAGGCTGAAGGGCATCGTGCGGCGCCGTACCATGCCGGCCTGCCCGACGAGGTACGCAGCCGCCATCAGGAGGCATTTCTCGACGAGCAGATCGACGTCGTGGTTGCGACCGTCGCGTTCGGCATGGGCATCGATCGTTCGAACGTGCGGTTCGTCCTGCACGCGGGCGCGCCGCGCTCGCCCGAACACTATCAGCAGGAATCGGGGCGCGCCGGCCGCGACGGCCTGCCTGCCGAGTGCATCCTTATCTACAGCGGCGCCGATTTCGGCCGGTGGCGCCAGATGCTCGAAGCCAACGGCGAATGGAACGAGAGCGCGAGGACGCTGCTCAGGGACATGGAGCGCTACGCCTCCGCGACGCGCTGCCGCCATCGCGCGCTGGTCGAGTACTTCGGTCAACGGTACGACCGCGCCGACTGCGGGGCGTGCGACTGGTGCCTGAAGGAGCTCGACGCCGTGCCCGATTCGGTCGTGCTCGCGCAGAAAATCGTGTCGTGTGTCGTGCGCGTGAAGCAGACGCGGGGATCGAGCCACGTCACCGACGTGCTGCTCGGCCGTGCCACCGAGAAAGTCGCTGCAGCGGGCCACGATTCGCTGTCCACCTTCGGGTTGTTGAGAGACGAGTCGGCGGCGGCCATCCGCGGCTACATCGAACAGCTGGTCGTCGCGGGGTTTCTGTCGCGCGAAGGCGAACCGTATCCCGTGCTGCGCCTGACGGCCACGGGGACGACGCTTCTCCGCGGCGGCGCGGCGTGCGTGCTCTATCGCGAAGTGAGGCCGCCGTCGGCACGCGCGCGAAGCCGTTCCTCCATTCGCGACACGTTCGTCTCCCGCATCGATTCGGATTTGTTCGATGTCCTGCGCGGCGTGCGCCTGCGCCTCGCCCAGGCGCGCGGCGTTCCGCCGTACGTGATCTTTCACGATACGACGCTGCGCGAGATGGCGATGCGGCGGCCGAAAACGGTCGACGATCTCAGGAGTGTGTACGGCGTCGGTGCGAAGAAGGCCGCCGACTTCGGCGACGCGTTTCTCGACGCGATTCGGACGTTCCGCAAGCCGGACTGACCGATTCGTGAACATCGCGGCCTGTCGTTGCCACACCCTGAGTTCTGGCTTTCGTGTATCGTGCGTTTCGCGGTGAGTTCGGCGTCGACAGTTCAGTGGATCGTGTAAGGCTCGCGGAGCGCGAACGGCGCGATTTCGATCTCGAACGGCGTGCCGTCCTCTGTGATCATCTGATAGGTGCCCCGCATCGCTCCGTTGGGCGCCGCCAGCGTTACGAACGAACTGTACTGAAATGACTGGCCGGGTTTCAGAAGCGGCTGCTTGCCGACGACGCCCGGGCCGCGCACTTCCTCGACGTATCCCGTCTCGTCCGTGATGATCCAGTGGCGGCTAATCAGCTGAACCTGCTCCGACCGGTGGTTCGTGATGCGGATCGTGTAAGAGAAGAACCACTCCTTGCGCGCCGGCGCCGAGTAATCGGCGTGGTACCTCGATTCGACCTGGACGTGAACGCTGCTGGTGACGGCGGCCGACGTCGTGGAGTACACACTCACGTTATCCTTTATCTATGCACAGGATTCAACCCGCCCGGTTGAAACCCGGCGTGACGCTCGACACGATTGCGCCGCCGACCTCAGCCGACCGGATGCAGCAGTCGAGCGCGATCGTGCGCGGCAAGGCGCTCATTTTCTGGGACCTCAAGATTCCAGGAAAGAAGAAGAAGCTCGACGCCATCGACACCGATCAGATCACGCCGTCGGCCGATTGCGTGTCCGAGAGCCTCGAGACGCTCGATGAGCGGTGGAAGGCCGGAGCGTTCCGGTACCTCATGCCCGGCTTCCGCGCACGCGTCCATCGCGGCGAAACCTTCGTGATTGCCGGCGATCGGTTCGCGATCGGATCGTCGCGTGAGATGAGCCCGGCGGGCCTGAAGGCTATCGCGGAAGAAGTCGGACTGCAGATGGTCATCGTCTGCGGCCACAACATGGGCGACATCTTCCGCCGCAACGCGCTGAATCTTGGATTGCACGTCGTCCAGAGCCCCGACGCGGTGGCCGACGCGAGAGACGGCGACGAGCTCACCTTCGATCCCGTATCTCGCCGGCTGACGAACGAAACGCAGCGCAAGACGTACGATCCTGCGCCGCTGAGCGCCAAAGAAGACGAGATTCGACGCACCGGCGGCATCTTCGCTGCCGGACGGCGCGAGTTCAAATCGTCGGTCGAGACGACGCCGCGGATCGAGTGGCCAGACGAAGCGGTCGCGCGAGGCATGACGTCGACCGAACAGATCGTCTGGGCGCACCGCGTCGACAAGGACGCGAGGCTCGAGCGGGGTTCGACGCTTCGCGTGTACGCCGACCTGCTGCCCGCGTCGGATGGAACGGCGCCGTTCGCCATCCACACCTTCAATCAGATCACCGGCGGCAACACCATCGACCCGCGTCAGGCGGCGATTGCCAACGATCACTTCGTCTTCACGAACAAGGAAGACGACGACAAGCAGACCGGCATCGGCCGCGAGTTCGCGCGGCGGCACGACATCGGCAAGCCGTACTACGCGACGCCGGGCGACGGCATCTTTCATTTTTATTTTCCGGAACAGGGTCTCGTGTATCCCGGCCAGTTCATTCCGGGCGCCGATTCGCACAGCCGCGCGTACGGCGCGTACGGCGCCGTCGGCATGGGCGTCGGATCGACGACGCTCGGATTCGGCTGGGCGACCGGCTACATCTACTTCACGGTGCCGAAGGCGCGGCGGGTCATCATCGGCGGGGCGTTGCAGTCGTGGGTGAGCGGCAAGGACATCGTCCTCGAGCTGCTGCGGCGCTGGGGCGCGCAGCAGTCGCAGGGCATGTCGGTGGAGCTCGTCGACGCGAACAAGCAGCTGCCGATTGCGTATCGGAACACGATCGCGAACATGATGGCGGAAGCCGAGGCGCTCAACGGCATCTTCGCGCCCGACGAGATCACGGAAGCCTGGTATCGATCCAAAGGCATCGAGATGCTCCCGTACCCGCGCTTCGCACCCGGCGAGGACGCCGTCTACGAAATCGACGAGACGCTCGACCTGTCCGACGTCATGCCGATGATCGCGAAGCCGTTCAGTCCGGGCAACGCGTTTCCCGCCGGCGACGTCGCGCGCGAGCACCTCACCTTCGATAAGGCGATGATCGGATCGTGCACCAACGGCAGCTACGACGATTTACTGACGGCGGCGCTCGTCATCCGTGCTGCGCGCAAGCGCGGCGCCGACCGAGCTGCGACGCCGTTCGTGATCTTTCCAGGGTCAGGCGGCGTCGCAAGACAGATCGAGCGCCCCGATCGGCGGCTCGACGGTGAGTCGGTCGCCGGTGTCTTTCGCTCGGTTGGCGGCGAGATTCGCCAGTCGTGGTGCGGTCCGTGCTTCGGCCAGGGTCCAGACGCACTGCAGAAAGGACAGCGCGCCATCACGTCGTTCAACCGCAACTGGCAGAACCGGATGGGCATCGGCGGCGAAGGCTTCCTGGCAAGTCCCGCGGTCGTCGCGGCGTCGGCGCTCGTCGGGTACATGGCGCCGCCCGACGAGCTCGGGCTGACGTGGGACCCCGAGGAATTTGGTGTCTGAATCCACCGCCGCTTCGCGCGCGAACGTCGCGGCATCGATCGGCGTCCCCGTCGCTCGTCGCCACATCTTCCTCTGCTGCGATCAGACGAACCCGAAGTGCTGCGAGAAGGATCGCGGCCTTGCCGCGTGGGAGTTCTTGAAGCGCCGCCTGAAAGAGCTCGGACTCTCCGAGCAGGGCGGTATTCTGCGCACCAAAGCCAACTGCCTTCGCATCTGCGAAGGCGGACCGATTTGTATCGTCTATCCCGAAGGCGCGTGGTACGCCGGATGCGACCCGCCGGTGCTCGAACGAATCATTCAGGAGCATCTGATCGGCGGCCGCGTCGTGACAGAGTGTCTGATCGTGGAGCATCCGCTCATTCTCTGATCGCGTGGCTCTTCCGATTGAAGCCTGGCACGACGATGCTGCCGGCGCGCCGCGCCGCGGCGCTCGATCCGATCGAGGGGTTGCGGTCGCAGTAGGCGGGAGCCGGTGGCCCGCCGAAGCCTTCGGCGAAGGCGGAAAGGCCCGCGCCACAGCCGGAAAGACCCGCGCCACGGATTGTGCAATGCGCTCATAGAATACGTGGGTGATCGCTCGCACGATCGCCACTGCCACGCACGGACGATACCTCGTGGTTCCTCCAGCGGCGGACGGTCCGGCGCCGCTGCTCGTTGGCTTTCACGGCTACGCCGAGCACGCCGAGCAGCAGCTCGCGCGGCTTCAGGCCATCCCCGGGTCGAATCGATGGCTGCTCGTGTCGGTGCAAGGTCTCAATCGCTTCTATCAACGGCGGACGAACGAGGTCGTCGCCGGCTGGATGACGCGGCAGGACCGCGATCTCGCGATCGCCGACAATCTCGCCTACGTGTCGAACGTTGTCGATGCCGTGGCGCGCGAATGGCGTGCGGCGGACACGCTCGTCTTCACCGGCTTCTCACAGGGTGTGGCGACGGCGTTTCGCGCCGCCGCGTCGTCGCCGCGGGCCGTCAGCGGCGTCATCGCGGCCGGAGGCGACGTGCCGCCCGAAATCGACGCCGCGTCGCTGAGGCGCATCAACGCGGCTCTGATCTGTCGAGGCGCGCGCGACGACTGGTACACCGCCGAAAAGTTCGCAGCCGACGACGATCGCATTCGGTCGGCCGGCGTTCGGCCGCGTTCGCTCGAAGTCGACGCCGGTCACGAATGGTCGGACGCGATCGCGCGCGCAGCCGGCGAGTTCCTGAGGGAGCTGTGGTCGTGACGACGATTCGCGCCGCCACCGCGGCCGACGCCGGCGCGCTCGCGAACCTGAGGTGGGAATTCCGATCCGGTAAGAATGCGCCGATCGAGACCCGTGAAGCATTCCTCGCGCGATGCGAATCGTGGATGCGT
>Ga0209473_1001639_pt1 | contig 12452 bp, 12 predicted proteins | sample GraSoiAngelo_133_FD_185890 | JGI IMG/M metagenome (GOLD analysis project Ga0209473, IMG submission 185890) | Grasslands soil microbial communities from the Angelo Coastal Reserve, California, USA - 14_0929_05_20cm (SPAdes) (version 2) | ecosystem: Environmental > Terrestrial > Soil > Grasslands ...
CTGCCGGCGAGCACATCACCAATCTCGCCGGTCACCCGTCCCTGAAGATCGGCCCGCTGCTGGAGACGCACAAGCACAACGTCGATGAGATTCTGCGCGAGGCCCTCACGCACGAGGAGGAAGGACTCGCCGAGTACCGCAAGCTCCTGGCGGCGGTGGCCGACCGCAACGTCATGCTCGAAGAATACGCGCGCGCGCAGATTGCCGCCGAGGAGGCTCACATCGCCGACATCGGCAAGATGCTGCGCAAACCGGGTTCGATCAGCTGACTTCGGACCGACCTCTCCCGAAGGGGTGAGGCATGGGTGCCCACAAGGAGCGGCGGTCCATTGAAATGCGGGTCACGCGCCACAATAAGGAAGTCGGGTCACTCACGCGCAACAACGGACCTGTAGACTCCCGGCCCGACAGACTCGCAAGGACCTTGCACTGATGGAATTGATCGTGTCATCGATGATCGGCGCAATGCTGCTGCTGGTGGGCCACCTGGGCGTACTGGTGCACAAGCGGTTCGTGCGCGCCAGGTAAGCCCGGGCCGCGCCCGCATCCGGCCGCGGACCGTTTCCGCTTTGTCTGCGCGCGGGCGTATGCTCGCCCGGTGAGGATCATCGCGGTCACCAATATCAAGGGTGGTGTCGGCAAGACCACCACGGCGGTCAATCTCTCCTACCTGTGCGCGGCGGGCGGCTGGGCCACGTTGTTGTGGGACCTCGATTCACAGGGCGGTTCGACCTACGCGCTGCGCGGCGAGCGCCAGGCGCGCGCTTCGGCGAAGAAGCTGCTGGCCGGCAAGCGTGAATTGCCGGAGTTGATTCTCTCGACCGGTCATCCGGGGCTGGACCTGCTGCCGGCGGACTTTTCCTACCGTAACTTCGCGGTGCACCTCGCCGAGCGCCGGCATCCGACCGAGCGGCTGCTGAGGATGAGCCGGCCGCTGGGGGAGATCTACGCCGCCTTGTTCCTGGATTGTCCGTCCGGCATATCGCTGCTGTCGGAGAATGTGCTGCGCGCCGCTGACGTGGTGATCGTGCCGCTGGTGCCGACGCCGTTGTCGGTTCGCATGCTCATCCAGCTGCAGGACTTCGTCGTCGGCGAGGGCTGGAGTGATCTCAGGCTGCTGCCTTTCTTCTCCATGGTCGACCGGCGCAGAGCGTTGCACCGGGAGCTGATCGCCAGTGCGCGCGAGCAGTTCCCGACCCTGCTCGCCACCGAGGTGCCGTACTCGAGCCAGATCGAGCGCATGAGCGTGCGCCGCGCACCCCTGCCCGCGTGGGCTCCCAGGAGCGACCCGGCACGCATCTACTGCGCGCTGTGGGCAGAGATCCGCGAGCGCCTGGAGGCCGCGCCGCGACCGCCGGCGGCCGCCGCCGGCAGCCAGTACCCCGAGAGTGACGAGGCGCTTCAGCACGCCCGCCTGTGAGTTCCCGCCTTACGGTGTCGGCGCGGCGGCCAATGCAGGCAGCTCCGCGCTCGCCACCGGAATGGCTTCGACCGCGTACCCGGCGTCAATCCACGCAGCGAGCCCGCCATGCAGCGGCCGCACGCGGCTGAAGCCGATGTTCATGAGGAGCCTCGCCGCCTGCGCGGCGGAGGCTTCGTGCGGGCAGGTGCAGTAGAGGATGATCTCGCGGTCGCGCGCGAACCTGCCCACATGACGCTCGACCTCCGGCACCGGCACGGGCAGGGCACCCGGTATGCGGCGCAACTCCAGCGCCAGGGCCGTCGGCGAGCGCACGTCGACGACCACGGGCGGGGGGTCGCGACTCATCTGCTCATGCAGTTCCCCGACACTGATGCGCGCCATGCGCAGCGCGCGGTAGAACCGGCGGCGCTCCCACCATTTGAACAGGATGTAGGCGCCGAGCAGCAGGACAATGACGAGGATCGCCGCGCCGCCTATGCCAGCCGCCTGCGGCAGCAACTGCTCGATCTGTGACTTGAGCAGCACGCCTGCGAGCAGCGCCGCGCCCACCCACAAGGCCCCACCGAGCGTGCTGAAGGCGGAGAATCGCGCGAAGCGCATGCGCACGGCGCCGGCGAGCGGTGGCGCCATGATCGACAGGCCGGGGACGAACTTGGCGATGACCAGGACCTTCGCGCCCCAGCGCTCGAAGCTCGTCTGGGTCTGACTCACGCACGAGTCCGGTGTGAGCGAAATGCGGCACAACAGACTCAGGACGCGTCCGCCGTAGATCCGGCCCGCGAGGTACCAGGCGCTGTCGGAGAGCACGCAGGCCGCAACCGCGAGCGCGTACAGGGACGCCGCGGGCAGTCTGTGATCGGCGGCCAGGGCGCCCGCGACCACCAGCGTCGGGACGGCGGGCAAGGGCAGTCCCAACTGCTCGAGCAGCACGTTGAGAAACACCACACCCAGGGTGAAGGGACTAGCCACCGCCGGATCTTGCCCCGCGCATGCTCGCCGGACAAGACGACATCGCGGGTGAGGAACCCGCGCCGGCGGCTCAACCCGGGTACTTGGTGAAGATCGCGGCTACCGCCGCGTCGATCCGCTTCTCGGCTTCGGCGCCATTCGCGCCGTAGAGGCTCTGCTCAACGGAGGCATGCCACAGCGGCTGCCGGCTCTTTGCGTCGTACAGGTCCACGGCGATGATGCCTTCCCGGTACCCGTAAGGATCCCAGCCCCAGCCGTACGGATAGCCCCAGCCGTACGGATAGCCCCAGTCGGCCACGCTGTTCGAGCCGATCCCGTAGCCGACCAGGCAGTCGGCGGCGCTGGCCGCCGGTTGAATGCCACCCGAAAGGTGTGCGGCAATCGCGGCGCGCAGGCGGTTTTCATTCAAGGGATTGGCGACGGTATTGCGCAGCGGACTGTTGCCGTGGAACGAACCCACCCACGCGAAGGTGTGGCAGTGCACGCTGGCGATCAGGGCGTGATTGACGTCGGACCTCACGTACAGGGAGGCGCACGACGCCAGCAGTGCGACGCCGGGAACGATGATACAGGCGCGGATCAGGTGCTTGACCATGAGCGTGACCTCGAGCGAGCGCATCCTGAGCCTAAGGGGTGGTGTCCGCCCATACCAGGCAACGCAGGGGCACGCGTCAGGTTGACGGGAACGGGTCGCCGGTGACCAGCGCGGTAGCCGACGCGGGAGGCCGGGCCGGAGGGCGCGGCCGCAGCTGATAGACTTGGATCACGCAAGGAGTGGCGTCATGACACAGGCTTCGGCGCTCGCGAGCGCATCGCATTGGACCACACCGGCGGGCATGAAATACCTCGGTCCGCATCAGGCGAGCGCGCCGATGGATATCACCCTGGTGTTACGTCGTCGCCCGGGCAATGCTCCAGACGCCGCATCCTGGCCGCGGGCAGCGCGCTGGCAACGCGGTGAATTCGGCCGGCATTGTGGCGCCGAGCCGGCGGACCTTGAGAGTCTGCGTCGCTTCGCCGGCCGGCACGGACTGACCGAGATCGGCGCCGAAGCGCATCGCCGTGTGCTGCATCTGCGCGCTGCGCCGCAGGCGTTGGAGCGCGCGTTCGGCGTGACGCTCGGCAAGTACCAGTTCAGCGATGGAGGCGGACCGTTCGTCGGCTGCAGCCGCGCACCGGCCCTGCCACCGGAGGCGATCGCCGTGCTGGGCCTGGATCAGCGACCGGTGGCGCGCGTGCGCTCGCGCCGACCCAAGGCGGCGCCGAGCGTCACTTACACGCCGATCCAGCTTGGGGCTCTCTACAGCTTCCCCGCAGGAAGCGACGGCAGCGGCGAGACCGTCGCCATCATCGAACTGGGTGGGGGCTTCACCACGGGCGATCTCGCGCAGTACTTCAGGAGTCTTGGGATCGCACGGGCTCCCACGGTCACGGCAGTCGCCGTTGCCGGAGGCACGAATCGGCCCGGCGGCGATGCCGACGGTGAAGTGATGCTCGACATCGAGGTGATCGGCGCGCTCGCGCCCGGCGCGAACATCGTGGTGTACTTTGCGCCCAACACCGACCAGGGTTTCTACGAGGCCATATCGCAGGCGGCACACGATGTGGCACGCAAGCCCTCCGTGATGTCGATCAGCTGGGGCGGTCCGGAGGACAGCTGGACCGGACCGGCGCGCGATGCGATGCAGACTGCACTCGAGGATGCGGCCGCGCTCGGCGTCACCGTGACGGTCGCCGCCGGCGACAGCGGTTCGGGTGACGGCGAGAGCGATGGCCAGCCGCACGTCGACTTTCCCGCCTCGAGCCCGTATGCACTGGCGTGTGGCGGCACCAAGCTCACCGCGAGCGGGGCCTCGATCGCGAGCGAGGTCGTGTGGAACGAAACGAGAGCCAATGAAGGGGCCACCGGTGGGGGCATCAGCACCGTGTTCCCTTTGCCCACCTGGCAACAGGGCATCGCCGTACCCAAGGCGCCCAACGGCATCGCGGGGCGTGGCGTTCCGGACGTGGCCGGCAATGCCGATCCGCTCACCGGCTACCAGGTGCTCGTGGACGGCGCGTCGGAGGTGATCGGCGGCACCAGCGCGGTGGCGCCGCTGTGGGCGGCCCTGATCGCCCGCTGCAACCAGAAACTCGGCAGGCCGCTCGGGGATGTCCACGCCGCGCTCTACCAGATCGGGACCAGGGCCTTCCGCGACATCACCCAAGGCAATAACGGCGCCTACCAGGCGGCGACCGGCTGGGATCCATGCACGGGATTCGGCACGCCCAACGGCGAGGCCCTGCTTGCGGCCCTCGCGGCGCTGAAGGACTGATCGCTTGCGCGGCGCGCCGCGGCTTTACTGCAGCATCGCGCGCCGGCTGCGTAGCAGGCGTGCACCCGCAAGGCCGGCCAGCGCCAGCAGCGCCGCGGCATCGAAACCGCCGCCGCCACCGCCGGACGGTGCGGGCTGCACGACGAGCACTGCGGACTTGTTCGCTGAGGCGACCGCGTTGGTGCAGGTAAGCGTGTAGGTGAGGTTGGCGGCCGCCGTGGGTGTGATGGTCTGAGCGCCGCTGGTAGCCGGGGGTCACGAGTGGACCCACCTTCACGATTCCGACACCGCACGAGGCGCAGGTTCTAGAGTAGCGCGAATGACCGCCGTGTTCATTCGGTTTCCAGCTCACCTCTGCCATGGCGCGAGCGCCGTTGGAACAGCGCATAGGTCCCGATTCCTATCCAGATCACGTTCAGGGCCGCGGAGGGCAGGGCACCATTCCACCCGCTGTTCACCACGAACCCGAGCGCCCCCAGGATGTTCATGAGGTGGTAGGCCAGGGATTTCGCCTTGAGCCTGCCCGCCGACAGCAGCGCGTACGCTCCAAGAATCAGGAGGGCCCCCGCCCAGCCGATCACTTCAACAGCCAGTTTCATAGGTCCTTCTGTGGGATGCAGCGGGATTTGCGCCGGTAACTGTACCGACTTTGCTGCCGCGCCGCCGCTGGCACGCGGGGCTGGCTCACCCCGGTAGCGTGAAGGTGAATTTGGCTCCCTGCCCGACGGCGGCCTCGGCCCAGATTCTGCCCCCGTGACGTTCGACGATGCGCTGTGCGATCGACAGCCCGACGCCGTTTCCCTCGAAGTCCCGCTCGCTGTGCAATCTGTGGAAGATCGCGAACAAACGCTGCGCGTTGCGCATATCAAATCCGGCGCCGTTGTCGCGGATGGTGTAGGTGCATTCGCCCGCTTGCTGCCGTCCATCGACTTCGATCACAGGATCGGGCACGCGGCGGGTGAATTTGAACGCGTTGGAGAGGAGATTTACCAACACTTGCCGCACGAGTGCGGAGTCCGCCCGGGCATCCGGCAGCGCGCTGACGCGCAGCTCGACGTTACGATGCGGTTCTGCGTCTCGCAATTGATCAAGAATCTCCCGGACCATGGTCCCGACATTCACAGTCTCCCGCTCGAGCGGCTGCTGGCCCAGGCGCGAGAAGTTCAGCAGCTCGTCCGTGAGGCGCAGCAGTTGCTGTCCAGCGCGGCGAATGTTGCCGAGAAACTCCTTTTGCCTGTCGTTCAATGGCCCCGGCTTTTCGCCGACCAGCAATTCGGTAAAGCCAATCATTCCGTTAAGAGGCTGGCGCAAGTCGTGCGATACGGAGTACGTGAACGCTTCGAGCTCCTTGTTCGCCCTCTGCAGCTCACGATTAGCCGCCTCGAGCTCGGTCGTGCGATTCGCCAGGCGCTGCAGAAGCGCGGTGTTCTCGAGGCGCAGGCGCCGCACTGCGAGCGCGCGCGACAGCACCGGTATGATCGTCCTGAGGTTGAACGGCTTGAGAATGTAGTCGAGGGCGCCGCTCTTCATGGCCGCGACCGCCGTGTCGACCGTGCCATGGCCGGTCATGACGAGGCCCACCAGGTCAGGGTCAATCCCCTGTGCGGCGCGCAGCAGCGCGATGCCGTCCATATCCGGCATCATGAGGTCGGTAACCAGGACGTCGAAGGCGGTGGCACGATCGGGTGCCGCCGTGCGCAGGGCGCAGAGCGCTTCCGGGCCGGAACCCGCTCCGGTCGTCGCATAGCCCTCAGCGGCCAAGGTGCGGCACAGGGCGATGACCTGGGCGCTCTCATCATCCACTACCAGGAGCCTGGCGAGCGGCGTGGGATTCATGGCGGCGGCAGTGTGGCGCGACCTCCGTTCCGCGTCAGAGTCCGGTTCGCCGGTTGGCTCGAGTCGCCGTGGTGCGCTGCGGTGAGGAGGAGGCGGTCTGCACCTCCATCGCCATGCGCACCAGGTGGGCGAGCGACTGCGCGGCGGTCTTCTTCATGACACGCGCGCGATAAACCTCGACGGTGCGCTCGCTCAAGCCCAGTTCGCTGGCCATGACCTTGTTTGAACGCCCCGCGATGAGCAATGAGAGCACATCGCGCTCGCGTGCAGTGAGGGCGTCGAACCGCCTGGTCACCTGATCGTGCTCGCGCAAAACGGCGCGATTGCTGGCGTCGTAATCGAGGGCATTGCGTACGCGGATCAGCAGGGCCTCGTGGGACACCGGCTTCTGAAGAAAGTCAAACGCGCCGTGCAACATGGCCTCAACGGCCGTCGGCACTCCGGCATGACTGCTGATGAAGATCAAGGGAATGATCGCGCCCCGCAGATTGAGCTCGTGTTGCAGTTCCGGACCGGTCATTCCGGGCATCTGAACATCGAGCAACAGGCACCCGGGTTGGTCGGGATCGTGCATTTCGAGAAACGACGATGCGGACTCGACCCGGCAGCACCTCACATTTTCCGTCGATAACACCGCGTCGTAGTAGCTACGTGTCACCTCGTCGTCGTCGACGATATACACGATTGGCATCCGTTCACCCATGGGACCCCCTGCGCGCCAGGAATGGCACTCATATGCGGAAAGTACCTGGGTGTGCAGGTCGCACTTCCACACCCCGGAGCCTTAGCTCGTTCGTCCGACGCCGATAATGCCCCTGGGCATCTTGAAAAGCACGGATCGAGATAGACGTGCGGCGCCGGAATACAGCTCAGACCACATCCAGGACACCCATGGACTCGGAAGTCCGTCACGCCGTTGTCGTCTGCCGGCCTGCACCGCGATCAGTCATGCTCGAACGGCGCGCGGCCGGCGGCGCCATTGACTGGAAGGCCGCGCTACATGATCCCGACGTCAGCACTCCATATCCCTCCGAATCCCAGGGCGTCATCCCTCCAAATACGTACGTCACCGGCCCCTGAATCCGTAGGCGCGATACCTCGTCAGAGGGCTGTCCGCATCGTCGGCCGCGCCTACAGTTACTGCCTCTGGCGGGCCCGAATGGTGACCTATGGAATTCTTTCTCCTTGATATCGGAGCTCCGATTGCTCTGCTGCTGATTTACCTCGCCATTGTCGTGTGGAGCGACGTCGCCCGCTCCTTGTAGCGTTCCGGGCATCCGGTGAGGATCGCGGGCCGCCGCCGTCGTTAACCTGTGGCGGAAAGGCCGCAGTACCCTGCTGCCGCGATCCCGGCGCAACGCCTGGTGACATAAGATGCCCGCTACCGGGTGTGACGTAATACGTAGACAGCTGACCCCTCGTACGGCACCCTGACCGCGGTTTCAGCAAAGGCACACCTTTCGAAAGGAAGGGCCGCAAAGCCACCGGTCTAAAGGGTTTTCCTATGACAGCGGGGTTGCCATCTTGGATGTCATCCGTTCATCGCGGCGATCGCCCGCATCGCTGAGCTTCCGCACCTGACGGCCTGAATCCGTCGTCTTACCGCGTTCGCGCAAACCTAAGCGAGCATCCACATGTTCATGACGAGCCTATTGACGATCACGCCCTGGCCAGTACTGTCGGCAGCAATCCTGCTGGTGCTGCTGATAGCCGCGTTGTACCTGGCGCGGCACACCGCTCACCAGGCGATCCACGCGGTCACGAGCGCGCTGGCGCGCGGGTTTCGCCTGGCCTCGCATTCGGTCGCGCACGCTGAGGAACGTCTCGCCGCACGCAATCGCGAGGTGCTGCTCAATGCCGGACGCGACGCCAAGGAGCGAATGGTGGAACGCGAGTTTGCGCGCATTGCGGATACCACGCGCAAGGATCTGTCGAACTATCCGGACATGCACCGCCGCCTGAGTGAAGCGATCATCCGCATCGAGGAGGATCAGGAGAAAGCGGTGGAAGTGCCGCCAGAGGCGCCGGGTTGGGCGAAGGCGGTCGAGGTCATCGCCAAGCTCGATGCGCGCAATGCCGGCGCCGACATCCTCGCCGACATTCACAAATCGATGGTCAAGGCGCACGCCGAAGCGATGGTCGACTACCGCAAGGCGAGCGGCGAGCGGCATGCGCTGCTGCGAAAAATGATGCCCGACTGGCGTCTGATCCAGGAGACCCTTGGCCGCGTGAACAAGAGCGTGGCGAGCGTCATCGAGCGTTCGCTGGTCATCGACCGCCACATGCACGACTACGAGACGATCGTGCACGGAGAGGACCGCGCGCTGTCGGTACTGTCGTCCTCATCGCTCGTGCACTTTTTCGTCTCAATGCTGGTGCTCGCGGTGGCGACCGCCGGAGCTGCCGTCAACTTCACGCTGATCGCGCGGCCGATGGCGGAGATGGTCGGCGGCACGACCTTCATCGGCGTGTTCCGCACCGCCGATATCGCAGCGCTCGTCATCATCATGGTCGAGATCTCCATGGGTCTGTTTCTCATGGAGTCGTTGCGCATCACACGGCTGTTTCCCGTGATCGGCGCTCTATCGGACAAAATGCGCGTGCGCATGATCGGGATTACGTTCGCGATCCTGCTGCTGATGGCGAGTATCGAAGCGGGCCTCGCGTACATGCGCGAAGTACTGTTGCAGGACGAGCTGGCGACCAACGCGCTGCTCCGCAGCGACAGCACGGGAGCGCTCGTAAACGCGCATCTGTGGATCACCACGATGGCACAGATGGGCATGGGTTTCATCCTGCCATTCGCGCTCGTGTTTGCCGCCATACCGCTCGAGACCTTCGTGCACTCGCTGCGCACCGTGGTGGGCCTCACGGGTATCGGGGTGCTGCGGGCGCTCGCCCTCATCCTGCGCGTTCTCGGTAACGGCCTGCGCCATCTCGGCATACTGGCGGAGCGGATCTACGACCTGCCGCTGTTCGTGCCGCTGTGGATCGAGGCGAGGGTCGCCGCTGCGCGTGCGGTGCCACCGTCCATCGGGGACGAGTCGCTGCAGGAGGTGCGGTCATGAACTGGCGGCACTTCGTGGGCGCGGCGCTGCTGCTCACAGCCTGCTCGCCCCCGGTACCGCACAACACGGGCGTGTACCTGCTGATCGATACGTCGGGTTCGTACAACCGGCAGGTGAGCAAGGCGGAGCAGATCATCCTGTTCGCGCTCTCGCGGTTGCAGCCGCTGGATTCGTTCGCGGTGGCGCGCATTGACACGGGGAGCTTCTCGGAGAAGAACATCATCGCCAAGGCGACGTTCGACGACCGTCCCAGTACCGCAAACCAGCAGAAACGCGCGTTCGCCAGCCGCGTCGAGAAGTTCGTCGATGAGTCGAAGGCCGCGCCGTATACCGACATCACGGGCGGCCTGCTGCAGGCGATCGAGTTTCTCAACGAGAAGAAGCCCGGCCGCAAGGAGATTCTGATCTTCTCCGACATGAAGGAAGAGCTGGACAAGGGTTACGTGCGCAACATGCCGCTTGATTTCAAGGGTTTCGAGGTTGTGGCGCTCAACGTGACGAAGCTGCGTTCCGACAATTTCGATCCGCGCGAATACCTCTCACGCCTCGAAGCCTGGCGCGTCAAGGTCGAGAAGGGCGGCGGCCGCTGGCGCGTCGTCAACGACCTCGACCGACTGGACGGGCTGCTCTAGCGAGGGCCGGACGACGGCGGTCTTTGGCGAAGCCCCGCCGGGCGGACGCAGCAGCTGCGCGGCGGGTCTCCGTTCCCCGTACCGATCCCGGTGAGGCAGGCGCTGTGGCGCGGGCAGTTGCCCGGGGCGCAATCTGGCGGGGGTTCTCGGGAGATCCGATGGCCAAGGGCCGGGAAAGCGACATGCCGCCCCCCGAGCTGTGGGAGGGATTCTTTGAGCCCGATGGCATCCTGGAGGCGCTCGGATGTGGCGTTTCGCCCGGTGATGTCGTCGAGTTTGGCTGCGGATACGGCACATTCACCATTGCGGCGGCGCGCCGGGTCTCCGGCACCGTCTACGCGTCGGACATCGATCCGACCATGGTGCGTGCGACGATCGATCGTCTGGTACAAGCAGGAGTCCGCAGCGTCGTGGTGGAAACACGGGACTTCGTAGCGGATGGCTGCGGGCGACCCGATGCTTCAGCGACCTTCGTCATGCTGTTCAACATTCTGCACATCGAAGATCCGATCGGTTTGCTCCGCGAAGCCCATCGGGTCGTGCGCGTCGGCGGCGTTGTCGGCGTGATTCATTGGCGCCATGACATCGAAACACCGCGCGGGCCTTCGCTTGAAATCCGCCCGCGACCGGCGCAGTGCCGCACGTGGGCCGAGAAGGCGGGACTGCGCTGGCTGAGCTCACCGGAGCTGCCCAACTCTCCCTGGCATTGGGGAATGAGGTTGGGGCGTTGAGCTTTGTGCGCCATGAGACTCTTGCCCTGAAAATGAGCCGGAGGCGGCAGGCGGCTCAGTGATGGTTGGCCTGACGGCATCTGCGTTCGTCAGCCTCGGTGTTCGGGTCCAATGCCGCCCGAACGGCCCGCGTCCAGATCCGATAACCCGCTGCTGTCATGTGTAGCCCGTCGGGCTCGAAGATATCCTTGGGATTGCCGTTTTCGAGCATCGGGGAGACCACGTCGATGTAATGTATATCGGAACGCGTGCCGGCGCGCGCTCGTATCGCACCGTTGACCTGGCTTTGAAGAGGAAATTGCGCAAACCGCAACTTCGAAGGCTTCAGCGAGATGAAATAGACCGGTGTCCTGCCGAGCACCTGTGTCTTACGCGCCATGAAGGCGTCGAAATCGGCGACGACTCTGGTCACCGACTTTCCCGCGTCTATGTCGTTCTCGCCCGCGTAAAAGACAATGGCGCGCGGTCGATAGGGAGCGACGATCTCGTCGAACCAGCGGTTCACATACTCGACGTGCGAGCCGCCGAAGCCGCGGTCGATCACCGGCATCGGCGCCATGTCGGCTGCGAGACTGCCCCTCCATTTGACTATGCTCGACGAGCCGACGAAAAGCACCTGACAGGCTGCAGGTGGCGAGGCCCGATCGGCTTCCAAAAACCGGTCAATTTCCGCTCCGAGCGCCCGCTCCAGGGCAGGATCTGCCGCTGGCTGTGTCTGGGCTCCAGCGCCGGAGGCAAACAGAGCCAGCGCGAAGGCGCACCAGACAACGCGCCGAAGCGCGCTGGAGTGGGTAGAGGTCATGAGCAATCTCGTGTCATATCGTCGACTCGGCGAGCACCCGCCAGCAGGGCGGTCCGGCTGCCGTCCGGCACGCTATCGGCTGCCCGCACGTGCCGTCAATTCCCGTGAACCAGCGGCGCCAGTTTGACTTCGTCGAAGACCCGGAGGCCCATTCCGGGGCCGGAATGAGGATCACTCTGCAAGTGCAACCGGCTCATCCAGACTCATCTGTGCGTCCTGCGGCACCGCCCCGCGAAGCCATTGGTGGCACAATGCACATCGCGATGCACAAAGGCTCGGCGCGCAGACAGCAGATCGAGTGAGCGTTTGCGGGTGCCTGTGACCGTCTTCACGATAGGCCATTCAACGCGCACGATCGCCGAATTCGTGGCCTTGCTTGCGCAGGTGGCGGTCGAGTCGGTTGTTGATGTGCGTTCGATTCCGCGCTCGCGGACGAATCCTCAGTTCAACGCGGATATCCTACCCGGATCGCTCGCCGAAGCCGGGATGACGTACCGGCATCTGCGTACGCTTGGCGGCCGGCGCCAGCGCAGCCAAGACCAGACGCCATCGCCGAACACGCTCTGGCGGAACGAGTCTTTCCGCAATTACGCAGATTACGCCGCAAGCGAAGCCTTCCGTGCTGGACTCGACGAGCTGGAAGCTCTGGCGCGGCGTCAGTGTTGTGCCGTGATGT
>Ga0209473_1001640_pt1 | contig 12450 bp, 6 predicted proteins | sample GraSoiAngelo_133_FD_185890 | JGI IMG/M metagenome (GOLD analysis project Ga0209473, IMG submission 185890) | Grasslands soil microbial communities from the Angelo Coastal Reserve, California, USA - 14_0929_05_20cm (SPAdes) (version 2) | ecosystem: Environmental > Terrestrial > Soil > Grasslands ...
TCCGAATTCCGGTCTCGTAAAAATAATCGCGGATTGCTTCCAGCATTACCAACGTTACCGGCATGGTCGCGGCGGGTGAAATTTTCCCCGTTGAAGTCTTGATGAAATCCGCGCCGGCGTGCATCGCGATTTCGCTAGCCAGGCGAACGTTGTCGTAGGTCTGCAACTCAGCCGTTTCGAGGATCACTTTTAAATGCGCGGCCCCGCATGCTTCCCTGGTAGCGGCAATTTCATCGAAGACGCGCTCATATTCGCCTGCCAGAAAACGTGCGCGATTGATCACCATGTCGATTTCGTCGGCGCCATCACGGACGGCGCCGCGAACTTCCCGGAGTTTCAACTTCGTCGGCATCGATCCCGCGGGAAAAGCGGTCGCAACCGAGGCGACTTTAACGCTGGAGTGTTCGAGAAATTTCTTCGCGATTCTAACGAGGTTTGGATAGACGCAAACGGCCGCGCAACTCGGCACCTGGTAGCGGGGATCGAGGGGTTGCATGGCTTTGCGGCAAAGGAACGCGATTTTTCCTGGAGTGTCGCTGCCTTCAAGCGTGGTCAGGTCCATCATCGAGACCACCAACTTCAGGCCTGCGAGCTTGGCCGAGGTTTTGATGCTTCGTCGGGTGAAGGCGGCGGCCCGTTCTTCCGCCATCACTTGATCGACGCTCGGCACGCGCCAGCGCGATCGCTTTCGGGCAGGTGTTTTTAGAAGGGAGCGGGAATGCGGAGTGAGCGCTTTCACAGGCGAAAATAACTATATACACTGTGTTTGACGACGAGGTCGAGTTGCACCTGCTCGTGGAGTTGCTGATGCGGCCGGGGCCCTAACACGCGGCAGGATGGTTCATTGGTTTATTGTCGCGCCCCTTCATGGCTGCGCAAGATGAGGGGAGCAATTCCGTTGTAGAACCGTGTCACGTAAAAGAGATAGGCGAGGAATGAGAGTAACTGAGCAGCGATTAACCAGACGTGGCCGGCCCGATCGATGAAAAAGTCCGGCCAGTGGCTGATCGCGAGGGCGCAGCCGAGGTTAAAAAAGAAAAGCAACGGGAGCAACACCCGGATATTGAGCGATTGATCTTCCATCGTGCGCTGATAGAGGGACCGGTCAGGTTCGTTAGTGGCTTCGCGCAAACGTGCTCGAATCAGGCGCACGTCATAGACGAAAAGCAACCAGACGAAAGCGGCGTAGGCAGTGCTCCAGCGGAACCAGGCCAGCGGGCGGTCGAGCCGGGTGAAGAGAATTGCTTCCCCCAGGGCGCAGGCGATGTAAAAAAAGTTGTGACCAAACTCGAGCGGCCATTTGATGAGAGTGAGGGTGTGAATGATCGAACGTGACCAAAAGATAAAGATGATGCATAAGCCGGCGCTGAGGTAAAGAAGAGCCGGCCAATTGTTCAACGACAAGGCGGTGCGCGCGTTCTCGGTCAGAAAGTAGAGCGCGACGCCTTGGATGATGCTAGCGAGGGTGAGCTCGATGTTAACGACGTTGCTATCGAGGTCGCGGCGGGAAAGATTCATGGGACGAGGGAATGGCGTGCCTGGAGGGATTTGAACCCCCAACCTTCTGATCCGAAGTCAGAAGCTCTATCCGGTTGAGCTACAGGCACAAGTTTGAAATCCCAAATCCCAGGTTCCAGGCTCCAAATAAAGATGGTTGTTTGGGGTTTGGGACTTCGTAAGCAGGGTGGCCAACGGGACTCGAACCCGCAACAACCAGAACCACAATCTGGGGCTCTACCATTGAGCTATGGCCACCACCTGAATCTCAGATTTTAGGTTTTAGATTCCCAATTGCAAAGCCAAAGCGGCAAACCATCGGGGGTTGGCACACTCTTCGCTCACAGCATCGCCGTGGTGCTTCTCCTTAGCATTGCAAGCGGCGTGCGCCGGGCTATTCTAGGCGCTAGTCCCGGCATGACCCGACTTGGTTCGCTCCTACTCGCAGGGCTGTTGTTCATCGTCACCAGCGCACCAGCGCAGAGCGACGACCCAAGCGAAACTTTTCTCAAGGCTTACATGACGGCGCAGCAGGGCGAAAAGCTGGAGCGGGACAGTCAATTTGCGCGGGCCCTCGCGAAATACCGCTTGGCGGGCAGCCTGCTGGAGGAGCTCAAGAAAACGCACTCGGACTGGCAGCCAGCCATCGTCGAATACCGCAGCCGGAAAGTTTCCGAGAGCATCCTGCGGGTGCAGAGCAAATCTGGAACGCAGCAGGACCTAGCCGCGACCAATGCGCCGCCGGCTGAAGTTCAGCCTTCACCACAACAATCCACCGAGCCGACAGTTGAAATTGGGCCGAATAAATCTAAGCCGTCGATAATTGTACAGTCGGCAGGTCAGGCTTCCCCGCCCCCAAAAACGCGAGACACTGTGGTTGAGGCAACGGTGCCAGCGCCCGCCGCCAACGACACCGCGATCAAAAACGCGACCCGGAAGTTGCGCGAGAGGGTCGAGCAATTGGAAGCGGAACTACATCAATCGCGTTCCAAGGTCAGCGAAGTGGAGGAAGAAAAGGAGAAGCTAAATTCGAAGCTGAAGGAATCGAACTCGAAGCTGGAACAGGCGCAGCAGGAGCTCGAAAAGACGAAGGGCACAGAGAAAAACGTCCGCGGCCAGTTGGCGGAAGCGCAGGCGTCGTTAAAGAAAATTCAGGAGACGGGCAATGCCGACGTGAAAGCGCAGGAGGCCTTGAAAGGTGAGATTGCGCAACTGAAAAAGGCTCTCACCGTCGCTGAACAAGGTCGCGCCACCGCGGAAAAGGAACGCGATTCACAGAACGCGAAATTGGCTGACGCCAACTCGCAGATTGCAAAAATTTCAAAGGAGCGCGATGACGCTCTGGGCCAGCTGGTAGGGTTGAAAGATTCCGAACATCGCGTCGCCGTTCTGCTGGCCGAGAACACCGAACTAAAGGAGAAGCTCGCGACCGCCGAACAGACTGTGCGCGAGGTTAGCGAAGACAAGCCGAAAAAAGAGCAGGAACTGGCTGACGCAAGGAAGCAATTGGAGGATCTTCGCGCGCAGCTGGAGGCAAGCCAAAAACAGAACAAAGACTTTGAGGTCGAGGTGGCTTCGCTGCGCAGCCAACTGGAAGACACTTCCAGTCAACTCGAGAAAGCGAAGTTGACCGGTGCGAACGCCGATGAAACCGCCAAGATAACCCGTGAGAACCAGATCTTGCGCAACATTGTGGTGCGTGAGCGGCAGGAAGAAGCGCGTCGCGAGCAGGCCAAGAAATTGATGCTGGCGGAGTTCGATAAACTAAAGATCAAATCGGATACCTTGAACGAACAGATCGCGCTCCTGGCGCAACCGGTGACGAAATTAACCGACGAAGAGCTGGCTTTACTTCGTCAGCCGGTCATTTCGATTTCGGACGAAAGTCCAAACACGGTTAAGGCCAGCTTTACTTACGCCAAGCCTTCAACCGGCAATCAACCGGGCGAACCGATTGTGGAGACGACGGATAGCGCGGCCCCGCCGGAAGCTAATTTGCAAAACGGATTCAAACCGGATGTGCCGACTGATCTAATCGATATTGCGAAACAGGCGAAGGAGAACTTTGACCAAGGGAAATATCATGCGGCCGAGCGCCAATATCAGGAACTGCTAACCAAGAGCCCGAACAATCTTTACTCTCTTTCGAACCTCGGAGTTGTTTATTTCAGGACGGGCAAGCTGAAAGCAGCTGAACTTACCTTGAAGAAGGCAGTAGCTATCGCACCGAAGGACGAGTTTGCCCATACTACGCTGGGTATTGTTTACTATCGCCAGAGTAAGTTCGATGACGCCCTCAACGAATTAACCAAATCGCTCGCCATTAATCCCAAGAGCGCCGCGGCGCACAATTACCTGGGGATTACCGCCAGCCAGAAAGGCTGGCAGGAAGCTGCGGAAAAGGAAATGCTCGAAGCTGTCGCGGTCAAACCGGACTACGCCGATGCACATTTCAACCTGGCGGTGATTTACGCTACCGCCTCTCCGCCGTCGAAAGAACTGGCCAAGCGCCACTACACCAAGGCAACCGAGCTCGGCGCCGAACCGGATGGCTCGTTGGAGAAGTTGCTGCACTAGAGGTCAGAGCTCAACCTGCTCCACAAACAAACGCATGGCGAAGTGGAGCCCTCAGGCGGGCTCCAGCATTTGGTCAGGTCGTCTCAGTTCATAGCGGTTTACCTCTTGCTCGAAGGCAATGACACCGGGAACCGTCCGGTACCGCCTCACGAAGGCGAATCCGAGTTTCTCTAGCACTCGATTGGGAGCAGGATTCTCTGCGAAAGGTTCGGAAACGAGTTTTTCCAGACTGAATCGCTCGAAGTAAAAGGCAGCAGACCTGCGCACAAATTCCGTCCCCAAACCCGCTCGCCTCAATTCTGACTTCCAAAGATGCAAATGGATAAAGGCCTTGTCGCCAGGAATGATCTTATTGATACTTGAGTGTCCAACACAGGTTCCTCGAAATATCCAAACCAGGTAAAACCGATCCCTTTCGTTATCTGGTTTCTTATGGTCGGCTAAAAGAGCCTCGAGCCACTTGCCTCTTTCAGGAAGTTTCAAGCGGTCGACGCCCATCCCGCGTAAAAATGCATCATCGGCCTTGTAAAAGTAATCCAACATCAGCTCGTATTCTTCACGACTTGAAAACGGTCGGACCTCTATCTCTTCAACTCTCGGCATAGGCCTAACGAGATATATACGAAAGTTCGTATTTAATTGCGAACATTTTTTCGCCTATTTCTGGAAGGCCCGAGGAAGCAGGGGAGATGCGGCGGTGGTGAATCGCGGGGGGCAAGCGAAAAGAGCGACTTGGAAGCCGCACCTCCCAGTCAAGATTTGATTACACTCGAGAAGTCCACGAAGGCCAGATGCCTTCGCCAACACGCGAGACGCGCGTGCTACCCGGGCGAAAAACCGGGGACGAGCGTGAGGAGGAGCGGAACGTCGAACACCGAACATCCAACGTCGAACGAAGAGGAAAGGAGAGCGGTTACGCGGGGGCGCCGCCGAGGGCGCCGGGGAGCGGAGGAGTGACGTCGGGGGCGACGACGACTTGTTTGGGCGGTTTTTCCGGCTCCATCTTTTCGCCGCCGCGCGGGGCGATCCCCGGTGGCGGGTTGAGCATCCGACCATGCTTGACGATGTCTTCGATTTGCGAACCGTCGAGGGTCTCGAACTCAAGCAGCGCTTTGGCAATGACGTCCAGCTTGTCGCGATTGGCGGTGAGAATTTGCTTCGCCCTCTGGTACGCTTCATCGAGGAGCGTGCGCACTTCGCGATCGATTTCCTCGGCGGTAGCTTCGCTGTAATCGCGCGCGCGAGAGATGTCGCGCCCGAGAAAAACGTAATCTTCGTGGTCGCCATACTCGACCATTCCCAATTTTTCGCTCATGCCCCACTCGCATACCATCCGGCGGGCGGTGGCGGTAGCCATCTTGATATCGCCGCGAGCGCCATTCGTGACATCGCCAAAAGCCAGCTCCTCGGCCACGCGACCGCCCATGCTGACGGCGAGGCTGGCGAGTAATTCGGCTTTGCGGTTGGTGTATTTATCTTCTTCGGGCAACCACATCGTGCTACCCAACGATGGGCCGCGCGGAATGATAGTGACCTTATGGAGTGGCTCGGTGTGCTCGAGTAATTCAAGCAACAGCGCGTGGCCGGCTTCGTGATAAGCGGTGTTGGTTTTTTCCTTCTCGCTTAAAGCAAGACTGCGGCGTTCCTTGCCCCAACGTACTTTGTCGCGCGCTTCTTCGAGCTCAGCCAAAGTGATGCCTTTCAAATTGCGGCGCGCCGCCAGCAAAGCAGCTTCATTGATGACGTTGGCTAATTCCGCGCCGGAATACCCGGGCGTGCCACGGGCGACCAGGGCGAGATCGACCCCTTCAGCCAGCTTCACTTTCTTGGAATGGACCCGCAAAATTTCCTCGCGCCCTTTCACGTCGGGAAGATTGACGGTGATCTGGCGATCAAAACGGCCAGGGCGGAGTAGAGCAGGATCGAGAACATCGGGCCGGTTAGTGGCAGCGATGATAATGACCCCTTCCTGGGTATCGAATCCGTCCATCTCGACGAGCAAGGCATTGAGGGTTTGTTCGCGCTCATCGTGGCCGCCTCCGACGCCATGGCCTCGATGACGACCGACCGCGTCAATTTCGTCGATGAAAATAATGCAAGGCGCGGATTTCTTGCCCTGCTCAAACATGTCGCGAACCCGGCTGGCGCCAACCCCGACAAACATCTCGACGAAATCGGAACCGCTGATCGAGAAGAATGGGACATCAGCCTCGCCGGCGATGGCGCGGGCGAGCAATGTCTTGCCGGTGCCGGGCGGCCCGACCAGAAGCACGCCTTTGGGAATGCGCCCCCCGAGTTTCTGAAACTTCTTCGGATCACGCAAAAACTCGACCAGCTCCTGCACTTCATCCTTAGCTTCCTCGACTCCGGCGACGTCGCGGAAAGTAATTTTATTTTTGTCGCGAGCCAGCATGCGCGCTTTGGATTTGCCGAAGTTCAGGGCGCCTTTGCCGGCCATGCGGATTTGCTGGCGGAACAGGAAATAGAGAACGAGGAGAAAGAGCGCGATGGGGAGAAAACTAAGAACGGTCTGGGCGAACAGGTTCGATTCGGCGCGGATGGCCGGTTGAATGCCGGCAGCGGCAAGTCGCTTCTCCAGATCGGGACTGAAATTCAGATCGACAATGGTGCGAAACTTCACCGCCTGTTCGGCGCCGGCGGTTTGTTTGCGGTAATAACCGATGAGAGCCCGGGTGGGCTGGCCTTCCTGAACGAGCAAGGTAACTGGGAGGTTTTTGTCGCTAATGATCTGCTTGTTATCGAGGAGCTCGATAAACCGGTTGTAGGGGACGTCCTCGACATTCTGATAACCACCGTTACGAACGAGCAGGGCCATGCCGATGAGGCCAAAGGCAATGGCAATAAGAACGATGCCGCGCCAGTTAAAGTTCGGCTCGTTATTGCGCTTATTATCGCGCTGGGAATTGCGGTCGGGTTGCGCCATTAGATTCGGTGCGCGGAATTACCGCGCTAGAAAAGTTACATGAGCGGGTGGGCAATGCAATTAGCAGGAGTCACGCCTCGGGTAGGTTCGACAATGATTCGGGGTTGGTGTTCGAATGGGATGTGGATATATGGTATCTGGCAGACGAGGGGCAAGATGCCCGTTGGCCCGACAGCCAAGAGAGCTGGGTACGAAGGGGAGAAGGGAGGCGGTACGGTCATTGCGTCGACCGAGCCTTAGAGTAAACTTTACACCCAAATAGCAATGGCCGAATTGATAGCTCAGGTAGCCGATAGAATCGATCGCGCAGTGCAGCGCGTGACCCCTCTTGCGTATCGCATGCAGCGGAAGGGTCGCCGCTGGATGCGGCGGGCCATGCGTAAGCCCCGGAGTGTTTCGGAAGGGCCGAATTTGCTGCCCTTGTTGATCCAGGTGCTGGCCAGTTTTTCGAAAGCCGATGGCGTTTTGCTGGAAGAAGAGATCGACTCCAGCCTCGGCTTCCTGCGTTACGATTATCCGGAGGCGGTTTATTCCGAGTTGCGGCAGCTGTTTCGGCAGGCCCTTTACGAGCAGCAGGATTTAACGGCGATGGCGCAGAAGCTCAGTGTGCAACTGAGCACCGACCGCAAGATCATGCTCGGGGTGCAGCTCTACGATTTGATTTCGCAAGCCGGCCTGAAGCAGGAGCAGGTGGTGCAATTTTATTCCTTCATGTCGCAGCTCGGCATGGCGGCGCAAGCGATCGACATCGTGTACCAACTGAACGCGAGCGAGGAATCGGATCCTGGAGCCTATCAGCGCGGCTCTTCGCCCCTGGAATCGATCTCATTTGGCAACAACGGTCAATCCGACGTGATGTTGAAAAGCCTCGGTGCCAGCGACCGACTGCTGGCATTTCGCTATCACGATTTGATTCTTTTGAAAAATTACAGCTCGCAAAGTGTGTCGGTGCGAAGTCGGCCATTGGCGCGAGGCGGGTTTTGCCGCATTTATCCGGGCCAACGCATTCTGGTGGGCGACCAGGTGCTCAGTTATCAGGAGCTAGCGCAATATTTCAACGCCAAGAAAAACGTTTCACTCCCGCAAATTTTCATCCGGGTGAATCGCGACTCCGATGAAGTCGAGCTGGAGCGGGCGCGTTCACGTGAAGCAGCCTTGGAAGTCACTTTCGGATTAAAAGTGAAGGTGAAGGCGCTGAAAGACGTCGATGCAGAACTCAACGGCACACGGTTGCGGGCCGGGACTTTGGTGGAAGCGACCTTGCAGGACCGGATTGTTTTTCACAATGATAGCGAGCTCGATCTGCTCGATCTGCGCCGCCGTGCCCGGGCGCTCGGCGGTCGTTTTCAACTCAAGGCCTCGAAGTCGGAATATCTGGTTTCGAACAACCCGAGTCTGCTCGAAGCGGACGATATTTTGCTCTCGCCGGGGACTGCTGGCGATGTGTTGCTGAAGATTTTTTGCGATTACGACAAGCGCATCGGCACGCTCGAAGTGCTGGAAGCTGATCGTCCAATAATGGTGGGTGAGACCAACGTGCGGACCGCCTCGCCGCTAAAGGATGGCGATACCATTCGCATCGATGTTGGGCAGTTCCTGAAGTGCAATTTTTCCGAGCGCATCATCGAGGAAGAGCGCAACATCATTCGCACCCTGGAGGTAAGCGAGGTCACGCATCACTTCAGCAGCGGCGATATCGGGCTGGAGGGCATTTCCTTCAACGTTGTGCGCGGGGAGCTGGTTTGCGTGATGGGGGCGAGCGGTTCCGGGAAAAGCACGTTGCTCAAGGTGTTGGCCGGACAATTGGAGCCGACGAGCGGTCAAGTCCTGCTCAATAACCAGCAGCTTTATCCGAATCTCGATCAGCTCAGGCGTTACATCAGTTACATTCCGCAAGAGGACGCGTTCGATGAACACCTGACCATCGGCGAGAATTTGCAGTTCGCGGCCGCGATTCGCTCGCCGCATTTGTCACGACGCGACCGGTCGCGCCGCCTCGAAGGAAAATTGGTTGAGCTCGGCTTGAGCGAGCGCCGCGATGCGGTGGTGGGAACCGCGATCAAAAAAACGCTCAGCGGCGGCGAACGCAAACGACTCAACATCGGTCTGGACATGATCGGTTCGGCGGACGTTTATCTTTTCGACGAGCCGACCTCGGGGCTGAGCTCAAAAGATTCCGAGCACGTCATCGAAATCATTCGTTCGATGGCGCACAACAAAATCATCATCGTCACGATTCACCAACCGAGCTCGAAACTTTTCCAGATGTTTCACAAAGCCATTCTGCTCGACAAGGGCGGGCGGCTGGTCTTTTTCGGGACCCCGACTGAGATGCTGCGTTATTTCGCGGAAGCAGAACACCAGCACCAATTCGGCGCTGATCTGGGAGCCTGCGCGGCCTGCGGAACGACCAGGCCAGAATTTATTTTCGATGTTTTGGAAACGCCGCTGCGTGATCTGAGTGGCGACATTATTTACGAGGAGAACAATCGCGGCCAATTGGTGCCGGCGCGGCGTTACGCACCTGAATTTTGGCGGGACAAATATGAAGCGTTCCGGCTGATCCAGGATGTTAAGCAGGTTTCCTTGCGCAAGGAGCCAGTGGCGCCGTTGCCGAGCGCGCCGCTGCAAAGGAAAAAACGGGTGCCGTTCCGCTGGCACGACGAATGGACACAATTGCGCACCCTGCTCAAGCGGGCCTTTATTAGCAAACTGCGCAACCGCGGCAATCTTGTTATCACCATCGGGGTCGCGCCGGTGCTGGCCTTTCTGATCGCAAGCTTGTTGCGCTACTCCGATAGCGGCACCTACGACTTTGCTTCCGCCTATCACATCCCGACGTTTCTCTTTCTCACTCTCATCGTCGCGATGTTCCTCGGGTTAACCAATAGCGCCGACGACATCATTCGCGATCGGGTCGTCCTGCAGCGAGAGCGCAATCTCAACGTCAGGCTGCCTTATTATATTTTCGCCAAAACAACTTCGTTGGGCGTCTTCGCGCTGTTGCAATGCGTTCTCTTTGTCCTAATCGGCAATTACATTCTCGAAATCCGCGGGATGTTTTGGATTTACCTCGGGATCGTGTTCATCACGGCGATGGGTGGGGTCGCCCTCGGGCTGGTCGTTTCCTCTATTGTTTCCGATCCGAAGACAGCCGCCAACATCGTGCCGCTGGTCTTGATTCCGCAGATCATCATGGGTGGCGCGCTCATCAAATATGAGGACATGAACCGCAACCTCGCGCTGGTTTACACGTTCACGCGCTGGTTTTCCGAGCATCCGAACAAGGAACAAAACCTGAAAATGGACAGCAAATTGCAGGTGCCATTCATTTGCCAGTTCATCGCCATGCGCTGGTCCTACGAGGAAATGATTGTGGCGCAGGCCAAATTGAATCCGGTGACGCGCCGCCAGAACCGGACCCAGCGCGAGATCGATCGGATCGTGGCTCATCATGATACTCGGCCAGAATCAAGAAGGCGCTTGAATGATTTAAAAGATACGTTGGCGATGCTGTCGGGCCTGGAGGCAAAAGCGCCGGACGTTTTGGATGGATATCTCGGGGTGATTGATCAGGTACTAGATGGCAAGCAGCCGTTTGATCGCAGCCAATTCAAGGACGCCAATGGTCCGGTAACCGCGGAGACGCTCTATCTAAACCAAAAAGTGTCCGATTTGATTTCGAACGCGGAGATGGAACAAAGCGATTATCGCCGTGGGGGAAAACCGAATGTGTTTTTCGGCCAGTACAAGCAGTATTTCGGGATGAAGGTGGATGTGTTCGTGTTCAACACCATCGTCTTGATCGGATCGATCCTTGCGTTGCTCGGGTTGTTGCACTGGATTCTACGGCGGCAACTGGAAGTGCGAAGGACGTAACGCAAGACGCGACGTTGTAAATTTTGACGGCCGACCTTTTCAGCAGTGCTAGGTAACCTCCGCGGCGGTTCGAGCCGCACTGGCGCTTTCGCTCGGGATGACAAAAGTCGGCGAAGCGCATAACATCGTAGCATGGCAACAAAACCCGAATTAGCGCGCCTGATTGTCGCGCCCAGCGAGACTGACGCGGACATGCTTTACGCGACACGGATTTTCATCGGCGATCCGTTTATTTTTCTTCAGCAAAAGGGGAAACGCACCCTCGTCCTGAGCGATCTGGAGATCGATCGAGCGAAGAAGAATGCGAAAGCGGACGAGTTTGTTATGTTCAACCAGCTCGAACGCGAAGTGCAGGGGAAGGCCAAAAAGGCGCCCGCCTACGAAAAAGTGCTGGCGCATTTTCTAACGAAACGTGGAGTAAAGCGCGCGCTTGTGCCGGCTAATTTCCCCTTGGGTTTTGCTAACGAGATTAAGCGAAATGGAATCGCACTGGAAACGAGCAACGGGCTTTTCTGGCCCGCGCGGGAGAGGAAAACAGCGGAGGAAATTCGGCTGCTGGAGCGCGCCTTACGGATGACGGAAACGGGGATGAAACGGGGAATGGAAATCCTGAAGGCGTCAAAGCCGGGCGCGGGGAAAAAATTGAAGTGGTCGGGCAAAACGTTGACTTCGGAAACCCTGCGCGCGGAAATAGACAGCGCAATTTTGCGCGCCGGGGGTGTGCCGACGAACACAATCGTTGCCGGGGGCGATCAGGCTTGCGATCCACACGAACGCGGGTTCGGCCCGCTTCGCGCCGATAGCTTGATCATTCTTGATATTTTTCCGCGCGACGGAAAGACCGGCTACTGGGGCGACATGACACGAACGGTGGTGCGCGGCCGCGCCAGCGAGCAGCAGCGCAAACTTTGGGAAGCGGTCAAGGCTGGGCAGACGCTGGGCCTGAAGCGGATCAAAGCCGGGGTGGACGGAATGAGCATTCACCAGGCAATCACCGAGCTATTCGAACGGCGTGGCTTTCCCACGGAAGTGCGTAATGGGCGCCGTGTCGGATTTTTTCACGGAACTGGGCACGGTCTTGGACTCGAAATTCACGAATATCCCCGTCTGCAAAAGGTCGTGTTGAAAGCGGGACAATGTCTCACGGTCGAGCCTGGGTTGTATTATCCGGGAATCGGCGGAGCGCGGATTGAAGATGTGGTGATTGTGGAAAAAGATGGCTGTCGAATACTCTCGAAGTTTCCGAAACAGCTAGAAATTTAAGGAGCCCAACAAACGGTCATCCCGAGCGGAGTCGAGGGATCCCGATGAAGTTGCCTTAAAGCTTGCGCGGCGGGATCCCTCGCTTCACTCGGGATGACGGGCGCGGAAAGAAGCCAAATGAACGAAGCGATCTCGCTGGCGTCTAACTAGCAGACACACTTAAGACAGGTATGTTCTACCCAATCGGATACGGCGGAAGTCACTGGTTGCTTTATATTGGCGTGCCTTTGATTATCGGCATTTGGGCACAGATTCGCGTCACCAGCGCGTTTGGACGCTGGAGCAAGGTG
>Ga0209473_1001644_pt1 | contig 12448 bp, 17 predicted proteins | sample GraSoiAngelo_133_FD_185890 | JGI IMG/M metagenome (GOLD analysis project Ga0209473, IMG submission 185890) | Grasslands soil microbial communities from the Angelo Coastal Reserve, California, USA - 14_0929_05_20cm (SPAdes) (version 2) | ecosystem: Environmental > Terrestrial > Soil > Grasslands ...
CCCGGATCCATCTCGAAATCCAAGGTCAAGGAATCCGCCGTATTCGGCTTAATCACTTCCTCCATAAACTTCACGTGGATGGAGTCCTCGCGGAAGATGGCGTATTTGTCCATCGACTCAAAATCGATTGCAATAAAGAATGGCCAAGGCATTTCAGGATCAACCCGCTTGCCGCATTTGATGCTCAAAACCTCGGGAATTTTCAAGAGCTGCATCCGCGTGTTCATCATCATCCCCTCCACGCGGGCGGGAGTAACCTCGGGCTTGAGTTTATAGAGAACGATATGGTGAATCATGAAGGCTAAAGCTATTAGGTGCTTGGAGCGGGGCGCGCAAGTGCGAATCCCGCGAATGGATAATGTCGATCCGCCGCCCGCTCGGCGATCAATTTTTCCAGTCCAGCGCGCCCTTCTTGAGCGCGTAAACGTAGCCCACCATTAAGATCGAAATAAAGCTGAGCATACTCCAGAAGATGAGCCCGCTCTGCTTGATCGACTCTCTGTAAACCACTGCCCAGGGATACATGAACACGATCTCGAGATCGAAGAGGATGAAGAGCATTGCGACCAGATAAAACTTCACGCTGAATCTGGGCTGCATTTCTCCCTGTGGCACCATCCCACATTCATATGCGGTATCTTTTGCTGGTGTGCGTTTCCCGCTTTTGCCGACGAGAATGCTAACGAACAATGCTGAACCCGCAAACAGCATCGCCACGACAATTTGCAGGAAAACCGGCAGATATTCTCGGAGCATCTGAAGGCTCGCCGAAGACCAGTTTGGCTACGGTTGGATTCGCTTACCTTACGCCAGCCAGATGGCCGTTGTGCGGCGCAATCGCATTTGCCAAAGCTGAAGGCAGCCCTTTATATTTCTTGCCATTCTTTTTGACCGCACCGCGCGCAACGAGATTTTGCAGCTTCTCGTAAGCCCGGAGCCGCAGCATTTCCTCGCCACCGCTTGCCGCATTCCGCGCTCGTAGATTCTCATGCACGATATCGAAAAGCTGCTTGAACTCAAAGGAAGAGCGCCGCGAAAGGACTGCGACCAGCTCCTCGGTCACTAGATCCGGAACTCGACGGGAGAATGCATTTTTCTTTAGAATAGCCATAGGGCGAGAAGGATAGCACATTTTCGGCAAAGCGCAGCAGTTTTCTTGTCCCCAGTTTTTGAAACGCCAAAAGAGTGTCGAAATGGCGCAACTATTCGCTCCATTTCTAGGGCGTTGGAGCTCGATTGGGCGTGGACGGCGGGCTCAAAGATGGCTGCGGACTTCCCGTCGAAGAACCCCAACCGGTCAAGCTGGCGCTGGCTTTTTGACGCGCCGCGGCACCAACCCCGCTGAGAATTGCAAGACCGAACGCCGATTGGTCCAGCGTGATCGGCCCGACCGACTCGGCCACATAGCCATCACCATCATATCTCTGCGAAGAGACGATCGGGCTAAGGTGCTTCGTGATGACCTCGGCTGCTGGAAGCCTTGTAAGATCGACAGAATCAGTCATCCCCGGCATGAAAGCCGACGCCATTAACAACATCGGCCGAAGCGAAGCATCAAGCCGGGAATACAATAGAGCTGCGTCGATATAGGCAAAAAAGTTCGTTGGGCTCGGCACCAGCTTGGCCGCTGTCTGGTAAGTTTGCGAATTTGAAAGCTCCGATGACCCGCTGCTGTCGCGCTTTATCGCCTGTTCAATCGAAACCGGATCGAAACCGGCGATCAGGATCCTATTCGACAAAGCAATAGTGGGGGTGATCGCGACCAGAGTGGCGGGTGACGGCATCGAAAAATAACGCACACTATCCTTCTCAGTCTGCGTCCAAATCGCGTTCTTATCCGCGTGCGTGACTGCCTCTACGATCTTGCTGGCTTTGGCCATGTCTATGACCGGCAGCGTGAGAATTAAGGAAGGCCAGGTTGCCTTCGACGGCCAGTCCGCTAACGATCCTAATTCCACGCCGAACGCGGCCTTCCAGTCATCGGCCGTGATTCCACTTTCGGAAAAGGTTTGAAAAAATTTCTGCACTGCACCCCCAATGCCTGCTGCTTGATTTAGTGCATCAATCTTTTGCCCGACATTGAGCAACATCGACAGATAGAAAAACGTCTCTTTCGTGCCAAGCGCAAGTGATGATCGGCTAAGCGTCGCATCCTGTTCCAATTTCGGCATTCCGACAAAAAGTAGATCGTGTATTTTTCCGCTCTCGAAGTACATCGCGCCAGAAATACTGCGCACCTGTTCCAATAGGAGCCGTTCATTCGGCGCACCTGACGATTGGATGGCAGCGCGGAGAGCGGCAAGTCGCTCGGAAATCGTCTTCGGTTGTAGATAAAAAGAGGCAGCGTAACTCGACGGCAAGTGAGGGCCCGCCGTGCGATATGACTCGTCCGCATCTAGTGTGTTCTTTGCGTTTTTGACTCGACCGTCGGCCCGGTCGAGAAGCGCTCTTATTTCAGCGAGATTGTTCGAAGCGAAGAACCAATCTCTGTCATAAACGCTTGCCAGCGAAAAGAGACCAAAGGTGGAAATGCGGATCTTGCGCCGCTGATAATCGACCGTCTCGCGGTCGCTGGGATTGCCGAGCGCCTGCGAACACCATCCAGTGATGATTTTTTCCGCGCTGTTCGGGTCTTCGCGAAAACGAAATCCCACGACAACCTTTAGGCTATCGTTTGCTATCGACGTCAGCGCGAAAAAAGCATTCTTGGGATCGAGTTGTTCGATCTCTCGTAGCGTTTGAGAAGCCGAGGCCTTTTTCGGAAGTTTGGTCAGCGGCTTACGAAGAAAATCCTGCACCGCAGGTTCGCGGTAGAGCAGACAAACGTCGGAGTGATCAAACTGATCGCGTGTTCGATTGAAGTCTGGCAGGTGCGCCAGGAAAATTGTTTCGCGCGGGAGAAGCGCGCTCACGGAGGCGCTCGATGTTTCTTGCGAAACGCGCCGAACATACCAGATCGCGAATGCGGCGACGGCGCCTGCGATTACGAGGAGGACAGTTCGTCTCATCATAAAAGGAGCGTGACGCTACGCGCGCGGGTGAAATTGTCGATGTACGGCTTTCAGCCGCTGTTGATCGACGTGGGTGTACACCTGCGTTGTCGAGATATCCGCGTGCCCGAGCATTTCCTGGATTATGCGGAGGTCGGCGCCATTTCCGAGCAGATGGGTCGCGAAACTGTGCCGGAGAAGATGTGGATAAATATTTTTTTCCAATCCGGAGTGCCGTGCATGTTTTTTCACGATCTGCCAGATACGAGTCGTTGTTAATTTCGTGCCGCGCTCCGAAAGGAAAATCTCGCTGCTGCTGCTGCGCTTTACGAACTTCGGGCGTTCCGTGGACAAGTAGGCGGCGAGCGCTTCGCACGCTTTGCGGCCGATCGGCACAATTCGGGTCTTGTTCCCTTTGCCGGTCACGCGCATAATGCGCTCTTCGAAATTGAAATTCTCCAGCCGCGCATTTGCCAGCTCTGAAGTGCGCAGCCCGCTCGCGTAGAGCAGCTCGATCATCGCCCGATCGCGCAAGCCGTGAGAAACCTTTGTGTTGATCTTTTCCAACAACTGCTCGACCTGCAATTCGTTAAGCGTTTCGGGAAGGTAGCGTTCGATCCGCGGGAGCGCGAGCGCCTCCGCCGGATCGCGTTCAACCGCGCCCTTACCGGCTAAAAATCGAAAGAAGATCTTCAACGCCACCACAATTAATTTGATCGACGAGGCGGAAAGCCCGGCACGTTTGCGGTCGGCGAGATATTTGCTTATGACCGGCAGGGTTACGCTGCGAGGATGGTCGATCTTTTCTTTTGCGGCGCACCACTGCGCGAATTCGCTCAGCGATCGTTGAGTGGAGAGTTGATAGTTTTCTGAAAGACCTCGCTCGACCGCGAGGAAGCGGATGAACGAGTCAATCGCCTGCTCCATGTCGAGAAAGATTCCGCGAAAGGCCAAACTTTGGCAATGGCGCGATTAATAGACAGTGGAGGCGATTTTAACCGTTACCACCCGCTCCTGCGACTTTATTGACAAGCGAAGGTTAAATGTTCGATGTTCCGTCTGAGATGAGTTTGGATTTGAATACCATCCTAAAAGATTGGCCGCACGAGAATGGCCACGTCAAGGTACGCAAGATCACCGGCCTCGATGGCCGCGAGAAGTTGCAACTGCGGGTAGATCTCGGCGTGCTCCAAATGGAAGTGACCGGCCGGCCCGATGGACAACGCCCGCACAACTGCGAGTCGCTTCTAGAATACCACCAGCGACGCGCGGTTCGCGCGGCGGGAAAGAGCGAAGATTACAAACTCACGCCCGAAGAATGTGCCGAACTTCAGCAAGAAGGCATCCAGTATTATCACCGCTATTTAAGTTTATTTCAGGTCAACGATTTCGCGGGCGTCGTGCGCGACACACAGCGCAATCTCGATCTTTTCACTTTTGTCACCGAGCACACTGATCGCGAGGAGCTTTCTTGGAGCTTGCAACAGTTCCGGCCGTACGTGCTCATGATGAATACGCGCGCCAAGGCCTCCATTTTTCTCGGTCAGGGGAAATTTGGCGAAGCCATGGCCGAAATCGAGCGCGGGCGTGACGCTATTACGAATTTCTTTCTCCATTCAAATTTTCCCGAGCTCGCATCAAAAAACTCGGAGATCGCATTTCTTGACGAATGGCTCGAGGAAGTGAAAGCGAAACGCCCGCTCTCAAAGCTGGAGCTCATGCAGCGCGAGATGGAAACCGCGATCGCCAGTGAACTGTACGAACGTGCCGCGGAATTGCGCGACGCTATCAACCTGCTTAAGACACAGAAGCCGGCACAATCGAGCCACGGATCACGGGAATAGCTCGTTCGGGATCTCGATTACTAAATTGGATTGACGCCACTCGGAGCGTTTCGCGACGCTGGTCAGAGAGCATTCGTCTATCAGGCGAAGTCCTCATAGCCGCACCGCTCCATCGCAACGCCAATTCTAGCGGTTCAATCACAAGCGGAATGCGCCCCTTGCATTTCAGTGACCGGCATCTAGATGTGTTGTCATATGAAAATCGCCGCCTGTTCCGTGGTCCTAGGCATTTCTTTGCTCCTTAGTGCTCGAGCCGATCTGACGATCGTCCAAAAGTTGGAAAGAGCCGGATCGGCTGCGAATATGACTCTCAAGCTCAAAGGTGACAAAGTGCGCGTCGAAGCTTCCCCACAGGTCACTACGATTCTTGACGGGAAGACCGGAGAGGTGACCAATCTGATGAACGATCAGAAAACCGTCGTGCGTATCTCGGCGGATAAAGTGAAGGCCGTCGCTAACATGATCCAAAAGCCTAATGCGAAAAAAGAAGGCGCTGCAAAAGTCAAACTCACACCGACGGGACAGAAGGAGACGGTGAACGGTTATGAAACTGAGCAATACACTTATGACGGGCCCGATTTCAAAGCCACCTACTGGATCGCGTCCAACTATCCGGACGGCGCCGCCATCCTGGCACAACTGCAATCCATCCAGTCGGAATTTTGGAACGCGGCCAATCCCGGCGCGCCCGACTATCGCGATTTCCCTGGGCTCCCCATCCGCACACGCATGACTACGACTATACAAGGTCAGGCGACTAAGCCAGGCGGGACCGCTACGGAGGTAACGAGTACGATTATCTCCGTGAATCAGAACCCGATCAGCGATAGTGAGTTCACCGTCCCGAGCGACTTTAAGGAGACGAAGCTGCCGGACATTTTTGACAAAAAGAATACAGCTCCGTCCGCTTCGCCGAGCCCATAAGGTCCCCGATTGCTCCGCGGTGGTTGAATTACTGTTGGCGTCAGCTTCGCCCAGACGGGCCGCACTGCTCTCCGAAGCAGGCTTTGAGTTTGAACCCGTCGCACCGCACGCCACGGAAAAGTTGGATATCGATCTTACCTTGCGCGAGCTGACCACGTGGAACGCAATCCGAAAGGGTGTACCGATCGCACGAGCTTATCCAGACAAGGTCGTGCTTGCGGCCGACACACTCGTCGCGCTGCAGGATGAAATCATCGGTAAACCGACAGATTTGAGCGAGGCTGCGCAGATTCTACGCCGCTTGAGCGGACGAACGCACGAAGTTTGCTCCGCCGTTTTCATTTATCGTTTCGCGGCCGGACAACCGGCAACGTTCCATGAATTTTCGCGTGTGCGTTTTCACCGCCTGAGCAGCGCAACGATCGAAAATTACCTTGCGAAAGTGAATCCGCTGGATAAGGCCGGCGCGTACGCCGCGCAAGGTTACGGCGCAGAGATCATCGCAAAGATCGACGGCTCCTACACAAATGTCGTTGGTCTGCCGATCGAGAAAACGGCCACGGCACTCGCCAAATTCGGCATCCGGCCAAAACAGGCCTGACGAGAGGGAGCTCAGCCACTGCTGGCGATGGCGAGCATGGATTGCGGTGGATGTGTTTCCATAAAGTAAGGCGAGGCATCGGAGCGGCCAACAGTTGACTGCGTCGCCTCGTTAGATGGTAGGCGTGCCTACAGGGTCCTCCGCCCAACGCTTCCAAAGGTAGATAAAATTGATGATCCATACGATCGAGTTGAAGCTGAAAATCGTAAGCGCGATCTAACCCCAGTGGTGACGCTGCGCGAAGAACCCGCGGCAAGATTGGCACTGACCCGTGAGGTTTTGTCGTTACTCCACAGTTATTACGACTTTGCCTCGAGCGTGGCCTTGTTCCAGATACGCGATTGCGGCCGGGACCTCACTCAACTTATAAGTCCTATCAATGACCGGTTTCACCTTTCCGGATTGCATGAGATCGGCCAGAACAGCCAGGTCCTTTTGATTCGTGTCGGCCATAAACATGCCCATCTCCTGACTCACGAACGGTGACAATAGCATCGCTTTGATCGGACGAAACAAAGGCCCGATCAATCCCTGGTCGTTTGGTCCTCCACCACCGATCATGACGTATTTGCCCTTGGGAATTAAGGCGCGCCTGAAATGTAACAACGGCTGGTTCCCAACATTGTCGAGAATCACGTCGTAACGTTTCCCGGTTTTAGTGAAATCTTCTTTGGTGTAATCAATCACGTGATCCGCGCCGAGTGATCGGACAAGATCGACGTTTCGCGTACTGCAGACACCGGTCACATCCGCGCCCAATGATTTCGCGATTTGCACCGCGAACGTCCCGACACCTCCGGACGCGCCGTTAATCAAGACCTTCTGCCCTGACTGAACTTTCCCTTTGTCGCGTAAAGCCTGCAACGCCGTGATGCCCGCGATGTTGACAGAAGCCGCTTGCTCAAATGTGATGTTCGCCGGTTTGAGCGCGACGGCTCGACCCGCGCGCGGACAAACGTAATCGGCGAAGGCCCCGCCCTTGCCGCCGAAGACTTCGTCGCCCGGTTTGAACTGCGTGACGTTTTTACCAATGGCTTCGACCGTTCCCGCAAAATCAACGCCTACTCGTGTGTCCTTTGGTTTGCGGAGCCCGACGCCCATTGCGCGCATGATCTTGGGCGTGCCTTCGATGAAGTGCCAGTCATAGGGATTGACCGATGCCGCGCGAACTCTTACCAAGATCTGATCGTCATTCGGAACGGGCTTTTCAACCTCCTCAAGCTTAAGATTGGCTAAACCATAGTCGCAATAAACGATAGCTTTCATAGGATTCTTGGGCGCAGCGGTGCGACCACAGTCGTTGGTCGATCTCCAATAGGCGATAAACAGCGCGAATATTCCCACGAACAACGCGAGTAAAATTGCGACTGAAGTCCACTTCAGGATACGCTTCAAAATACGCTTTAGTTTCATAGAGTTGACTCCTGGTTATGATGGCTGTCAGCTGGACCGCTTGGTTGGGTGGTTGATGTTGCAAACACAGGTTATTAAGCAATAGCGGCATCTGAATGTTGCTCGTCTAATGGTTGATCCTTTGCGCCCCAGATCAAAAGCCAAAAGATTATCGGCAATTCCCCAATCTCAAGAACCATCGCGAATTGGCCGACAAGATGCGCGTACGGTGGAAAAAGGAGTGAGGTAAGGGAGCTCGCCACATAGCCGAAACCTGCAATAAACAGTAAGAAGCCCAAGACGCGGGGGATGAAACCCGATCGAATGACAAGAATCGCGAAAGGAAATAGCCAAAGCCCCCAGAAGATTGCGGCAACGACAAATCCCTGGATGTGCAAACGGAGGAAAAGGTAGGCCAAGGCATCCAGCTGACGCTTGTCAAACACTGACAGGAAATCGGCACCGCTGACGAGAATCAAAGCCGCGATATCGTTGAGCACGTTGAGAAGCGAGATGGGGATGGAGACCAGGAGCAAGATCACCATCGCCAAAGCATGGTTCTTGTTAACCCCCTTGAGCAAGCGGTACAGAGCCAGAACTACAAAAATAAAAACGATCGAGGAGATCAGTTCGCTCGCAATACCGAAGCGGAGAAGGGTCCCGGAAGCGCGAACGTGATCGGCCGTCGCCGTCGCGTCTCCAGGCACGATCAGCTTGCTGGGGACATAGATGAGGCAAAAGGGAGCGGGGATGCTGGCCAATAGATACAGGACTCCCGCGACTCTTGCTTGTTTCTTGACTGAGTTCATGTGGTTGTTTAGCGCCTAGCAATGATCGGATAAGTCACCTAACGAGACGGAGCTGAGCCACTGCTGGCAAGGGGCGAGCGGGGCAAACGTCGAGAACTGTTTCATAAAATCAAATGTGGACTTCACAACGGCCAAGGCGTTCCTCGCTCACGAACACTTTCGGAGTTGGCTCCAGCGATTGGTTAGGCGTTTGGGGTAGCTGGCGGAAATGGTTTCGCGTCGGATGCATCACGCGGCGTGTTCGGTGGGCGAACCGTCGCCGCAGAACCTGCGGCTTCCGGACCATCGTCCCAGAACTTCTCGATGTAAGCAGCCAACTTAAGTTTGAGCTCGAGCGAAATAGGATATGCTTCAATGGTCTTAAGTATCTGTGCTTTCGTATACCCCTTCGCTCGCAGGCCGCGCAGCACACGCAGGAAGACGGTCTCGAAGCCATAGTCGGCAATGGCATGACTGATGAGAACAAGGAGGCCGAGGACAAGCACGCCGCCCATCATGCCAAACGGGCCACCGAGCATCGCGAGCGCAGCGACGATGGCGGCACCACCCGCTAAACCCGTGGATGCAATGGCTGCTATTAGCACGAGCGCGGGAATGCCCAGCGCAACCAATCGGGCGATAAGCTTATCGAACGGAAACTTCATGCCGAGTAGCGTAGCACGCGCGTCAACGCCTAACGAGCCAAAAGATCAGCCACCGCTGGCGGGAGCGAGCGTGAACTGCAATGGAATCGTTTTAGTTATAGGAAGCGAGGTCGTACGCGGGCCAGCGGTTGGCTGCATCGTCTGGTTAGACCCCGGCGGTCCACTCGCGATAAATCTCATCCGCACGTGCTTGCATCTTGGCACGATCCATACCCCGCGCAATCAAATGCGTGTCGGTCAAATTCTGAAATTCTGTTAGTAAGGAGAGGGCCTGATCGGCCACAGCGTTGATTCTCGCGATCAGTTGAGGACGCCGCGCGTCCGAATAAAGGTCTTTGCGGTTCTCGTGGCGGCTCCGGTGAATGAGCCAATTTCGCTCGTCTACAAAATGTTCCAAGCGTGACAACAAATCCGATGGCTCCTTTCCCGTGTCGCGAATAGCGCCGAACAGCTGACCCAACGTCTGCTTCGAAGTCTTCGCGAACATGGTTTCCGCATCGCGCCGCGCCGTCTTAGCATCTACTTTGTGAACTAGCACAAGATGCAGCGCTACGGTCTCTTCCAGCAACTTGAATCTGCCACACAGCATGACCAACGAAGGAAGCAACTTCGGGAAACTCGTCAGCTGTGAGCGGCATTTGGGTCTAACGAGACAAAGGTTAGCGACGGCGACCGCGCGCGGGCTCTGATGACATGAAAGACATGGTAGCTATTCTAAGCGTGGAGACAAGGCGGGTCGCCGTTCGCTCCACCGCCCGGTTAGACGAGGGTATTGAGTGACTCTTGCGTAACGCTCCGGGCCAGCAGGCGATAATCGAGGGCTCGCAGGACAGCCTGCGGGTTACAAGGAACGATAGTGTCCTGCGCGGCCACGATCTGCCACTTCCCGGCGCGCTTTAGCCACGTGTCGGTCCAGACCCAGCAACTCTTCGTCTCCTTGCCGTTGTTGTCTTTGATCATGCTGTTTTCCGCTCCGTACGCTATGGCGATGGAGTCGCCGAAGAATCTGACCTTTACCTCCCCGAGTTGGCAGTCGCGCGACAGAGACTTTGTATCCGTGGTGATAGCCTCCTCCTTGCCGTAGCGTCGGCCCGTTGGGGACGTCCCCTGGAAGTCGTCCGCAAAAACGTCCTTAAGATCCGGCTGCGGGCCACAGGCTGAGCTTGCCCACTTTGCCTCGACGGCCTTTATGAATTTAACGGCGTCCTCATCCGGCGATCCCCATCGAGACTCCTGCGCAATGCTGGGTAAGGGGAATCCGCCGATGAGAGACAGTGCGAGCGCAAAGATTGGGATGTTTGACAGTAATTTCACGGCTTTATTTTCCTGTTGGTTTGTATTTCACCGGTATTGCGGGCAAGCGTTAACCTCGTCTAACGAGACACCAGATCAGCGACCGCGAGCCCTCTGTGGCTAGCAACGTAGGGAAGAAGTGGATGGCAAACACTCAGGAGGTAGATCGCAGTCTGGCTCGCGGTTCGCTGCATCGCTTGGTTAGGCCTTCTTTGGATCCGTTGTCACTTGTGGCATTTTGAATTGCTTCCACCGTCGCTCCTGTTCGTCGGGCGGAACATCCTCAACCTGTGTGGCAACCCACCAAATATTACCACAAGGGTCTTTGATGCCGCCGTACCGCTGACCGGAAGGCAACGTCATCATCGGAAAAACAGATACTCCGCCGGAGTCGAGCGCCCGCTGATAGACGGCGTCACAATCCGGTACATACAAGTAAATTGAAGTGGGCATCGCTCCGAACTCCGGCGTCGGGTCCGCGAGCATAAGCATTGAGTCGCCGACTCGAATCGTAGCGTGCATTACTGTGCCATCTGGGCGCTTTTGCTGGAACATCAACTCCCCCTCGAACGCTGTGGAGATGAAATCAATCAACCGTGCGGCGCCTTCGGCGAATAGATACGGAGTGATGGAATGGAATCCTTCAGGTATTGGTTTTGTCGGCATCGGCTAAGTAACGTTATTTTCGGCGCAAAACTTCATAGGTCTAACGAGAATGAGCTGAGCCACCGCCGGCGGCAGCGAGCGTGGCAAACATCGGAAACTGTTTCATAAATCAAATGTACGCATCGCGACGACCAGCGGTTGGCTCCAGCGATTGGTTAGGTCTGTTGTGTTGCATCAAGTTGCGTGTCCAACCCCACACCACAGAGCGGACAAAAGCGAAACTGAGAAGGCACGGCGAAAAGATTTCCAAACGAGTTCAGCGCAAAGCCGATCTTGCCGCCGCAGCGTGGGCAGCGAATGCCGTAAAACTGATAAAGCATACCGCCTCCGAACATGAGAAACCCGAGCAACGAGACTGCAATGAAGCTGTGGTTGGTGGATGACGCTATTCCACCGAGAGCGAAAAGCGCGAAACCAGCCATCATGATTACCCCAGACTTGCGCCTGCGGAGATTGATTGCGTCTCGGAGCGACATGCGTGAAAGACCTAACGAGACACAAGATCAGCGACCGCGAGCCCGGTGAAGTGTGACTCGCAGCCACAGAGTGGATAGCAGATACTCATGCAGTGGATCGGAGCCTTGCTCGCGGTTCGCTGCATCGCCTGGGTTAGATGCGTTTGAAAGTATAGTCTCGCTTTGCATGGCGAAGGCGAAGCTCGTCTGGAAGAATTTGGATGATCTGCCAAATCTGCGGCGAGCCCTCCTCGAAGTGCATGTAGATGTATCGACCGCCAGCATACCACATCATCTCGGAATAACCCTGCTGCCCGGCCGCAGGATGGCGAACCCAAGCTCCACTATGCCACGCTGCAGTCCGCTCCGGGTCGAGTCGCAAGACGGTGGAGCTATCCTTGCTATAGGGCGCGGTCATCTCCCAAGTGCCAGCGAGGATGTTGCCGTCCGGTGGGCGGTAGCGACGCTCGACGCTTTGGACCAATGTACCGAATGCCGCGAGTGCAATCAGGACCGCGGCGATGAGCAGGCACTTTTGTGCGCGCGACCAGGCGTGTGTGAGCGGGAGCATCTAACGAGAACAAGATGAGCGACGGCGGACGAGGGCGCGCGTCGCTCGAACTGAAAGTGTGGAAGTCATCTCAAAAAGTGGAAGGTACAACGGTCCGCCGTTCGCTCCATCGCATGGTTAGGTCTTTGTGGGTTTATTGGCGGCCGTGGCGCAACGATCTGAGCGCAGCTCCATAACAAGTTCTTCGCCATCATCGGACATATCCTCTCGTGCAAGTTGGAATCCGCATTTTTGTAAGACACGTATCGAAGCGAAATTG
>Ga0209473_1001645_pt1 | contig 12436 bp, 10 predicted proteins | sample GraSoiAngelo_133_FD_185890 | JGI IMG/M metagenome (GOLD analysis project Ga0209473, IMG submission 185890) | Grasslands soil microbial communities from the Angelo Coastal Reserve, California, USA - 14_0929_05_20cm (SPAdes) (version 2) | ecosystem: Environmental > Terrestrial > Soil > Grasslands ...
GCTGGTCGCCTCCACCCCCACCGCCACCTCCGGCATCCGGGGCGCCTCCGCCCCCACCGCCCCCGCCGGCGCCGCCACCATCTACTGCGGGACCGACAGACGGCGAGCCGGAATGGCTCGAGCCGCACCGCAAGGCTCCGACGAAGAGGGCTGGCATCAACGCTGCGAGCGCGAGCTGGATTCGGCGCATGGGCGCCTCCGACGCGGGTCGAAGGCAATCTGGACACGGCGTGCGGGCCCTTGCAACCGTCGCGGCGCTTGCGGAGAGCGGGCGCTCGGACGAGGGCGCGTTTGAAAGGCGGTCGCGCCTAGAACACGTATCGGATACGCGGGAGCAGTGCGAGCGAGGCGAGTGGTGAAGGACAGATAAGGTCCGTTTGGTCGCCTTGGTCGCGCCTGGGTGGATTGGTTCTGATCGCCGCATTGTCACTGCTCGCAGGGCAGGCACGTCGACGGACCCAAGATCGTTTACAAGCTCGCCTACAGAGACATCGAGGGCGGCTCCGTGCTGCAATCGCACATCCATTTCGGGCAGCCATCGGTCAACGGCGGAATCGCCGCGTTCCTCTGCACCAATCTGGGCAATGGGCCCGCTGGGACTCCGGTCTGCCCGCAGCCGGCGCCTGGGAAGTCGGCCACTGTCGAAGGCACCATCCGCGCCATGAACGTCGTCGGTCCCACGGCTCAAGGAATCGAGCCAGGGCAATTCGCAGAATTGGTCAACGCCATCCGCGGAGGGGTCACGTACGTGAACCTCCACTCCACCCGGTGGCCCAATGGAGAGATCAGAGGGCTCCTCCGCGACGAGAGCACGAGGGGCACGACAAGTAGTGCCGGTGCTGTCGTGCCGTGCCTCAGCGCGCGGGAGCAGCCTCTAGCGCCAGGACTGTGGGCTGCGCCCCGGCCGGAGCGGGCCGTGGCGCAGCCAGGCTGAAGCGCTTCTCGACCGCCGCGAACAGCACGGCGGAGCTGACGAGCGTCACCGCGAACGCGATCGGGACGAACACCCAATGCCCAGCGCTGCCGGGATTCCAGCCGGGGCGCGCGCGGGCGATCGCGAGCGCGAGACCCTTCAGGGCGAGGCTGTGCATCAGGTAGTACGAGTAGCTCATGTTCCCGAGCCAGCGCAGGGGAGCCACGGAGAACAACCCGCGCAGCGGCCCGGACGCGCGGAACACCACCAGGGTCACGACGAAGAGCGCGACGAACAGCCAGATCGCGCAAGCGATGTACCGCCCCGCGACCGACGTGGGAAGGCCTAGCACCTGGCCAGTGACGACGACGAACGCGATGGGCAGGAACGCCGCCAGCGCGCCCGCGCCGATCCACTGCGCGCCGGCTCGCGACAGGAGCCGGGCGAAGCGCTCGGAGTGGCAGGCTTCGTACACGAAGATGCCAGAGACGAAGAGGATGAGCTGGACGTGCCTCGCGCCGAGGAAGCAGGCGACGACGTAACCGGCCGCGAGACCCCCGAACGCCAGCACACGGGTGCGCGGCTGCCACCGGCGCATTCCGAAAACGCCGACCAGCAGGGGGAGCATCGCGTAGTAGAAGATCTCGTAACTGAGCGACCACGACACCGTGATCAGCGGCGTCACGTCGAACAGGATCGGCAGCAACAGCGCGTTCTCGATCACGTAGACCAGCGCGGCGCCACGACCTACCGGCAGCCTGCTCTCGCCCGGGGCGAAGATCGACAAGGCGACGTAGACGGCGAGCATCACCAGGAACGTGGGATGGATCCGGCGCACGCGGCGGCGCATGAAGCTCGCGTACCCGCCGCGGTTCTCGCGCATCTTGATGACCGCGCCGTAGATCAGGTAGCCGCTCAGCACGAAGAACAGATCGACGCCCGTGTGGCCGACGGTCGCGAGGAACGTCGCCGCCTTCGCCGAGGCGGTGCCTGGCGCGACCCACCCGCCAAACAGCCCTTCGTAGTGCACGAAGAACACCAGCGCGACCGCCAGCCCGCGGAGCCCCTCCATGGAACGGATGCGGTCCCGAGTGCCCTCGAACTCGAAGAAGCGCCCCAGGCGCTCCCGCCATCTCTTCACCGCGGCCCTCCCCCCCATGGACGCGGGGCCGGGCGACGTCGCGTCTCCGGCCTCGATCAGGAAATTAAATTAAGCGCTCGTGCACCCGGCGGAAGTGAGGCGAGCAGGACCCTGGCTGGCTCTTGTCGAGCACCGGCGAGCGACCGCCAGGACGGCAGCTGATCGCAGGCAGGCGTCTGCTCCATCGCCTGCAGCGTGCCGCATCGTGAGCGCCCTCGCGACGAGCGGTACGGAGCGGTTGACCTCTTGCCACTCGGTGATGACCTCGGTGAGGGTTGACGCGCGCTCTTCGGAGGGAGTGAGCAGAACGAGCCTTGCCTTCCAGCGGTCTGGATACTTCTGCGCGTAGAGCGTGCGATTGCCCCCTCGCACCATGAACGATGCGTACCGCGTCAGTCTCGCGAATGCCCAGGCGCGCGCGTTTTCGGCGCTCCTCGGGAGCGACCCAAAGCCCATTTCATCGTCGACGAAGACGCGCGTCCTCTCGGCGCGCAGCTCGACGATGGCGTCCGGCGAAAGTCGTCGCTTCTCCACGCGACTCCTCCCCACGTTGAGCTCCTCCCACGAAGGGAGGTCAGCCGGCCGCGTGCGACGCAATCCATGCGAAGGGAGCATATGTCGCGGCTCTGCCGTGTGCATCTGAACTGCATGCTAATAGTACATACAATCGTATTCGAGGGAGCTCAATGTCCAAGACGCCGACGGAGGAGCTCGAGGTCGTAACCATGAGGCTTCCTTCGCCTCTACTCGACCGCGCCCGCAAGGACAGCGAGGAACGCGGCCGTCCCTTCGCGCATTCGATCCGGGCCGCCCTGGAGATCTTCTTCTTCCACAATGTCGCGCGCGAGATGGCGCAGACGATGACCGACGACATGAAGGAGCTCGGGCTCAACCGCGAGGACTACTTCCGATCGCTGCTCGACGCACGGTACCGGCAGCTGATCGCGACACAGGCGCTGGCCGTAGCGAAGAAGGGACCAGCTAAGCGCGGCTGAGCTGGAGGCTGCGGTGGACGTACAAGAGCGCAGGCGAACGGAGACGCTCTGTCGCGCCCGTCCCCATGACGACTCTCGCGGCCGCGGTCGCCGAGCTCATGAAGGGGGCCGGCGGGCGGAACGCGAGAACTGAGCGCACCGCCGGCGCCGAGGAAGCCGGACGGCTTCTCAAGACGCTGCCGTCTTTGCTGTCGGGGACGTCGGCCGGCGCCGGGGCGAGCTTTCCGGCTCGCGTGGCACAGCTGAAAGCGCCGGTCCTGCCGTAAACCGCGCCGACCGATCCGGTAAGAATCTCGCGGCGGCATTTGGCGATCTCGTCCGCGGCGTCATCCGCGAGGAGTTGTACGCCGCCTTCGCCGATCATCGAGCCGAGCTGCGTTCTCGTCAGAGCACGAGATTGATGCCGCTCGCACAAGCGGCTCAGCGGCTCGGTCTCACGCCGAAGGCTCTTCGTTCCCGCATCGAGCGCGGTTCAGTCGCCGGCGCCGTGCGTATCGGCGGCCGGTGGCACGTCGCGATTGGCGCTGCCGGTCCGAACGAAAGAAGTTCGTTAGCCAGGCTTTAGCCGGCCCGCTGCATAGATCCACTCAAGCGATACGCTCGCAACCAGAACCAGCTGTTATCCGGAGCTTTTGTTGGTGGAGCATGCCGGGATCGAACCGGCGACCTCCGCAATGCCATTGCGGCGCTCTCCCAGCTGAGCTAATGCCCCGATTTTCGACGCGCCCGAAGGGCCTGGGAGCCCGAGGCGGCGCCGCGATGTAGCGCGATCGACTGCCAGTGTCAATTCAACCCGCGGCCTTCACGCCGCGGCGCGCTGGGCACCAAGCAACGCGTCGTAGAGCGCGCCCAGACGCGCACGGACGGCGTCCAGCGAGAACTCCTTCTCCGCCCGCTTCCGCAGCGACGGTCCGATCTTCCGGTCCTTCAGGAAGGCGAACAGCCGGTCGGCGATCGCGGTCCCGTCGCCGCGCGGCGTGGCGATGTCTGCCCCAATCAATTCAAGCCAGGGCGACACGGTGGGGATACCCGCGGCCATCGCTTCGATCGTCGACCGGATGCCGGGAGTCCAGGCGACGTGCGCCCGGGCCAGCAGGGATGGGATGTCGGTGACGTGTCCGGCGAGCTGCACCGCCTCGCCCAGGCCGAAGAAAGCGACGCGCTGCTGCAGGGCGGGACGCATCGGCCCCTCGCCCGCGCAGATCACCCGCAGATGCGGCACCAGCACGCGCACGCGCGCGACGGCCTCCAGGAGATCGAGGTGGCCGTTGCGGGCGAAGAGCGCGCCCACGGCGACGAGGAGCGGCGTCGCCTCAGGTGCCCGCGCCGCAAACCGCGACACGTCCACGCCGGGATGCACCACGCAGACCCTGTCCGCCGCGATCGCTTCGCGGCGCACGCAGCGGTCGCGCTCTTCGCGCGAATGGCACATCACCGCGTCCGCCGCCCGGATCGCGAGCGACTCTGCCAGCGTCGCGCCTGCGCCGCGCGTGCAGACGACCCGCGCCCGGACGGCGCGCGCCGCCGGAACCGCGAGCAGGTTCGCCCAATGCCCGTGCGCATGGACGATGCGCGCGCCTTCGCGGGCCGCCACCGCCGCGATCCGCGTCACGTCGGCCGCCCGAGGAGGCCAGGAAATCTGCTCGACCGCGACCCTGTATCCGCGCGGCGCCACCCGGACCCAAGCGTCGGCCGCCCGGAACGGATCGACCAGCCGGAGGATCCCGACCGGTTCGTTCACACCGTCTCCTGCGGCTGCCGCGTCGCCCACGCCTGGCAGCACGTCGCGAAGCCGCAGAGCGCGTACAGGAACCAGCTCGTCGAGTAGCCGGAGAACATCTGGCAGATGAGATAGCCGAGCAAGGCGGCGAGCACCGCGCGCGCCTCGCCCCCCAGCTCGCCGTTTCGCGCGCTCCACGCCGACCAGAGACAAGCGAAGATGAAGCCCAGCAGGCCGAAGAGGCCAATCACACCGAGCTGGGCGAGGACCTCGAGCACGAGGTTGTGGGCCACGTACCGGTGCCCGAACACCCGATTCGAGTCGATGGGCGCGTACTGGTTCCACGCGTCGAGGAAGGCGCTCTCGCCCACACCCAGCAGCGGCCGCTCCTGGAAGGCGCGTTCCGCCACCTGCCATGCCTGCAGCCGTCCCTCGATGGAGAGGTCCTCCGCGCCCAGCGCGGTGGTCTCGTTCCGTTGCCAGAAGCTCGCCGGCGCGAACAGCATCATTCCCGCCGCCGCGATCATCACCGCGACCGCCGCCAGCGCTTTGCGGCGCGAGAGCAGCGCGAACATCACCACGACGGCGGCGAGCCCGATCGAACCGCCGCGCGAGTGGGTGGCGATGATCCCGGCGATGCACCCCGCGGAGCCCACCGCCGCCACGATGCGCAGCGGCCACTTGTGCCCGCGACCGATGATGAAGAAGAGCAGGAGGGGAAGCGCGCCGACCAGCGCCATCGAGTCGTGGTTCGGATCGCCGAGCACCCCGAGCCAGCGGCCGCGGAACCCGTCCACCAGGAGCTCGTCGTGGATCCAGTTGTTGAAAGTGCCCCACCCCGGCACGATTGCCGCCAGGGCGTACATCCCGAGCGCGATGCGGAGCCGGCGGGGTGTGTCAATCGCGTTCGCGACCGCCAGGAAGAAGAGGAAGTGCTTGACCACCTCGAGCGCGCCCGCCGTCGAGGCCGCGGGCGAGATCGACCACATCGGCGAGAGCACCGCCGCGCCGGCGTAGACCGCCAGAAGCGCCGTCCGCCATCCCATCCAGATCGGCCGGTTGGTGAGCACGCGCCGCAAGAAGAGCGCAGCGAGCCCCACCACCGAGAGGATCGCCGCGTGATGCAGCGGCTCGAGCACCGGAAACCAACTGGCCGGCGAGAGATAGAGCTGGGCGGCGAACAGCGCGGTCGCGAAGAAGGCGAGCTGGGCCGCCTTTTCCGCTTGCCACCTGCGCGCCGCGACCTCGGGAACGCCCTGCAACGTTGCGGTCTGCACGCCGGCCAACCTATGCATCGCCCGGCCGCTCCGACGACCCCCGGCAGCGTTTGGTAAAGGACGCCGGAAGCGTCCGGTACGAGACGTCTCCAGGCAGGGCGCAATGCGCTCCCGCGGACGGAGAGGAGCCCCTCGCGGTGACGCTTCGTGTCGTCGAGCTGGCGAACGGAGTGGCGCCTGCTCCCCCGCCTGTTCCACGAGGCCAGAACCGCTCCACCGCCTGAAGTCCGACGAAACCGGCGCAGGTCGCGATTCAGACGCGATACGCCCGCTGTGCTCTGCGCAGCAGCAGAGGTGCCGCCCTGTAGGCACACGTGCTCACCAGTCCCCGCCCACCCGAGAATCGCCCTGCTTTGGGCATGGAGCAGCACACCTGACGTGCAATAAGCGGCAAGCCCCCTGAGTTGGCCAGCCGGAACGAGGAACCCCCGCCGTTCCGGGAAGCAGCCAACCAAGGAGGCTCCGTGAAGTCGCTCCCCCTGTTCGTCGCTTTGCTCGCCGCCGGTTCCGCATCCGCCGCCCAGGTCTGGGTCGCGCCGGCCGCGCAGAAGATCCGCCCCAGCGCGCAGCCCCCGGCCGGCGCCACCGCAGCCGCGAAGATCGCCGCCGCGAAGAACGAATTCGAAGCATTCCAGGTGGTCGTCACCGGCCAGGCCGACAGCGTCTCGATGAGCCTTGACGCCCTGCGCGACAGCGCCGGACACACCATCTCCGGGCGTGACGTGGTCCTCTACCGCGAGGCGCTGCTGAACGTGACGGCGCAGTCCGGCGGCGACGGCGCGACGGGCATGTGGCCGGACGCGCTGGTCCCGGACGTCGATCCGATCGCGGGCGAGAAGCGCAACGCGTTCCCCTTCAGCGTTCCGGCGAACGAGAGCCGCGCGGTCCTCGTCGACGTGCACGCTCCGCAGGCGACGCCGGCCGGCAAGTACACGGGCACGCTGCACGTGACCGGCGGCGTGACGCAGGACGTGCGCGTCGAGCTGACGGTGTGGGACTTCGAGGTGCCATCCACCTCGACGTTGCGCACGGCGTTCGGCATGGCGTGGAACGGCCCCTGCATCGGTCACGGCGACGGGAGCTGCGGCGGCGGCGACTCCGATCACCGGCTGCGCGCGCGCTACGTGCAGGCGGCGCTCGACAACCACGTCTCGATCCACCAGCCGTACTTCACCTCGACGGTGGACAGCTCCGGCAACGAGAACTGGGGAATCTTCGATCAGTACGTCAGCCCGTTCCTGGACGGCACGGCCGACACCCGCCTGAAGGGCGCCAAGCTGACCTCCGTCAGCGTGAACGGCGCGACGACGGCGGCGGTGGTGAAGGCCTGGTCGAACCACTTCAAGAGCAAGGGTTGGACCCCGACGACGTTGTTCGACTACGTCTGCGACGAGCCGCCCCTCACCTGCCAGTGGTCGGACATCCCCGGACGCGTCTCGCAGGTCCGCGCCGGCGACTCGAGCATGCCCACGCTGGTCACCACCACGACGTGGGACGCGCAGAGCCACGGCGTCAGCGGCATCGACCTGTTCGTCCCGGTGGTCAACTACGTGGAAGGCAAGCCGGGCAGCGCTCAGGCCGGCAACCAGCGCGCGAAGTTCGGAGCGAACACCTGGTGGTACCAGAGCTGTATGTCGTTCGGCTGCAGCGGCGTCGGCGGCGGCCTGGACGGCTCCGGCGAGACCGGCTGGCCCACGTACGCGGTCGACTCCGACGCCACCCGTAACCGGGCCATGGAGTGGATGTCGTTCACCTACGACATGACCGGCGAGCTCTACTACGAGGTCACCATGTCGTACTTCAACGGCGACCCGTGGGTGAGCCAGAGCGCGTTCGGCGGCACGGGCGACGGAACGCTCTTCTACCCGGGCACGCCCGCGAAGATCGGCGGCCAGACGGAGATCCCGGTGGAGTCGCTCCGCCTGAAGGGCATCCGCGACGGCATGGAGGACTACGAGCTGATGAACCTGGCGAAGACGCTCGGCGTCGGCGCCCAGGCGAAGGCCATCGCGGCGGGCGTGTTCCCCAAGACGTACCAGGCGACGGCGAGCGCCGCGGCTTTGGACAGCGCCCGCGCCGAGCTGGCCGCGCTGATCCTGCACGCGCTCGGAAAGGGCGCGGAGAACGCGTGCGGCACCACCGCCTGCAGCAGCGACCCGGTCGTGACGACGCTGGACGCCAACTCCAACAGTGGCGGATGCTCGACCACCGGCATGCAGTCGCTCTGGCTGGCGGTGCCCGTCCTCGCGCTGTTCGTCTTCCGGCGCCGCCGGACGGCATAGCCGCTGCCGGACGCAGGAAAGGCCTTGCGGCTTGGGCTGTACCGGGGTTTGCGATCCTTCGCGATCGCAAGCCCTGTTCGTTTCTGGGACCGACTTTCCCGCAGTCAGCCCAGCGCGCGCGCCGTTCTCCCTCGCAGCGCGTTGGCACGGAGTTCGCTCTGATGCCACGGCGAAAGGAGTCTCAACATGGAGACCCTCCGCGATTGGTTGTTCCCCATCTCGCTCTTCTCCGCCTGGACGCTCACCGCGGCGTACACCCTCTCGCTCGTCGCCGGCTCGTGGGTGATGTAGCCCTTACGCGGCGCGCTTTCGGGTGCCGGCGCGGGAGAGAATGGCCGAGAGGCGCTTTCCCACCTCCGGCCAGAGGTATCCGCGCTCGAGGACGCGCCGGCGGCCGGCTTCTCCCATCGCCGCGCGCCGCGACGGATTGTCGAGGAGAGCACCGACGGCCGCCGCGAGCGCTTCGGCATCGGCTGGCGGCACCCAGACTCCCGCGTCGCCGAGGATCTCCGGGACCGCGCCGACCTGCGTGCCCACGCACGGCACCTTCCAGAGCATCGCGTCGAGAAACGCGATTCCGAATGGCTCCCGCAGCGTCGGGAGCACGAACAACGTCGCTTGCGAGAGCAGACGCTCCACGGCGTCGAACGGCACGAGCCCGAGGTTCGTCACTCCGGGACCGGTTTCGATCGGCTCGGTCGGTCCCGCGATCAGCAGACGCAGATCGGGGCGCGACTGCCGCAGGATCGCGAACGCGCGCAACAGGACCGGCCCGCCCTTGCGCCGCCAGCCGTCCTTCCCGACGAACACCAGCGTGCGCCCGTCATCATTGCGCCGCGGCTCCTCCGCCTTCGGCACGATGTTCGCGCCGGCTCCCACCACGTGCACTCGGGAAGGATCGATGCCGTAATCGTCGATGAGCGACCGCCGGACGAGATCCGAGAACGTCGCGATCGCCATCGCCCGCTCGTACGTGTCGCGCTCGCGATGGAGCCACGCGGTGCCGAACTGGATGTGCGCGCCGATGTCGGCCTCGGGCACGGGCGGCTGCCGCTCGGCGAGAAGGCAGGTGTTGTCGAGCAGCAACACGTAGGAGAACTTCGCCGATCGGCCAGGCGAGAAGAGCGCACCGTTCTGCAACACGACGTCGGGAGGCTGGGCCAGCGCCTCGAGCAGCTCGCCCGCCTGCCGCGAGTGCTGGTCGAACGCATAGACCGTGTTCCAGCGGTGATGCATGAGCTGCGGCCCGTGCCGCAGCGCGCTCGCCGCCAGGGACATCAGCACGCGCGGCGTCGGTCGCGGCAGACGAGTGCGGGCGTTGCGCAGCGCGAGCACGCCGGTGGGATCCACTGGAACGACCTGGTGGCCGAGCGCCGTCAACACCTGCGTGACGTTGGGAGTCACCCCGCTCTGTCTGCCGTAGTTGACGTACGCGATTCGCATCAGGCCGCCTCGCGGATGAGGACGAGGGGCGCCTTCTGCGGAATCCACGCGCGCACCGGCGGAAGCACGCCCAGGGCGCGAAGGATCGCCAGGTAGGCGACGGCGAAGACGATTCCACCGGTGGACAACTGGACCAGAAGCGGTCCACCCGCCAGATGCAGCGCAACGGCGCCCGGCACCGCGGCGAGGACGGCCGCAGCAGTTTGGCACCAGAGCTCCCGCGGCAGCGCGCCCAGGATGGTGGTGCCGAAGAGATGGGCCGCACGGCGCAGGAGCAGGAACCTGCACGTCTCCTCGGCGCAGATCCAGCCGCCCAGCGCGCCGATGGGACCCAACGCGTGGAACCCGAGCCACGCCAGAGGCACCGTCAATCCCAGCTTCAGGACGCTGATGCGGAACATGAACTTGTTCTGGGCACACGCCCGCATGACCCCGTCGAGCGGGAGCGCCGCCATGGGGATGGAGATGATCGACAGCCGGAAGACGGGGACCGCCGCGAGGTATCGATCGGTGAAGAGGAAGCTGATCAGCGTCGGTGCGGAGATGGCCAGGAGCACCATGGTGGGCACGAATACGAATGACAGCCGGGCCACCGCCTCCCGGAACAGGCGGAGCGCGCCTTCGTTGTCGCCCTTGGCCTCGTGCTCCGCGATCCCGAGCTGGAGGATTTCGGAGACCGGCGTATAGAGCATGTCGACGACCGGCAGCTGAAAACAGCCGACCGCGTACACGGCGAACGCCGCCGCCGTCACGCTCGCGCTTACCAGATAGCTGTGGAACTGCTGCTGCGGAATGATCAGCGCGAAGGCAGCGCCGAACGGGAGCGCGTAGGCGAGCTGGCGGCGGAGTTCACGCGGCGAGATGCGCAGGCCGCCGGCGGAAAGCGCCATCCAGCAGGCCGCCGCCTTGGCGAACGTGGCGATCACCACCCCAGCGAACGCGCCTTCCACGCTGCGCGTCCACACCGCTCCTGCGAGCATGCACGCGGTATAGAAGCCTTCCGACGCGACCCGTACGATGGCGCTCGCCTTGATGCGTCCTTCCGCCATCCAGGCCAGATCGAAGCAGGACGCCGCCAGCTTGAAGGCCGTGAAGGCGGCGACGTACGGCATCACGGCCGCCAGCTCGGGGTTGTGAAACGCCGAGGCGACGAGCGGTCCGAAGCCCAGCAGCAGGGCGGCGGCGACCGCCCCCAGGACCGTCGTGAGGATCAATGCGTGCGACTGCCAGAGGCGCTTCTTTCCGGGCTCGCGGGGGACGAAGTAGACGAGGCTCTGGTTGAGCCCCAGCGGCAACACGAGAAAGAGCGTGTTCGAGAGGAGCCACGCCTGCTTGAACGTCCCATAGCTCTCCGGCAGCAGCACCCGCGCCAGCACCAGAGGGATGGCGAAGGTCAGCGCCGCGACCCCCAGCCGGGCGAGCATCAACGGTCCGGCGCGTCGCAGGATGGAACCATGCGGCCTGTCGTGCATCCCCCCTCCGTGTGGAACACGATGTGCAGTCGTCCGGTACCGGACAAGCCCGGCTTGACGCGCTGCACAGTGAGCTAAGATGTCGCCCATGAAGACGAAATCGGAGTTGCTCAAGGACGCGCGCTCGCGGGTGCCGGAAGTCCAGCCCCTCGAGCTGTCGCGCCAGTCGCCCAAGCCGGTCATCCTGGACGTCCGCGAGAAGCAGGAGACCGACGCCGGCATGTTGCCCGGGGCCAAGCACGTTCCGCGCGGGTACCTCGAGCTGCGCATCGAAGAGACGGTGCCGGACCGCGGCGCGGACGTGGTCCTCTATTGCGCCGGCGGCACCCGCTCGCTGCTGGCGGCGAAGACGCTCGCGGAGATGGGATACACCCGCGTGCGCAGCATGGCGGGTGGGTTCTCGGCGTGGAAGGACGCCGGCCTGCCGCTGGAGACGCCGGTGCGGCTCACCGATGCGCAGCGCGCGCGCTACAGCCGCCATCTGCTCATCCCTGAAGTCGGCGAGGCAGGACAGGCCAGGCTTCTCAAGGCGAAGGTCCTGCTCATCGGCGCCGGCGGTCTCGGTTCGCCCACCGCGCTCTATCTCGCGGCGGCGGGAGTCGGGCGGCTGGGAATCGTCGACGACGACGTCGTCGATGAATCCAACTTGCAGCGCCAGATCCTGCACACGACCGATCGCGTGGGGATGCCGAAGACGGAGTCGGCGCGGAAGACGTTGCAGGCGCTCAACCCGGACGTCGCGGTCGACGAGCACCGGACGCGGCTGACCCGCGACAACGCGCTCGAGCTGTTCTCCAAGTACGAGGTGATCGTCGACGGCTCGGACAACTTCGGGACGCGCTATCTGGTGAACGACGCCTGCGTCCTCCTTGGGAAGCCCAACGTCCACGGGTCGATCTTCCGCTTCGACGGACAGGCGACGACGTTCATCCCCGGCGGAGGAAGGCCGTGCTATCGCTGCCTCTTCCCCGAGCCGCCGCCGCCGGAGCTCGCGCCCTCATGCCAGGAAGCCGGTGTCCTCGGCGTGCTGCCGGGGATCATCGGGCTGGTGCAGGCAGTCGAAGCGGTGAAGCTGGTGCTCGGCAAGGGCGAGCCTCTGGTCGGCAGGCTGCTCCTATACGACGCGCTCGAGCAGAAGTTCCGCGAAGTGAAGTACGCGCGGGACCCGAATTGCCCCTCGTGCGGGGATCATC